>Ga0136633_1002217_pt1 | contig 13571 bp, 15 predicted proteins | sample AntDrymeUQ832206_2_FD_105494 | JGI IMG/M metagenome (GOLD analysis project Ga0136633, IMG submission 105494) | Polar desert sand microbial communities from Dry Valleys, Antarctica - metaG UQ83 (22.06) | ecosystem: Environmental > Terrestrial > Soil > Desert | place: Antarctica: Dry Valley... | reverse complement strand
TCCATGGAGGGCCGCATGACGATCTGCAACATGACCATCGAGGGCGGCGGTCGCGCCGGGATGATCGCCCCGGACGCGACGACCATCGAGTACCTCCGCGGCTCACCGGCCTACACCGAGCTCGACGTAGCGGAGCTCGGATCGGATGCCGGCGCGGCGTTCGACCGTGAGATCACCGTCGACGCGGGCGCGGTGTCGCCGATGGTCTCCTGGGGGACAAACCCGGCCCAGGTCGCCCAGGTCACCGCGGCGGTGCCCGTGCCGAGCTCGGAGGGAGAGGCGCGCGCTCTCGCGTACATGGGGCTAAAAGGTGGGACGCCGATCCAGGAGATCCGGCTCGACCGGGTGTTCATCGGCTCGTGCACCAACTCGCGCATCGGTGACCTGCGCGCTGCCGCGAACGTGGTCGAGGGCCGGCGCGTGGCCGGCGGCGTCACCGCGATGGTCGTCCCGGGCTCCGTCGCGGTCAAGGCGCAGGCCGAGGCCGAGGGGCTCGACGAGGTCTTCCGCGCCGCGGGCTTCGACTGGCGCGCAGCGGGGTGCTCGATGTGTCTGGGCATGAACCCGGACATCGCGGCGCCGGGAGAGCGCGTCGCCTCCACCTCGAACCGCAACTTCGAGGGCCGCCAGGGCAAGGGCGCCCGGACGCACCTCGTCTCTCCGCAGATGGCCGCCGCCGCCGCCATCGAGGGACGCTTCGTCGACATCCGCGAGTACGCAAGGCCAAACTGACCATGGATCCCGTCACCATTATCAGCGGGGCCGTTTCCGTCCTGTCGCGCGACGACGTCGACACCGACCAGATCATCCCCAAGCAGTTTCTCAAGCGGGTGGAGCGGACCGGTTTCGGAGCTTTCCTGTTTCACGACTGGGCCCAGGAGCCGGGGTGGGAGCTGCCGGCCAACCAGATCCTTGTCACGGGCCGCAACTTCGGCTGCGGCTCCTCGCGAGAGCACGCTCCGTGGGCTCTGGAGGACTACGGCTTCAAGGCGGTCATCGCCGAGAGCTTCGCCGACATCTTCAAGTCGAACTGCACGAAGTGCGGGCTGCTGCCCGTCGAGCTGACCCACGACGAGGTCACCGCCGTCGCCCGGGCAGGCCACGCCGAGGTCGACCTCGCCGCCCAGGCGGTCCGCTGGGACGGCGGGCAGGCCGCCTTCGCCATCGAGGAGGAGATCAAGCACCGCCTCCTCAACGGCCTCGACGACATCGCCCTGACCCTGCAACAGGACGAGGCGATCGCTGCCTACGAGTCCGCCCGCGAGCGCACGGGGCCGGTCACCACGGCCCTCACCTGAGGCCGAGCGCCCATGGGCGTCGGAGGGCTGGACGTTCATGGGCGCTCGACGGCCTGCGGCGCGGCGTCGAGGACGAGGCCGGCGGCGCTGGCCACGTTGAGCGAGTTCACCGAGCCCCACTGAGGGAGGGTCACGGTCAGATCGCAGGCGCTTCGCAGCTCCGCGGTGAGGCCACGGACCTCGTGGCCGGCGACGAGGATCGCCCGCTCGGGAAGCGCAGCGCACGCCAGCGGCGTACCGCCCTGCTCGAGCGCGACGAGGGCGTAGCCCTCCGCCCGGGCCCACCTGACGGCCGCCTCGAACGGCTGCACGCGCCAGCGCGAGCCGAGCGGCCGGCGCCCAGGCCCCGGATCGGCGCTGGTGATGATGCCCGCGGCCCCGGCGGCCAGCGCATTGCGGCACGCGGCCACGGCGTTGAGCGGCGTCTGGGCCTGCGGCAGTTGCACCCACCAGTCCCGCCGGGTCGCCCAGGCGAAGCGCGCGACCCACCAGTCGAACGGCAGGCGCGCGCGCTGCTCGCGCAGGGTCAGCCCGGGCCAGTCGGCTTGCCACGAGGGCGTTGCCGTCCAAACGCGGGCGGGATCCACGCGCCGCGACGGGCTGGGGTGCCGCAGGCGCCACATCAGCAGGTGGGCGAGCATCGCCGGCGACGTCGCCGGACCCCAGCCCGGCGGCGGCCCGAACCGCGCGTCGCAGCGTGCCGCCAGCGCGGGGGACAGCCCGACGCCGTCGTGGCCGAGCACGTAGGTCGCCTCGGGCCACAGATCGGCGGGCAGCACAGGCAGCCCCGGGTCGGCTTCCACGCTGACGACGCGCTCGCCCGCGACCGCGCCGAGCACGCCGATCGGCTCGTGCTGGTGGGTCCCGACGGCGGCGCGCTTGTTGTAACGGCCCTTGCCGAGCAGCTGGATTCCGCCCCCCGCGAATGCGTTGTGCGCGCGGACGATCGCCCCGACGCTTCCGTCGATCCCGTTGTTCTCCACCGCGATCTGCCACGGTGCGCGCCGCGGCGCCATCCAGTCGCGCACGTCTGAGTCGGTGAGCTCGCGCAGCTCGGGTCGGCGCCCCATCACCTACACCGTACGCGCGGCCTCCGCGGTCAGCTCGTGAACCGATTGCGAGGCCGTCGGTTCGCTGCGCCGTCGCCGCCCTCTAGGATCGCCACGCCATGTCTATCGTCTCGTCGGAGCGTTCCTGATGGCCCGCCGTCGCTCGACCGCGGTCAGGCTGACCGTCGTCCCCGTCCTGGCCGCCGCGTTTCTCGCCGGGTGCGGCGAGGAGGAGGAGGAGACCGCCTACTGCGTCGACGGCACCGACACGGTCGTCGAGAACCAGAACTGCGACCGCGAGTACGACCAGGGCGGCGGCGGTGGCGGCGGATTCTTCTGGTTCTTCGCCGGAGCCGGGCTCGGACGCGGCTTCGGACCGGGCAGCCGGGTCGGCGGCCTGCAGGGTGACCGCGTCCGTGCCTCCGACCGCTCCGCGCTGGCCCGCCGCGGCGGCTTCGGCTCCCGGGCGCGCTCGGGCGGGGTCGGGCGCGGGACCGGCAGCCCGGGCGCCGGCGGCTTCGGCGGCCGCTCCGGCGGGGGCTGATGGACCGCGTCCCGAGCAAGCCCAGGCCCGACTGGCAGGCGACCGTCGAGGCGCAGGGGCTCGTCTACTGGGAGACCGAGCTGCCCGACGGCACGAAGACCTCCTACTGGCACGAGGAGCACCATTACGTGCTCTCCACCGAAGAGGTCTACGAGATGGAGGCCACGGCGCGGGTGCTGCTCGAGCTGCTCGTCGAGGCCGGCGACCACGTGCTCTCGGAGGGCATGTTCCACCGCTTCGGCATCCCGGGCTGGGTCGGGATGCGCATCCGCGAGACCTGGGCCAGCGAGCCGCCGATGATCTACGGCCGCTTCGACTTCGCCTGGGTCGACGGGCAGCTCAAGCTGCTGGAGTACAACGCTGACACCCCCACCTGCCTGGTGGAGACCGCCGTGCAGTGGCACTGGATCCAGGACGTCTACGGGGACGGCGCCGACCAGTGGAACCGCGTGCACGAGGCACTCGTCGAGCGCTGGACCGAGCTGCGCGAGAACCACCGCCTGCCCGACGGCCACGTGCACTTCCTGCACACCTCGGCGGAGCGCTCGGGCGAGGACTGGCTCACCGTGGGCTACCTCACCGAGACCGCCCGCGCCGCCGGCCTCAAGGCGACGGTGCTGCCGATCGAGCAGCTCGGCATGATCGACGACGTCGGCTTCGTCGACCTCGAGGGAGAGCCCGTGCGGACCGCGTTCAAGCTCTATCCGTGGGAGTGGCTCGTGCATGAGCCCCTGGCCCACGAGGCACTCGGGCGGATGGGCACCGAGAAGGGCCAGACCCAATGGATCGAGCCGATCTGGAAGATGCTCTGGTCCAACAAGGCGATCCTGGCGGTCATGTGGAAGCTCTTCCCGGGCCACCCGAACCTCCTGGCGACCTATTTCGAGGACGAGGCGCCCGCCGACCTGCGCTCCTACGTCCGCAAGCCGCTGCTCGCGCGCGAGGGGGCCAACGCCTCCGTCTTGATCAACGGCCAGGAGGTAGAGCGGGGGCCCGACCAGGAGTACGGCGAGGAGGGCTTCGTCGTCCAGGAGTACGCCGATCTGGGCGTCTACGGCGGCGCCCGCCCCGTTCTGGGCGTCTGGACCGTCGACATGGAGCCCGCCGGCCTGGGCATCCGCGAGTCCGACGGCTACGTCACCAACAACCTCTCACGCTTCGTGCCGCACGTGATCGCGGGCTGACCGCTTCTTCAAACCGAGGAGAACCATGGACATCGAGCTCGTCGCACAGGTCATCGCGTACTCCGCCGTGGGCCTCGGGGTGCTGGTCGCGGGGTTCTTCGTCCTCGATCTGCTCACTCCGGGCAAGCTCGGGGAGCTCGTCATGGCGCGCAACCCGAACGCCGCCGTCCTGACCTCGGGGATCCTCGTCTCCCTCGGCCTGGTGCTGTGGTTCGCGATCTACTTCACCGGCGCGGGCTGGGACGGCCTGGGCGACGCGGCCGTCTACGGCGCCGTCGGGGTCCTCGCGCAGGCCGCGGGCTTCGTCGTGCTCGACCTCGTCACGCCGGGCCGGCTGGGCGCCATCGCCGAGGAGCCGACGCTGCATCCCGCCGCCTGGGTGGCCGCGGCGGCCCAGCTCGCGGTGGCGCTCGTCGTCTGCGCCTCGCTGACCTGACGCGGCCGGGCGGGCAATAGCCTGCGGAGATGCCTCACATCGTTTCGCTGCCCGGCGACGGCATCGGCCCCGAGATCGTCGCGCCGGCCGTCGGGCTCCTGCTCGAGCTCGTCGCCGATCTCAGCGTCGAGGAGCACCTCTTCGGCGGCGCGAGCATCGACCGGCACGGCGTCGCGATGACCCCCGAGGCGCTCGCGGCGATGCGCGCGAGCGACGCCGTGCTGCTCGGCGCCGTCGGCGGCCCGAGGTGGGACACCACCGACCCCGACGCGCCGCGCCCCGAGCAGGGCCTGCTCGGCATGCGCAAGCAGCTCGGGCTGTTCGCCAACCTGCGCCCGGTCCGTCCCTTCCCGGCGCTCTACGACGCGAGCCCGCTCAAGCGCGAGGGCATCGAGGGCACCGACCTGCTCGTCGTGCGCGAGCTGACGGGCGGCATCTACTTCGGCGCCAAGACACGCACCGCCACGGACGCCAGCGATCTCTGCCACTACACCGTCGCCGAGGTCGAGCGCATTGCCCGCGTCGCCTTCAGGGCCGCTCGCACCAGGGTCACCTCGGTCGACAAGGCCAACGTCCTGGAGACCTCGCGCCAGTGGCGCCAGACCGTCCGCGAGGTGCACGCCGCGGACTTTCCGGAGATCCCGCTCGACGACCTGCTCGTCGACAACGCCGCGATGCAGCTCGTCGCCGCCCCGTCGGACTTCGACGTGATCGTCACCGAGAACCTCTTCGGGGACATCCTCTCGGACATCGCGGCGATGCTCACGGGCTCGATCGGCATGCTGCCGAGCGCCTCGCTGGGCGAGGCGGGCGCTCCCGGCGTCTTCGAGCCCGTGCACGGCTCGGCGCCCGACATCGCCGGCAGCGGCACCGCCAACCCGCTGGCGATGTTCCTCTCCGCGGCGCTCCTGCTGCGCCACGGCTTGGAGCTCGAATCCGAGGCCCAGGCGCTAGAGTCGGCGGTCGATCGCGCCCTGTCCGGCGGGCTGCGCACCCGCGATCTCGGTGGCACCGCGAGCACCGCCGAGGCGACCGCCGCAGTGCTCGCCCATCTGTAGGAGGACCGCAGTGGAGCAGGCTGAGCTCATCTGGATGAACGGCGAGTTCGTCGCGTGGGAGGACGCCAAGGTCCACGTCCTCACCCACGGCCTGCACTACGGCACGGGCGTGTTCGAGGGCGTCCGCTGCTACGACACCGAAATCGGCCCTGCGGTCTTCCGTCACGCCGAGCACGTCGACCGCTTGTTCAAGTCGGCCGAGCTCTACTACATGCCGCTTCCCTACGACCGGGCCCGGCTGCGCGAGGCGACGCTCGAGCTCATCGGGCGAAACGGCCTGCGCGCGTGCTACATCCGCCCCTTGGCCTTCCGCGGCTACGGCACGATGGGCCTCTTCCCGCTCGAGGCGCCCGTCGACGTGACGATCGCCGTCTGGCCGTGGGGCGCCTACCTCGGCGAGGAGGGCAAGGCTGAGGGGATCCGCGCGAAGGTCTCGAGCTGGCGGCGCATCTCGCCCGACAGCCTGATCCCCGCCGCCAAAGCGACCGGCCAGTACCTGAACTCGGTCCTGGCGAAGATCGAGAGCCACAAGGCCGGCTACCAGGAGGCGATCCTCCTCAACGACAACGGGCACGTCTGCGAGGGCTCGGGGGAGAACGTCTTCGTGGTGCGCGACGGCGTCATCACCACACCGCCGCTCTCGGCCTCGATCCTCGACGGGATCTCGCGCCGAACGGCGATCACGCTCGCCCGCGATCTCGGCTTCGAGCTGATCGAGCGCGACATGACCCGCGCCGAGCTCTATCTGGCCGACGAGGTCTACCTGACCGGCACTGCCGCCGAGCTCGTCCCCGTCCGCGAGATCGACGACCACGCGATCGGGACGGGCCGCCCGGGAGAGATCACCCTTGCCGTCCAGCAGGCTTTCGAGGACGCGCTGCACGGGCGCACGGAGCGCTACCGGGAGTGGCTGGACCCGGTGCCGGCCTTCGCTCCCGCGGCCTAAGGACGGCCTGAGCCGTGACCGTCGAGCTCTACGACGCCACCCTGCGCGACGGCATGCAGGGCGAGGGCATGTCGCTCACCGCCGCCGAGAAGGTGCGCGTCGCCCACGCGCTGGACGACCTCGGAATCGGCTTCATCGAAGCGGGCTTCCCGGCGTCCAACCCGAAGGAGCTCGAGCTGTTCGGCCTGCTCGAGCACGAGGACTTCGACACGGCCGAGATCGTCGCCTTCGGCATGACCCGGCGCGGCGGGACCGTGACGGCCGCCGATCCGGGGCTTAGAACGCTCGCGGAGTGCTTCGCGCCGGTCTGCACCCTGGTGGGCAAGACGTGGGGCCTGCACCTGGAGAAGGTCGTCCGCGTCTCCGGGCAGGAGAACCTCGCGATGATCGGGGAGTCCGTCGCCTTCCTGGCGACCGCGGGCAAGCGCGTCGTCTACGACGCCGAGCACTTCTTCGACGGCTTCCGGGACGACCCCGCGTACGCGCTGGCCTGCGTGGAGGCGGCGCGGGGCGCCGGGGCCGAGCGCGTCGTGCTCTGCGACACCAACGGCTCCTCGCTTCCGGGGCAGATCGCCGACGCGGTCCGAGCCGTGCGCGGCGCCACGGATGTCCCGATCGGCATCCACTGCCACAACGACCTCGAGTGCGGCGTGGCCAACACGCTGGCCGCCGTCGCCGAGGGCGCCTCGCAGGTGCAGGGCACGATGAACGGCGTGGGCGAGCGGACGGGCAACGCGAACCTCGTCTCGATCATCGCGGCCCTGCAGCTCAAGCTCGGCCTGCGCGTCCTGCCCGACGATCGGCTCGCGCTGCTGACGCGGACCGCGCACTTCGTCGACGAGCTGCTCAACCTCGCCCCCAACCCCAACCAGCCCTGGGTCGGGCGCAACGCGTTCGCGCACAAGGGCGGGCTGCACGTCGCCGGGGTCCAGGTGGACGCGAGCACGTTTGAGCACGCCACCCCCGAGTCGGTCGGCAACGCCCGCGCGCTGCTGGTCTCCGAGCTGGCCGGCCGTCACTCGGCCAGCGAGAAGGCGCAAGCGGCCGGGATCGTGCTCGACGACGCCGGAGCGATCCGGGTCATCGAGCGCGTCAAGGCGCTCGAGCACGCGGGCTATCAGTTCGAGGCCGCCGACGCCTCCTTCGAGCTGCTGCTGCGCAAGGAGGCGGGGGAGTACGAGCCGCTCTTCCGCCTGGAGAGCTGGCGCACGATCGTCGAGCAGCGCGCGACGAGCGACAGCGAGGGCATGGGGCGCGTGGAGTGCGAGGCCACGATCAAGATCTGGGTGCGCGACGCGAGCGACCCGGATCGCCCGGTGCGCATCGTGCAGACCGCGGAGGGCAACGGGCCGGTCAACGCGCTCGACGCCGCCCTGCGTGCCGCGATCAGCACGATCCACCCGCACCTCGACGAGATCGAGCTCGTCAACTACAAGGTGCGCATCCTCGACGAGGCGCACGGGACCAGCGCGACGACCCGGGTGCTGCTGGACTCCTCCGACGGAGTGCGAACGTGGGGGACCATCGGCGTCGCCGAGAACGTGATCGCCGCGTCGTGGCAGGCGCTGGTCGAGTCGCTGGAGTACGCCGAGCAGCCCTCGCGCATGCGCACGTGAGCGAGATCCCGCTGGCGCAGCCCGTCCTCGGCGCCGAGGAGGAGCAACGCGTCCTGGAGGTCCTGCGCTCCGGCCAGCTGTCGCTCGGGCCGCGCGTAGGCGCCTTCGAGGCGGCCTTCGCGGACTGGGTCGGCGCGCCGCACGCCTCCGCGGTATCCAGCGGCACGGCCGGTCTGCATCTGGCGCTGCGGGCCGCGGGCGTCACCGACGGCGACGAGGTGGTCACCTCGCCGTTCTCCTTCGTGGCCAGTGCGAACGTGATCGTGTTCGAGCGGGCCACGCCGGTCTTCGCCGACATCGACGCGCGCACGCTCAACCTCGATCCGCAGGCCGCCGCGGCGGCGATCACCCCGCAGACCACGGCGCTGCTGCCCGTGCACATCTTCGGCTACCCCGCCGACCTGCCCGCGTTCGAGGCCATGGGCCTGCCGATCGTCGAGGACGCCTGCGAGGCGCTCGGGGCCCGTCACGCCGACGGAGTGGCCGTCGGCGCCCGCGGCCACGCCGCGTCGTTCGGCTTCTACGCCAACAAGCAGCTCACCACGGGCGAGGGCGGCATGGTCCTCACGGGCGACGCGGCGACCAAGCAGCGGATCGACTCCGAGCGCAACCAGGGCCGTGCGCCCGACATGGGCTGGCTCGACCACGACCGGCTCGGCTTCAACTACCGCATGACCGACCTGCAGGCCGCGATCGGGATCGCGCAGGTCGAGCGCCTGACCGGGATGCTCGCCGACCGCGCGCGGGTGGCCGGCTGGTACCGCGAGGCGCTGGCCGAGGCCGCGCTGGAATTCGGCGTTGGCCTGCCCTGCGAGGATTCCGGCGGCGACCGGCGGGGCTGGTTCGTCTGGGTCGTGCAGGTTCCCCACGGGACCGACCGCGACGACACGATCCTTGCTCTGCGGGCCCACGGCGTCCCGTCCAAGGCCTATCTGCCGGCGATCCACCTGATGTCCTTCTACCGCGAGCGCTACGGCCATCGCCCAGGAGAGTTCCCCGTCTGCGAGGAGATCGCCGCACGCTCCGTCGCGCTGCCGTTCTTTCCCGCGATGACCCGGGACCAGGTCGAGCGGGTCAGCTCGGCGTTGCACGCGGTGTTGCGGACGGCATAATCCCGGCATGGCCTCCGTTGCGGGACGCAAGCCACGCCCGGACGCAGCCGCCCAGCGCCGCCGCTCGCAGCTCGTGGGCGCCGTAGGCGTCGCCTTTGCTGCGGCGCTGCCGGTCATCCTCTGGCACGAGGTCGTCGCCGACATCGCCCGGATGTCTGAGTGGAACACCGCCTTTCTCGTCGGCTGGGCGCCCTTCGGGCTGATGGGACTGGGACTGCTCTGCGCCGTTCCGATCCTCGTGGAGCAGCTGCGCGCAGGCGACCGCCGGTTCTATCGCCCGGGTACGGGCGCGTGGGCCGGCTGGGGAGTGTCGCTGTACATCATGGGCTTTGCTCTGGCCACTCAGGTCGCGCAGATCCACGGACTGCACTCCTGAGCCGAGGTCAGCGGCCGCGCGACGAGGCGCGGGGGCTGGAAGACTGCGCGGCCCATGTCGCGCTTCAGCGAGCCCCAGGCCGCCGCCTTCCAGGCGCTCAACTCATCCGTCTCCTTCGACCGGCGCCTCTGGCCCCAGGACATCGCGGGTTCACGCGCCCACGCCGAGATGCTCGGAGCCCGGGGCATCATCAGCCCCGAGGAGCGCGACGCCCTGCTCGGCGGCCTGGACAGAGTCGAGGCCGAGCTCCGGGACGGTAGCTTCGTCCTCTCACCCGACGACGAGGACGTCCACATGGCCGTGGAGCGGCGCCTGACTGCCCTCGTGGGGCCCGTCGGCGGCAAGCTGCACACGGCGCGCTCGCGCAACGACCAGGTCGCCACCGACGTCGCGCTGTTCTGCAAGGAGACCGCCGGCGCACTGCGCAAACAGGTGACAGAGCTCATGGGCACGCTGGTCACCCTCGCCGAGAGCCATCTCGACGCACCGCTGCCGGGCTACACCCACCTGCAGCGCGCACAGCCCGTGTACCTCTCCCACCACCTGCTCGCCTACGTCTGGATGCTCGACCGCGACCGTCAGCGCCTGGCTTTCGCCGTGCAGCAGGCCGACCGCCTCCCGCTCGGCGCGGGCGCCCTGGCCGGGGTGAACTTCGCCACGGACCGTCAGATGGTCGCCGCGCGCCTCGGCTTCGGGAGCCTGATGGCCAACTCCGTCGACGCCGTTTCCAACCGCGACTTCGTCCTCGACCTGCTCCACGCCGCCGCGACCTGCGCGACCCACCTCTCGCGGCTCGGCTCCGAGCTGGTCATCTGGTCCTCGCAGGAGTTCGGCTTCGTCGTGCTGGCCGACGGCTGGACGTCGGGCTCCTCGATCATGCCGCAGAAGAAGAACCCGGACGCGGCCGAGCTGCTGCGCGGCAAGGCGCCCCGGGTCGTCGCCCACGCGGCCGCGCTGCACGGGGTCCTGCACGCGCTCCCGCTGACCTACAACAAGGACATGCAGGAGGACAAGGAACACCTCTTCGACGCCGTCGACACGCTCGCGCTCTGCCTGGCCGCCGCCCAGGGGATGCTCGAGGGAGCCGTGTTCGACCGCGAGCGGATGGCCGCCGCGGCGGCCGACGACCTCATCGCCGCCACCGACCTCGCCGATCTGCTCGTCACGCGCGGCGTGCCGTTTCGCGAGTGCCACGGGATCGTGGCCGGTCTCGTCCGCACCGCGGTGGAGTCCGGCCGCGGCCTGGGCGAGCTCTCCGACGGCGAGCTCGCCGCGCAGTCCCCGCATCTCGATCCGTCCGTCCGTTCGGTCTTCGAACGCTCGTCATGGCTGGAGAGCAAGGTCTCCGAGGGAGGCACGGCCCTTCCCCGCGTCCGCGAGCAGCTCGCCCTGGCCAGGGCCCTCTTGACCGCGTGAGCGATGCGCTCGGCCCGGACTTCTACGACCGGCCCGTCGTCACCGTGGCCCGTGAGCTCGTGGGCTGCGTCCTGGAGCACGCGAGCGCCTCGGGCCGGATCGTCGAGACCGAGGCCTACCACCAGACCGAGGCGGCCTGCCACGCCTACGCCGGGCTCACCGCCCGGACCTCGACGCTCTTCGCCGCGCCCGGCACCGCCTACGTCTATCGCTCCTACGGCATCCACGCCCTCGTCAACGCGGTCTGCGAGGGCCCCGAGGTCGGCGCTGCCGTGCTGATCCGCGCGCTCGAGCCGCTCACGGGGCTCGATGCGATGCGCGTGCGGCGGGGCCGGGCGGGGCTCGAGGAGCTCTGCTCGGGGCCCGGGAAGCTCACCCAGGCGCTCGGCATCGAGCTCGAGCTCAACGCGAGCTCGCTGGCGACCGGGCCCCTGCGCGTCCTGCCCGGCGATCGGCCGGCGGCAGGGCTCCTGGCGTCGGGGCGGATCGGCATAACCCGGGCCGTGGAGCTGCCCTGGCGCTTCAGCGAGGCCGGCAGTCGCTACGTGTCGCGGCCGTGGCCGCCCAGCTCGGGCACGCCGGGCCGCTCGCGCTAGGAACGGTCCCCCTCTCGCTTCTAGGTGGGCTGAAATCCGCGTGGTGGTCCGAGCGCGAGCGTAGGTTTGCTTCGTGAGCGCGGACGCGCAGAACATTCAGCAGGCGTATCTCTTCGCGCTGGACCCGACCGCTGAGCAGGAGCTGTTCCTGGGCGCGTGCGCGGGCGCGTCCCGGTTCTGGTTCAACCAGGGATTGGCCCTGGTCAAGGAGCGGCTCGACCAGCGCGACACCGGCGTGCAAGCCGACGTGCCGTGGTCCTACCAGGGCCTGTGCGTCGCGTTCCGCGGGGACGCGGTCAAGAACCAGCTTGCGCCCTGGCGCGGGGAAGTCGTGACCGGCTCCTACCAGGCCGGCTTGGAGGCGCTCGGGCGCGCGCTGCAGAACTTCTCCAAGGGCCGCAGCGCCGGGCGGGCGGTCGGCTTCCCGCGCTACCGCGCGAAGGGCCGCTCGCACGAGTCGGTCATCTTCCAGCGCCCACGCATCAGCGATAATCGCCACGTCACCCTCGACCGTCGCCTTGGCCCTATCAGGTCCAAGGAGTCGTTGCGCAAGCTCACGCGGCTACTGGCCTCAGACTCGAACGCTCGGGTGCTGCGCTCCACGGTCCAGCGTGGCGGCGGCGGATGGACCATCTCCTTCACGGTGGAGCGCTCGGCCAAGCAGCGGCGTGCCCGCCAACCCGGCGCCGCGGTGGGCGTCGATGTGGGCTTGTCGCGCCTGGCCACGCTCTCGACGGGGCAAACTGCGACCAACTCCCGTCCGTTGCAGGGGTCCTTGCGGGCGCTGGGCGGCTGCAGCGCCAGGTCAACCGTCAGCGCCGCGCGAACAACCCCGGCAACTACCGCGCGGACGGCCGCGTCAAGGCCGGGCCGAAGGCGTGGGTGAGGTCTCAGCGGATGCTGCGTACCGAGCAGCGCATCGCGAGTCTGCACGCGCGGGTCGCGGACCTGCGCCGCGAGCAGGCGCACGCGCTGACGACCGGGCTCGTGCGCGAGTTCGGTGTAATCGGCGTGGAGAACATCGCGGTCAAGAACCTGATGAGCAACCGCCGCTTGGCTCGGCACATCGCCGATGTCGGCTGGGGCGCCATTCTTACCCAGCTGAGGTACAAGACGTCTTGGTCAGAGGGCAGCGTTCTCGTTGCCGCTGACCGCTACTACCCCTCCTCGAAGACGTGCTCGGCGTGTGGCGCAGTGAGAGCCAAGCTGCGCCTGTTTGAGCGTGTCTTCACCTGCGAAAACCCAGCCTGTGGGCACGAGCAGGACCGCGACCTCAACGCGGCCCGGAATCTTGCTCACATGGCCCAGCAGCACGCGCAGGTGGAGGGTACGAAGTCGTACGTGGCCCGCACCGGACGGTTCACGCCAACTGCGCGCGGAGGGCAGGTCAGCCTGGTCGGTATCGACCAGCACAGCCCGTTGAAGCGCGAAGCGTCCCCGGACGCATCCCAGCGCGGCGACGCGCTGGCTCTCGCTGCCTAACGAGCTGAGATTTCAGCCCACGAAGAAGCGAGAGGGGGGAACGGTCAAGGCGCGGCGGGCGCGCCGCCCGCGTCGGCGGGTGGTGCGGCGGGAGCGGGTGCAGGAGCAGGCGCCGGTGCGGGCGCCGGCGCCGGTGTGGGGCGCGGTGCGGGCGTCGGCGTGGCCGCCTCCGGGGACCCCGAGCCGCGCTTGGGGCGTACTGGTGTCCCGCCGTCCGCGTCGCGGGCGGGCGCAGCACCTCCGCCCTCGGGAGGCACTTCGTCGCCCGGCGGCGCCGCGGCCGTCGACGGCGCGCCCGCGGGCGGCTGCGCGCCGGTCGTCCCGGTGTCGGGTTCCAGCGGTGGCAGCCCCCGGCGGCGGCGGTCCTCCGCGACGCGGTCGTCGAGGATCTTCTTCGCCGCGACCTGGAAGTCGTGCCAGATGAGCGCGGGAAACGTGCCGCCCTCCACGGGGCCGCC
>Ga0136633_1002216_pt1 | contig 13572 bp, 10 predicted proteins | sample AntDrymeUQ832206_2_FD_105494 | JGI IMG/M metagenome (GOLD analysis project Ga0136633, IMG submission 105494) | Polar desert sand microbial communities from Dry Valleys, Antarctica - metaG UQ83 (22.06) | ecosystem: Environmental > Terrestrial > Soil > Desert | place: Antarctica: Dry Valley... | reverse complement strand
GCGGACGCCGCGGTCTCGCTGAAGAAGTCGATGTGGGGGCCGTCCGAGGTCAACGGCGTCGACCAGTTCCCGATCTACGCCGACCTCGGGGTGGGCCTGTGGCAAACGACCTTCAATTGGGCCGACATCGCACCCGCGCGGCCCGCGAACCCGCGCGATCCGGCCGATCCGGCGTATCTCTGGCCGGCCGACATGGATTCAACGATCCAGCGCGCCGGCGCGCTCGGCATCGAGGTCTCGGTCCTGCTCATCGGAGCTCCGGGCTGGGCCAACGGGGGCCGCAGCTGGGAGTTCGCTCCGACCCGCCCGCAGGACTTCGCCGACTTCGCCGAGGCTGCGTCACGGCGCTATCCGAGGGTTCGCCACTGGATGATCTGGGGCGAGCCGACGAAGGCCGAGAACTTCCAGCCACTGGCTTCCGACAACGGCAAGCCGATTCGCACCGCCGAGCAGCGCCGCGGGCCCCGTCTCTACGCCCGCATCCTCGACGCGTCCTACGTGTCCCTTAAGCGCGTCTCCAGGCGCAACCTGGTCATCGGCGGCAACACCTACACCGTCGGCGCGATCCGCCCGCTGCACTTCATTCCCGAGCTGAAGCTGCCCAACGGCAAACCCCCGCGGATGGACCTGTGGGGCCACAACCCGTTCACCCTGCGCCGCCCCGACCTCAAGGCCCCGGCGCTCAACCTCGGCTACGCGGACTTCTGCGACCTCGACGAGCTCGCCGCCGTGCTCGACCGCACGATGCGCCGCTCGAAGTCCAAGCGCCAGCGCAAGCTCAGGCTCTTCCTCAGCGAGTACTCGCTGCCGACCGATCACGCCAATCACGAGTTCAACTTCTTCGTCGACGACGCCACGCAGGCCAGCTGGCTGGGCGCAGCTTTGAAGATCACGCGCTCCTACCGGCGGATCTACACGCTCGGCTATCTCGGTCTCTACGACGACGCTGCGCAAGAGGACGGCCAGCAGGTCGAGCGCGGGTTGATCCGCCGGGACGGGTCGCGCAAGCCGGCCTACGAGACGTTCAAGCGGGGGTAGGGCCCTCGCGACGTCGCAGCGCGAGGCCGGTCGCCGCGGCTCCTGCGCAGACCAGCACGGCGATCACGCCGACCAGCAGGAGGGAGAGCGACCCGCCGGAGGACTCCCCGGCGCGGTCGGCGGCCTGGCGGACCTGTTCGGGCGCGGCGGGCGGCGAAGTGGAGGGCGCCGGATCGACGGTCCCGGACTCCGGAACCGCTCCGGAGCCTCCCGAGCCGCCTGAACCAGACCCGCCCTTCGAGCCGCCGGCCGATTCCTCGGTCTCCCGGTCGGGCTGCACGCCTTCTCCGAAGAGCGGCGCCGGCGCGGGAGCTCCAGAAGCCTTCTTCCCGTCGGGGCGCGCGTCGGTCTGCCGGCGCGCCGAGTCGACCGGGATCGCGTACTCCTTGCCCGACGGCGAGTTCGGATCCACGGTCACGCCGCTCTGCGCGAAGGCGGTGGAGGGGACCGCGAGGGCGGTCAGGGCGATGAGGGTGCAGAGTCGGCGCATCGGGCTTTCAGTATGTCCCGACGCGCTCAGGGGACCGGAGTTGCGGTCGGGGCGGGTCTGGGGTCGGACGTCAAGGCCGCCAGGCCGCGGTCACGCGGGTTGAGTCCGGACGACCGCCCGTAGTGGCGCTTCGCGTCGTCGAGGCGGCCGCGACGGACGGCGAGATCGCCGAGCAGCGCCCACGTCACGAAGTCCAGCGGTTCCCGCGCCGCCGCCTGTCGCAGGACCGCTTCCGCAGCGTCAGCCTCATTGAAGCGCGCGAGCGCCGCCGCCTTGACGTAGTAGGGCGTCATCGCCTCCGGGTCCAGGCGCAGCGAGCGATCGGCGTCGGCCAGGGCCTCGGCCGGTCGCTGGGCGAGATTCGAACGCGCTTCGTCGCGGAAGTACTCCGCCAGGCCCTGGCGGCCGAGCGAGAGCGCGGCAAACACGAACACGCCTGCGAGCAGTGCGACGGACGCCGAGGCGGCGACGGGCGGCAGACGGCGGGGCTTCGAGTTCGCGCTCGTGGGTTCCGGCGCGCGCAGCGCCAGGGCGCCGGCCGCCAGGGCCACGCCCGTGACCCCCGGCAGGAGGTGGATCCAGTCGACGGTGGAGTGGGCCAGCCACGCGGCGGTGGCGCCCGCTCCGGCCACCAGCGCCACCCGGCCGGGGTCGCTCTCACGGGCCGCCGGGCGCCCACGCCACAGACCCCAGCCGAGGCCGCCCACGAGCATGACCAGCAGGACGCCCCCGGCAAGGCCGAGCTCGCTCAGCACCTGCAGCTCGATCGAGTGGGGCTGACGGATGTCCTCGGTCGTCGTGCGGCCGGCGAAGTACGGCGCGTCGTAGTTGCCCGCGCCCACGCCGCGGATCGGACGCTCGCGCCACGAGTTCCAGGCGACCCGCCAGTAGTCGTAGCGGTTACCGGCGCCGGAGACGAGCCTTGACGTCGTCTCGCCGCCGAGGCCAGAGCCTTCCACTTCGCCGAGGCGGACGAAGGCGTTGTACTGCGTCCGGGCGGTGTCGGCGATGCGGCCGGCAGAGGCCACGCCAACGCCCGCTCCGAGCAAGGTGAGGACCGCAAGAGCGCCGGCCACGCCCCGGCGGGCGCCGAGGCGCTGTCCGGCGCTCAGCCGGCGAGCCAGCTCGGAAGCCGCGCTCCACACCAGCCCGACCGAGAGCAACGTCGCCAGCGCAGCCCACGCGGCGTCGCGAACCACGCCATCGGGGAGGTCGCCGCTCTGGGCGGTCCGGAAGACGTCGAGCAGCGTGGGGCCCGCGATCACGACCGCGACGCCCACGGCGAGGACCGCCAGCGAACGCCGCAGTCGCCCTGGCGCGACGGCGAAGACGACCAGCAGGCCGGCGCCCATCGCCACCGCCGCGCCGCGCGACTGCGAGAGCAGCGCCAGCGAGGCCATCAGCGCGGCGACCCCGAGCGCGGGACCGGCCAGCCAGGGGCGTGCCCGCTGCTCGGCAAGCGCCAGCCACAGCCAGAATCCGATGACGAACAGGCTCGCCTCCCCGTTGATGTAGCCGAGCGGCTGGTCGAGTCGGCCACCGAGGAAGACGTCGGACGGGTCGGAGCCGAGCATCCGCGCGACGACGACCCCGGCGACGGCGAGCGTCCCGACCGCCAGGCCGGCGAGCAGCCACATCCCGCCCTTCTGCGATCGGGCGAGCACGAGAACGGCCACGACCAGCGCGGCGTAGACGGCGAGCCGGTTGCCTTCCACGATCGCCTGCTCGATGGAATCGCCCCAGGCCGACGAGAGCAGCGAGAGCACCGCGAGCCCGATGAGCCCGCCGACCGCGAGCAGGGCGGGTCCGGATGGCCTGAGGGGCCGCGCGATCGCCCCGGCCGCGGCGACGAACAGCAGGGCCAGGCCGCCGGGGACCCAGATGCGCGAGTCGTAGTAGCCGGCAAACAGCGGAGACACCGCGAGCAGCAGCGCGATCGTCAGCAGCACCCACGACTCGGGCGGGACGCGCCGATCGTCGGGCGTCGCGGTCGGCGCCGCGTCCTCGAGCTCATGGGCGCGCCGGTCGAGCAGCGCGACGGCCGTTCCAACCCCGACGAGATAGACCAGCACCGCCAGCACGAGCGCCTCCGAGCCGCCTTCGACGGCGATCAGCGCCAGCGAGGAGAGCACGGCCTGCACCGCCCCGAGCGCGATCGCGACCGCTCTCGCCGTGCGCAGCCGGCGCCGGCTGCGGTGGGTCAGATGGTCCCGGCCCCCGGTCAGAATCGAGATGCCCCGTCCGGTGCGCGAGACCACGACCAGGCACGTGTCGAGCGCCGGCACACCGACGAGCAGCAGTCCGGCCGCCAGCGCCTGCCATTCCGGCACGGCTTCGGAGGCGCCGATCATCGTCAGCGCCGCGATCGCGAAGCCGAGCGGCATGCTGCCGCCGTCGCCGAGGAAGATCCGCGCCGGCGAGGTCAGGTTGTGCGGCAGGAAGCCCAGGCACGCACCGCAGAGGGCGACGGCCGTGAGCGCCAGCCAGGTGTCGCCCTGCACGACGCCCAGCACCGCGATTCCGCCGGCGACGACGAGGCCCATGGAGCTCGCTGCGCCGTCCATGTTGTCGAAGAGGTTGAACGCGTTGACGACCGCGACGACCCAGACGACCGTCAGGACGAGGTCGAGCGCCGCGCCCTGGCCGAGCGACCAGCCGTGGCCGAGGGCGAACAGCGTGAGGGCCAGGGAGACCTCGATGCCCACGCGCGCCCACCACGGCACGGTGCGCCGGTCGTCCAGCGTCCCGACCGCCCACAGCACCGCGACGCCCACGAGGACCGGAAGCGTCTTGCTCCAGTCGCTCGACCAGATCGCCGCGGCGAGCAGGAAGCCCGCCATGACGGCCGCCCCGCCGAGGTACGGCGTCGGCTTCGCGTGCCCCTTGTAGCCCGCCGGCTTGTCGTAGAAGTTCAGGCGCCCCGCGACGCGAATGGCCACGGGCGTGGCCCAGTAGACCACCGCCACGGCGAGCGCGAGGCTCGTCGCCAGGCGGCCCTCAAGTGGCAATCGACGAGCTCGCCTCGACGACGGACCGGCTGCGCTCGTGCAGGATCACGTCGTCGATGGCGTCGTCGACGGTGCGCGTCGGCTCCCAGCCGATCAGCTCACGGATCGCCGACGTGTCCGGCTTGCGACGGCCGAGTTCCTCGAAGCCCTCGTCGTAGGCCTCGGCGTAGGGCACGAGCTGGATCTTCGAATCCGACCCGGCCCGTTCGATCACCCGGCGCGCGAGTTCGATGATCGCGACCTCGTCCGTCGTGCCGATGTTGAAGACCTTGCCGACCGCCTCGTCGGTGTCGAGCAGCGCGAGGATCGCCGCCACCGAGTCGTGGACGTGGGCAAAGCAGCGCGTCTGCGTGCCGTTGCCGAAGACCGTCAGGTCCTCGCCCTCGATGGCCTGGCGCACGAAGCGCGGCACGACCATCCCGTACATCCCCGTCTGGCGCGGCCCGACGGTGTTGAACAGCCGCACCGTGATCGTCTCCGTGCCCTTCTGGCGATGCAGCCCATAGGCCATCGACTCGCCGAAGCTCTTCGCGATCGCATAGCTCCAGCGCGACATGTACGGGGAGCCGAGAATGCGGTCGGAGTCCTCTGACAGGGCGCCGGTGGAGTTCTTGCCATAGACCTCCGACGTCGAGGTGTAGAGGACGCGCTTGTCGTGGCGCGCGCAGGCCGAGAAGACGTTGTCGGCGCCCCGGACGTTCTTGAGCAGCGAGTCCAGCGGGTTCGAGACGATCAGCTGGACACCGACCGCGGAGGCCAGGTGCAGGACGACGTCGGCCTGGGCGACCAGCTCGTCGACGGTCGCGGCATCGGTGGTGGAGCCCTCGACGAGCTCGACGGCTCCCGTGCCGGTCAGGTGCTCGATGTTGCCGGTGTCGCCGGTGCTCAGGTCGTCGAGCGCGATGACGCCGTCGCCGCGGGCGACGAGGGCGTCGGCGAGGTGCGAGCCGATGAAGCCGGCGCCGCCGGTGATCAGGATGCGCTGGGACGGCTGGGGGTTCGAAGAGGTCGGCTGCATACGTACGCGGAAACCCGCCGGTGCGGCGAGAGTAGCGAGAGGGACCTACCCAGGTAGCCGGATCTCCACCATCTCGCCGGCCGGCCCGTCGATCACGAGCCGGTCGCCGTCCAGGCGCGCGGACGCTCCTTCGCGCAGGAGCGCCCATCCGAAGCGCTGTCCCGGTGCCGCGAGCCCCTCGAGGATCCGCGTGCCGGTTGCGACCTCGCGCCCGAAGGCCGGCGAGTAAGTCGCGGGCTCGTCGCGTGCCGGGAAGGGCCCCAGCGCGGCGATCGTCACCGGCGACGCCTCGGTGGCGGTGGCGGCGGGATGGAGTACGAGCGCCGAGCGGATCCGGTGCGGCCCGCCGGCGAGCAGCCGGTCGGCGATCACGGCGCCGGAGCCGGGAAGCCACACGACGGTGCGTTCGTGACGTACCGGCGCGTACCCGTCGTGGACGGCTCGCACCAGCCGGGCGGTGCCCTCGGACCATCGGTCGATCACCCGCACGTCGGGCAGGCCGACGGCCCGGAACGGGCCGATCAGCTCGCACTGGTCGCGGCTGTCGACCCCGACGGTCGAGTGGGCGGCGGTGGAGCGGTAGCGGTCGCGCGCGGGTCCCGTGTACGCGCCGACGCCGGGATCGACGACGACGGGCCGACCGTCGAAGGCGGCAACGATGGACAGCGCGTGGGCGTGGGCGTGCGCGGGGAGGTGCGCGGGGGCTATCGGCCCGGCCTGCAGGACGAGCGCGTCCTCGCCGTCGCGGAACACGACGAAGCCGGACGCCGGCAGATCCACGTCGCCCGTCGCGGGGACGACTGGCGGGCCCTCCCACGCGTCGTTGACCAGCGGCAGCGACCCGTCGGGCAGCGCGAGGGCCGACAGCCACTCCGTCATTCGTCCGACGGTGGCGTCCAGCCAGCCGGGTATTTCTCGGTGTGCGCGCCGCAGCGTCTCGGCGACGTCCGCCAGGGCCGCGAGGACGTCGCGGTGGTAGGAGGGCGAGCGCTCCTCGTGCCCGCCGTCGGAAAGGATCTGCCGCGCCAGCTCGCGCCGCAGCAGCGTCAGGCCGGCGCGCTCGGAGCGCTCGTCGCCGAGGCACGCGCCGGCCATGACGAGCGCGCAGCCGTTGCGCAGGACGTGGTTGCCGCCGATGTCGTGTTCCACCGAGCGGCGCAGGTAGCGCAGCTGGCGCGCCGCGCTGGTCAGCGCACGGGCGTGCAGGTCCGCCGGCCAGCCCGGCCGTGACAGGGCGGCCATCCACGAGGTCAGACGCAGGCTCAGCGGGAAGGGATGCCACGCGGGCTCCGCGGGCTCGTCGCACGCGTCGAGCCAGGAGCGCAGGACGCCCGCCCAGAACGCGTCGCCGCCGGGCGACGGCGGCCCGGCCGCGTAGCGGGCGAGCTCCGTGAACCCGTGCAGTGTGAACGCGAGCAGCAGGCCGTCGTCGCCGGCCGCCCACAGCCCGGGCGCGTCGGCAGCGCGGCGGAGGCCTAAGGCCTCGAAGACGCCGGCCTCGTGCGGCGGGGGCACGGGTCCCGATTGCGGCGCGGGATCGACGCCCAGCCCGGCCGCGAGCGGGCGCCAGCGCACCGGGGGGTCGTCCGGGATTCCGGTGGCCAGCAGCCGTGGTGCGATCAGGCGCCGCGGGCGGTGGAGGATCTGACCCGGTCGCAGGTGCAGCGCGAGTCGCAGGTCCGCGGGCAGCCGAGCCACGGGCTCAGCGTGAGGACGCGCGTCCGCGCACGACCATGAACCAGCCGAGGCGGTTGCCGGCCAGCCGCACGAGCGGGCCGGCGAAGTTTTGGTCGTAGACCGTCGGCACGGAGTCGATCCGCAGGTCCTCGAGCCCGTCGAACATGAGCCGCAGCTCGCGCCGCGTGTAGCCCTTGGTGCCCTCGCTCTCCATGTGATGGGCGAGGACGTCGGCGAGGCTGCGCCGGGGCCGGCCGGCGGCCAGCCCGTACTTCGACCACAGGGCGAAGGTCACCCACGACCAGCGCCCGTAGAGCATCACGATGATCTCGCCGCCGGGCGCGAGCACGCGGATCGCCTCGCGGACCGCCCGCAGCGGGTCCGGCGTGTGGTGCAGGACGCCCCACGAATAGACCTTGTCGAAGCTGCCGTCCTCGAACGGCAGGCGCTCGGCGTCGGCCTGCTGCACCGCGCCCTCGAGCCCCTCGAGGGCGAGGCGCTCGCGGACCAGCTGGACGGATTGCTCGGTCAGGTCCACGCCGGTGGCGATCGCCCCGGCGCGCGCGTGCTTGACGAAGTCGGTGCCGACGCCGACGCCGATCTCCAGCAGGCGCTTTCCCCGCCCGCCGGCGAAGTCGGCGTATCCGGCGATCATTGGCTCCGCATCGTCGCGCTGGCGCTCGATCTCGCGGTAGAAAGCGGCCGTCCCCGGCTCCGCGTCGGTGTGGATGACGCCGCACGGCGTCTCCTCCCAGAAGCGGCGGACGCGCTCCTTGACCTCCGCGGGGGCGCTCATCGCTCCACCCCGTAGGCGCGGGCGAGGTCGTTCAGGTAGAGGGAGTCCCCGAAACCCCACGCGTCGCCCGTGCGTCGCATCACGACGGTGTACAGGCTGCCGGCGCCGGGGTCCGGGCGGCTGCCGCGATAGCGCACCACCCCGATGCGCACGCGCGCCGTCTCGCCGTCCAGGGTGGTGCCGAAATGCCGGAGGCCGGCGAACGAGTTGCGCCCGACGCGGACCAGCCGGCGCAGCCGCGACTCGTCGAAGGACTCGAGGATCTGCGGGGCCGTCAGGTCGACCACCGCGTCGGCGTCGCCGAATTGCCCCGCCTGCCACCACTGGAACAGCGCGCGCTCGGGGGTGCCGTCCTGGGTGGAGCGGATGGCGGCGGCGGTCAGGACCTGCGGCGGGACGCCGTCGGGCGTGGACGCGGGGGTGGCGGTCACGGCGGGATCCTCGACGGCGACCTCTTGGGCTCCGCACGAGGCCAGCGACGCGGCCGTCGCCAGGACGGCGAAGGTGATAGCGGAGGTCCGTCGCATGACACGCGGAGAATAGGCGGGCGGACGACGGCCTACTGTTGACGCGATGTTCGCGTTGCTCCTCGGTTACATCGACCCCGGAAGCGGCAGCATGCTGCTGCAGGCGCTGCTCGGCGGGTCCGCGGCGATCGCGGTCGCGGCGAAGCTGTACTGGCGGCGGATCCTCACGGTCCTGCGCATCCGCAAGCCGCAGCAGTCGGAACAGCCCAAGCATTGACGGCGGACCCCGGCTCCTTCCGCGACCCGGATTCGCAGCTCCACGTAGACGACCAGGGCCGCGTGCTCCGGGCGCTCACGCCCCGGGCGGTTGAGCGCTGGGACGCCGTGGAGCCGTCGGCGGCGCTGCGCGAGCTCGTCGAGACCGGCCGGATCGTCCGGAGCACCCGGCTCGGCGCCGGCGCGCTGCCCGGCGCCGCCGAAGTCCTCGAGCACGAGCGGATCCCGGCGATCACGTACCCCTACGAGTGGTCGTTTTCGATGCTCCGCGACGCGGCGCTGCTCGAGCTCGACGTCCTGCGGCGGCTGCTCGACGACGGCCTGATCCTCTCTGACGGGACGCTCTACAACGTCGCGTTCCGCGGCCCGCGCCCCGTTTTCATCGACGTCGGATCCCTGCGTCCCGCGGATTCGGGCGAGCCGTGGGCCGGCTACCGTCAGTTCTGCATGCAGGCGTTGTTCCCGCTGATGCTCCAGGCCTTCCGCGGCGTGTCGCCGCGCCCGTGGCTGCGCGGCGCGATCGAGGGCATCACCCCGGCGGAGGTGCGGGCGTTGCTGCGCGGCCGGGACCTCTTGCGCCGCGGCGTCCCCGGCCACGTGGTCCTGCACGCGCGGCTGGAGCGCCGCGAGGCGCGCCGGCGGCCTGGAGAGGTCCGCAAGGAGCTGGCCAAGGCGGGGTTCTCGGCTGAGATCGTCAAGGCCAACGCCGACCGCCTGCGCCGCCTCGTGGCGCGGCTCCGGTGGAGCCCGCCTGCATCACCGTGGGACGGTTACCACGAAGCCGGGGTCTACGATGACGCCGCGCACGAGCGCAAGCAGGCGTTCGTGTCGGAGGTCGCCGCGACGCGCCGCTGGACGATGGCGTGGGACGTCGGCTGTCACGACGGGCGCTACTCCCGGATCGTGGCGCCGCACGCGGGGTCGGTGATCGCGTTCGACACGGACGAGCCGACGGTGGACCGGCTCTATCGCGAGCTGCGCGACGAGGACGTGGAGAACGTCCTCCCGCTCGTGCACGACCTGGCCGACCCGTCCCCGGGGCTGGGCTGGGGCCTCCGCGAGCGCCGGCCTCTCGCCGACCGCGCGAGGCCGGATCTCGTCCTGATGCTCGCCGTGATTCATCACCTGGCGATCGGGCGTAGCATCCCGCTGCCGGCGCTCCTGGACTGGTTGCGCGATCTCGGGGCAACGGCCGTCGTCGAGTTCCCGCACCCGGAGGACCCGATGGCGGCGAGCCTGATCGGCCGCAAGGACCCGGGGACGCACGACGCCTACACGCTGGAGGCGTTCGAGGCCGAGGTCGCGCGCCGGTTCACCGTCGAGCGCCGCGAGCTGCTCCCGGGCGGCACGCGCACGCTGTACCTGGTCACGCCAACGTGACGGCGCCACGGCGCCCTGGGGGCGCCGAGCTCGCGCAGCTGCTCGCGCTGTGGGCGGCGGCGGGCGCCCACCCGGTCCTCGACGTCATCGCCACCTCGCCGGAGTTCCTCGCCCAGCGTGGCACCCCGCCGCTGGAGGCGTGGACGTTCGCCGCGCTGGTCGCGCTCGCCGTGCCGCTGCTCGCGTTCGGGGCCGAGCGCGTGCTGTCGGCCGCGGGCCCGGGCGCCGCGCGGGGGCTGCATCTCGCGCTGGCCGGGCTCGCCGGCGCATACCTCGCCCTCGCCGTCCTCAAGCGTGTCATCTACCGGCTCGACCCGGTGGACCCGCCGATCCCGGCCGCGGTGGTCATCGTGCTCGCGCTCGCCGCCGGCGCGGGCGTGGTCTGGCTCGTCCACCGGTCTGCCACCGCGCGCAGTGCCCTCGCCGCCCTGTGGTTCGCGCCGCTGCTCGTGCTCGCGCTGTTCCTCGCGCGCACGGAGGCGCCGAAGGCCCTCGACCTCGTGGCCGCGGCGTCGCCGCGCACGCCGGTGCCCGTCGTCGTGGTGCTCCTAGACGAGGTGCCGGTCACTTCGCTGCTCGATGCGGACGGCGCGATCGACTCCGCGCGCTTCCCGGCCTTCGCGCGGCTCGGCCGGATGGCGACGTGGTACCCGCGGGCCACGACCGTTAGCGACGCGACGGCCGAGGCGGTGCCCGCGATCCTGACCGGCCGCCGGCCCGGGCCGGCGGCGGTCCCGGCCACTACGGCGCAGGCCTATCCGCGCAACCTCTTCACGCTCCTGCGCGACAGCCACCGCGTGCGCGCGTCCGAGGTGGAGACGCGGCTGTGCCCGGGGCAAGTCTGCGCCGAGCGCTCGGGGCGGTCTCTTCCCGGTCGCTTCGCGGCGTTCGCCGCCGACGCCGGGCGCATCCTGGTCCAGTTCGCCGCGCCGGCCCAGTTTGCGCAGCGCCTGCCGGGCATCCGCGCGCCGCAGGACTTCGAGCAGCAGGTCGACCGCTTCCTCGAGGGGATCCGCCCGGCGGGAGCTCCGGAGCTGAGCTTCCTGCACCTCGAGCTGCCCCATGTCCCCTACGTCTTCCTGCCCGAGGGGGAGCGCTACGTAGAGCAGCACTCCGAGGCGGAGCTGCTCGGCCTCGAGGGGGCGAAGTGGACGTCGAACGCGCCGCTGGTCGTGCAGGGCCACCAGCGCCACCTGCTCCAGACGGGCTACGCGGACCGCCTGCTCGGCCGCATCCTCGACGACCTCGAGCGCCGCGACATCCTCGACGACGCCGTGCTGGTGGTCGCGGCCGACCACGGCATCGCCTTCGATCCGGGCCGGGAGACGCGACTGCTGCCGGCGGCCGGGATCGAGCACATCGCGCCCGTCCCGCTGTTCGTAAAGCTCCCGGGGCAGCGGGCGGGGCGGATCGACCGGCGGCCCGTGGAGACGATCGACATCCTCCCGACGATCCTGGCGGCCAACGGCGTGCCCGCCGGCGAGGTGGATGGGCGCGACCTCGCGGGGGCACGTCCCCCGGAAGCACCCGTCCGGGTCCGTGCCCATTTGGGGCGCGAGCTCGTGACGATCGCCCGGCCGCAGATCGAGCGCCGCGGCGCAGAGCTGCTAGCGGAGCGGGTGCGCGGCTTCGGCAGCGGGTCCTTCGACGCCGTCTACGGCGCGCTGCGGCCCGGCCTCGCCGGCCGCCCGGCGGCCGAGGCCGCCGGAGCGCAGGTCGTCGGCGCGCGGCTCGACGCCGCGCCTGCCGGCCGCCTGCCGGCGCTCACCCAGGGCACGCTGACGCCCGCGTCGTCGGTGCGGGCGGGCTGCCTAGTCGCGCTCGACGCCGGCGGCACGATCGCGGCGGCCGCGGTGGTGCGGGCGGGCGGGCGCTTCTCCGCGCTCGTCCCGCCGTCCCGCCGCGACACGCGCGGGCGTGTCCGCGTGCTGCGCCTGCCGGGCCGCGGCTGCTGAAGCTGCGCCTATCCTCGTCCCGCCCGTGGATTATGCGACGCAGCCGCTCATCTTCAAGGTCCGCAAGGCCGCACGGTACGTGCGCCTGTACGGCCCGTCGCGCACCCTTGTGAAGGTCCGGTCGCAGTACCACATGAACCGCACCTACAAGCGCCCGCCGGCGCTGCAGGGCGATCCCGGGCAGCACGTGGGCCTAATCGGGGCGGGCAAGTTCGCCTACGCGCAGATCGCCTACTACCTCACCCGTGAGCACGGCCAGATCGTCCGGGGCGTTATGGACCTCGAGGCCGACCGCGCGTACTCGCTCGCGTCACGCTACGGCGCGGCGTACGCCTCAGACGACGCCGAACGGATCCTCACCGACCCGCAGATCGACCTCGTCTACGTCGCGTCGAATCACTCCACCCACGCCGACTATGCGATCCGGGCGCTTGAAGAGGGCAAGCACGTCCACATCGAGAAGCCGCACGTTGTCACCCCTGACCAGCTCGAGCGGCTCGTCGACGCCATGGACGGCGCGCCCGGGCGCGTGTCGCTCGGCTTCAATCGTCCCTACAGCCGGATCGGGTCGGCCGTGCGCGACGCGCTGGCCGCCGAGAGCGGGCCGGCGATGCTCAACTGGTTCATCGCGGGCCACGAGATCCCGCCCGACCACTGGTACTTCCGCCCTGAGGAGGGTGGCCGGGTGCTCGGCAACCTGTGCCACTGGACCGACTTTTCGCTGCAGTGCGTCCCGCCGGAGGGGCGCTTCCCGATCGAGATCCGGCCGACGACGGCGCGCGACTCCGACAACGACATCGCCGTGACGTACGTATTCGGCGACGGGTCCGTCGCGGCGATCACGTTCTCGGCCAAGGGGCACGCGTTCGAGGGCGTCAAGGAGCGCTTCGCCGGCCATCGCGGCGACACGCTGATCACGCTCGACGACTTCCAGCACGCGACGATCGAGCGCGGCGCCCACAAGCAGCGCATCCGCCAGCTCCACCGCGACCACGGGCACAAGGAGTCGATTCTCGCCGCCTACGGGCTGGCCCGGCCCGGCGCGCACGCCGCGCGCACTGCGGACGCGCAGTACGTGTGGGAGACGGGCGAGCTGTTCCTGCGCACCCGCGAGGCGCTCGAGAGCGGGCGCGCGCTCACGCTGACGTCGTTCGCGGACCGGCGCCCGCGGACCCCCGCCGGCTCGTGAGCCCGCGGCGGCTGCTCGTCGTCACCCACCGCCCGGTGGACGACCCGGGCGGGGCGACGGCGCGCTGGCGGTCGATGCACGGTCATCTGCGCGACCTCGGCTGGGAGATCGAAGTCGTCAGCGCGCCGGTGCGCGCGAGCAGCCGCGAGTTCGAGGCCACGGCGCAGCGCCGTGTCGCCCGTCGCGGGCGCGTCATGGGGCGCCTGCGGGCGGCCGCGGCGCCCGTGTTCGGGGCCGCCGGGATGCGCCCGCCGCCGCTATCGATCCTGTGGGCCCTG
>Ga0136633_1002215_pt1 | contig 13573 bp, 13 predicted proteins | sample AntDrymeUQ832206_2_FD_105494 | JGI IMG/M metagenome (GOLD analysis project Ga0136633, IMG submission 105494) | Polar desert sand microbial communities from Dry Valleys, Antarctica - metaG UQ83 (22.06) | ecosystem: Environmental > Terrestrial > Soil > Desert | place: Antarctica: Dry Valley... | reverse complement strand
CTCGGAGGCGAGCGGAAGCGGTCGAGCGCCGAGCCCGTCGACGCGCAGGACGGCGATGTCGTTCTTCGCGTCGAACGCCACGGCGCGCGCGTCGAGCCGGTCGCCGCTGCCACGAACCTGGACCACCGTCTCATCCTCGCCGGCGACCACGTGGGCGTTGGTCACGACGAGGTCGTCGCCGGCCACCCAGCCCGAGCCCGCGATGCCCAGGCCACAGGCCTCGCCCAGGATCCGCACCACGCTGCCGGCCGCGTCGCGGACCTCGGGGTCGCGGGCGATCCGGGCCGTCGGGGGGTCGACGCCCTGGGTCCCCGGACCGCTGATCTCCGGCAGCGGGTCGAAGCGCGCCAGCGCGTTGAGGATGAAGCCCGAGGGCGGTAGCGCCTCGTTGAGCGCGCTCAGGATCTCCGAACGCTGGACGTCCTTGCGCAGACCGATCCCTGGCGTCTGCAGCAGGACCGCCCCGACGATCCAGGCCAGGCCGAGCGCGAGCACCGCCCCCAGCACCGCCCCGAGCCCGCTGTCGACCACCCGCAGCCCCGGCAGCGGCGCCGCGGTCTTGACCGCGGCGCCCGCGGACTCGAGCAGCCCGGCGAGGAGCGTGCCGAGGATGATCGCGCCGCCAAGGGCGAACATCGGCGCGTAGGGCGACTGCGCCCCCTCCGAGAGGATCAGCGGCCCGATACGAGCGCCCAGGAACGCTCCGACCGCGAACCCCACAAGCTGCAGAGCGCCCGCGACGAAGCCCTGCCGCAGGCCGTTGACGGCCAGCAGGATGGCGAAGATGACGATGATCCAGTCGACGGTGGTCATGCAGGCGAGTAACCCGGGCTCTGAGTGGGGGAATACTGCGACACAGCATGCCTGTTCGACCGGCGACACACGACTCCCGCCGTCGGCGCCTCGAACGCCGCACCCTGCCCATGGCCGCGATTGCCGCGTTGGCGCTCGGGGTGGGCGTGGTGCTCGGCGCGGGCCACGTGCCGGGCGAGCAACGGGTCGCTGAGCGGTTCGCCGAGGCCTGGAGCCGGTCCGATTACGCCGCCATGCACGCGCTGCTGACTCCAGGCGCCCAACAGGCCACCGATGCGCAAGCGCTCGCCGAGGCCTATCGCGCTTCCGCCTCGATGGCCACCGCCCGCTCCTATGACGTCGGTGAGCCCGAACGCGGCGACGATGGGGTCTACGAGCTTGGGGTGACCGCCCGCACCGGGGCCTTCGGCGACGTCCGCGCCGTTGTGGGGCTGCCGTTGGAGGGCGATGGCGAGGAGGCACGGGTCGCCTGGGCGCCGCACCTCACCTTTCCCGGCGTCGCCGCCGGCGAGTCCCTCAAGCGGACGACGACCCTGCCGCCCCGCGCGTCGTTGCTGACCCGCGACAACCGCGTGCTCGCCGAGGGACCAGAGCGCGACTCGCCCGAGCTCGCCACCCTTGCGGCCTCGATCGTCGGGGAGATGGGCCCGATTCCAGAGGAGCTGGCCGAGGAGTACCGCGCCGCGGGCTACCCCGAGGACGCGGAGGTCGGCGTCAGCGGCCTCGAGCGGATCCTCGAGCGCGAGCTGGCGGGCACGCCGGGCGGCGAGCTGCGCGCCGGTGCGACCGTGCTCGGCCGCGGCGAGCCGCGCAAGGCCGCCGGCGTTCGCACGACGCTGGCGCCCAGCGTCCAAGAGGCCGCGGTCGCGGCATTGGCCGGACGGCTCGGCGGCGCCGTGGCGATGGACCCGGCGACCGGCGAGGTTCTCGGCGTGGCGGGCATCGCCTTCTCGGGCCTGCAGCCGCCGGGATCGACGTTCAAGATGCTGACGCTGGCCGGCGCGCTGCGCAGCGGCGTCGCCTCCCTGAAGAGCACCTATCCCCTGGCCAGCGCCGCGACGCTGTCGGGCGTCGAGCTCAACAACGCCAACGGCGAGGTCTGCGGCGGAACGCTGACCGAGGCGTTCGCCATCTCGTGCAACTCGGTGTTCGCGCCGCTGGGCGCCGAGCTCGGGGGCCGGCGGCTCGTCTCCATCGCCGAGCGTTTCGGGTTCAACAAGCCCTCGCCCGTGCCCGGGGCCGCCACGAGCACCATGCCCCCGGCGGCGGAACTCGGCGACGACCTCGGCCTGGGCTCGACCGCGATCGGCCAGGGCCGGGTGCTGGCCACGACACTGCAGATGACGATCGTCGCTGGCGCCTTCGGCGTCGGCGGGCGCCTGCCGTTGCCGACCCTCGCCTACCGCGCCGACCCGCAGACGCGGCTGGGCGATCGAGCCGTGAGCGCGAAGGTCGCCCGCCAGGTCCGCCGGATGATGATCGAGGTCGTGCGCAACGGAACCGGCGGGGCGGCCGCGATCGACGGCGTGCGCGTCGCCGGCAAGACCGGGACCGCCGAGCTCCGCAGCACCCACCCGTGCACGCCCGTCCCCGACAACCCCGAGTCGTGCGCCGACAGCACCGCTCAGGCTGACGACACAACCGACACGACCGCCTGGTTCACCGCGTTCGCCCCGGCCGAGGACCCGCGGATCGCCGTCGGCGTGATGCTCGTCGCCAACGGCGCGGGTGGCGACACCGCGGCGCCGGCGGCCAGGACGCTGATGCAAGCCGCCCTCGCCCGCCGCTGACCCTCAAGGGGGTCTGACCCCCTTGAGGGTTGCGCAAAACCCTCAAGGGGGTCAGACCCCCTTGAGGGTTGGTTGAGGGTTACGCCGTCAGGCCTTCGGTGGCGATGAGGACGACGGTGGCGAAGTCCGAGGCCTCACGGGCCGCCGGCAGGGCCGCCAGCGGCGCCGCGCCGCACTCGCCGATCACCATGCCGACTGCGGCGAGTTCGGTCATCGCGATGGCCGCCTCGTCGTCGGAGACCGTGACCGTCCCGCGCAGGCCGTCGCGCAGCGACGGCCACGCGGCGACTGAGACCTCCGCGCAGTCGAGACCCGCCATCGTGGTGCCCGGCGTGGGGACTGCCACCGGCGCGCCTGCGGCCAGCGAGGCGGTCACGCACGCGGCGGTCTCGGGCTCGACCGCCCACACCTCCACGCCCTCCTGCGCCCCGAAGCGCGCCGCCGCCGCGGCCAGCGAGCCGACGCCCGCGGGCACGAGGATCGCGTCGAAAGCCGCTTGGTCGGCCAGCTCGGCGAACAGCGTGGCGTATCCGTCGACCACCCACGCGGCGGCCCCTCCGTCACCGACGTCGGCCAGCTCGAAGCAGCCCGGCCTGGTCCCTTCGGCAGCGGCCCTCGCCACCGCCTCCTCGTAGTCGCCGTCGACGATCACCACCTCGGCGCCCTCCCTGGCGATGGCCTCACGTCGTGCCGGCCGCGCCCGTGACGGCAGGAAGATCCGCGCCGCCAGCCCGCGCCGCGCCGCGACATGGGCCACCGCGCGGCCGTGGTTGCCAGCGCTTGCCGCCACCAGGGTGTGAACATCGGGCTGCTCACGCAACGCGCGCTCCCCGGCCCACGACGCGCCGAGCACCTTGAACGCCGGTAGCCCGAGCCGGTCGGACTCATCCTTGACCAGCACCCCGGACACGAGCTCGCGCAGCGGCGTCGGCGCGTAGCCGGGCAGCGCGCGGTGAAAGGCCAGCGCGTCGGCGCTCGGTGGCGCGACCGCGGCCGGGTCCCACACGGGGTTGACGAACACGCTCACGCGCAGAAGCGCTGGGCGACGGCCAGCAGCGTCCGCGCCACGACCTCCGTGTCGGCCAGGCTGACCCACTCCTCGGCGGCGTGCGCCCCCTCGCCGCCCGGACCGAACATCGCGGTGGGGATGCCCGCGGAAGCGATGAACGCCGCGTCCGCCCAGTAGCTCGCCCCCCCGACGGGCGCGTCCGGCGCCGCCTCGCGCAGCAACCGGACGATCTCCTCGTCCTCGGAGACCTCGAACGGCTCGCGCGCCAGCAGCGTGCGCTGGGTCGCGTCGCCCGGCAGCGCGGCCACCTCGGCTTCCACACCCGCCGCGGTCTCGCCCGGAAGCGTGCGCCGCTCCAGCCCGATCGCGCACCGCGCCGGGTAGCTCGAGAGCTCTTCCCCGCCGGTGATCGTCGAGGCGTGGATCGAGCCGCGTCCGAGCAGCGGATGCGTTCGCTCCCCCAGCCTGGCGTCCAGCTCGCCGATGCCGGTGAGGATCGCCCCCGCCTTGACGATCGCATCCTCGCCCAAATGGGGGCGGGAGCCGTGCGCGGCGCGCCCGGTCACCTCGATCTCGATCCACACGAAGCCCTTGTGCGCCACCACCACTTCGAGCTCGGTCGGCTCGGTCACGATCGCCGCATCGGCGCCTACGGATCGCAGGACCTCCTGCACGCCGAGGCTCGCGTGCTCCTCGTCGGCGACGGCGCCCACCACCACGTCGCCGGCCAGGCCCAGCCGCCCCGCCTCACGGCAGGCGACGAGCGCGGCCGCCACGCCGGCCTTCATGTCGTAGGCGCCGCGCCCGTGCAGCCGGTCGCCGTCGATCCGCGGCTCGTGGGGAGCGTCGGTCATGCCCTCCGCCGTAACCGTGTCGATGTGGCCGCAGAGCAGCAGGGTGCGCCCACCGCCGGTTCCCCGCGCCCGCGCCACCACGCTCGGCCGCCCCGGCGTCTCCTCCAGCACGTCGGCCTCCAGGCCCGCGTCCCGCGCCCAGTCCGCGACGAACGCGGCGATCCGCGCCTCGCCCGCGCCGCCGGGAACCAGCGACGGGTTCACCGAGTCGATAGCGACCAGGTCCGCGGTCAGCCGGGTGACCGCGTCGAGCACGACGCCAGCCTAGATGTCGATGTTGACGGTCGACTCGTCGTCGGACGTGAGCGAGTGGATGACCAGCTCGACCGGGCGGTTGTCGAGCGTCTCGTACTTGACCTTGAAGAGCTGGAGCATGCCGCCGACAGAACCGACCTGGCGGGCGATCGTGTCGGGACCCGGGGCGAAACCGCCCGGCCGGATCGGATCGGTGTTGTAGGCGAACGGGTTGCCGTCCTCGATCGAGATGGGCTCGTAGACGTTGCCTTGCTGGTCCTCGAGTTCGAAGCGCGTCGTGGGCACCTGCGGCTCGTCGGACTCGTTCTCGACGCGAAGGAAGATCGCGAACCAGACCTCGCCCTCCCCGAGCTCGGCCGTGGCCTCGTCGACGCCGGAGAGGAACGTGCGGTCCTCGGCAATCGCCACCGGGTTGAGCTGCCGCGAGATCTGCACCTGGTACTTGAGCTCGTCGACGTCGACGTAGATGCCCTCGGTTTCGGCCTCGTGCACGGTGTCGTGCTTGTTCCCGCAGGCGCTCAGCGCGAGGGCGAGCGCGACGGCGAGGAAGCTGGCGATGGAGGTCAGGGAGTTCGGGCGCATCCGGCCGGGCATCCTATCCAGCGGCGACGGTCGCCCGGCTGCCCCGCCCCCGGTCCTCTTCCAGGATCGAGCGCAGCCTGCGCATGGCGCGAGTGGTCTTGCGCCGCAGCCAGGGCCGGGCGCCCAGGGACTCCCCGAGCCGGTCAGCCAGGTTCCCCGGCTCGCTCTCGAACGTGAACGTCACGCGCGTGGCGCCAGCGGAGCCGGGCTCGAGCTCGTAGGTGCCGAGCGTCCGGATGCGGTTGAACTTGCCGGTCCGGCCCGTCTCGACGATCAGGCGCGGACGATCGAGCTCGGCGAAGACGACGTCGGCCCAGCCGAAGCGGTTCATCGGCGTCTTGACCCGAAAGCGCGCGCCGGCCCCGCGACCGTAGGAGTCCTCGCGGGTCAATCGCCAGTCGACGAGGTAGTGGTCGCAGAACTCCGCGTGGTTGGCCACGTCGGCGAGGTACTCAAAGACCTCCTCGCGCGGGCGGGCGATCGTCACCGAAACAGACACGGGGTCCATCGCGGCGGGAGTCTATTCCCCGTGCCGCCCGGGAGTTGTCGACGTCTTTGACAGGCTCCCGGGACTACGCGGCGCGCGGCACGCGAGCCAGCGGCTTGACCGCCTGGCCCAACTCGCTGTGGTGGACGAGCTCGACTCGCTCGATCTCGCCGCGCTTGACGCCCACACACAGCGCGCAGGCCAGCGTGCCGTTGACGTAGCGGGCGACGCGCTCACCGACGAGCGGTGTTCGGCGGCAGACTGAACAGGTGTCCCGCTCAGCGGCAAGGCGATCAACGCCCTTGCGCAGCAGGCGCGCATTGAGGTCGGCAAAAGGGCTTCGCATGGGGTCGGCTTTCGCTGCGGGCGCCGCGGATTCCTGCCTGAGCAGGGGTCTTTAGGGGCCGTTGAGAGCCGTCCAGAAACCTCGCGTCTGCACCGCTAGATCGTTATCATCCGCACGAGCTCGAGGTGGGAGAGAGAGGGCGATGACCATGGAAGCACTGACCACGGGGACTTTGGCTGGAACCGGCTCATTCCGCTGCGAGGCGTGCGGCTACGTGCTGTCGCTGGCCGCAGCAGACACCCTCCCGCCCTGTCCGGGGTGCAAGGGCGAGCAGTTCGTCCGCGCGTCGCTGTTCGGCACGCGCTTCCGGCGCGACGGGGCCGAAGCGGCCAGCGAGGAGTCCCGATCTCTGCTGCTCGACGCCACCGAGCAGATCACTGAGCCGGGCGACTACCTGGTCTTCGAAGAAGGCAGCGAGGTCCGCACCGCCGAGCTGCAGAGCGAGTGGACGCGCATCGGCCGCTCGCTCGCCGCCGACATCCGCCTCGACGACCCCACCATCTCCCGCCGCCACGCGCTGGTGGTCCGCGGGCCCGACGGGGTCCGCGTGCTCGACGACCGCAGCCTCAACGGCGTGTTCGTCAACGGGGCGCGGGTCGAGTGGCAGAGCCTCTCCGACGGCGACGAGATCGTCGTGGGGCGCTACCGCATGCGGTTCAGGTCGCTGACGGCCGAGGGCGCCGCCGACGAACCCGAGCTGGAATCGGCGAGCTAGAGCTTCGGGCGGCGTCTGCGCCGCCTGCAGAGGAGAGGGACAGAGAAGGCCCGGCGCCAGAGCCGGGCCGACTCTGCCGAAGTCGTAGTCTCTGCGCGTGCCCGCGCAGACCATCGCGATCCTCTCCCAGAAGGGCGGCACCGGCAAGACGACCGCGGTGCGCACGCTCACCGACGTCTTCCGCCGCGCCGGGCTCGAGGTCCTCGCGGTCGATCTCGACCCACAGGGCAACCTCTCGGATTACTTCGACGTCGCGCCCGACGCCTCCCCCACGGTGGCCGACGTGCTCATGGGCCGGGCCACGGCCGCCGAAGCCATCCACGACGGTGTGATCCCGGCGAACCTGCAGGTGGCTGAAGCGGAGCTCTCGCTGGCCGGCAAGATGGGCCGCGAGCTCACGCTGCGCAAAGCTCTGCGCGAGGTCGCCGGCGACTATGACGTGATCATGATCGACTGCCCGCCGGCGCTGGGGCTGCTGGCGGTCAATGCGCTGGTCGCCGCCGATCACGCTCTGCTCTCCGCCGAGGCGCAGTACTTCGCCCTGCAGGGCGTCGAGCAGGCGCTCGAGGTCATCGAACTGGCCCGCGACGGCCTCAACCCCGACCTCAACTGGCTCGGGGTCCTGTTCAACATCGCCGACATGCGCACCGTGCACTCGCGGGAGGCGTATGAATCGCTCAAGGAGCATGTGGGCGAGAAGCTCCTGGAGACCACGGTGCGCTCATCGATCGCCTACGCGGAGTCGGCGGAGCGCGCGGTGTCGATCCTCGATCATCGCCCCGATCTGGGCGCCGACTACCTGGCGCTGGCCGGGGAGCTGCTGGACCGGCTGGGACTGCGGGATGCGCGGGCGCGCGTCGCTGCCATGGCCTAGCCTCGCCGCCGCCCTGATGCTCGCACCGTGATCGAGGCGCTCCCCATGCAGCCCGGCGAGCGGCGGTCGGTGGCCCGCATGTTCAGCGACGCGTTCGTCGACGACGCGGGCTGGACCGCCGTCGGACCGGACGACCGAGAGCGCCGGCGGCGCTTCGCGCGCCGCGTCTGCGGGGGCGAGCTGTGGGCGGCGCGACGAGCGGGAGGCGATGTCCTCGTCACCAGCGACGATGGCGAGCCGACGGCCGCGATCGTCTGGTTCGGGCCCGAGGCCCGCACGTCATCACCGTGGCTGACGATCGGGCAGGCGCCGGGGTCGGCGCTCGGTGGACCGGGGGCGCTGCGGCGCTCGCTCGCTGCCGACGCGACGATGGACACGGGTCATCCCCACGAGCCGCACCTCTACGTGTCACTGCTCGCGGCCCACCCCCGGCGCCAGCGAGGCGGCCGCGGTCGCGTCCTCCTCGAGGCCGCGCTGGCCGAAGCGACGCGGCTTGGCGTGCCGGCCTACCTCGACACGGCCAACCCGGCCAACCTCCCGTACTACCACCGCTTTGGCTTCCGGCCGACCGGCGAGGCGACCCTGCCGCGCGGCGCGCCGATCTGGTTCCTGGTCAAGGGCTAGGCGATCCGGCCCGAACGTCCATTTCCCGCCCCTCTGGAGCTGGTTCCGGACGTCCGCCGTCATAACTCGCGGACGTCGGCGCCCTGCGGCTCGAACGGGGCGCGGATGACCTGCGCCCAGCCGTCGGCCTCGCGACGCAGCGCCTCGACGACGCCGCCGGTCTGCTCGTAGCGCGTCCACACCAGGACCGTCGGCCCGGCGCCCGAGATGGTCGCGCCGAGCGCGCCGAACCCCGCCGCCTTCCGGACTAGCTCGGCCGACCGCGGATACAGGTCGGCGCGGTAGGGCTGGTGGAGGCGGTCGTGCAGTCCGGCGGCCACCATGTCCCAGTCGCCCTGGATCAACCCCAGTACCAACAGCGCGCCGTAGCCGACGTTCGCCGCGGCGTCGTCGAGCGGAACGGTCTCCGGCAGGGCTGCCCGCGCCTGCTTGGTGCGGACCGGCTCGTGCGGGACGACGAGCACGGCTTCGAGACCGGCGGTTGGATCGAAGCGGGCGACCCTCCCGTCGGCGCAGACCACGAACCCGCCCCGCAGCGCCGCCGCGACGTTGTCGGGATGGCCCTCGAGCGCGGTGGCGTGCTCGAGCAGGTCGACGTCGAGTTCGAAGAGGTGGTCAGCGGCCATCAGCCCCGCGACATACGCGGCGGCGCTCGTACCCAGACCACCGCTGAGCGGGATGTCAGAGCGGATGCGGAACTCGAAGTCGTCGGGCGGATGCAGCCGCGCGAAGCCGCGTACCGCGAGGTTGCGGTGGTCGCGAGCGATCTGCAGGTCCGTGCGCACAGCGAACCGGCCCGTCTCGACGACCTCGAGCTCCATGTGCAGCGCAAGGGCACACGCGAAGCTGTCGAACCCCGGCCCGAGGTTCGCCGACGACGCGGGGACGCGGACGAGACGGCGGCGCTCCATACGCGCCGACCCTAGCGAGGCACGGCAAACCGTTGAAGCGTGCCGCCGGCCCGAGGCCGGCCGGCGGCCGGGTCGGCTGTCTAGAGTCGGCGCGGTGCACCCCAACATCGTCCATACAGACGACGTCGACGAGATCGTCATCGATCGCGGCCCGCTCCAGGGACGGCGTCGGCGGCTGGGCGCCGCGGCCGGCGCCGTGGAGATCGGCCTCAGCCGCTATGTGCTCGGGCCGGGCGAGCGGGCCATGCCCGTCCACGTCCACGCCGACGAGGAGGAGCACTTCCACGTGCTCGCCGGATCAGGCGTCAGCTGGCAGGACGGCAAGGCGTATCCGGTCGGGCCCGGAGATACGATCGTCCACCTCGCGCAAGCCGAGGCGCACACGATCGTCGCCGGCGACGAGGGCCTCGACGTCCTCGCCTTCGGGACCGGCTCACCCACTCAAATCACCTGGCTGCCGCGAGCGCAGACGTGGTGGATGGGTCCTCACTGGATGCCCAACGACGGGCCGAACCCGTTCGCCGCCGAGGCCGCAGCAGGCCCGTTAGAGCTCCCGGCGCCCGAGGTAGGACGCCCACGGAACATCGTCGCGCTCGCCGATGCCGAGCGCGACAGGACCGACCGCGAGGGCTACCGCGAGGAATGGCGGCGGCTCGCCGCATCCGCGGGCTCGATCCAGGCCGGCCTCCACCGCGGGCGCCTGGAGCCCGACCAGCTGGCGTGCCCGCCGCACTGGCACTCCTCCGAGGAGGAGTGCTTCGTCATCCTCGAAGGCTCGGGCCAGGTCTGGCTCGGCGACGACCGCTTCGACGTACGACCCGGCCATGTGCTGGTCTGCCCCCCGGGGGGTCCCGCCCACGCGCTGTGCGCCGGCCCACCGGGGCTCACCTATCTGGTCTTCGGCACGCGGAGAGCCGGCGACTACGTCTACTACCCGCGGTCGCGCAAGCTCAACTTCGGCAACGGCGTGCTCCTGCGCGTCGAGGAGGTCGACTACTTCGACGGGGAGTAGCTACGAGGCGCGGTAGGCCCTGCGGGCCTGTGCACGGCACGTCGCACGGGCTTCGGCCGTCGACCGCGTGTAGCACCGGGCCAGCGCGCGGCAGCGCTTGCGGACGCGGCCCGCGGGCTTGGAGGCGCAGCGGGCCATCGCCCGACGCCGGGTGGCCGCGCGCCGCTCGGCGGCGGTGGGTTCGGCGGGCTGAGCCGCCTGCCCAGGCGCGGGCTGGACCGCCTGCCCAGCAGCCGGCTCAGCCGCCAGCGCCGCCGGCACGAAGCGCGCGACGAAGGACCGCAGCGGATCGTCGGCGACCCGCGCGTAAACGCCCGGCCTGCCCTCGCGCGCGCATCCGTCGCCGAAGCTCGTGGAGCCCACCAGGCGCTGGACGCCCGAGCCGACGCTGACGAGCAGCGGGCCGCCGGAGTCGCCCTGGCAGGTGTCGGTGCCGCCCTGCGGGAAGCCGGCGCACAGCATCTCGGTCTGGTCGTAGTCGGGGTAGGCCTCGGCACAGTCAGGGTCGGACTGGATCGGCACCTGGGCACGCTGCATCTGCTCAGCGGCTTCGCCGTCCTCCTCCGTCAGGCCAAAGCCGGCGATGGTGGAGAGCACACCGGGGTTCCAGCTCGCGCGCTCGCCCACCGCCGCGATCTTGATCGGCGGGGCGTCGGATGCCTCGGTCAGCTCGAGCAAAGACACATCGCTGCCCTGACCGTTCTGGAAGCCGTAGTCCTCCGCGATGACGAGCCGCTTGACGGCGTGGCGATCTCCCCCACTGCCGTCGGCGTTGACGGTGTCGAGCACGACCTCGTAGGACGAGGCCGGGAAGCCGAGCTGGCTCGCAATCCCGATGGGGCCCGTTGCGGAGCCGCAGTGCCCGGCGGTCATCACCCAGGTCGGGGCGATCAGCGTGCCGGTGCAGCCGAAGGCGCCGGCGATGTTCACCGAGGCGACCGCGCGCAGCTGGCCTGCTGGGACAGGCTCGCCGTTGACGATCGCCTGCGCAGGAGCGGCGCCGAGCGCTAACGCGCTGACCAGGATCGTCGCGACTCTCATCTGCTTGAAGGTACCGCGCAACGGCCGAGAAACAAACGCCTAACTCAACACCGCGCGCTCCACTGCGCCGATTTCCGGTTCACACGGCACCACCGCCCCGGCGTGGTCGAGCGCGGTTCGCGGGTCCTTGAGGCCATGGCCGGTCAACACGCACGCGATCCTCTGGGCGTCGCCCGCCCCATGGACCAGCAGGCCGGCGACTGACGCCGCGCTGGCCGGCTCGCAGAAGACGCCCTCACGCTGAGCCAGGAAGCGCCACGCGTCGAGGATCTCGTCATCGGAAACCGCTGCGACCTTCCCGCCGCTGGCCGTCATCGCGTCCATCGCCTGCTCCCAGCGCGCGGGGTTGCCGATGCGAATGGCGCTGGCCACCGTCTCAGGGTTCTCGACCGGACGGCCGTGAACGAGCGGCGCGGCGCCCGCGGCCTGGAAGCCGAACATCCGCGGCTTGAGGCCGACCTCCTGAAAGCCGCGCCAGTAGGCGGTGATGTTGCCGGCGTTGCCCACCGGGATGCAGAGGGCGTCGATCTCATCGAGCTCCTCGGCGATCTCAAAGGCCGCGGTCTTCTGACCCTCGATCCTGAACTCGTTGACGCTGTTGACCAGTGCGATCGGATGGGTCTCGGCGAGTTTGCGGACCAGCCGCAACGCCTCGTCGAAGTTGCCGCGCAGCGCGATGACGCGCGCGCCGTGCATCAGCGCCTGGGCGAGCTTTCCGGTGGCGATCTTGCCCTCAGGGACGATCACCGCGCCGCGCACCCCGGCGCGGGCGGCGTAGGCGGCCAGCGACGCCGCCGTGTTGCCGGTCGACGCGCACAACACGGTCTCGGCGCCCTCGCGAACGGCCGCGCTGACGGCGCACGTCATGCCGCGGTCCTTGAACGACCCGGTGGGGTTCGCGCCCTCGATCTTCAACCACACCTCGGCGCCGACCCGCTCGGACAGCACGGGCGCCGCAACCAACGGCGTCGAGCCCTCCTCGAGCGAGACCACCGGGTCGCCGAGGGCGAACGGCAGACGGTCGCGGTAACGCTCGATCAGGCCGGCCATCTACTGAAACTGCTCCTCGATGACGCGGATCGCCCGCGGCTTGGAGCGCACGAAGTCCAGGCCCTCGACCAGCGCCACCGCCGCGAAGAAGCGCGACTCGAGCAGCGGGTGCACGACCATCACCAGACGCGCGTTCTCCCCCAGGCCCTTCTGGACCACCGACTTGATCGACGCGCCCTGCATCCCGAGGATCTCGGCGACCTGGGCGAGCACGCCGGGCCGGTCGGCGACCTCCAGGTAGAGGTAGAACGCCGACTCGACGTCGTCGACGATCGGCATCTGCCCCTGCGCCGGTGGGGTCGAGGCGGGCGGGATCATCGCGCTGACGACGTCGCCGAGCACGGCGCTGGCCGTCTGCGGGCCACCGGCGCCGGGTCCGCTGAGCGTGATCTCGGTGATCGCCTCGCTCTCGATCGTCACGGCGTTGAACGGCCCGTCGACCGACGCCAGCGGGTGCCCGCCGTAGAGGAACGCCGGGTGCACGCGCACGCTGAGCCCTCCGTCGACGCGCTCCGCGGTGCCGATCAGCTTGAGGCCGAGGTTGAGGTCGCGGGCGTACTCCATGTCCTCGTTGGTGAGCCGTTCGATGCCCTCGTAGCGCACGTCGTCGAGGTGAACGGGCGTGTTGAACGCCAGCCGCGCGAGGATCGCCATCTTGGCGGCGGCGTCGCGGCCGTTGACGTCGTCGGAGGGGTCGGCCTCGGCGTAGCCGAGCTCTTGGGCCTGCGCGAGGGCTTCCTCGTAGGACAGGCCGCGTGCGGCCATCTCGGTGAGGATGAAGTTCGTCGTGCCGTTGACGATCCCGTGGATGCGGTCGATGTGCGCCGCGCCCAGCGACTCGTTGAGCACACGGATGACCGGGACGACGCCCGCCACCGCCGCCTCGTAGCGCAGCTGCACGCCGTGCTCGCGCGCGGCCGACCACAGCTCCTCCCCGTGCTGGCTGAGCAGCTGCTTGTTCGCGGTGACGACGTGCTTACCGGCGGCCATGGCGCGCAGCACGTAGTCGCGCGCGGGCTCGATGCCGCCCATGACCTCGACGACGAGGTCGGCGTTGACCAGGATGTCGTCGAAGTCCCCGCGGGACCGCGTCAGCACGCCGGTCAGCTCGGGGCGCAGGCCGGTGGCGTGCTCGACGGCGTCCGCACGGTCGGCGAGCAGCTCGTCAAACGCGGCGCCGACGGTGCCGTGCCCCAGCAGGCCGACGCGG
>Ga0136633_1002214_pt1 | contig 13573 bp, 12 predicted proteins | sample AntDrymeUQ832206_2_FD_105494 | JGI IMG/M metagenome (GOLD analysis project Ga0136633, IMG submission 105494) | Polar desert sand microbial communities from Dry Valleys, Antarctica - metaG UQ83 (22.06) | ecosystem: Environmental > Terrestrial > Soil > Desert | place: Antarctica: Dry Valley... | reverse complement strand
CTGCCGATCCTCGGCAAGACCAACATGGACGAGTTCGCGATGGGGTCCTCCACCGAGCACTCCGCCTACGGCCCCACCCACAACCCGTGGGACCTCGACCGGATCCCCGGCGGCTCCGGTGGGGGCTCGGCTGCGGCCGTCGCCGCCTTCGAGGCGCCACTGGCCATCGGCACCGACACCGGCGGCTCGATCCGCCAGCCGGGAGCCGTCACCGGCACGGTCGGGGTGAAGCCGACCTACGGCGGAGTCTCGCGCTACGGCCTGGTCGCCCTGGCCAACTCGCTCGACCAGGCGGGTCCGGTCACCCGCACCGTGCTCGACGCCGCACTGCTCCACGAGCTGATCGGCGGCCGCGACCCGCTCGACTCGACGAGCATCGACGCGCCGGTTCCCGACCTGGTCGGCGCGGTCCGTGCGGGCGAGAGTGGCGACCTGTCCGGGGTCCGCATCGGCGTGGTCACCGAGCTCGGTGGTGAGGGCTACCAGGCAGGCGTCCTGGCGCGGTTCCAGGAGTCGGTCGACCTGATGGTGAAGGCCGGCGCCGAGGTCGTCGAGGTCTCCTGCCCGAGCTTCGTCCACGCCCTGGCGACCTACTACCTGATCCTCCCCGCGGAGGCGTCGAGCAACCTCGCTAAGTTCGACGCCATGCGTTACGGCCTGCGGGTCGTCCCCGAGGGTGGTCCCGACTTCAGGCCCAGCGCCGAGGACGTCATGCGGGCGAGCCGCGACGCCGGGTTCGGCGACGAGGTGAAGCGCCGGATCATCCTGGGCACCTACGCCCTGTCCAGCGGCTACTACGACGCCTACTACGGGCAGGCGCAGAAGGTCCGCACCCTCATCACCCGCGACTTCGCGACCGCCTTCGAGAAGGCGGACGTGCTGGTCTCCCCGACGGCACCGACCACGGCTTTCAAGCTGGGCGAGAAGATCGACGACCCGCTGGCGATGTACCTCAACGACCTCGCCACCATCCCGGCCAACCTGGCCGGCATCCCGGGCATCTCCGTGCCGAGCGGTCTCGCTGAGGAGGACGGGCTGCCTGCCGGCGTACAGATCCTCGCGCCGGCGCTCGCCGACGACCGCGTCTACCGCGTCGGCGCGGCCCTGGAGACCCTGCTGCGCAACGAGTGGGGCGGACCGCTGCTCGACCGCGCACCCTCGCTGACCGGAGGCCACGCATGAAGACCGAGTCACTGCTGTCCTTCGAGGAAGCGCTCGAGAAGTTTGATCCGGCGCTGGGCCTCGAGGTCCACGTCGAGCTCAACACCGCGACCAAGATGTTCTGCGGGTGCCCCGGCGCGTTCGGCGCCGAGCCCAACACCCAGGTCTGCCCGACCTGCCTGGGCCTGCCCGGCGCGATGCCCGCGGTCAACCGGGTGGCCGTGGAGTCGGCGATCCGGATCGGCCTCGCCCTGAACTGCTCGATCGCGGAGTGGTGCCGCTTCGCCCGGAAGAACTACTTCTATCCGGACATGCCGAAGAACTTCCAGACGTCCCAGTACGACGAGCCGATCGCGTTCGAGGGCTGGATGGACGTGGAGGTCGACGGCACGACGTACCGGGTCGACATCGAGCGCGCCCACATGGAGGAGGACACCGGCAAGTCGCTGCACGTGGGCGGTTCGACCGGGCGGATCCACGGCGCCGACTACTCGCTGGTCGACTACAACCGGGCCGGGATCCCGCTCATCGAGATCGTGACCAAGCCGATCATGGGAGCGGGCGAGAAGGCCCCCGAGGTCGCTCGCGCCTACGTCCAGCAGCTGCGTGAGCTGATCGTGGCTCTCGGGGTCTCCGAGGCCCGGATGGACCAGGGCAACCTGCGGGCCGACGTGAACCTCTCACTCGCCCCGCGGGGAGCCGGAGGGCTCGGCACCCGCACCGAGACCAAGAACGTCAACTCGTTCCGCTCGGTCGAGCGCGCGGTCCGTTACGAGATGCAGCGCCACGCGGCGATCCTCGACAGCGGCGGCTCGATCAAGCAGGAGACCCGGCACTGGCACGAGGACACCGGCGTCACCACCTCGGGCCGTGAGAAGTCCGACGCCGACGACTACCGCTACTTCCCCGAGCCCGACCTGGTGCCGGTGGCGCCGTCGCGGGAATGGGTGGAGGAGCTCCGGGGCACGCTGCCGGAGAACCCGACCGCGAAGCGCGCCCGGCTCCAGGCCGAGTGGGGGTTCTCGGACCTCGACATGCGCGACACCGTCGGTGCCGGGGCGCTCGGACTGGTCGAGGAGACCATCGCTGCCGGCACCACCCCGCAGACCGCCCGCAAGTGGTGGCTCGGTGAGCTCGCGCGCCGGGCCAACGACAGCGGCACCGACGTGACCTCGATCGGCGTGACGCCGACCCAGGTGGCCGCCGTACAGGCCCTCGTCGAGGCCGGCACCATCAACGACAAGCTCGCCCGCCAGGTGTTCGACGGACTGTTGGCGGGGGAGGGGTCGCCCGCGGAGATCGTCGCTGCCCGCGACCTCGCGATCGTCTCCGACGAGGGTGCGCTCGGCACCGCGGTGGACAACGCCATCGCCGCCAACCCCGACGTCGCCGCCAAGATCCGCGACGGCAAGGTCGCCGCCGCCGGTGCCCTCATCGGCGCGGTGATGCAGGAGATGCGCGGCCAGGCCGACGCCAACCGGGTCCGCGCACTGATCCTCGACAAGCTCACCTGAGTCGAGTCGGCGGACTGGACGCGCGGAGATGTGCCGACTCGGCGGGGAGTAGGCTGCTGTCCGCACGACCAACACCTACTCATCACGCCCGTAGCTGGGGGAAGCCGGTCCAATTCCGGCGCTGACCCGCAACCGTAGGCCGATCCCGATCCGTCGGGACGGCGAGCCGGAGCACCCGCTGCGACGCGTCCTGAACACACGCTGTCGAGGAAAACAGCGGGTGGCCTCTCCGGCTTCCCGCTGTGTGCAGCGGGAAGGATCACCATGCGTCATCTCATCTCTCGTGTGCTGCGACCGGTCGCCGTCCTGGCCACTGGCGCCGTCATCGCCACCACTCTCACCGCCCCGGCGGTCGCCGCACCGGTCGACCGGAGTGCGGGCTGGCTCGAGCGCCAGCTCACCGACGGCCTGGTCCACAACGACCAGTACGACTTCGACGACTACGGGCTGAGCGCCGATATCGCCATCGCCCTGGACGCCATCGGCGGAAATCGCCGCACCGTCTCCGAGATCGTCGGTGCCCTCGCCGAGAACGTCGACAGCTGGACGACCGGAGTCGATTTCGGCTCCGACGACGTCTACGCCGGCTCGGTCGCCAAGGCCGTCGTTGCGGCGCAGTCGGCCGGCCGGAACCCGCGGCGCTTCGGCGGCGTGAACCTGGTCAAGCGGCTGGCCGCCCGGGTCAGCGACGCCAAGCCGACCGCCGGTCGGATCGAGGACAGTGGCACTACCGACTACTCCAACACCATCGGTCAGCTCTTCGCCGCGGTCGGCCTGGCTGACGCCGGGTCGCCGAAGGCGGCCCCAGCCCGCAGGTTCCTGCTCAAGCAGCAGTGCTCGGAGGGTTTCTTCCGGCTCAGCTTCGCCCCGACGTCGAAGAAGCGTCAGGGTTGCGACGCGGGGAACGCCGAGCAGTCTGCCCCCGACACCGACGTCACCGCCCTCGCCGTGATCGCGTTGAACGCGTTGCCCAAGAAGGGCAAGCGGGTGCGGGCCGCGGTCGACAACGCGACCGACTGGCTCGTTGGCACCCAGAAGCGCAATGGCAGCTTCGGCGGCGGCGCGACGACCGAGTCCAGCAACACCAACAGCACCGGGTTGGCCGCCTGGGCTCTCGGGGACACCGGCGCCTGCCGCGTCGCCGTGAAGTCGGCCCGCTGGGTCCGCAAGCTCCAGGTCCGCGGCGACGTGTCCGGCACCTCCCTGGCCGGGGAGAAGGGCGCTATCGCCTATGACCGGGCCGCGATGAAGGCGGCCGAGTCGGCCGGGATCACTGCCGAGACCCGCGACCAGTGGCGCCGCGCGAGCGCGCAGGCTGCTCCCGGGCTCACTTTCACTTCCGTGGAGCGCTGCCGGCGATGAGTCGGCTCGTCCGACTGGCCGCCGCGACCGCGCTGGTCGCGGCGGCAGGGCTGACCGGACCGGCGCCGGCGTACGCCGAGGCCTGCTCGACGGCCAGCGGCGTGAGCGTCGTGGTCGACTTCCACGAGCTCGGCGGCGGCCTGCAGCAGGTCTGCGACGTCGGCGGTGGCGGCCAGAAGGCGAGTGCCCTGTTCCCGGACAACGGCTTTCCGCTGACTTACGTGCAGCGGCAGCCGGGATTCGTGTGCCAGGTGTCGGGGGCGCCGGCCGACGACCCGTGCGTCAACACGCCGCCGCCGGACGCCTACTGGGGCGTGTGGTGGTCGGACGGAACGTCGAGCGGGTGGAGCTACTCCTCGGTCGGTGTCGGCTCGCTGACCATCCCCGACGGTGGCGCGGTCGCCCTCTCGTGGAACGGGTCGTCGACCAAGTCGCCGCCGGGTGCCCCGCCGCCGCAGCACGAATCGGCGGAGCCCTCGAACAAGCCCGAGCCGACACGCAGCCCGAGCCAGCCGCCCACGTCCGGCGGCGGTACGTCGGGTGGTGGCAGCACGTCGTCAACGACTCCGACCACCGACCCCTCGGCCTCGGCGGAGGCGCGCGACCGTCGCGGACGGCGAGGTGAGGACCCCGACGAGGAGAAGTCCGGCCGCCCACGCGGCGACCGTGAGCGCGGGGACCCGGCCGAGGAGCCCTCAGCGGATCCCACCGCCACGCCGAGCGAGGACGCGGCAACCGTCGCCGATCCGTTGGCGTCCAGCGACGACTCCGCGCTGCCGGTGTGGATCGGTCCCACCGCGGTCGGCGGAACTCTCGGCGTGGCCGGACTGGCGGCGTACCTGCGTCGACGGGCGCCCCGAACCCCGTGATCGGCCTGGTGGGGACGGCGCGGCTGCCCCGGGAACTGCACCCGGTGGCCTGGTGGATCTGGGCCCTCGGCCTGGCAGCAGCCGCGTCGTTCACCACCAACCCGCTGCTGCTGCTCCTCATCGTGGGGGTGGCGGCAGTGGCCGTTGCGCTCCGCCGCTCCGACCAGCCGTGGGCAGACTCGTTCCGCCTCTACGTGATCCTCGGCGTGATCATCGTCGCGGTGCGCGTCGGTTTCCGGCTCCTCTTCGGCACCGGCATCCCCGGCACGGTGCTGGTCGACCTCCCCGCGATCGTGTTGCCCGACTGGGCAGCCGGCATCGTCCTGCTCGGCCCGATCACCCGTGAGTCGCTGCTCGCCGGGTTGTACGACGGGCTGCGGCTCGCCGCGATCGTGATCAGCATCGGCGCCGCCAACGCCCTCGCGAACCCCAAGCGGCTGCTGCGCTCGGTGCCACCCGCGCTCTATGAGATCGGCACCGCGCTGGTCGTCGCGGTGACGATGCTGCCGCAGTTCGCCGACAGCGTGCGTCGGGTGCGCGCGGCCCAGTCGCTGCGCGGCGGCGACACCGGCCGGGTGCGGCGGCTGCGACGGTTCCTGGTGCCGGTGCTGGAGGACGCGCTCGAGCGGTCGCTGGCGATGGCGGCAGGCATGGACGCCCGCGGCTACGGCCGCGCCGGCGCCGTCAGCACGGCCCAGCGCCGGCGTACTGGTGCACTCATGCTGCTGGGACTGATCGGCGTCTGCGTCGGCACGTACGCCGTGCTCGACCCGACCGCGCCGCGGTGGCTGGCCGGACCGATGCTGCTCGCCGGGCTGGTCGTGGCCGGTCTCGGTTTCGTCAGCGCCGGCTCGCGTGTGCACCGCACTCGCTACCGCCCGGACCCATGGCGCTGGCCGGAGCTGATGGTGCTCGGCAGCGGCGTCGTCGTCGGCGCCGCCGCGTGGTGGATGAACCGCCACCAGATCACGATCGCCTATCCGTCCACCGACGTCGTCCCGCAGCTGAGCCTGCTGGCCCTGGCCGCGATGGCTATCGGGTTGGCGGGCGCGCTCTGCGCCCCGGACCAGGGCGGCGCGACCCGGAAGGCCGGCCCGTGATCGAGCTGCGCGGCCTCACCTTCCGCTACCACGACCGCATCGTCCTCGACGACGTCGACCTGACCCTCGAGGAGGGCGAGCTGGTCGTCGTCGCCGGCCGCACCGGCGTCGGCAAGTCCACACTGCTCGGGGTCGCAACCGGGCTGGTGCCCCGCTTCACCGGTGGCACGCTGAGCGGCCGCGTCCTGCTTGACGGGCAGGACGTGACCCGGACCCCACCGCGCGAGCGCGCCGACCTGGTCGGCTACGTCGGCCAGGACCCGGCCGCTGGTTTCGTCACCGACACCGTCGAGGAGGAGCTGGCCTACGGCATGGAGCAGCTCGGGCTCACCCCCGACACGATGCGCCGTCGGGTCGAGGAGACGCTCGACCTGCTCGGCATCGCCGAGCTGCGCGGCCGCGACCTCCGCACGCTGTCCGGGGGACAGCAGCAGCGGGTCGCGATCGGGTCGGTGCTGACGATGCACCCGCGGCTGCTGGTGCTCGACGAGCCCACCTCCGCGCTCGACCCGACCGCCGCCGAGGACGTGCTCGCCACGCTGACCCGGCTCGTGCACGACCTCGGACTGACTGTCCTGGTCGCCGAGCACCGGCTCGAACGGGTCGTCCCGTTCGCCGACCGGATCTGCCTGCTGACCGGTGACGGCGGGATCCGGGTGGCCGACCCGGCGACGATCCTGGCCGACTCGCCCGTCGTACCCCCGCTCGTCGAGCTGGGCCGCGCCCTCGGCTGGACGCCCCTGCCCCTCGCCGTCCGCGAGGCCCGCCGCGCCGCCCGCGGCCTCGACCTCACCCCGCCGACGCCACCCGTGCGCGCCCGGGGGGCGAACCGACTGGTCGGGCGTGGCCTCACCGTGCGACACGGCACCACCGTCGCGGTGCGCGAGGTCGACCTCGACCTGGCCGGCGGCAGCGTCACCGCCCTCATGGGCCGCAACGGATCGGGCAAGTCGAGCCTGCTGTGGGCGCTCCGCGGTCGGCAGCGGTACGCCGGATCGCTGACTGTGTCGGGCGTCGACCCGGCCACCGTGGGCCCGGCCCGACGTCGCGAGCTGGCCGGCCTGGTACCGCAGACCCCGGCCGACCTGCTCTACCTGGAGACCGTGGCCGAGGAGTGCGCGGCCGGTGACGCCGGGACCGGACGTTGCCGGGTGCTGCTCGACCGGCTCGCGCCCGGCGTACCCGATGCGACGCACCCGCGTGATCTCTCCGAGGGTCAGCGACTCGCGCTGGCGCTGGCGCTGGTGCTCGTCGGCCGGCCGGGACTGCTGCTGCTCGACGAGCCGACCCGCGGCCTGGACTACCCCGGCAAGGAGGGGCTCTCGGCGATCCTGCGCGACCTGGCCGGGGAGGGGATGGCAGTGCTCGTGGCGACCCACGACGTGGAGTTCGTGGCGCAGGTGGCCGATGACGTGCTGGTCATGGCGGAGGGCGAGGTGGTCTCGCGCGGCCCGGTGCGCGAGGTGGTTGCGCAGTCGCCGGCGTTCGCGCCGCAGGTGACCAAGGTCCTCGGGGCGCCCTGGCTGACCGTCGCCGACGTGGAGGCCGGCCAGTGAGGGCGCGGGTGGACGCGGTCCAGCTCTCGCTGAGGTCCGGCTTGGTGCTCGGTGTCGCGTCGGTGACCGGGCTGATGATGCTGTGCTGGCCGCTGCTGCTGCAGGCTGAGGCGGGCCAGCGGATCGCACCGCCGTTCCTGTTCCTCGCACTGCTGCCGCTGATCATCGCGGTGGTGCTCGCGGAGGTCAGCGAGGGTGGCCTCGACCCGCGGGTGCTGGCGATCCTGGGCGTGCTGAGTGCCGTCAACGCCGTGCTCCGCGCGCTGTCTCCCGGGCTGGCGGGAGTCGAGTTGACGTTCTTCCTGCTGATCCTCGCCGGGCGGGTCTACGGACCCGGGTTCGGGTTCGTCCTCGGGTGCACCTCGCTGTTCGCATCCGCCCTGCTGACAGCCGGGGTCGGGCCGTGGCTGCCGTTCCAGATGATCGTGTCGGCCTGGGTCGGGATGGGTGCCGGGCTGCTGCCTCGGCGGTTCACCGGCCGGGCCGAGATCGTGCTGCTGGTGGTGTACGGCATCGTGGCGGCGTACGGCTTCGGGCTGCTGATGAACCTTTCCGGCTGGCCGTTCGTGGCCGGCATCGCGGTGCCGGGCGAGGAGAGCTCGTTGTCCTACGTACCTGGCGCGCCACTCCTTGAGAACCTGCACCGGTTCCTGCTCTACACGCTGCTCACCTCGACCGGCGGCTGGGACACCATCCGCGCGATCACCAACGCGGTGGGCATCGCCCTGCTCGGTCCCGCCGTACTGACCACGTTGCGACGCGCCTCCCGCCGCGCGGTGCTGGTGTCTGACCCGATTGGGTAACGGGCCCTTGATGTCGCTGATGCGGTGTTGCAACGGCGCAGGAGCGACACCAACGATCCGTTACCGAGGGCAAAGGATCAACGGGTCCCCGGGTCGACGAGCAGGATGCGGTCGTCGGAGGCGGCCGGGGCGCCGCGGCCGTCGCGGTTCGACGTCGTCACCCAGAGCATGCCGTCGGGGGCCGTGACCACGGTCCGCAGCCGGCCGTACTCACCCACAAAGAAGTCGGCCGGGTTGCCGGCCTCGCCGTCGGCGACGTCGACTCGCCAGAGTCGGACCCCGCCGAGGGCGGCCATCCACAGGTGGCCGTCGGTGTAGGCCAGCCCGGACGGTGAGGCCTCACCCGTCGACCACACGACGCGCGGGTTGACGAAGTCCTCATCGGGGCTGCGACCCTCGGCCTCGGGCCAGCCGTAGTTCTCGCCGGGCCGGACCAGGTTGAGCTCGTCGAAGGACGACTGGCCGAACTCGCTGGCCCACAGGTTGTCGTCGTCGTCGAACGCCAACCCCTGGACGTTGCGGTGGCCGTAGCTCCACACAGGGGAGTCGGGGTCGGGGTTGCCGGGTGCCGGGGCGCCCGCGGAGGTGATGCGCAGGATCTTGCCTCCCAACGAGTCGAGGTCCTGCGAGAGCTCGCCGATGCCGGTCTCGCCGGTCGAGGCGTAGAGGAACCCGTCCGGCCCGAACGCGAGCCGGCCGCCGTCGTGGATCGCGCCGACCGGGATGCCGTCGAAGACCACCTCGGTGGTGCCAAGGGTGTCGTCGTCGCCAAGCTCGGCACGCAGGATCCGGTTATCGGTCTCGGTGCTGGCATAGAAGTAGAGGAGTCGATCCGTGCGGAAGTCGGGCGAGACCGCCACGCCGAGCAGCCCGCCCTCGCCCTGCGGGACAGCCTCGTCGATCTCGCCGACCACGACCGGGTCACCGCCCTCGGGATCAACGAGGACTACCCGGCGCGAGTCGCGCTCGGTCACCACAGCCCGTTCGTCGGGCAAGAAGGCCACGCCCCACGGGACGGCGAGCCCGGTGGCGACCTCGGCCACGACGCGTGGCGCGTCGGGCTGCTTCTCGGGGCTCGGTTCGTCGGATTCAGGGGCCGACGTCGTGGCAGTGACGGTCGTCGGGCCGGGGCCGGCGTCGGGGTCCTCCCCGCAGCCGGCCAGGGAGGTGATCAGCGTCAACACCACCAGCGTGGTCCTGACCGTGACCAGCCGCATGTCAGCCGATCCGATCGAGGAACTGCAGCAACAGCTCGTGCACCTGCTCGGGCTGTTCCATCTGGATGAAGTGGGAGCCGCGCAGCTCCACGTAGGTCGCGTCCTCGAGTCGCTCGGCCGCGCTCAACATGTCGCGCGGCCCGGCCATCAGGTCGTACGACGCGGCAACGAAACAGGCCGGCACGTGGATCTGGCTGAGGCGTACGCGGGCGTGGCGTGACGTGCTGAGGGCGAGGTGGAAGTACCAGTCGACAGGGGTGGTGAGGAACTCGCGCACCGCCGTTGCGGCCAGCTCACGGTCGGGCATCGGGAACATGAACCCGGTCCGGTTGAGCACCGCAATCGTCTTGGTCCCCACCGGGAGTCGCTGCGCGATCGGGGTGAGTGCCCAGCCGCCGTACTTCATCGCGCGGGACAGGTTGACCGTCACCGCGCGGGCGACCGGCCCGGGCAGCACCCGGAGCGGAGCCAGCATCGTGGCGAAGGTGTCGCCGGGCACTCCCGCCACTGCGAACAGACCGCTCACGCGCTCCGGATGGGCGACGGCGAGCTCGTACATGGTGTTGACGCCCATCGACCAGCCCAGGAGCACGGCCCGGTCGATGCCGAAGTGATCCATGACCGAGAGACCGTCCTCGACGAACTCCTCGACCCGTACCCGTCGCGGGTCGGTCGGTCGCTCGGAGCCGCCGGTGCCGCGGTGGTTCCAGCTGACGACGCGGACGCCGCAGTCGGGGTCGAGCAGCGCCGGCCAGGTGTAGGGGCTGGTGCCGAGTCCGTTGCAGAGGACGACGGTCGGGCCGTCCAGGGTGCCGTCCGGATCGTTGGTCCACACCCGGAGCCGGGTGCCGTCGTCGGAGAGGATGTCCTCGAAGGCCAGCCGGGCGTGGGCGGTCGTAGTGGCCGCGGGAGTCGACATGCCCTCGATTCTGCCCGAGGGAGCATCATCGATCGGGGAGGCGTCGCGGAGATCACCTGGTGGCGGCGACCGCCCCCACCGGATCCGGATGCGCCGCCGTACGCAGGTTGGTGCGGCTGGCGAGGTAGGCCTCGACCTCGTCCCGCTCGATCCGGCGCCGGGTCAGCTCGGTCGTGGCGATCATCGCGTTGCGGCGGGCGCAGTGCTGGGACGCGCGTGCCCAGCGGTCCAGGAGCGGCAGCTTCATGGCCACGAACCTAGACAGCCGGGCTTGCGGTGGCGTCAACCCCGTGTGAAGTCCGTGTGAACTAGTCAGGAACGGGCTCGGAGATCATCCGACCGGACCCGGTTGCCCCGACGGATGCGAGAACCACGCAGGCGACGGCCAGCCACTGCAACGCCGAGAGGAACTCACCGAGCACGAGGATGGCGGCCAGCGCCGCGGCCGCCGGCTCCACGCTCATCAGGATCGAGAACACGGCCGGGCGGATGGTGCGCAGCGCGGTCAGTTCGCAGCTGTAGGGGATGACCGAGCTGAGCAGACCGACGGCGGCCCCGAGCGCGAGGATCTTCGGGTCGAGCAAGGCAGCGCCGGCGCCTGCCAGTGCCAGTGGGGAGAGCAGCAGCGTCGCCACGACGCTCGCGATCGCGAGCCCGTCGAGGCCCGGCCAGCGGGTTCCGGTCCGCGCGCTGAGCAAGATGTACGCCGCCCACGCGGCGCCGGCCAGCAGTGCGAACAGCACGCCGGGCAGGTTCACGTCGCCGGGTTGCAGGCCGAGCAGCAGCACCCCCACCGCTGCCAGCCCGACCCAGACCAGGTCGCGCTTCTGCCGCGACCCGATGACGGCGAGCGTGAGCGGCCCGACGAACTCGATGGTCACCGCGATGCCGAGCGGGATCCGGGCGAACGACTGGTAGATCGCCCAGTTCATGACGCCGAGGGTCACGCCGAAAGCGATCGCGACCAGCCAGTCGTCGCGACTCCGGCCGCGCAGCGCCGGGCGGGCCACCAACCCGAGGACCAGCGCGCTGGTCACCAGCCGCAGCCACACCATGCCGGTCGGGGAGATCACGTCGAAGAGGTCCTTCGCGATCGCCGCTCCGAGCTGGACGGAAAGAATTCCGATCAGCACCAGCCAGACCGGTGAGAATCGCGTCGCCACCCGGTCAATCTAGGTGCGGGCCTCCAGGCCGCTGCCGGTGGTCCATCCCGGGGGCTTCCGCACATGACCCGACCACGGAAAGGTGGCGCCATGACCACGCTGTTGATGATCGGCACCCGCAAGGGACTCTGGCTGGCGTTCTCAGAGGACCGGGCTGACTGGAAGGTCACCGGCCCCCACTTCCCGATGGAGGAGATCTACTCCGTCCTGCTCGACAGACGAGGTGGCACTCCGCGACTGTTGGTCGGTTGCTCGTCGAGCTGGTTCGGTCCGCAGGTGCGCCGGTCCGATGACCTGGGCGAGACCTGGACCGAGACCCCGAACGGCGCGATCCGGTTCCCCGAGGACACCGGACAGACGCTGGCCCGGGTCTGGCAGTTGGTGCCCGGTGTCGAGGACGGCGTGGTCTGGGCCGGCACCGAGCCGGGGGCGATCTTCCGGTCGACCGACCGGGGCGAGCAGTTCGAGCTGGTGCGCGGCCTCTGGGACCACCCGCACCGCATCGAGTGGAACGAAGGTTTCGGCGGTCAGGCGTTCCACACGATTCTCCCGCACCCCACTGACGGCGACCGGGTGCTGGCCGCCATCTCGACCGGGGGCGTCTACCGCACCGAGGACGGCGGAAGCTCGTGGGAGGCGTCCAACACCGGCGTGAAGGCCGAGTTCATGCCGGGGGAGCGGTTCTACCCGGAGTTCGGCCAGTGCGTCCACAAGGTCGCCCGCGATTCCGGTGATCCCGAGCGCCTGTACCTCCAGAATCACGGTGGGGTCTACCGCTCCGACGACGGCGGTGCGTCCTGGACCGACATCGCCCCGGGCCTGCCCGCCGAGTTCGGGTTCGCCATGGTCGCCCACCCGACTCGCAGCGGTACGGCGTACACCTTCCCGATCGCGGACGCCGGCGCCCGCTGGCCGGTCGCCGCGCGGGCGCGGGTGTGGCGCACCTCCGATGCTGGTGCGTCCTGGTCGGAGCTGGGCGGGGGCAGCCTGCCGGACGAGTTCTACGCCGCGGTGATGCGCGACGCGATGTGTGCCGACGACCACGACCCCGCCGGGGTCTACTTCGGCGGGCGCAACGGAGTGGTGTGGGGTTCGGCCGACGAGGGTGTGTCGTGGTCGCAGATCACGGCGGACCTCCCCGACGTGATGGTCGTCCGGGCTGCGAGGATCTGACCCATGGCTGCCTTCGAGATGTCCAGGTCCACGGCGATCGCTGCCCCGCCCGAGCGGATCCATCCGCTCCTCGATGACTTCCGCGCGTGGCAGCAATGGTCGCCGTGGGAGGGCCTCGATCCCGACCTGCAGCGCACTTTCACCGGTCCCGAGCGGGGCATTGGCTCCCACTACGAGTGGACGGGCAACAAGAAGGCCGGCCACGGGACGATGGAGATCATCGAGTCGACCCCACACGCGGTGGCCGTGGACCTCCGCTTCCTCAAGCCGTTCAAAGCCACCAACATCACCCGCTTCGACCTCACCCCGACCAGCGCGGGCACCGACGTCGTCTGGACGATGACAGGCGAGCGCGGCGCGGTCATGGGCCTGATGGGCAAGCTGTACTTCGACCAGGCGATCGGCAAGGACTTCGAGAAGGGCCTCGCCCAGCTGAAGGCGGCCGCCGAGCGCGGCTGAGCCGGCGGCCGGGATCCGCCAGGAACGGTCAGGTCAGCCGGGCGAGCGCGTCCACGATGAGCTGGGTCAGCCAATTGACCCGGTCGGGAGCCAGCACGAGCAGTGCCACCACCGTGCCCGTCAACGCCACGGCGGCGCCGTACAGCCGACGCGATGGTCGCCCCTCGTACCGCGGTGTCCGCGTGCCGTAGATCTCGAGATACATGTTGTGTCGTGGATACATGTTGTGTTGTGCGGTCATCGCACACCCCCATTCCCCCACGTCGATTGTCCGACT
>Ga0136633_1002213_pt1 | contig 13574 bp, 13 predicted proteins | sample AntDrymeUQ832206_2_FD_105494 | JGI IMG/M metagenome (GOLD analysis project Ga0136633, IMG submission 105494) | Polar desert sand microbial communities from Dry Valleys, Antarctica - metaG UQ83 (22.06) | ecosystem: Environmental > Terrestrial > Soil > Desert | place: Antarctica: Dry Valley... | reverse complement strand
CGGGCAAGCCGGTCGATCGCGGCGGCAAAGGCTATTCCTGCCTCGCCGAAGTGCGGACCGTCGAGACCATCCTCGACGGCCAGGCGGCGACGCCTTTCCTCAAAACCGGCGACACGGTCCGCATCTGGATGGAAGACGGCAGCGGTCGCTCGATCTTCGGCGCGATCGAGCAGATGGTCGCCTACACCTGAGCTTCAGTCCAACGCGAAACGTAGTTTATCCATAATTCTGCCCTCGTTCCCTGGCGAAGGCCGGGGTCCAGGATCGGCGCACACAGCCGATACACTTCTTGCAGTAGGCAATTTGCAGGGCCGGGACCCCGGCCTTCGCCGGGGAACACCGCACTTCGACCGAACCGCCCGACCTTTCGACCAGCGCTTGCAAGAGGTTGGCGACAGGTTCATCGCGGCCTCATGAAGAAGCTCGCCCTCCTGGCTCTCGCCCTCGCCGCCGCGCCAGCCACCGCTCAGCCGAGCCGCTCCGCAGAAACGCCCCGCGCGATCGCCGATCAGGTTTCGCAGGAGCGCCTTCGCGCGACGGTCGAGCGGCTGGTCGGCTTCGGCACGCGCCACACGCTCTCGGCGCGCGATCATCCGACGCGCGGAATCGGCGCGGCCCTGACCTGGACGGAAGGCGAATTCCGCCGCTATTCGCGCGTTTGCGGCGGCTGTCTCCAGGTCCTGCGCACCGGCGACACCGTCACCCGCCCGCCACGCATCCCTAATCCGACGCTGGTCGAGAATGTCATCGCCATCCAGCGCGGGCGGGAATTCCCCAACCGCGTCGTCATCATCACCGGCCATATCGACAGCCGGGTGACCGATCCGCTCAATGCTACCTCGGACGCGCCCGGCGCCAATGACGACGGCTCGGGCACCGCGGCGGTGATCGAGGCGGCGCGGGTGCTCTCGCGCCACCGCTTCCCCGGCACGATCGTCTATGCGGCGCTGTCGGGCGAGGAGCAGGGGCTGCACGGGGGCCGCATTCTCGCCGATTACGCCCGCGCGCAGGGCTGGGAAGTGGTCGCCAACCTCAACAACGACATTATCGGCAACAGCTGCGGCTCCGACGGGGTCTGCGACGACGCCAATGTCCGCGTTTTCTCCGAAGGGCTGCGCTGGCAGGGCGGCGACCAGTTGCGCGCGCAGGTGCGCAGCCAGGGCGGCGAGAATGATTCGCCCTCACGCAACCTTTCACGCTGGCTGGCGACTTTGGCGGGAGACCTAAGCCGCGGCCTCGACGTCCGCCAGATCTGGCGCAACGACCGCTTCGGCCGCGGCGGCGACCACACGGAATTCCTCAACGCCGGTTTCCCCGCGGTCCGCTTCTCGGTCGCGATCGAGAATTACAACTGGCAGCACCAGGATCTCAGGACCGAGAACGGCATTGTTTATGGCGACACGATCGAGAGGATGGATTTCCCCTATCTGCGGCGGGTGACGGCGTTGAATGTCGCGGCGCTTGCGGCGCTGGCGCGGGCGCCAATGCCGCCGGCGCCGAGGGTGCAAGGCGCGGTATCAACCAACACGACGCTTGCTTGGGCGGAAGTCCAAGGCGCGGACGCCTACACTGTCCGTTGGCGGCGCACAGATGGATCGAATTGGGCGCACAGTGTCCGTGTCGGTAATCGTACGCCCGGAGCGGTATGGACAAGTCATGATAGCGCCTTCGCGACAGCCCTGGGTCTGATCGGCCCCGCCAGTGTCACAATGACGCTGCAAGGCATCCGCGTTGACGACTGGACCTTCGGCGTCTCCTCGGTCGCGGCGGACGGGACGGAGAGCCCGGTCGCCTCCGCCGTGCCGGGCGGCGCGTTCCGGCCCTATGTCGCGCCGCCGCCTGCGACGCCGAACCCTTGACCCGTCATTGCGAGCGAAGCGCGGCAATCCAGGAACCTTCCCGAAGCTGGATTGCTTCGTCGCTGCGCTCCTCGCAATGACGGCCTGAGATGACACACAAACCCACCAGAGGCGGCTTCCCCACCCGCCAGCAAATCCTCGACTTCATCGCCTCCTCCGACGCGCCCGCCGGCAAGCGCGAGATCGCCAAGGCGTTCGGCCTCTCAGCCGCCGACAAGGTCGCGCTCAAGGCCTTGCTCAAGGATATGGGCGATGAGGGGCTGATCGACAGCGCGCCCGGCCGCGCCTTCCACAAGATGGGCGGTGTGCCCAAGGTGACGGTGCTGCGCGTCGTCGATGTCGATGATAGCGGTCGCGTCCATGCCGTGCCCGAGCGCTGGGAGGCGGACGGGCCGCCACCGCGCCTGCGGGTGATGGAGCGCAAGGGGCGCGCCGCCGCCGCTCTGGGCGTCGGCGACCGCATATTGTCGCGCACCGAAGAAGGCCGCGACGGCCTGATCGCCCATCCGATGAAGAAATTGCTCAAGGGCAGCGAGCTTGTCCTGGGCGTCGTCCATAAGGAGGGCGAGGGCCATTGGCTGCGGCCGGTCGAGAAGAAGGAAAGGCGCGAACTGCCCATCACCGATCTCGGCGGCGCGCAAGCCGGCGATCTCGTCCTCGCCGAGAAAGCGGGCCGCCCGCCGCGCCTCACCGCGCGCGTCGACACCATCCTCGGAGATCCCTTCGCGGCGCGCAGCTTCAGCCTGATCGCGATCCACAAGCACGGCATTCCGTATGAATTCCCGGACGCAGCGACGGCCGAGGCGGAGCGCGTGGCGAAACTGGATTTGGGGGAACGCGAGAACCTCACCTACATCCCCATCGTCGCGATCGATCCGGCCGATGCGCGCGATCATGACGACGCGGTGTGGGCGGCGCCGGATGACGATCCGGCCAATGCGGGCGGATGGAAGGCGATTGTCGCCGTCGCCGATGTCAGCTTCTACGTGCGCCCAGGCTCGGCGCTGGACAAGGAAGCGCGCAAGCGCGGCAACAGCGTCTATTTTCCCGACCGCGTCGTGCCGATGCTTCCGGAGATTTTGTCAGCGGAGGTCTGCTCGCTGAAGCAGGGCGAAGACCGCGCCGCTCTCGTCTGCCACTTGCAGGTGACGAAGGCTGGGACGGTGAAAAGCTGGCGCTTCACCCGCGCCCGCGTCCGCATCGCCGCCAATATCGCCTATGAGGACGCGCAGGCGATGATCGACGGCGAGGAGCCGACGGAGGTCGCGTCCTCACCCTGTTCGATGCCCGAGATCGAGGGCACGATCCTCGATCAGCTCAAGCCGCTCTGGGCCTGCTGGCGCGCCCTCTATGCGGCGCGGGCGAAGCGCGGCCCGCTGGAGCTCGATCTACCCGAGCGGCGCGTCACCCTCGACGAGAAAGGCCGCATCCTTTCCGTTGCCCCGCGCGAGCGGCTCGACGCGCACAAGCTGATCGAGGATTATATGATCGCCGCCAATGTCGCGGCGGCCAAGGCGCTGGAGGCCAAGAAAGCGCCGGTCATGTACCGCGTCCACGAGCCGCCGAGCCGCGAGAAACTGGTCGCGCTGAAGGATTATCTGAAGAGTTTCGGCGTCGAATTCGCGCTGGGGCAGGTGGTAAAGCCCGAGACCTTCAACCACATCATCGAGCGGATTGGCGACGCGGATTTCCGCCCGCAGGTCATGGAGCAGATCCTGCGCACCCAGACCCAGGCTTATTACGGGCCGCGCAATCATGGCCATTTCGGGCTGGCGCTTGGCTCCTACGGCCATTTCACCTCCCCGATTCGCCGCTATGCCGATCTGATCGTTCACCGGGCTTTGGTTCGCACCTATCGCTTAGGCGAGGGCGGCCTGACCGAAGAGGAGGCCGGCGCGATGGAGGTGACGGGCGAGCTCATTTCCAATCTCGAGCGTCGCGCGATGATCGCCGAGCGCGAGACGATGGACCGCTATGTCGCCGCCTACCTGAGCGATCAGGTTGGCGCCCTGGTTAAATGCCGCATCACCGGCGTCCAGCCCTTCGGCTTCTTCGCCACGGTCGAGGAACTGGGCGGCGACGGGCTGGTCGCGGCGGCGACGATGGGCGACGAATATTTCCGCTATGAGGAGACGGCTCAGCGCCTCGTCGGCGAGCAAAGCGGCGACGTCTATACGCTCGGCCAGCGGCTGACGCTTCGTCTGGTCGAGGCAGATCCGATCAGCGGCGCATTGCGCTTCGCACTGCCCGATGCGCCGGAACGAGGGTCGCGCCGTCGCGAAGAACGAAGCGACCGCCGCCCGCAAGGCCGCCGTGGCCGGCCCGCCAATATCCGGCATCAGGGCGGCAAGCGCCGAGGAAGATGACGGACGGCCCCGCAGCGCCTTGTTAAAGCTTGGGCAAAGTCACCCCCTGCTGGCCCATATATTTGCCGGCCCGGTCGGCATAGCTGACCTCGCAGGGCTCATTGCCCTTGAGGAAAAGGAACTGGCAGGCGCCCTCATTGGCGTAGACCTTGGCCGGCAGCGGCGTCGTGTTCGAGAATTCCAGCGTGACATGGCCCTCCCAACCGGGCTCCAGCGGCGTCACATTCACGATGATGCCGCAGCGGGCATAGGTCGATTTGCCGAGACAGATGACGAGCACGTCGCGTGGCACCCGGAAATATTCGACCGTGCGGGCGAGCGCGAAGCTGTTGGGCGGGATGATGCAGCAGTCGGTCTTGCGGTCGACGAAGCTGTTGGCCGCGAAATCCTTGGGATCGACGATCGCCGAATCGACATTGGTGAAGATCTTGAACTCGTCGGAAACGCGCGCATCATAGCCGTAGGAGGAGAGGCCATAGCTGATGCAGCCGTCACGGCGCTGCGCCTCGACGAAGGGCTCAATCATGCGCTGGGTGGTCGCGGCTTCGCGAATCCATCGGTCGGAAAGGATGCTCATGCCACGTTCGATGCGTGGCCTTCGCCATGCGAGTCAACCGCGCCCGCCGAAGCCTTGATGTGGAGGACGCAGATCAGCGTGAAAAGCCGCCGCGCGGTGTTGAAATCCATCTCGACCTTGCCCTTGAGGCATTCCGTCAGCAATTCCGCCGCCTCATTGTGCTGGCCGCGCCGGGCCATGTCGATCGCTTCCAGCCCGCGCGGCGTGTCCGCGCGCACCGCTTTGAAATAGCTCTCGCAGATCGTGAAGTAATCGCGGATCGGGCGGCGGAGGCGGGCGAGGCCCACCCGAACCGTCTGGAACGCCCAACCACCCTCGTCGAGCAGGTCGATCGCGAGGCGCCCCTCCTCGACATGGAGGCGGATGCGATAGGGGCCGTCATGGCCGGCGACGGCGAAGCGGTTGCGTTCGAGCAGGTCGAAGATCGCGATATTGCGCTCCTGCTCGATCTCCGGGCTGCGCCGCAGGATCGAGCGCTCGTCCAGGTCGATGGCGATGATGCGCGGATCGGGCATGGCGCGGCGTTAGCGGGGACGGCCGTGCTTATCCACACCAGTTCCACAGCGTTGTTGGCTTGAGCCGGGGAGTCGATGGGTCCACAGAATCAGGCATGGCCCACCCGCTGACCCTGATCGAATCGCCGCCGCCCGCGCAATCCCTGCCCCACAATGTCGAGGCCGAGGCAGCGCTGCTCGGCGCGCTGATGATCGACAACCGACTCGCCGAGGACATCCAGCTCAAGCTGCGCTCCGAGCATTTCTTCGAGCCGCTGCACGCGCGGATCTACGATCAGATCGTCCGTCTCCTCGACCGCAACATGATCGCCAGCCCGGTGACCTTGCGGCCGCTGTTCGAGGCGGATGAGGAGATGAAACAGGTCGGCGGCCCGGCCTACCTCGCCCAGCTCACCGGCTCGGGCGCGGCGATCATCGGCGCGCGCGATTTCGCCGAGCAGATTTACGATCTCGCTTTGCTCCGCGCCCTCGTCGGCGTCGGCCGCGACATGGTCGAGCAGGCGCTGGACACCTCGGACGAGGTCGATCCCAAGGGCCAGATCGAAAATGCCGAGGCGGCGCTCTATCGCGTCGCCGAGGAAGGCGGCGGCGAAGGGGCGGTCCGAACCTTCGCCCAGGCGGCGACGCTCGCGATCAAAATGGCCGAAAAGGCGCTCAATACGGGTGGCGGCCTTTCCGGGATCACCACCGGGCTTGAAACGCTCAACGCCAAGACGGGCGGCATGCACCATAGTGATCTCGTCATCCTCGCCGGCCGTCCCGGCATGGGCAAGACCGCGCTCGCCACCAACATCGCCTTCAACGCGGCGCGGCGGATGGTGCAGGACATTGATGACGGCATCGCCGCCGAGCGCTCGGCCGGCGCGGGAGTCGCCTTCTTCAGCCTTGAGATGTCGGCCGATCAGCTCGCCACGCGTATTCTCGCCGAGCAATCCGGGATTAGCTCGGAGGCCTTGCGCATGGGCAAGATCAGCCAGCAGGATTTCCGCAACCTCGCCCGCGCCGCCGCCGATCTGGAAACGCTGCCGCTCTATATCGACGACACGCCCGGCCTCACCATCGCGGCGCTTCGCACCCGGGCGCGGCGAATGAAGCGGCAAAAGGGGGTGGGGATGATCGTCGTCGATTATCTCCAATTGCTGCAGGGGACGGGGAAGAACAGCAACGAAAACCGGGTCCAGGAGATTTCGGAAATCTCGCGCGGCCTGAAGACGCTGGCCAAGGAACTGAACGTGCCGGTGCTGGCGCTCTCCCAGCTTTCCCGCGCCGTCGAGCAGCGCGAGGACAAGAGGCCACAGCTTTCGGACCTCAGAGAATCGGGCTCGATCGAGCAGGACGCCGACATCGTCCTCTTCGTCTATCGCGAGGAATATTATCTGACCGCCAAGCAGCCCGCCGACGACCATTCGGACTTCCCGAAATGGCAGGAGGATATGAACCGCGCTTACGGTCTAGCCGAAGTGATCGTCGCCAAGCAGCGTCACGGCGCCACCGGCAAGGTCAAGCTTAAGTTCGAGAGCAAGGTCACCCGGTTCAGCGACCATCTCGATCCGGAATATTTGCCGGAAGCGCGCGGCTAGCTTTCCAGCCCCACCCCGACCGGGTCCGCCAGTCCGATCCCGATCGTCGCGCGCGCGACTTCCGCTTCGCTGCTGGTCACCGGATAAGCGCAATAATCGGCGGCATAATAAGCGCTCGGGCGGTGATTGCCGGAAAGGCCGATGCCGCCGAACGGGGCATTGGAGGGCGCGCCATTGGTGGGTGAGTTGCGGTTGATGACGCCGGCGCGGATATTGGCCCAGAAACGATCGTAGAGCTCCGGGCTGCCGCCGACCAGGCTTGCGGACAGGCCGAAGCGCGTGGCGTTCGCCTCGGCGATGGCGGCGTCGAAATCCGGAACGCGGATGAGCTGGAGGACCGGGCCGAACAGCTCCGCATCGCCGCGCCGCTCGACATCGGTGACGTCGATCAGAGCCGGGGTTAGGAAAGGCAAGTCGGGCGATTTGCGATCGAGCCGGCGGATCGCCCGGCCGCCTTTGCCCATCAGGCCGATCGCCGCCTCCTGAAGATGATCGGCGGCGTCGTTGTCGATCACCGGCCCCATGAACGGCGCGGGACTGGCATGGGGATGGTCGATGATGATGCGGTCGATCAGTTTGACGATCGTGTCGATCAGTGGCTGATGCTCGCCATCCTTGACGATCAGGCGGCGGGCGCAGGTGCAGCGCTGGCCGGCGCTCATATAGGCCGATTGGACGACGATTGCGGCGGCGGCTTGGGTGTCGGCGGCGTCCCAGACGACGAGCGGATTGTTACCGCCCATTTCCAGCGCGAGGATTTTCTGCGGCGTCTCGGCGAATTGGCGGTGGAGCGCGCCGCCGGCGCGGGCCGAGCCGGTGAAGAGCAGGCCGTCAATTCCGGCCGAAGCGGCGAGGGCCTTGCCCACCTCTGGTCCTCCCTGAACGGTGGCGACGACGCCCTCCGGCACCCCCGCCTCCAGATAGAGTTTCACGAGGAACTCGCCGACCGCCGGCGTCTTCTCGCTCGGTTTAAAGACGACCGCATTGCCTGCGATCAGCGCCGGAACGATATGGCCGTTGGGAAGGTGCGCCGGAAAATTATAGGGGCCGAGCACGGCGAGCACGCCGTGGGGCTTGTGACGAACCGCGACGCGCGCGCCCATCGCGCCTTCCTGGCGGCGCTGGGCGGAGCGTTCGGCATAAGCCGAGACCGAGATATCGACCTTTTTGACGACTGCCTCGACCTCGCCGCGCGCCTCCCAGAGCGGCTTGCCGGTTTCACGGGCGATCAGGTCCGAGAAGGGTTCGATCTGGGCGCGGGCGAGGTTGGCGAAGCGGCGCAGCGTCTCGACGCGATAGGAGAAGGACTTGGCGGCCCAGCCCGGCCAGGCGGCGCGCGCCGTGGCGACCGCCGCCTCCGGATCGCCGGCCGCGCCGGTCCACAAGGTCTCGCCAGTCGCGGGCTCGATCGAGGTCAGGGTCGCGGTCACGGGCGCACTCATGCCGGAGCGCGGGGATTTTTCAAGAGTCGCAGCGCGTCGCCCATGCGGCGAGCGGCGGCGATCTTGTCGTTGAGCGCCGACCAATCGTCGTCCTGATCGATCCGCGCCCAGATCGCCTCGACCTCCTCGATATGCATCGAACAAGGCTCGCGGTCCGACCAATAGGGATGATCAAGCGCCCCGGCGAAGGGCGTCCGGTCCGCGAGCAGGGGGCGGAGTTGGGCGAACTCCTCACCCTCATAATGCGCGGAGGCGGTGCGGAGCGCGCCGCCGCGCCAGTCGAAGTAGAAGCGGTCGAGCGTGACACCTTCCCGCGCCAGCGCCACCTCGATCGCCGCGACCAAAGCGAGATCCTCCGCCAGCGCGCCCGTCTCGATCCCGAGCCGCGTGCAGATCGCGTCGCGCAATGCCGTGCGGAAGCGGTCGGGGAAGGTTTCGAGCACCGGCGTCAGAATGTGCGCTTCCGCAATCTGCCGCAACGCCATAGCGAGTTGGACGAGATTCCAGTGGATCGCCTCGGGCTGGCGGGCGAAGGCATAGAGCCCGGCATGATCGAAATAAGCGGCGGTGAAAGTGCCATCCCAGAAGTGCGTGAAGCGCCACGGGCCGTAATCGAAGCTGTCGGCGGTGACCGCGATATTGTCGGAATTGAGCACGCCGTGGACGAAGCCGGCGGCGATATAGGAGGCGGCGAGCCGCGCCGTTCCCGCGCAGATGCGGTCGAGCAGCCGGGCCGGCCCGTCCGCGCCGGGCTCCTCGCCGAAGAGATGGACGAGGCAATAATCGACCAGCTTGCCGATATTCTCCGTCTCGTCGAGCGTCGCCAGGCGCTGAAACGTGCCGATGCGAATATGGCCGTGCTGGAGGCGGACGAGTACCGCCGAACGGGTGGGAGAGAGTTCGTCATTGCGTTCCAGCGGCTCACCCGTCTCGATCAGCGAGAAGGTGCGGCTGGTCTCGACGCCGAGCGCCTCGAGCATCTCGGTCGCCAATATCTCGCGCACCCCGCCCTTCAGCGTCAACCGGCCGTCGCCGAAGCGGCTATAGGGCGTTTGGCCCGAGCCTTTGGTTCCGAGATCGAGCAACCGGTCCCGATCGTCCCGCATTTGCGCGAAGAGGAAGCCGCGCCCGTCGCCGATATCCGGATTGTACACCCGGAATTGATGGCCGTGATAACGCAGCGCGAGCGGCTGCGGCAGATTGTCCGGCAGCGGCGCGAAGCGGCCGAAATGCGCGAGCCATTGCGCGTCGCTCAAACCGGCGAGGCCGACGCTCGCCGCCGCGCGATCGTTACGAAAGCGCAGGATGGTCTGCGGGAAACGGGCCGCCTCGACCGGATCATAATAATCCCCGCCGAGCGACAGGATCGGCGTCTCGGGCCGATAAGGCGCGGCTTGCGATGATTGGCTCACCGGCGGATAACGCGCGGATCGGCGATCGGGAGCGGGACGATGAGCGCCAAGATCGATGCCATTCTCGCCGAGTTGCGGGCGTTCGGCCTGTCCTATCCAGGCGCGCACCGCAAGTCGCCCTGGCCCGATCATGACGACCTCGCGGTCAACGACAAGACCTTCGCTTATCTGCCCGGCCCCGGCGGCGCCTTCAGTCTCGGCGTCAAGCTGCCCTACACCCACGAGGAAGTGCTTCAGCTCCCGTGCGCGAAGCCGACACCCTATGGCCTAGGCAAATCGGGCTGGGTGACCCTGTTGCCAGCTGAGAGCGAAATCCCGCCGCTCGACCAGCTCAAGGACTGGCTCGACCAGAGCTATCGCGCCCAAGCGCCCAAACGGCTCGTGAAGGAACTGGACGCGCGAGAGGGCGTGGACCCGGCCTCGCCGCGCTGATAGCGAAGGCCAAGGCGCGAAGCGGGGGCACGATGGCGAGTTGGTCCGATGGCTATTGGTGGTCCGAGGACGGCCTTCGCCTTCATTATCGCGACTATGGCGGCGATGAGAGCCGCCCGCCCATCCTCTGCATCCCGGGCCTGACCCGCAACGCGCGAGACTTCGAGGGGGTGGCCGAGCGGCTGGCGGGGAAATGGCGGCTGATCTGCGTCGATCTGCGCGGACGCGGCGAGAGCGCTTATGCCAAGAATTCGATGAGCTATGTCCCGCTCATCTATCTTCAGGATATCGAGGCGCTGATCGCCGAGCTGAAGCTGGAGCGTTGCATCCTCTTCGGCACGTCGCTGGGCGGCCTGATCACGATGTTGCTGGCGATGAGCGGGCCGCAGCGCATCGCCGGCGCTTTGCTCAACGATGTCGGACCGGTGCTGGAGGCGCGCGGGCTCGACCATATCCGTTCTTATGTCGGCCGCGCGCGGGACTGGCCGACCTGGCTGCATGCGGCGCGCTTCATCGCCGAGGCGCAGGCCGATCGCTACCCGGATTGGGGCCTCGACGAATGGCTGGTCTACGCCAAACGCCTCGCCAAGCTGACTCCGGGCGGGCGCATCGTCTATGATTATGACATGCGCATCGCCGAACCGTTCAAGCTGCCCGGCGGCGAGAGCGGCTTCGATATGTGGCCCGCCTTCCGCGCGCTGGGCGCCGTGCCGTCTTTGTTGCTGCGCGGGGAACTCTCCGATCTGCTGAGCGAAGAGACGGCGGCGCGGATGCAGCAGGAGGTCGCGTCGCTGGAGGTGGCGACGGTGCCGCGCGTCGGCCATGCCCCGACCCTCGACGAGTCCGAGGCGCAAGCGGCGATCGATCGCCTGCTGACGCGGGCTGGGGCCCGGCGCAAGCCAGGCTAGGCAACTTCGCCATCGGCCCAGCGTTCTCCCTGAAAGGAGAATGCACGATGGCCACCCAGCCCGAACCTCCGGTCCAGCCGACCCAGCCGCCGCCCGAAGTCGCGCCGCCGACGCCGGATGTCGACATTCCGGCGCCGCAACCCCCGCCGGCGGGCGCGCCGGATTAAGCGAGACGCGCCGCGACCAGTGCCTTGAGATCGGCCTCGGGCCGTGCGCCATAATGCGAGATCACTTCGGCGGCGGCGATCGCGCCGATGCGGAGCGATTGTTCGAGTGTGCGGCCCTGCGTCTGGCCGGCGAGGAAGCCGGCGGCGAAGAGATCGCCAGCACCCGTCGTGTCGATCACCTTGGCGACCGGCTCGGCCGCGACCTGCGCCCGCTCGCCGCGCTGGACCCCGACCGCGCCCTCTTCGCTGCGCGTGACGACCAGTGATTCGACCTTCGGCGCCACCGCGACGACCGCCGCTTCGAAATCGGCCGCGCCGGAGAGCATCATGATCTCCGCTTCATTGGCGAATAGGATATCGACACGGCCGCTGTCGATCAGCTGGTTGAAGCCGTCGCGATGGCGGTCGATGCAGAAGCTGTCGGAAAGGGTGAAGGCAACCTTGCGGCCCGCACGGCGCGCCACCTCGATCGCCCGCACCATCGCGTAACGCGGCGTTTCCGGATCCCAGAGATAGCCTTCGAGGTAGAGGACCGCCGCCGATGCGATCTGCGCCTCGTCGAGGGCGCTCGCCGGCAGGAGCTGCGCTGCGCCGAGGAAGGTGTTCATCGTCCGGTGCGCGTCGGGCGTGACCAGCACCAGCACCCGACCCGTCGGCTCCCCGAAGTCCGCGGCCGGGGTCGTGAACTCGACGCCGGTGGCGGTCAAATCATGACGATAGAATTCGCCGAGCTGGTCGGGAGCGACCTGGCCGATGAAGCCGGCCTTACCGCCCAGGGCAGCAACGCCTGCGGCGGTGTTGCCAGCCGAGCCGCCGCTGATCTGCAAGGCGGGGCCCATATGCGCGTAGAGCCGCGTCGCCTCATCGGCGTTGATCAGCCGCATCATGCCCTTGGTCAGGCCCTCGGCCGCGAGGAAGGTGTCGTCGCAATCAGCGATGACGTCGACGACGGCGTTGCCGATGGCGAGCACGTCGAGGCTTGTGTCGGTCATGAAAGTCTTTCGCTTGGGCTTGGAAAGCGCCGCCCCTAGCGGTGCGAGCGATGAGCGGCAACCTACGCCGGGACGTGCTATTGCGTGTCCCCGATCTCTCTATAGGGTCGCGCGCCATGACAGGATCCGACTGGAAACATCCGCATATCATTGTGCTGACCGCGGCGACCTTGATCGCCTTCGGGGGGGGCTACGCGCTCGGCGGCTGGCGCAGTCCGCCTGCGCCGGTTGGCCCGGTCATCATCGGCAATGAGGTCACCGCCGCGCCGCCGACCCGCGCCCGGCCGGACGAAAATGCCCTCATCGCCGAAAATGCGGAGCGCGAGGACAGCGTCAACCGGGCGCAGCCTCAACGCGCGGAACCGCGCCCTGAAACGCCTCCCGAACCGCGCAGGGAGCCGCGCCGTCCGGCGCGCGACACAGCCGACGATCGCGATTTCGTCGAGCCAGGTCTTGAAGGCGAACCGCCGGGCGACAAGCCCCGAGACGAATAAAAGGGCTCCATTGACTCGGCGGGTTACGCGCGCGACCATCCTCTTCTGAAATGACGGAGGGGGCGATGACGAGCGATCCGAATCCGAGCGGCGCGTCCGGCAGCCTGCCCTTGTTCAACCTGGCGCGCGGCGCGAAGGGCGTGGCGCTTTTGCTTTTTCTCCTCCCGTGGGTGACCGTCTCTTGCGCGGGGCAGGATCTGGTCTCGATGAGCGGCGTCGATCTCGCCACCGGCACTGTGACGATGCGCAACCCGATCACCGGCGCGACCGAGACGCCGCCGGGTGCGGGCCCAGGCCGCGACATGGCGGTGATCGCGGCGGCTTTGCTCATCATCGCCTCGCTCGCGCTGACCTTCATATTGGGCCGCTCGCAGTCGGCCCTCCTGGCGATGGCCGGCTCGGCCGCCGCTGCGGCCTTGCTTTGCTACACCATCTTCATCCGCCTGCCGGGCGAGATGCGTAATGCGCCGCTGGCGCAGGGCGGTCGGGGCGAGGGCGCCGAGGCGCTGGGTATGAACGCCCAGCAAATGGCGGAAATGATTCAGATCAATATCCAGATCGGCTTCTGGCTCACCGTTGCCGCGCTCATGGCGGCGGTCGTCCTCAACTTCATGTCGCGCAGCAACCCGGGGCCTTGATCGGGCGCCGCTGGCCGCTGATGCTCGATTTCTTGCTCAGACTCTGTAACCTTTCCCGGCGTCGGCCCCTCTTAGAGTCCGTTTTGAAAATCAAGGATGGGCGTTTCGGCGAAGCATGAGGCCGCCCATAGCGACGAGGATCATCGCTTGGGAGACATCGATCCGCTGTTCGTAATCACGCACCAATCTGCG
>Ga0136633_1002212_pt1 | contig 13579 bp, 14 predicted proteins | sample AntDrymeUQ832206_2_FD_105494 | JGI IMG/M metagenome (GOLD analysis project Ga0136633, IMG submission 105494) | Polar desert sand microbial communities from Dry Valleys, Antarctica - metaG UQ83 (22.06) | ecosystem: Environmental > Terrestrial > Soil > Desert | place: Antarctica: Dry Valley... | reverse complement strand
CCGCCGCTGGCTTCGTTGCTCCTCGCCCCGGGACGGCAAGAGTGACGGGGCTGCGGTGCGCCTTGCCAGCGACGCCGGGAGCTCGGCGACACACGCGCATGACCTGCGAGACGGAGCACTAGCGCGCCAGGTGGCCCCCTCCGAGCAGTCCCGGCGCCGTCAGCTGGCGGTGACGAAACGCCGGGCCACCGGCTTGCTCGCGGTGGTGACGCTGATCTTCCTCGTGACCGCCGTCTGGGGCGGGGACGCCGGGTGGGTGGGCTACGTCGAGGCCACGGCCGCAGCGTCGATGGTGGGTGGCCTGGCCGACTGGTTCGCCGTCACCGCCCTGTTCCGCCGCCCCCTCGGCCTGCCCATCCCCCACACCGCCATCGTCGTGGAGCGCAAGGACCAGTTCGGCGCCACGCTGGCCGAGTTCATGCGGGAAAGCTTCCTCACCCCCGAGGTCCTGGTCGACCGCGTGCGGGCCGCCGAGCTCGTGCCACGGCTGGGCGCCTGGCTGGCCACGGAGGAGAACGCCGCCCGGGTGGCAGCGGAGCTGGCCGACGCCGCAGTGGCCGGCGCCGACCTGCTGCGCGACGACGACGTCCACCGGGTGATCGAGGAGATCCTGCGGGAGCGGGTCGAGGCCGTGCCCCTGGCGCCCCTGGCCGGGCGGATACTGCGGTTCTTCACCGAGGACGGCCGCCACGACGAGCTGCTCGACTCCATCTTCGCCGGCCTCGAGCGGTACCTCGGTGCCCACGGTGACGAGCTCCGGGCCCAAATGGGCGCCCGGTCGCCGTGGTGGCTGCCAGGCGCGATGGAGGACCGCATCTTCGACCGGCTGCTCGTCGGCGCCCGAGCCGTGCTCCAGGAGATGGCCGCCGACCGCAACCACGGCCTGCGGCGGCAGTTCGACGCCCGCCTGCGGCTGCTGGCCGCCGAGCTGGAGACGTCGGTCGACCTGCTCGAGAGAGGCGAGAAGCTCAAGCACGACGTGCTGTCCCAGCCCCAGGTGCGCGAATGGGTGGCGTCGTTGTGGGGGGACGCCAAGGTGGAGCTCCGGGCCCAGGCCTGCGACCCGGAGTCGCAGCTCCGCCGGCAGCTGGTCAGCGGCATTGCCGCCGGAGGGCGCCGGCTGCAGGACGACCCGGCACTGGCGGCCACCGTGCAGACTGCCGTCGAACGGGGCGTGGCCTACCTGGCCCAGCACTTCGACGGCGACATCGCCGCCTTCATCAGCGGCACCATCTCCCGCTGGGACGCGGAGGAGACCGCGTCCCGCTTGGAGCTGCTGCTCGGCCCCGACCTGCAGTACGTCCGGATCAACGGCACGGTGGTGGGCGCCATCGCCGGCCTCGCCCTGCACGCGGTGTCCGCCGCCCTCGCCTGATGGCCCCGGGCCGGGGGGAGCGGCCATACTCGCCCCGATGACATCCAAGTTCCGCACCGTCGCCCTGCTCGAAGCGATCTCGTACCTGGCTCTCCTCGTCGCCACCTTCGTCAAGCGGGTGATCGAGGGGCCAGATCTCGTCCCGGTGCTCGGGCCGATCCACGGCATCCTGTTCCTGGCCTACCTCCTGCTCACGCTGCTCGTGCGCGAGGAGCAGGGCTGGACCGTGGGCCAGACCATCCTCGTCCTGTTCGCCTCGACCGTGCCCTTCGGTGCGATCCTGGTCAACAGCCGCATGGTGCACGACCCCGCGCCCTCGACCACCACGTAGCGAAACCATGGACCCGTTCCGGCTCGACGGGAGGACGGCGCTCGTCACCGGCGCCTCCCGGGGCATCGGCGCAGCGATCACCCGGGCGCTGGACCGCTCCGGGGCACGCGTCGCCCTGGCCGCCCGGGACCGGGCCGCACTCGGCGCCGTGGCCGCCGGCCTGGCTCACGACCCCGTCGTGCTCGAGGCCGATCTCGCCCAGCCGGACGGGCCCGGGGCACTGGCTGCGGCGGCCGTCGCCGCCCTGGGCCGGGTCGACGTGCTGGTCAACAACGCCGCCGTCGCCCACCGGGCGCCCACCGCCGGCCTCACCGCCGGCGTGATCGATGCCATGTACGCCGTCAACGTGCGCGCTCCGCTGCTCCTGATCGCCGCCCTCCTTCCCGACGTGCGGGCCATCGTCAACCTGTCGTCGGTCTCAGGGGTGGTCGGGACGCCCGACCGGGCCGCCTACGCGGCGACGAAGGGCGCCGTCGACGCCTTCACCCGCTCGCTGGCCATGGAGTTGGGGCCGGCAGGAATCAGGGTGAACTCGGTGGCGCCGGGTGCGGTCGACACGGCCCTGTGGGCCAAGAACCGCGAGGTGCCGGGCGTCATCGAGGGGATCGAGGCCCAGACGCCCCTGCGCCGGTGGGCGGACCCGGAGGACATCGCCGACGTGGTGGTGTTCCTGGCGTCGGGCGGCCCGCTTCGTCACCGGGGAGACGATCTCGGTCGACGGCGGGATGGCCCGCACCTTCGACCTCTACGGCGGTCAGGTGTGACGAGGTGGCGGAGAGGGCGTAGGTTCGCGGCCATGGCACACCAGGCGAAAGCAGATCGTGGCTGAAGGTCTGGAAGAGGCACGACGCAGGCTCGACGACGAGTACGGGCAGGTGCGCCGGAACATCGACAAGATCCACGCCGCCCTCGACCGGGTGGACGCGGCCGGGCCCGAGGACGACCTCTACGGCCTGCTGAAGGACCTGGAGGACGTGGTCAAGGAGGTCCGCAACGGCGGGGTGGTCGGCTCGGGGGCGAAGGGCCACAAGCGGGCGCTCGACAACTATCGCGACCGCAAGGTCGACTAGTCCGAGGAAGCCGAGACCGACGACGGAGAGCCGGGGGTTCTGCGCCTGGCGAGAAGCGCGGGAACGGCCTTTGGGAGGTCCGACCTCTCCGTCGTCGGTGTCGAGCAAGCATCCTGTCGTCAGTCGCAGCCTCGTACTGAAGCACGGAGACTAGTTTTCTGGCGTGTTCCTCGGAGACAACCTCCTCCCGTACCTGGTGCTGGCCCTGGGCGCCGCGCTGGTCTTCGGCAACGGCATGGCCCTGATCCGCCCGCCCAAGCAGGCCAAGGAGGACGAGCTGGCCCGGGCGCCCATGGGCCGCAGCGCAGTCATGATCGCCATCGGCTTCGTGGCCGCCGTCTGGGCCCTGGCCAGCCTCGTCTCTGGATAAGTCCCGCCCCCTCCTCGCCCTCGGCGGCGCCGTCGGTCCCCTGGCGTTCGTGACCGCCTGGGCCGCTCTCGGCGCGTCGGCGGAGGGGTACGACCCCACCCGGGACGCCATCAGCCGGCTGGCCGCCCTGGGCGCCCCCACCCGCCCGGCCATGACCGCCGGGCTGGCCGCCCTGGGCGCCGGCATGGCCCTCTACGGCCTTGCCCTACGACCGGACCCGTGGTGGCCGCTACCCGTGGCCAACGGGCTCACCGCCCTCGCCGTCGCCGTCCTCCCCCTGGGCGGCTCGGTCGACACCGCCCACGGCGTGGCCGCCACCATCGGATACGCGACCCTGGCGGCCGTCCCGGTCGTGGTGGGCCGCCACCTGCGGCCCGCCTGGGCCCGGCTCTCGCTGGCGGCCGGGGCGGTGTCCGCCCTGTGTCTGCTGGCCAGCGCGCTCGTCGCCCGCGACGGGCTGTTCCAGCGGGCCGGGCTCACCGTAGCCCACCTGTGGGTGGTGGTCAGCGCCCTGGGCCTGGTGCGATCCCCCAGGTCGTCGTCCACGACTCGTCCGGCTCAAGCACGCGCAGGCCGTCGCCGCTGACGAAGGCGTTGGGCGCGCAGGTCATCGGTTCGACAGCCAGGCTCCGGCGGCGGCGGGCGGGGTCGAGCGTGTCGCCGGTGAACACCATCAGCCAGCGGTAGGAGTCGTCCCACCACACGGTTGCGCGGCGCGGACCGTCGAGGACGGCCTGGGCGCCCACGAGATCGGTGAATGCGGTGTCGAGGACCAGGTCGCCGATGGGCCGGGGCCGGCGGAAGTCGTACGGCGTGCCGCCCACGGATGCGGAACCGGTCGGGATGCCCCGATCGTCGGCCGGCAGCCACGCCCCGGCCGGAACGTGCAGGACGGCGTCGTCCACGAGATCGGAGCCCACGGTGACGTAGGGATGGGCGCCGGCGCCGTACGGGCACGGCCGGTCGCCCCGATTGGTGGCCGTGGTGGCCACCGACAGCCCGGCGACGTCCAGGCGGTACTCCACCGACAGGCCGAGGGTGAACGGGTAGCCGGGCTGGGGATGCAGGGTCAGCTCCATGATCACCCGGTCGGGCTCATGGGCTGCCGCCGTCCAGTTCGTCCACCGGACGAGGCCATGGCTGGCGTTGTGCCGGCTCGGCTCCGTCAGCGCCAGCTGGAGCTCTGCGCCCTGGAAGGTGTACCTCCCGTCCCCCACCCGGTTGGGCCACGGGAGAACGAGCTGGCCCCGCCCGCCACTGGCCATCTCGTCGACCTCGTAGCCCTCCAGCACCGGCTCGCCGGCCGCCGTGTAGGTGCGCAGGCCACCACCCACCTCCACGACCGTGGCCTCCTGGTCGCCCCATGCGATCGGGAACTGGGCACCCGAGGGCGGGTTCATCACTCCTCGAACCGGCCACCCAGGTGCTTGGCCAGGAAGCGCTCGGCGCCGGCGTAGAACTTCAGCCGGTTCTCGGGCTTGGCGAAGCCGTGGCCCTCGTCGGGGAACAGCATGTACTCGTGATCGATGCCCTTTTCCTGGAGGGCGGCCACGATCTGCTCGGACTCGGCCTGCTTCACCCGGGGGTCGTTCGCCCCCTGGGCGATGAGGAGGGGGATGCGGATATCGCCCGCCTTGGAGAGCGGCGACCGCTCCCACATGAACTCCTCCTCGGTCTCGGGGTTGCCGACCCGGGTGTGGAACTGGGCGATCATCGGCGCCCAGTACGCCGGGATGGACTCGATGAGGGTCTTGAGGTTGGAGGGGCCGACGATGTCGACGGCGCAGGCGAACACCTCCGGCGTGAAGGCGGCGCCGGCCAGCGCGGCGTAGCCGCCGTAGGACCCGCCGTAGATGGCGACCCTCGACCGGTCGGCGTGGCCCTGCTCCACCACCCAATCGACCGCGTCGAGCAGGTCGTCGTGCATCTTGGCGCCCCACTCCTTGTCGCCGGCGTTCACGAAGTCCTTCCCGTAGCCGGTCGACCCCCGGAAGTTGACCTGCACGCACAGGTACCCCCGGTTGGCCAGCCACTGCGCCTCGGGGTCGTAGCCCCACACGTCGCGGGCCCACGGGCCCCCGTGCACGTTGAGGACGGTGGGCAGGTTCTCACGGCTCTCGCCCGGAGGAAAGGTGAGGTAGCCGTGGATCGTCAGGCCGTCACGGGCGGTGTAGCGGAAGGGCTCCATCTTGGCCAGCTGGTACTCGGACAGGGCGGGCTGGTGGTCGAACAGGAACGTCGCCTCCTTGGTGAGCCGGTCGTAGGCGTAGTAGCGCACCGGCCCGTCGTCGTTGCTGTAGGCGGCCAGCCAGGTGCGGTCGGTGTCGTCCTGGCCGACGAGCGCGAGGTCGCCGGGGTCGACGGCGAACAGGACGTCGGCGTCGGCCTGGATCCCCGGGTCGAGGATCTCGTAGTGGGCCCGCTCCTTGATGTAGGTGACCGCCTGGACCTCACGGGTGTCGGGGTGGAGGCGGACGCCGGCCACGTCGTACTGCGGGTCCTCGGCCACGACGGTGGACTCGCCGGTGGCGATGTCGAGCTTGGTCAGCCGGCCTGCGTTGGCGCCCACCGACGACACCATCCACAGTGCGGCGCCGTCCTGGGTGAAGGCGATCGGAGAGGTAGTCAGGGAATCGTCCTGTCCGAACTCGATCAGGGGCCGCCACTCGTCCTTCTCGGTCTCGCGGACCATGACCACCATGCCGCCGTCGGGAAGGGGGGCGATTCCGGCCCGCACGTTGAAATCGACGTCGGCCAGAAAGCCGATGAATCCCGGGTTCTCCACGATCTTCTCGAGCTCGCCGCTGGGGAGGTCGAGGCGGTAGACGTCGTGGAGCTCGGGGTTGTCGCGGTTCAGGCCGACCAGGATCGTGTCTGGGAAGCGCTTGTCGCTCTCCTCCACCCGAGCCTGGACGGCGTCGAACGGAGTGAGGTCGCGGGTGACACCCGTGTCGAGGTCCACGTCGAACAGGTGCCAGTCCTCGTCGCCGCCGACGTCCTGCACGTAGAGCAGGTGGCGGTTGTCGTGGGCCCAGAAGAACGACCGGATGCCGCGGTCCCGGTCCTCCGTGACCGCCTTCGCGTCCTCGAGCGGGGCGCCGACCTGGTTGACCCAGACGTTCAGCACGCCCTCCTCGGGGGCGATCCAGGCCAGCCGCATGCCGTCGGGTGAGATGCGGGGACTGACCCGCTCGGGGTTGCCGAACAGGACCTGGCGGGGGACGAGGGGCGCGGTGGTCATGGGGAGAAGCCTCGCAGATTCCCGGTGGCTCATCCCCCTACCCTCTTGACATACATACCGTGCATCTATATCGTTTGCGACATGCGGCATGCGCTCCTCGCCCTCCTTTCCAAGGAGCCGGCCCACGGGTACGAGCTGAAGCAGGCGGTGGAGACGGAGTTCGGGGAGCTGTGGCCGCCGGTGAACGTGGGCCAGATCTACAAGACCCTTGGCCGCCTGGAAGCGGACGGCCTGGTCCGGTCCTCGAGCGTGGCCCAGGCCACCAGGCCCGACAAGAAGGTGTTCGAGCTCACCGCCGCCGGTCGCGACGAGCTGGCGGCGTGGATCGACCAGCCGGCGCCGGCGGTGCGGGTCAAGGACGAGTTCTTCACCAAGCTGGTGCTGGCGTCCAGGGCCAAGGTGGCCGACCCCCTCGTGCTGATCGACCGCCAGCGCCGGGCCCACCTTCGCCAGCTGCGGTCGGTCAGTGACCTGGCCGCCACCGCCTCGGGGCTGGCCGCCCGGCTGGCGGTGGAGGGCGCCGTCCTCCACCTGCAGGCCGACCTGAAGTGGCTCGAACGCTGCGAGCAGGCGTTCACAACCGGAGGAGAGTCCTGATGTCCCTGCTTCGAACGGTGGACCTCCACCGGCACTTCAACGTCGGGGAGACCGTCGTCCGGGCCGTCGACGGCATCGACCTCACCGTGGGCGAGGGCGAGTTCGTGAGCGTGATGGGCCCGAGCGGCTGCGGGAAGTCCACCCTGCTCCACCTGCTCGGCGGCCTCGACCGCCCGACCAGCGGCGAGATCCACCTGGGCGACAGCCGGGTCGACGGTCTGAGGGAGGCGGCCTGGGCCCGTCTCCGGCGCCGGCGCATCGGCTTCGTCTTCCAGGCCTACAACCTGATCGACGACCTGTCGGCCCGCGACAACCTCGAGCTGCCCGCGGTGCTGGCCGGCGCCTCCCCCCGGCGGGCCCGGGCGCGGGCCGGCGACCTGCTCGACCAGCTGGGCATCGGCGCCAAGGCCGGCGTGTCGCCCGCCCACCTGTCGGGCGGCGAGCGTCAGCGGGTAGCCATCGGCCGAGCCCTGGTGAACGAGCCGGACCTACTGCTGGCCGACGAGCCCACCGGCGCCCTCGACTCCCGCGCCACTACCGAGGTGCTGCAGATCCTCGGTGGCGTGCACGAGGCGGGCCAGGCCATCGTCCTCGTCACCCACGACCCCCGGGTGGCCACCATGGCCGACCGCCTCCTCACCATGAGCGACGGGCAGGTGGTCGACGAGACGCGCCTGGGCGGCGGGGCGTCGGCCGGCCTGGCCTTCGGCGACCTCCTCGAGCGCTGACATGGGCCGCCTCACCACCCGTCTGCTCGTCACCAGACTTCGCCGGGCCTGGGCATCGTCGCTCGTGGTCCTGGTGGTCCTGGCCAGCGCCGTGGTGCTCCGGAGCGCGGTGACAGGTCCGTGGGACCGGGCTTTCGCGGCCACCAACGGCGCCCACGTGCACGTCGCCGGTTTCGGTGACCTCGACGCCACCGCCCTCGCTCGCCTCCCCGGCGTGACCGAGAGCTCGGGGCCGGTGGTGGCGACGGTCCGTGCGCTCCGCGCCTTCGGCGGCGGCGGCGGAGGCGCCACCGGCGTCGCCCTCGCCGGCGTTGCCGACGACCTGCGTGTCGACCGGCCGGCGGTGGCGGAAGGCTCGTGGCGACCCGGTGCGGTGGTGCTCGAGCGGTCCTTCGCCCGGGCGCTGGGCGTGGCCGTGGGCGACCAGGTGGACATCGAGGGGGCGTCGGGGTGGCGGACGTTCCCGGTCAGCGGGATCGCGGTGAGCGTCCGCACGCCCGGCTATCCGGCCACCGTGCCGGGAAGCGCCTTCACCGACCTCGCCACGGCAGCCACCCTGGGGACGGGCGGGCCGACGATGACCACCGTGGGACTGCGGGTGGCCCCACCGTCGGAGGAGGCGGCGGTGGCCCGGACTGCGGCCCGGTACGGGGTGGTCAGCACCGCATCGTCGATCCGGGCCGGTTGCGGCGCTGGGCATGGAGGCCACGTTCCGCCACGAGCGACAGCAGGCGGCGAGCCGGTCGGTGGAGGCACCTGCCCTTGCCGTCGTCGGGTCCGACGACGAGTCGGGACTTCGCACCCTCGTCTACGGCATGCAGTCGCTGCTGGGCCTGGTGGCCCTGTCGAGCATCGTGGCCGTCGGCCTCGTCAGTGTCCGCGAGCGCCGGCGGGAGCTGGCCGTGCTGAGCACAGTCGGGTTCTCGGTCCGCCAGCTGGTGGGCGCGTCCGTGGCCGGGCAGGGCGTCCTGGCCGGGCTCGGAGCTCTGCTTGGCATCCCGCTCGGCACCGGCTTCTTCCGGCTGGCCTACGCGCTGGCGAACGGCTCGTCAGCCGGCCTGGTCGACGCACCAATGGTCCACCTGGCCGCCGTGGTGCCGGCGGCGATGCTGGTGGCGGCCCTCGTCGCCGCTGTCCCCGCCAACGCCTTTCGCCGGTTTCCGGTGGCCGCCGCCCTGGCCCCCGCATAGCGCTGGCCCGTTCGTCGTTTCGGCGCACGCTGACCGCCGAGCCGGCAGCTGTCGGAACGCGGGGTCGGGGGCGCCCACGCGCGGTACCGCTCACTCGGCGCCGACGCAGCCATGACCAGGACCCGGCATGTCTTGTCGGTCGCCGGGGCGCGGCTCCGGACGAATCGTCGACAACATACGGGTCCGGCCTTGCGGCGCAGCCCGAGCGCGTTACCGAAGAGACGAAGGGCGGCGGGTCCCCGGCCGAGCGTTTTACCGGACCCGTCTCGCAGTAGATCCCGTTCCCGGACGCCGGGGAGCGCACGCACCGCCGCATGTGGGTCGGCCGTTCCAAGACAGCGTCGAGCCGAGGATATATTGGTCTCCATACTGTATATACTTCCCGCATGACGAAGCGGCTGATCGATGTGGATGAAGGCGCCTTGGCTGCGGCTCGGGCCGGATTGGGAACGAAGACCATCAAGGACACTGTGAACGAGGCGCTCCGGCGGGCGGCGGAGGCGCGACGGTCGGGGATCGAGCAGGCCCTCGACGTGCTCGCCAATGCTGAGCTGGGAGACCGCTCCGACGCATGGCGGTGACCTACCTGCTGGACACCAGCGTCGTCACGCGACTTCGGGTGCCCGCAGTTCGAGAGCGTGTCCAGGCCCTCGATACCATCGGTCTCGCCCGTACTGCCATGACCGACCTCGAGGTCGGGTTCTCGGCCCGTGAGACCTCCGAGTGGGACCGCCTCATGACCGCGCTGGAGGGCTTCGAGCTCGTGGACATCTTGCCGAGCCATTTCAGCCGAGCCCGGCAGGTCCAGCGCCTTCTCGCGCAACATGGCTTGAAGGGACGGAAGGTCCCCGACCTGCTCATCGCAGCTGTCGGTGAGCAAACGGCGCGGTCCGTCCTCCACTACGACTCCGATTTCGAGCACATCGCGTCGGTGACCGGCCAATCGACGGAGTGGGTCGTCGCCAGGGGAAGTATCGACTGATGGCTTCTCCTGGAACACGGAGCCGTGGATGGTGCCGAACCTTCCGTCAGCGACCAAGGCGGGCCAACCGTACGCTCGTTGTGGTTGAAGCCAGCTCGGTCCGTCCCGCATGGGGTTGCGGGATCCCGCCGGCGGGGTGTCGCCGCGTCTGGATTCGGGGCGTGCTCGTCGGGTGTGAGGATCACCCCGGAAAGATCGCTGCCGCCAGTCTGGCCGCCCCAGCCGGGAGGTAACCCTGGACCATGACTGTCTGCCCGACAGACTCCAGGGCGTGGATGTGTGCCAGCCCGACTGGGTCTCCTCCCCGGTAGCGGGCCGTGTTCCGCCCTCCCGCCGAGATCGACGGTTTGACCACGAACTCGTCGCGAGGGGCCGAGGAGTAATTCTCGCCGGGGGCGACCCACACCGTCGGGACGACCTCGACGCCCGCAGCCTCCAGTTCTCGCAGGTAGATCTTGTCGAGGTTCCATTCCACCACCGCAACTGGGTTTTGGAGGCACGCAACCTCGGAGGTCGACCGGGCCCACGCCAGGTATTCCTCCGAGCGATCCACGCTGTCCCAGGTGCTGCTCACCAACACGATGGAGAACGCGGCCCAATCGACGGTCGGGTCGTCCCAGGCGACCAAGGCGGACGTGGCCCCCACCCCAGCCAGCGCCGTTCGCAGCGGGCCAGCGTCGGCATCCGGGTAGAGATCGTCGGCTGCTGCAACAGCGGTGCGGCGACAGCACCCCACCGCGACATCTACCGGCCCCACGAGGACAGGTTCGCGCCCATGCTTGGGGTCCTGCCAACGAATTTCGACACCTTGGTCGGGCTGCCGCCTCTCAGAGTGGCGGAGCCCGATCAATAGATGCGTTCGGCAGCTACGGCGGCGCGGTGCGCAACCGATCCCACGGAATTGCCACTCGCAATGGGAACGCGCTCAGCCAGGCGCAGGACATCTACACGAGCACGGTGACCTTTGGCGGCCTCCAGGTCCGACAGGTCACGGTCTTCCAGGCCGGAGTCGTGGGCGCCACACTCGGGGCGGGCATCCTGATGGCCTTTGTCGTGCTCCGCCTCAGCCGCACTGGCGGTCGACGGCGCCGCCCAGGCGCCTCGAGCGAGGCATCATTCTCCCTCTGTCCCCACTGGGCGCACAGCGGAGCGGACCCAGGTTGACGACGGGCCGGATCGGACAGTGCTGCGCGGAGATGAGGCGTAGTAGCACTGCGAGAAAGGTGCCCGCGGACCGAACCATTACCACCTGGAGGCCGAAACCCACTCGGATGTGGTCACTTCGGCACTCGCCGGCCAGGTGGACGACCAAGGAACCCGAGGTTTGTCGCCCACCCAGGTCTCGATGCGGAAACCCGGCAGCAACTCTCCGTCTGTCGGAGGTCCAGGGCCTGTTGCCGAAATGCGGTCACTCGGCAGCCGTATCGTACTGTGGGCGGTCGGGGGAGGCGCCGGCCCTCAGCGGCGAGGCCGTGCAGCCACGACTCTCCCCCCGACCGAAACACCTTCAGGAGGCGATGATGAACGGCACCAGGATCAGCGACGGCGCCCGCAGGAAGTCAGTCCTCGCCGGTGCGGCGATGATCGCCCTGTTGGCTACCCCAGCGACCGGACAGGAGGTGGCGCCCAGGCTGGCGCTGACGGCAGCAGTCCAGGTCACAGCCAACCCGACGCCGGTGAGGGCTCACTCCTCGCCCCAAATCGCCCGTAATCCCACCAACGGGGAGCTGGTACTGGTGGAGAGCGACCTACGAGGCGCCCGCACCTGCGCCATCCACATCTCCACCGACGAAGGGCGGTCATGGTCACCCGGTGGGGACCCGATGCTGAAGCCCTTCAACGACTGCGGCTTCTACGGAGAGTATGGGCCCTATGCCACGTTGGCCTTCGCCAAGAACGGGGACCTCTACGTGGCCTTCGTGGCCAGCGAGTTCCTCGGCCGGGCTCGCAACGAGACCCCGCGCCCGGTGTTCCTGGCCCGATCGGATGACGGAGGACGGAGCTTCACCGCCACCACCAAGGTCTACGACGCACCCGACGGAAACCCAGACCTGGGCCTGAACAAGGGGCCGATGCTGGCCGTCGACCCCTCTGCCCCGGAGCGGGTCTACGTAGGTTGGCGCCAGGGAATCTTTACGCCCAGCGCCAAGGCGAAGCGCAAGAGCATGGTCGCCGCGTCCGTCGACGGCGGCAGGACGTTCGGCCCGCCCGTCGACCTCACTGACGAACGTGGCGGTGACTACCCCGGGCTGGCAGTAGGAGCTGATGGCACCGTCCACGCAGTGTTCCAGGCGTCGGCCTTCCCGCCCGCGCCCGCCGGCTCCCCGCCCGGCCCCGCGAAACCGATCCAGTACTCCCGATCCGCCGACCAGGGCAAGACGTGGTCGAAGGGGATCGACATCGACCCGGGAGCCCAGTCCACCGGCCGACCCCCGCTACTGGCCGCTGACCCCAACTCTGGGTCGCTCTACATGGTCTGGTACGCCACTGCGGAGGTCAATAACCAGGCGACCGGCTTCGAGGGTTTCCAGGACATCTACCTCCGGCCGTCCGCTGACGGGGGCAAGACGTGGGGTGAGCGGGTGACGGTCAACGATGATCGCCTCAAGGTCAACCACTACGAGCCGGGTCTGTCGATCGCTCCCAACGGGCGCCTGGACATCGCCTGGTACGACTTTCGCAACAACCCGGCGCCGGCGCTACCGGCCAGTGGTCAAGGCTCCGAGGAGGGCATCTCGGACGTGTACTACGCGTCGTCGAGTGACCGGGGTCGGACCGTGGGTCCCAACCTCCGGATCACCGATCGCGGCATCGACCGGTCGTTCGGCGTGTGGAAGTTCGCCAGCAAGTTCAACGTGGGCATCTCATCGACCAATGACACCGTGTACTTCGCCTGGCAGGACACCCGGAACGCCATCCGTGACAGTTCGGCCGAGGACGTTTACACCGCATCCCTGGCCTTGACCGCCAAGGCCGAGACATCCGACTCCGGCGGGCCTGACGTACCCGTTTGGCTCCTTGTGGGTGCGGGAGTGGCGGTCGGCATGGGGCTGACCATGGTCGCCGTCTGGCGCGTACGACGGTCTCACAGCGAGGACCCCATTCGCTGAGTCGACTGGGTTGGCCGACGTTTCCTCGCCGTGAATCCCCGACCCTGCTAGGTAAAGTGGCCCTACGCGTCTGACTGGGGAGAGCGGGTTCGGATAGGAGCCGGGCGAGGACTGTGCGGGCCAAGTGACGCCGCCGGCGTGTAGCAGCACCCGGAGGCGGTAGTGCTCGAACCACTTGAAGCCCCGCCCGCAGCGCTTGACGCGCTTCACGCAGAGATTGAGGCCCTCGGTCGGGCCATTACTGGCGCCGGTCTTGTGATGCGCCAGGATCTCTGTCCGCCAGGAACGAACCTCGTGCCGAGCGAGCGGGTCTCCTCGACGCCATCAGCTGCGCAGCCGGCGATGGCTTGTCGAGAAGGAGGTCAGTGCTAGCCCCGATCATTCACCAGATGACCTGAGCGGGTGCTGATCGTCTTGTCGGCCTGTCATGGTCGGCTGATTGCGCATTCTGGGCCGGATCGACCCGACGAGGCCGCCATTCTGGAGCCGAACGGGGGTCACGACCGCGTCGGGGCGCGTCTTCGGAGGGGTAGATCGTTGAGCCCGGAGGAAGGCGGGCTCAGGTGAGCATGGCGATGCGCCGGT
>Ga0136633_1002211_pt1 | contig 13581 bp, 13 predicted proteins | sample AntDrymeUQ832206_2_FD_105494 | JGI IMG/M metagenome (GOLD analysis project Ga0136633, IMG submission 105494) | Polar desert sand microbial communities from Dry Valleys, Antarctica - metaG UQ83 (22.06) | ecosystem: Environmental > Terrestrial > Soil > Desert | place: Antarctica: Dry Valley... | reverse complement strand
GTGGCCGTCGCCGGGTCGATGGGCGGAGGGACGGTCTGGCCCGTGGCCATCGCCAGCTGCGCGATCTGCTTCGACGCCTCGGCCAGTGGCGCAGCAACAGCCTGCTGTGCGGCGACGGTGGCGGTGGACTTCACCTCAGGCTTAAGCAGGGCCAGCCACAACACGGCAAGGACCCCAAGCGCTCCGAACAGCCCGGCGATCGCGCGCGGGAGCCATCGGGGGATGATGGCCTCCTGCACCAGCGTGGCGTCGCCGGTGGACGGTTCGCTGCCATCGCCATCCGGGGTGACCTTGACCAGGAACGGGCGGGTGACCGCCGGGCCCCGCAGGAAGGTCTTTCGCGGCCGGGCGTCGAGCACCGAGAACGCCGCTGCACCCGGCACGGCCGAGACGGACGGGGGCTTGAAGGCGAAGACCATCTGATCGTCGGGATCCACGGCGGCGAGGGCCCCGGCCAGCGCCGTGTTCCCCCGATTGTCGACGGCGATGTTGAACCGGGCGTGACGGCGGCCCCGTCCGGTCCGGGGGATGAGCTCGACGAAGACGTCCTCGAACGCCCCCACCTGCAGGGCCCCCTCCTCGGCGACGCTGCCGGGCGGATCCTCCTTCGAGGCCACCCGGATGGCGAAGGGCACCGTGCCCGCCGGTGTGCTGGAGTCCCGTGGCGGCGTGAAGGTGACCTCCGCCGAGCCCTCGGCCCCAGGGAAGAGCGACAGCTTGGGCGGGTCGAACACCGCCCAGGGCTTCGCGACGCCGACCGCCTCGAGCGTGAACTCGTCGACCACCGAACCGGTGTTGCGGACGCGGATGGTTGCTACCACCTCGGCACCCGGCGCGACCTCCAGCTCACCGGGCGTCAGGATGGCCGTCGCACCCACACGGCGAACGTACCTGCGGGGGGCGCTCCTACGTTGTGCCGAAGATGCGACCGGAAGGGCAGGCCCGGTTGCCCTCTCGGTCACCTGCGGGTGAAGAACTCCACCTCGGCGATGGAGGTGTCCTGGCCGCCCGCTGCCGAGGGGTACACGAGCAGGATCTGAAGCTTCACCTCGGTGACTTTGCGGGCCTTCACCGAGAACGACTGGAACCCGGCTTCGTCCTTGACCAGGAGGTCACGCGTCGTCCCGTCCGAGAAGACGAGCCGGATGCTTCCCGGCCGGGGTTGGGTCAGGAAGGCGGCCGGGTCGCTCGACGTGCCCGACGTGATGCCAACCTTGGCTAGGTCGACAGGGGTCGAGAAGGTGAAGGTGAGTTCCTGGCCGGCACCGTCGCCGGCGACGTCCTCGGCCCAGGCCTGGTTGGCGACACCGTCGATGGTGGCGTGCGCCTCCTGCCCCTTCAGTGCCGACGTCGCCGTCGCCATGACCGGACGGACGGACGCGTAGGTCGGGGCCACGGCCCGGCGAATGGCGCGGTAGCTCGTGCTTACCGGATGGGCCACTGCGGTCCGCCACGGCCCGGCCAGGCCGAGCAGTGTCAGGACGGCCACGACCGCGGTCGCCCACTTGGCAACCTTGGCAACCCGGGCCCGGCCCTCACCGCTTGGGGACGAGCCACCCCTGCGCATGGGACGATCGCCGGCCCGAGCCGCCGGCGGAGGTGCCCGGGTGAAGAGCCGCTTCCACCAGGGCGCCGCTCGGGGCGGGGCCGCCGCGGCCGCTGCGGCCAGCGAGGCTCCGCAGTGCCCGCAGAAGCGGCGGGCGGAGTCGTTGCCCCCGCCGCACTGTCGGCAGGTGATCTCGCCGGGACGAATTCGCGGCGACTCGACCACGGGCGTCGCCGCCGGGACGCGGCCCTCCCGCCCCGGCGCCACGGCCTCGGGAGCGCGAACTGCCGCAGCGGCGGGTGGTGGGGCCACGAGGGCTGCGGCTGCGGACGCCGGCGGGAGCGGATCGTCCTCCGGAGGCTGGGCCTCGACCGGCGGTTCCACGTTGGCGGACTCGACCGGAGCGGCCGGCTCGGATGGGGCGCCCGTCCAGTCCAGGAACGCCCCGCACGAGCCACAGAACTCGGTGCCGTCGGGGTTGGAGAACCCGCAGGTCGGACAGTTGCTCACGCTCCTCCCGTCTCCACCCGGTGGGCCACGTGGGCAGGCTTCGTCGCCCGGACGACGGCGTCGAGGCGGGCGACGGCGGCCGGCGTCGCCCCCGGCGCATGCACCCGAACGACCATGGCGGGCATGGCTGATCCCGGTGGTGTCGTCCCGGGGGTCCCCGACCAGCCGATCCCGCCGCTCTCCTCGATCTCGGGGTCCAATCCGGTGGTGAGGGCGACAGCTGCCGCCACGCCGCGCACTGTCCCCCGCCAGCGGTACAGCTCGGCGGCGCCGGCCACGACCGTCCGGCACCGCTCGGCCGACCAGTCGTCCTCGAAGGCCACGCCGACCCACCCGGCGAGCCAGGAGAGGAAGTCGGCCGGGGCCAGGTGCGGGTCGAAGTAGGCATCGAGGTTCTGGAGCGTGGAGAACACCGGCGCCATGACCTCGTCGAACGCAGAGACGAAACGTTGGGCGAGGTCGTCGCCCTGGTAGAGCGCAGGCAGGGCCGGCCCGAGGGGGTGGGGCGACGGGAGGCCGGGGAGCAGGGCGCGCACGATCAGGCCCCCTCGACCCGCACCTGGTGCTCGTAGGAGAACACCAGGGCGTTCGGCCCGATGTCGATCCGTGAGACGGCCTCGCCCCGGCGACCGGTGATGGGGTCGGCCGGGAAGAGGCGGGCGTCCTCGACGAACTCGGTGCCCCGCACCTGCTGCAGCACCCCATAGACCTCGCCCACGTGGACCGGCCGCCCGAACGGCCAGCCTCCACCCGGCCCGCCAACCAGCGGGTTGAAGTAGCGGAAGAGCGCGGCGAGCGCGTCGGCTTGAAGCTTCGCCGCGTCGGCGTGCGGCCCACCCCGTAGCCGCGCCACGACGGTGATGCCCTGGTACACCGGGGGTTCGACCATGACCCGGGCCCCGATGACCCGGCGTTCGCCCAGATGGTCGGCGATGGTCGCCAGCATGGTGTCAGGCGGGACGAGATCCTCGAAGCGCATCCGGCCCATGGCGTCGCCGACCGCGGATGGGACGACGAGCACCCGAACCGCGCCGGCGTCAGCGTCGCCCGCCGGCACACACCGCACCCGCGCCGCGTCGGGCGACGCCTGGCGGGCGAGGTACTCATAGTCCTCCGTGGTGACGGCGCGGGTGCCGGTCCGCAGCGAGATGGGCCCCCGCACCTTGGCCGCCTCCAGATCCTCGACGTCGACGCCCCGTGCCGCTGCGGCCCGGTTCTCGAGACGGGCGATGTACGGGATCGACGACTTCACCACCGAGATCGCACCCCGGGCGACGTTGCCCGCCCGCCCCCCGCCGGTGTGGTACTCGTCGACGCGGAGCACGGCCCCCTTGGGCGGCACGGCTCCGTAGCAGCGCAGTGTGCCGTCGGCCTCCCGGACGCCCGGCCCGAGCGCGATCTCGCCGGCGACGTGGTCGAGCAGGAAATGGCGATCGGCCGGACCGCTGAGGGCGAAGCTGTCGACCGCGTCCCATGGTTCCCACCCCCCGTCGCCCTGCACCTCCAGGTGCACCGGGGGCCCGTTGGCCACCACCGGGCGGTGCTTCAGCACGAAGCGCTGGCCGGGAACGCCCTCGGAGGCACCGAGGATCTCCTCCGTGACCCGCTCGGCGTGGCCCACGCCGGTCGTCCCTCCGATGGTGTGGGCCGCGAGGCGGGTTACCAGCGGCGAGCGGGCGTAGGTGGGCTGGCCCTCGACGGGAGTGACCACCCGGCACCGCAACCATCCGGCCCGCTGGCCGGCGAGGACCGACGCAACGTGCCCTCTCGGCACATGCAGCACCACGTCGCCCGCCCGGTTGAAGCCGCCGGTTTCGTCGCGCTCGATCTCACAAGGCGCCCACGCGGAACCCGTCCACGCCTCCCACGCGAGCGGGGGCCGAAGGGGGTCGACGCCGACGCCCTCGATCTCACAGACGAAGCGAAGGACGACGACGCACCGGGGCACGGCTGCGGAGAGCCCGACGACGAGCGCGTCGCCGGCCTGCGGGACCTGACCGAAGCACGAGAAGCCGCGGCCCATCTTCAGGGAGTTGGTGTCGTCGCCCACCTGTGAACCTTCCCCGGCCCGACCCGCCCAGGAGAGGCTCGACGGGACGATGTCGAGATCCTCAGTGACGGTGAAGCCGATCGCCTCGTCGCTCTCGGTCCGCCGGGTGGCGACCTGGGTGCCGACCGGGATTCGCACGGGCGCGGGCTGGGGGGCGGTCAACCAGAACGTCACGTCGGCCTGCGCGCTCGTCGGCGCCATCAGGCGCACCCCGATCAGCTCCAGGAACTTCACGTAGTTGCGTTCCGGCACCCGGTTGAGGCGGTAGAGCAGCTGGTCGACCATCGAGGCGAACAGCTCGATCATGGTCACGCCGGGGTCCGACACGTTGTGGTCGGTCCACTCGGGGCACCGCTGCTGCACGAACCGCTTGGCTTCGTCGACGAGGTCTTGGAAACGGCGGTCGTCGAGGTTCGGAGCCGGGAGCGAGCTCATGCCGATTCCTCGACCGGCGACGGCGCCGGCGACTCCGAGGGCAGGACGTAGAAGGGGAACACCAGGTTGCGGCGGTCGTTGGTGCCCCGGATCGAGTACGTGATGTCGATGAAGAGCGTGGCTTCCTGGTCGGGGTCGAATCCGACCTCCACGTCGACGATGTCGACCCGCGGCTCCCACCGGTCCAGCGCGGCCCGCACGTCGTAGGCGATCCGGCCTGCGGTGGTGGCATCGGCCGGGGCGAAGACGTAGTCGTGGATGCCGCAGCCGAACTCCGGGCGCATCGGCCGTTCGCCGGGGGCGGTGCCAAGGATGAGCCGCATGCTCTCCTCAAGCTCCCGCTCGCGCCGCACCAACGCGAAGCCCCCGCTGCTGTCGACGCGCATCGGGAACGCCCAGCCCGCCCCGATGAACTCCTCGCTCACTGTGTCACCTGGTGGCTGCGCCCGCCGAGCTGCGAGGGCAGGCCGGCGAAGGCCTGCGCTGCGCTCCGGCGGGGCCGGCCTGCCCGCTCGGCGTGCTCGCTCACTGTGTCACCCGATGAGGACGGTCGACGCCGTCCCCACGAGCTGGCCGGGCACGCCGGCGCACGTCATGCATGCGTCCCCTGTGCGGGCGGCGGGTTTGCCCTCGATGAGCACCGACGTGCTGCCTGCGGTGACGCGGCCGGTTTGCGAGGTCGGTGCCATGCACGGATCCGACGCGTGGAGGCCGACGTGGGGTGGCGTGTTGTAGCCGTTCGATCCCAGGATGGCCGCCGGCTTGCCGTCGATCTGGACCTTGGTCGAAAGCCCCTGGAGCAGCGGCGCTGAGAACGGCATCGGGGGCGCCGGCTGGGGCGCGCCGCTGCTCGGGTTCGGCATCTGGTGGACCGAGCAGGTCCCGTTGATCTTGTCCCCCATAACCACTGCTGGCTGGCCCATCGTCCCCCCCTCAGTTCAGCTTGATGATGGAGCCCTTCACCTCGACGGACGGCCCGCCGTCGATGGTGATGCCCGTGCTGGCCTTGAGGGTCAACTTGCCCTTCGCCGTCACCGTGACCTCGTTGGCCTCGACCTCGACCTTGCCCTTGCTGGTGATCTTGATCGACGACTTGGTGTCGTTCAGCGAGATGCGCAGCGCGTTCTCGGCGGTGGCCAGCAGGATCCCCGACTTCGACGCGTCGTCGAGGAACACCAGCTTGTGGCCGTCCTTGGACACGAACCCGCGCCGCTTCACCGCGCCCGTGGCCCCGTCGATGAGCCCGTCGCCCAGCTCGGGCAGGTCGACGCCGTTGTACAGGCCGCCCAGCACCACCGGGTGGTCGGCGTCGCCGCGGTCGAACGCCACCAGCACCTCGTCGTCGACCTCGGGAAGCATCACTGCGCCCCGCTTGGCGCCGGCGCCGACCTGGACGGTCCGGGCCCAGTCGCTGTTGTAGCTGCCCGAGAGCCATGGGAACTTGACCTTGACCCGACCCATGTCGTCGGGGTCGTTGACGTCGGTGACGAGAGCGGTGACGACGGCGCCGAAGGGTGACGCAGCGCCGGATCCGTTGACCGACGCCAGCGCAAGCAGGGACCGGTCCTGGTGGCCGCCGGCGGTGAACCGGACGGTGTACCCGCTGCGCGTGTCGTAGGCGTGGCGGGTGGTGGTGAGGGTGTACTTGCCGTCGAACGGCTTCTTCAGCCTGCCCATGCTCACCACCGCGCCGGCCCGCAGCTTCGCGTTGCCGAAGGCGACCCCTTCCAGTTCGGCGTAGGCGCCGGCGATCTGCTCGGCCAGCGCTTTGGCCGCAGCCTCGACTTCCGACTGAGTGGCGAACGGCGTGGACACTGCGACGTACTCGGCGTCACCGAAGGAGGTCGTCGTGTCGGCCGGCTTCATGTCCAGCGTCGTCGACACTGTCGCCGCCTGCGCAGTGGCCACCAGCTCCTGCTTCTGGATCGGGTCCCAACCCCGGACCTGGATCTGCTTCACCTGGTCGGTGGAGGACACGGTGGCCCGCACGCTGATGAGGTTTGCGCCCAAAACGAGTTGCAGGGGGTCGGAGGCGGCGGTGAGCGTCCCCTTGGGCGGCCCCTGCGACGACTGGGGCGGCTTGCAGAACTGGAACTTCCCGTCGAGGCAGCCCACTTCGTAGCCGATCTCACCAGCGAGCCCCGACAGGAACTGCCAATCGGTGGCATTGGCCTGCGACACCAGGTCGTGCACCGTGGAGGACGAGTCGACGGTGCCGATGTCGAGACCGGCGCGCCGCGCCACCTTGCTGGCCACGTCGGAGTACGTGACGTTGGCGTAGGTCTCGGTCATCCGGCCCCGGAACAGCCGGTGGGACTTGTCGTAGCCCCGCACGATCGTGGTGGTTCCCGACGAGTCGAACTCCGCCTCCAAGGCGGTCACCTCGCCCTCCACCAGTCGCTCGCCGCTCTTGTCCTTGCCGGAAAACACCGAGATCGCCACGACGGAGCCGATCCGGAACCGCCCCTCCTCGATGATCGAGCGGGCCTGGTCCCGGAACGTCAGCTGGAACAGGTCGGGCAGGTGCAGGCTGTCGTCGACGAACGCCGACTCGAGCGACGACGCCACGCCTGGCGGCAGTTCGCCACCGTCGACCTTGATCACGAACTTGGCGGTGTGGAGATGCTCGGCCACGGTCGATCAGTTCGCGCTCGGGGTGTCGGTGGATGGCACGAGCAACCGAGACCCGGCCGGAAGTCGCATGGGGTCGTCGATCCCATTGGCCTCGGCGACCGTTCGCCAGTCGTTGGGGGCTCCGTACTCGCTGTAGGCGATGGAGGCAAGGCTGTCGCCGTCGACGACAGTGTGGGTGCGCGGCGAGTCCAACGCACCCGAGGTCGGGTTCTGGAACTTCTTGTTGCTCGGTATCTCCTCCAGGGTCAGCGTTGCGCTGGCACGCACCGGCGTGCCGTCGGGACGGAACATCGTGTACTTCACGGTGACAGCGGTGAGGATTGCCGGGAAGCTCATGGTGGTCCCCCAGCCGAAGATGACGAAGGGAGGCGAAGGCACGTTCTTCGTGACGGTGTCCATCAGTGGTCCGCAGCAGTCGAACAGCTTGGTCAGCGCGGCCCGGAGGCTGGCCGGACGCCGGGTTGGTTCTGTGGCGTCCAGGAACACCTCCACCGTCAGCTTGGCCGGCCCGCCCCCTCCGAACTGGGGCATCGTCACGGCCTTGTCGACGACCCTTGCCGCGGTCCAAGTCGCCGACTTGCTGATGGAGTACTCCTTGGGGTTGAACATGAACTCAACCTCGTCCAGCTTCGAGCCGAGCCCACTCGCGCCGTCGTACGAGGGCTTCACCATGCGAAGGTATGCCTTCTGGAGGCTGCCGCTGGGAGGCTGCAAGGGCATGTCAGAAACCCGAGCCAGGCGGATCGAGGACAAAGCCGTGATGGGCCAACTCAACCGTCTCAGTGGCCACCTTCGCGCCGTCGACCCCGAACTGCGGGCCCGTCCAGCGAACGGGTATGACGCCGGCCAGGCTCCAGGCCGCCACTCGCCGGCCCTCCGCAGTCATGGCCACGATGTGGGCTGTCGCCCGGCCTACGGACACGGCCATGCTCGCGAACCAGGCTGCCACCTTCTCGGAATCGCGGTTGATCGGGCGGGTGAGCTTGATGTTGGTGTACTTCAGGCGTCCTGCCAGCTGGTGCACGAAGAAGGGATTGCCGCCCTCTTCGAACTCCTGGACCAAGACCTGGCAGCCGAGTCCGTCGCAGCTGGTGAACGCGCCCAGGTCGCGACCGTCGACGGTGACGACGAAGCACACGGTGACCGCGGGGTCGGTGGTGAGATCGGGCATGGCTCGGCCTCAACCGGCGAGGTCGGTGACCCGGCCCCGCCGTTCTCGGTCCACGCGCAGCTCCGACCTGAGCCTGTTGCGTATCTTGTCGTACAGATCATCGGCCAGGGAGTCCAACTGCTCCCTGTCCATCCCGCTGCGGGCCGCATGTCCCGACGCGGCATGACCGCCACCCTCCCCGCCCGCCAGCGGTGCAGTAGGAGCGCCTACCGCATCGGGGATGGGAGTCCCAGCGAGCGGGGGGGCGGCGGACCTCGGACCGAGGACACTCGAACCGCCGGCATCCTCGGTCGACCAGACCTCGTCCGGGGGCTCGAGCTCGTCGTCGGAGTGATGGTCGGATCGGCGTTGCACGGCGACGGGATGGGGCACGGTCGCCGGTGCCGTGTGGCCGAACATGGCGGCATGCTCCGCAGCGCCGAACCGCTGGATCACCGTGGCCGGGAGAGTCGGTGCTTCCCGGGAGCCGCCGTGCGTGACGCCGGGAACGGCCGCCCGTGCCACGGTTCCCGGAGCCACGCGAAGGTCGGGCGGAGAGCTCCGGCGCTGCACACTCGGGACCGCGAAAGTGGCCGGCGCTCCCGTGCCGGAGTGGCCGGGGGCCGCCTGCATCATTCCCAGCGTGGGGGCGCCCGTCGCAGTACTGCCCGATCCGGGCAGATCGTTCGACTGGGGAGCGCGACTCCATCGCTGCACGGTCCCGGGACCGGCCGTCGGAGGCAGCGCGTGTGGCTGTGGCCCTACAGCGGCGAGAAGGGGCTCACCGAGTGTCGGCCGAGCGTCGGGCTGGGGCACCGGCGGCGCCGGCTCGACTGCAACCCCGCCACCGGCGGTCACCTGGGACGGGTCGGGATCCGGGGCGGTGGTCTCGTGCAACCGGGACACGACGGGCATGTCGGGGGGGCCGACCGGCGCTCCGGGAGCCGCCGGCGCTTCCTGGGAATCGGGCGGAGGGGCGGTAGCGGCGGGGCTGGGTCCGAAGCGGGCGTCGGGCGCTTCCCGTCGGACGCCGAGGAGTGGCCGAAGGCCTGTCCCGCCGGCCGGGTCGGGGCTGTCCCGGGCAATGTCCGGCTGGACGGGCGGCAACCCAATGTCGCCGCCGGCCGGGTCGGGGCGGGCCCGGGCAGTGTCCCGCTGGGCGGACGGAAGGCCCATCTGACCGCCGACGGGGTCGTGGGGCGCCTGGTCCGTGGTCCGTTGCACGGGCGGCAGCCCGAGGTCGCCGGCGGCCCGGCCAAGCGTCGGCGTGGCAACGACGGGTTCATCGGCCGCGCCGGGCGGGGCCGATGAACGGTTCGTCTCGACCGCGGGCGAGAGCCGGCGGACCGGCGTTCCCGGATCGACGGGGCCTGGCGGTGCGTCGCCGGAGCGTTGCACCGGTGCCGGAACCGAGGTCCCGGCGTTCATGGGCGATGGCGTGTGGCCCAGGTCCACGAGCGGGTCCGCACTGTCGGCCGCCCGGGCGGGCTCGCCCACCGGTAGCAGCGCGACGTCGGCCTCGACGGGTGCTTCGGCGGTGATACCGGGGCGCGGCACGGGACGCACCGCCCCGTCGGATCGCTGCACGACGCCCGGCGCGGTCCCGCCCGTGGGGGGAGATGAGAGAGCCGGCGCTACCGGCAGCGGCAGAGCCGCCAGGGGTGCATCGAGGCTCACCTGCCGCTGGATGGGAGGCCCGAGACCGACCGGTCGCGCCGGTCGCGACGGTGGGGAACCGTGGGCCAGGACCGCACCCGGAAGCTCGACCGGCACCTCGTACCCGGGCTCCGTGGGCGGGACCGGTTCGTCCGAGGGCGGAGCGACCGCCGGGTCGTCGACGGGCAGGTCGAGTATCGGCATGTCGACCGGCGGCGCCTCGGTGAGCCGCTGGACCGGCGGAGCCCCTGAGGCCACGGCGAACACGATCGACGGAGCCGGCGGCCGCGACGGCACGGCCAGCATCTGCCGTGCCGCAACCGGCGCGATTGTGCGACCCGATGTCGGCGTTCCCGCCGACCACGTCGGCTCGATGAGCCCGGAGATCAGGCCGCTCGGGCCGTCGGTGGAGATCAGGTGTTCCAGCGGGCGGAGGAACGACGGATCGAAGCGTGTCGTCAGACCTTCCTCGAAGGCCGTTGTCGGCAGTGTGGTCGTCATCGGCTCAACAGCGCGCTGCATGGGCGGGGTGTGCCTCCACTCGCCAGCGCCGGTCACGGCCGGCGAGGCGGCTGCCGGTGTCCTCGCCCGACCGAACGGCCGCATGGCGTACTCAGCCGCCCTTGGACACGCGCCGGTTGATCCGGCCGATCTCCTCCGCGAACCGCCGGCGCACGGGGTGCTCGAGGTCGAGGATCTCCGCGAGCGGCCAGTGGAAGTAGTAGGCGACGTACGCAACCTCTTCGTACAACCGGTCGGCTGCGTACGTCACGATCCCCCCAGGCGACCACCGGCCACATCGACCGTGAACTGGTTGGAGCAGCTCGGGCAGGTGACTGACGCCTGGGTGTGGCCCTCCTGGTTCACCCGGCGGTACAGGTCCTGGAGGAAGGCCAGGTCGGAGGCGAAGAAGTTCTCGACCATGCCGGCGTGGACATCGGTGATCGACCCCAGAGACGTGATGACTCGCGCCAGCAGCACGACGGTCAGGTAGGCGGGCTGCTCCCGCACCCGGTCGTCGTGCAGCGGCACCAGCTCATCGCGGGCCGTGGCCAGGCGCATCACGCCGTGGCGGTGCACCGCTCCCGTCGAGTCGACATAGCCCCGCGGCAGGTCGAACTCGAACTCCGTACGTAGCGGCGCCGGCGCGGTGGTGGCCGGCGACGGCCGTTCCGCGGTCTCGACCGCGCTGATGCCACGTCGCACTACTCGGCCTCGATGCGCTCGTAGGTCACGACGATCTTCTCGGTGAGCACGCTGGTGTCGCCCGCCTTGAGGCTGCCGATCTCCAGGGTCTTCGGCCAGGCGTTGGTCAACTTGTAGCGCTTGATGGCTGCGCCCTCGTAGTCGTAGACGATGATGGCGCCGCCCTTGCGGGCGTCACCCATCTTCCCGAACTGCGATTTCTGCACCCAGTCCTGGAAGCTCTTGTCGCCGGTGAGGCCGCGCGTGAGCGTGACCTCACCGGCCTTGGGCCGGCCGGGCAGCTTCTTGATCACGTACTTGCCGTCGGGGGTGTTCTGCTTCAGCTCGATCACGTCCTGCTCGAACTTCAGCCCCGACACCTCCGAGATCTGCTTGATGACGACACCGTCGAACTCCAGTCCGAACGAATGACCGACGGAGCTGTCGAAGTCGGGAAGGGGCATGTCTTCCTACCTTTCGTGGAAGGTCATTCGGTGAGGCTGGCGCCGCCCGAGAACTGGGACAGCCGGAAGATCACGAACTCCGCCGGCTTGACCGGTGCCACGCCGATCTCGCACACGACCTGGCCGGCGTCGATCCCCTCGGACGGGTTGGTCTCGTCGTCGCACTTGACGTAGAACGCCTCCTGGGGGGTGAGCCCGAAGAGGGCGCCCTTGCGCCACTCGTTGACCAGGAACGACTCGATGGTGCGTCGCATCTTGGACCACAGGGCGTGGTCGTTCGGCTCGAAGACGGCCCACTGTGTGCCGCCGAGGATCGACTCCTCGAGGTAGTTGAACAGCCGGCGGACGTTGAGGTACCGCCACGCCGGGTCGCTGGAGATGGTGCGGGCGCCCCACACCCGGATCCCCCGACCGGGGAAGGACCGGATGCAGTTGATGCCGACCGGGTTGAGCAAATCGTGCTCGCCCTTGGTGATCTGGGTCTCGAGGGTGATTGCGCCCCGCACCACCTCGTTGCCGGGGGCCTTGTGTACGCCGCGGGTGTCGTCGCTGCGGCTCCAGATGCCGGCGATGGCGCCACTCGGCGGTACGAACACGTTCTGGGCCTGGCTCGGGTCGAACACCTTCACCCACGGCCAGTAGAGGGCGGCGTACTTCGAGTCGTAGCCGGCGGTGTCCACCCGCCACTCCCGCACCTGTTGGGCGTTGAGACCGGGCGGGGTGTCGAGGATGGCCATGCGGTCGCCCATGAGCTCGCAGTGGGCGATCATCGCCAGCTGCACGGCCTTGACGCCGTCACTGTCGACCATGCCCTGCTGGTACGCCGCCATGAGGTCGGGCACGCACACCATGGTCACGGGGTCAATGGCCTCCAGGCCGCCGAAACCCGTCCGGTCGGCCGAGTCGCCGACGTAGTCGGTGGGCGACAGGCGGATCGGCGGCGCGTCGGGTGCGGGGCCACCACCAACGAGTGCTGCCGTGGTTGCCGCGGGCCGGTCGACCACGGCGTTCGCCGTCGGTTCTGCGAGCTTGATCAGCTTCGACTGGGCGTTGACGACTGTCGCCGCGTTCTGCTTGCCCCGCTTGGCGGTGAGGTTGTCGAACTGCTCCTCGGGCTTGTCGCCCCGCTTGACGACGATGCTGAAGCCGTCCTCCGGTGCCCCCTCGCCGCTCGGGTAGTTGACCTCCACGGTCAGGTCGTTGCCCGCCGGTCCTGGCTCGAGGGCCTCGACGCGGTATCCGGCCGCCTTCTTGTCGCCCCCGCTGCCCAGTTCGGCCTTCGCCGACGGTGGGGGAGGAGGCGCGCTGGCCTCGCCGATCCGCACCACGTAGGCGGTGCCGCCGCCGTTCAGGAAGTAGCCGTAGACGGCATGCGCAAGGTACGACCCGGGCAGGAAGTCGCCGAACGTGCCACTGAACTGGCTCCAGTTGGTGACGAGCGTCGGCTCGTTGAACGGCCCCTTCTCGGCCAGGCCGACGAACGAGGCGACCGCCGTGCCCACGCCCTCGATCGGGCGCGAGCCGGAGTCCACCTCCTCCACGTACACACCGGGTGACAGATAGGTCGGCATACGGGCCCTCCCTTGATGCCGGAATGATCGACTGTCAGGCTGTTCCGTGATCCGGTCGGCGGCAATGGCCCCGGGGCACCTGTGAGGGAAGGCCCACGTGCACGAACGGGCAGCGCCGTTCGGTCCTGCCCGATCGGGCAACGTGGGGTGCCCGGATGGCCGCCATGGTGGCCTGTCCGGGAGCGGCGTGGTCGACGAGACTGGGGTCGGAGGTGTGCCATGCGTACCCACGACGACGACCTGTCGCACGTTCCGCTGCCAGCGTCTCCGACCGTGCTGCGGGGGTCCGAGGGAGCCGTGCTGGCCCAGCGCTCGCTGGCGACGGGTGACACCGCCGCCCTGGATTCGGCGGCGGTGACCCACCTGCAACGCACGGCCGG
>Ga0136633_1002210_pt1 | contig 13585 bp, 12 predicted proteins | sample AntDrymeUQ832206_2_FD_105494 | JGI IMG/M metagenome (GOLD analysis project Ga0136633, IMG submission 105494) | Polar desert sand microbial communities from Dry Valleys, Antarctica - metaG UQ83 (22.06) | ecosystem: Environmental > Terrestrial > Soil > Desert | place: Antarctica: Dry Valley... | reverse complement strand
ATGCTGCCGCAGACGGTCAACGCCTACTACAACCCGGGCACCAACGAGATCTGCTTCCCGGCGGGCATCCTCCAGCGGCCCTTCTTCAGCCCCGAGGCCTCCGACGCGGAGAACTACGGCGGCATCGGTGCGGTCATCGGCCACGAGATCGGCCACGGCTTCGACGACCAAGGAGCGCAGTACGACGGCGCCGGAAACCTCAACGACTGGTGGACTGCCGAGGACAAGGCGGCCTTCGAGGTCAAGAGCAAGGCGTTGATCGAGCAGTACGACGACTTCGAGCCACGCAACCTGCCGGGCGAGAAGGTCAATGGCGCGCTGACGGTCGGCGAGAACATCGGCGACCTCGGTGGGCTGACCATCGGGCACAAGGCGTTCGTGATCGCGGCCGGCGTCGAGGCCTCGGTCGAGGACCGGCGGGCGCTCTTCATGAACTGGGCCTACTGCTGGCGCACCAAGCGCCGCAAGGAGCAGGACCTCCAGTTCCTCACCGTCGACCCGCACTCGCCGCCGGAGTTCCGCGCCAACATCGTCCGCAACCTCGACGAGTTCCATGAAGCGTTCGAGACCTCGGCCGAGGACGACCTGTGGCTCGAGCCCGCGGAGCGCGTGCGGATCTGGTGACGACCCGGACCACGATGGTCGAGGAACGCACCGAACACGGGTGGTCTGATCAGCGCGGTGGCCGAGGAGCGCGGTGACGGACGCAGGATGCGGAGACTAGGCTGCCGGCATGGGAGCGGCGGTCACGATCGATGGCGGAATTCTGGTGGGGCACGACGGTTCGGAGGCCTCCACCGAGGCGGTGATCTGGGCCGCGCGGCACGCCGCCCGCCTCGAGTTGAGTCTCCACGTGCTGCGGGCATGGAGCTTCGCCAGCGCGCCGCGCCCGGCGAGCATGAAGACCGGTTACGTCCCACCGCAGGCGGACTTCGAGGCCGCCGTCCTCGAGCGGCTCACTCATCAGGTCGCCGCGATGCACCTGCCGCCGGAATGTGACGTCCACCTGCACGCCGTCCAGGGACAGTCGTCGGACAAGCTCGTCGAGACGGGGGCGGGCGCCGAGATGCTGGTCGTGGGCAAGCGCGGTGCTGGCGGCTTCCGTGGGCTCGGCTTCGGGTCGACCGCCGACCAGGTGGTGCGTCACGCGCCGTGCCCGGTCGTTGTCGTGCCCACCGGCCGGCACTGACGGACCTCGTGTTCAAGCCCGGCCATGACCAGTCACGCCACCGCGTCCGCTGCGAGTGGGGGCCTGTCGGGGCCACCGCGATCGCCGCTCGGCTCGCGGTGGTGGTGGACGTCCTCTCCTTCACCACGACGCTCAGCGTTGCGATCGAGCGCGGCATCGAGGTCTTCCCCTTCGAATGGAAGGATTCGCGCGCTGCGGAGCACGCGCTGCGGCATCGGGCCACGCTCGCCGTCGGCCGCTTCGAGGCTCTGAGCCGGCGCGATGCCCGACACATCTCGCTCTCCCCGGCAAGCATGGCGTCGGTGGAGGGGGTCGAGCGGCTCGTCCTGCCGAGCCCCAACGGCTCGAGCATCGCCTTCGGGTTGGCCGGCACGGGTGCCACGGTGGTCGGGGCCTGCCTGCGCAACGCCGACGCGGTGGCCCATTGGCTGGCGCCGCAGGTGCTGGGTGGGGCGAGCTGTGCAGTCGTTCCGGCGGGGGAGCGATGGCCGGACGGAACGCTCCGCCCCGCCGTCGAGGATCTGTGGGGCGCTGGGGCCGTGCTCGCCGGACTCGTCGACCGCGGTGTGAGCGGGCTCAGCCCGGAGGCGCACGTGGCCGAGCAGGCGTTCCGGGCCGCCCATCTGCCCGATGACCTGGTGGGCCTGGCCTCGGCTCTCGAGCTCATCGAGGCGGGCTTCGGAGACGACGTCGCGGTCGCGGCCGACGTGTCGGTCAGTGCCGTGGTGCCCGTGCTGCGCGGCGAGTCGTTCGTCGACGCACGAAGCTGATGGCAGAACTCGACCGTCGAGTGCTGTCGCGTGGGCTGCATCACCCCTACTGTGAAACGAGGTCACACTCGGGTGGCCGCCACATCTCGGAGGTCACGTCGCATGGCTCGTTCCTCACCTCGTCTCGCAGTGGTCATCAGCGCCTTCCTGGCCCTGCTCGGCCCGCTGCTCGTCCAGCTTCCGGCGCAGGCCGCGGCGCCGTCCTACGTCGCCCTCGGCGACTCCTACGCCTCCGGGACCGGCACCCGCTCCTACATCAATGACGGCAGCACCTGCCAGCGCTCGACCCAGGCCTACCCGAGCCTGATCGCGACGGCGCGGGGCTACGCGCTGAACTTTCGCGCCTGCTCGGGTGCCCAGATCAGCGACGTCACCAACACCCAGCTGAGCGCGCTGACCTCGACGACCAGCTACGTCACGGTCTCGGTCGGCGGCAACGACGCCGGCTTCGCCTCCGTGCTGACCGAGTGTGCGAAGCCCTGGTGGATGAGCAACTGCGACGCCCGGATCAACACAGCCCAGGCCTACATCAGCAACACGCTGCCCGCGCGGCTCGACGCGCTGTACGCCTCCATCCGCACGCGGGCCCCGGGGGCGAAGGTCGTGGTCGTCGGCTATCCGCGCATCTTCAACGGCGAGGACTGCAACGCTTTCACCTGGTTCTCGCCCGCCGAGGAAGCCCGCCTCAACCAGACCGCCGACCTGCTCAACGCCAGGACAGCCTCGGTGGCCGGTGCCCGCGGCTTCTCGTTCGCCAACCCGACGAACGCGTTCGTGGGCCACGCCGTCTGCGATGACGATGAGTGGATCAACGGTCTGTCCAGTCCCATCTCGGAGAGCTACCACCCCAAGGCCAACGGCCACGCGTCCGGCTACACGCCCACGGTCAGCCCAGTCCTGACAGGGGCCACGGTCGCGGTGACGGCAGAAGTCGTCACCCAGTCAGCGGCGTCCGGCGAGAGCCAGGGGGCGCTGCAGAGTCAGTACGCCGAAGCGGACCGCACGATCACACCCGACGAGTTCCTCATCCCCGACCTGTCCACCCCGGCTGCCAGGAAGGCCGCCCGCAAGGCCGGGATCGACATCGCCGAGTTCGTGGATCGCTGATCGCGCGCTGGTCGGGACCCCGCGGGCTGGGGGTCCCGCGGGCTGGGGATCCCGACCAGCGACGCTGGAGTGACGAGCGTCAGCTCACCGCCGCGCAAACGATGTCGACGTTGAGCACGTCGGAGGTGCCAGTGTTGTCGTTGTACCCGTGGGCCCACGCCCGCGTGCCGTCAGCGCTGAGCTCCTCCTGCCTGCCGTCGAAGGAGATGTTGAAGTAGCCCATGGCGCTGAGGATTCGCTCGCCTGCCGGGCAGACGGCTGTGACCTCCCCTCCACTGTCGGCGGGGACCACGACCGACGCGGTGACCACCTGGTAGCCACTCATGCCAGGCTCTCCTGGTGCGCCGGCTGGGCCGGCGGCGCCTGGTGCCTCGGTGGGGCCGGCGGGACCGGTGGCGCCCTTGAGGGTGGTGATCGTCCCGGAGTTGAGATCCAGGACGGTCAACGAGTTGTTCTTGACGGTCCTTCGTGGTGACGCTGTTGTCCTTGATCTGCTTGCCCGTGATGACGAGCGCGGCAGTCGCGCCGCTCGTGGCGGAGAATGCGATCAGCGCCCCGGCCACGGCGATGGTCGGAATGCCGCGACGCAGCTGGACTTGCTTCTGTGCCTACCTCATTGGTCGTTGAGATTGTCAGGTCACTGTCTAGTGGAAGGGCCATCTGCCAGCTGCCGAATCATCAAGTCTTTGCTTTCTGCTTCGTCGGTCCGCCCTGTTAGACATGAGCCATGACGACGACCCAGATCCGCACGGCTGCCCGCGAGGAGGCCGAGGGACACCTGCGCGCGCTCGTCGGCCGCGACGATGCCGTCCTGCGCGACGACCAGTGGTCGGCGATCGAGGCGCTGGCCGTGGACGCCCGACGCGCCCTCGTCGTACAGCGCACCGGCTGGGGCAAGTCGGCGGTCTACTTCGTAGCCACCCTCCTGCTTCGGCAGCGAGGCGCCGGCCCGACGGTGATCGTCTCGCCACTGCTCGCCCTGATGCGCAACCAGATCGCCGCCGCGGAGCGGGCCGGGATCCGCGCGGTGACGATCAACTCGACCAACATCGAGCAGTGGCAGCCGATCAACGACGCGATCAACGCCGGCGAGGTCGACGTCCTGCTCGTGTCACCTGAGCGCCTCAACAACCCCGGCTTCCGCGACGAGGTGATGCCACGTCTGGCAGCGACGTGTGGCCTGCTCGTGGTCGACGAGGCGCACTGCATCTCCGACTGGGGCCACGACTTCCGGCCCGACTACCGGCGGATCCGCACCCTCCTGGACACGCTGCCAGCCGGCATCCCGGTGCTCGCCACGACTGCGACCGCCAACGCGCGGGTGACGGCCGACGTCGCGGAGCAGCTGGGTCGAGACGTCCTTGTCCTTCGCGGCTCCCTCGATCGCGAGTCCCTGCGACTCGGCGTGGTCCGGCTCAAGACCGCCGAGATGCGGCTGGCCTGGCTGGCCGACCACCTCGCAGAGCAGCCCGGCTCGGGCATCATCTACTGCCTCACGGTGGCTGCCACCCAGGAGGTCGCGGCCTATCTGCGCGACCGAGGGCATGAGGTCGCGGCCTACTCCGGACAGACCGACACCACCGAGCGGCAGGCCCTGGAGGGCGCGCTGGTCGAGGGCCGGGTCAAGGCGCTGGTCGCCACCTCCGCCCTGGGGATGGGCTTCGACGCGTCGCTGGGATTCGTCATCAACCTCGGAGCACCGCAGTCGCCGGTCGCCTACTACCAGCAGGTGGGTCGCGCCGGACGCGGCACCGACGACGCCACCGTGGTGCTGCTGCCGCAGGTCGAGGACCGCGACATCTGGGCCTACTTCGCCTCGCTGGCCTTCCCGCCCGAACAGCTCGTCCGCCAGACCCTGGAGGTGCTGGCGGATGCGCCGGGGGCGCTGAGCACGGTCGCGCTCGAGTCCTACGTCGAGCTCAGCCGCAACCGGTTGGAGACCCTGCTCAAGGTGCTCGATGTCGACGGCGCCGTACGCCGCGTGCAGGGTGGCTGGATCGCCACTGGCGTGCCGTGGTCCTACGACGCCGAGCGCTACGCCCGGGTGGCCGAGGCCCGCCAGCGCGAGCAGGACGCGATGCTGGCCTACCTCGACTCGGGAGAGTGCCGGATGCGCTTCCTCCGCTCGCAGCTCGACGACCCGGAGGCCGTCGACTGCGGTCGGTGCGACAACTGCGGTGGTCTCACCTTGTCGGCCGCCGTCTCGGACGCCGCCGTCGCCGAGGCCGGCGCGGCCCTCTCGCGCCCCGGCGTTGCACTCGAGCCCCGGAAGATGTGGCCGACGGCGTTGGCCAACCTCGGCCTCGAGCTCAAGGGCAAGATCGCCAACGGCCCCGCGGAGGGCCGGGCAATCGCCCGGCTCACCGACCTCGGTCACGGCCAGGCGCTTCGGTCGCTGTTCCGGGCCGGGGTCGAGGACGGCCCCGTGCCTGCTTCCCTGACGCAGGCCCTGATGGCGGTGATGAAGGACTGGTCGGCCGACTGGCAGGAGCGGCCTGTCGCGATCGTCGGGGTCGAGTCGTCGAGCCGACCCCAGCTCGTCGGCGACCTCGCGACCGGCCTCTCCCGGGTGATGAAGCTGCCGATCGTCGGCCGGTTCGCGATCGTCGACGCCACCGTCGGCCCAGGTCAGGGCGCTGCCAACTCGGCGCAGCGGGTGGCCGCCATCCACCGTCGCTACCGGCTGGAGGCCGACGTCCCAGCGGGGCCCGTCCTCCTCGTCGACGACCTCGTCGTCAGTGGGTGGACCATGACGATGGCCGGGGTCGCGCTGCGCACAGCCGGCGCCAGCGCCGTACTCCCCCTCGCCCTCGGCACCCAGACCTGAGGGCTGCGGCTCAGCGGCGGGCCGCGTCCAAGCATGGGGTAGTTAAGGCCGATCTTGTCGAGATTCGAGCTCTGTACGACAAACCCTCCCTTAGCTACATCAAGGCAGGCAAACGGTGACACCAGCCGGAGCCGCTCAGGGCAGGAGCGACTCGATCTGGTCTCTGACCTGCGGGTCCTGCGGCTCGATGGTCGGATTGAAGCGGGCGATGACGGCGCCGTCACCGTCGATCAGGAACTTCTCGAAGTTCCACTGCACGTCCCCGGCGTCACCCGACTCGTTGGGTGTCTCGACCAGCTGCTGGTAGATCTCGTGCCGGTCATCGCCGTTGACCTCGACCTTCTCGCTCATCGGGAAGGTGACTCCGTACTTAGCCGAGCAGAACTCGGCGATCTCATCGGTGCTGCCCGGCTCCTGGCCGGCGAACTGGTTGCACGGCAGGCCCACGACAGCGAACCCCCGAGGGGAGAGCTCCTCGTGCAGCTTCTCCAGCTCGGCGTACTGCGGCGTCAGTCCGCACCTGCTGGCGACGTTGACCAGCAGCGCCGGCTGGTCACCGGTGAGGTCGCGCAGGGTGCCGGACGTGCCGTCGAGGCGGGCGAGTGGTGCGTCGAGGATGCTCATGGCCCCAGACGCTAACAACTGCTCGGGAACTCGCCGTCGGTGCCGGGCGTTAGCCTCCTTCGTGCCCGCGGATCTCATCCGCGAACGGGTCGGTGACGGTGGAGGTAGTGCGTGAGCTTTGTCCCGGTGACCGGTCCCGCGAGCTTCCGCGCGGGGGAGCCGCCGAGGGACGGGCTCGTCGAGTTCTCCGACGAACGGCGCACGGTGGCGCTGCCGATCCGCGGGGCCCTGCCGGTCCTGACCGCGGCCCACTCCCGCGACGACCTCCACCCGAGCGTGGCGTTGCTCAGCGGCGCGGCCCTGCTGGGGATGCGGCTGGTGGCCGCCGGGAAGTTCGGCCCCGCCCCGAGCGGCCTGGCCTGGCAGGTGGGTTCGCTGGACCCTGACGACGAGGAACGGATCACCAGACTGGCCATCGCACGAGCGCACGCTGGACTCGATGCGGCGACCGCCGAGGGCATCGTGCGGGCCGTGCTCGACGCGGTGGTCGACGCGATGCCGCGTGCCGCACCGATCGCGACGCGACACCCGCCGATCGCGACGCGACGCCCGCCGATCGCCGACAGCGCCACCACGTCCGGGCACTCTGCGACCCGGCACACCGTGGACCCCGACTTCACGCGGCGCCTCCAAGAACGCGTGGCCAGGGCTCGTGCCCGCTCGAGCGACGATCGTCCCCAGCTGGTGACGATCGCGCTGCGCATCGAGGCCGACGAGGAGGAGCTGGTCGCCGGTGCCGTCCGTGTCGTGCTCCAGGTGCACGCTGCGGAGAACGCAGCCCACGTCTGCGACGCCGCGGTCCTGTGGACCGAGTCAGGCCCCGAGTCAGGCCATGGCTTCGGCGAGCGAGCCCGCACTCATGCGAGCATCGCGCTGCGCGCCGCCGCCGATGCCTGGCCGGTCCTCGAGCGCTTCCTGGAGCTCCGGGTCCCCGATGAGCTGACGCTGGACACCGATGAGCTCGTCAGTCTGCTCGACTCCGGTGTCGGCGCGCTCAAGGAAGCCGGCGTCGATGTCCTGTGGCCACGCCACCTCGACCGTGATGTCACTGCCAAGGTCGAGCTCACTGAGGCGCGCAAGCGCGCAGGGAAGCGCGAAGAAGCGCTCCAGACCGGGTTGTTCGGACCTGACGCGCTGTTCGGCTTCCAGTGGCAGCTTGCTCTCCACGGTGACTCACTGACCGAGGAGGAGATGGACCAGCTCGCCGGCGCCGTCTCGCCCATCATCAAGATCCGCGACAACTGGACCGTCGTCGACCCCGCCATGCTCAAGCGAGCCAAGCGTCGGATGATCCGCACGGTCCAGCCGGCCGCCGCGCTGGCCGCGACCTTGACCAACGTGGTCCAGATCGAGGACGTCCAGCACGAGGCGATCGTGGGTGCGTCGCTGCTGAAGGTGCGCGACCGGCTGCTGGCTGCCGGGACCCGTCCGCCCGTCGAGGTTCCCCCCGGGCTCGCCGCCACCCTGCGCGACTACCAACGACAGGGCCTGACCTGGCTCACCGAGCTCACCGACCTCGGGCTCGGCGCCTGTCTGGCCGACGACATGGGACTCGGGAAGACGGTGCAGGTGATCGCGCTGCACCTCCATCGCGGCTCGGCCCTGGCTGGTGGGGGCCCGACACTCGTGGTCTGCCCCGCGTCCCTGCTCGGCAACTGGGAGGCGGAGATCCGTCGCTTCGCGCCGGGCGTCGCCGTGCACCGGTTCCACGGGTCGGCGCGCAGCCTGACGGGTTTCGCGGACGGCACCGCACCCGTCGGCGACGGGGGGTTCGTGCTCACGACGTACGGCACGATGCGCCGTGACGCCACGGTGTTGGCCGGGGTCGGCTGGGACCTGGTGGTGGCTGATGAGGCGCAGCACGTGAAGAACGCCCAGTCCTCCACCTCCCGGGCGCTGCGCACGATCCCCAGCAGGGCGCGGGTGGCGTTGACCGGCACGCCCGTGGAGAACAACCTGACCGAGCTCTGGGCGATCCTGGACTGGGCGATCCCCGGTCTGCTCGGCAGCCGCGGCGCCTTCCGCAAGGTGTGGGCGGCGCCGATCGAGGCGGGCGTCGACTCAGCGAAGACGCGGCAGTTCGCTGAGCTCATCGGCCCATTCCTGCTGCGTCGTCGCAAGTCCGACCCCGGCATCGCACCCGAGCTTCCCCCGAAGACCGAGACCGATCACCTCCTCGGGCTGACCCGCGAGCAGGTCGTGCTCTACGAGACCTACGTTCGCGACTGCATGCGGCGCATCGAGGAGGCCGACGAGGAGACCCGCCGCGGACTCGTGCTCAAGCTGCTCACCGGCCTCAAGCAGATCTGCAACCACCCGGCACACTTCCTCAAGCAGACAAACCCCAAGCTGACGGGCCGCTCGGAGAAGCTCGACCTGCTCGACGAGCTGATCGGCACCGTCCTGGCCGAGGACGGCGCGGTCCTCCTCTTCACCCAGTACGTCGCCATGGCGCGCCTGCTCGAGCAGCACCTCACCAAGGCCGGTGTCACCCACCAGTTCCTCCACGGCGGCACCCCCGTGCCGGAGCGCGAACGCATGGTGGCTCGCTTCCAGGACGGCGCGATGCCGGTTTTCCTGCTCTCCTTGAAGGCGGGCGGTACCGGCCTCAACCTGACGCGCGCCGACCACGTCATCCACGTCGACCGCTGGTGGAACCCTGCCGTCGAGGACCAGGCCACCGACCGTGCCTACCGGATCGGCCAGACCAAGCCGGTGCAGGTGCACCGCTTCATCACCCAAGGCACGATCGAGGAGAAGATCGCCGAGCTGCTCACCCGCAAGAAGGCGTTGGCCGACTCGGTGCTGGCGCAGGGGGAGACGGCGCTGACCGAGCTGAGCAACGACGCGCTGCGCGACCTCGTCACGCTGCGCACACCGTCGCAGAGTGCTGACTGATGGCTGCCATCACCCATCCGCGCGTTCCCCCGCGACGAGGCGGAGTGGCAGGCACCTGGTGGAGCAAGGCGTTCCTTCGTGCAGTGGAGGAGGCCGCGTTCTCGGCTGCCGAGCTCAAGCGCGGCCGCGCGCATGCTCGGGCGGGTGACGTCGGCGCCATCACGGTCGCCGAGGGCACGTTCGTGGCGGCGGTCTTCGACCGCGACGACGCCTTCACCGTCACCGGGAGCATGCCGGTGCTCTCGCCCGACGACCAGTCGGTGCTGGTCGAGCTCATCGCCGCAGAAGCGGGCCGGATCGGCGCGCTGATGTCCGGCGACCTCCCACACCCGCTCGTGGAGTCGGTGGAGGAGGCAGGGGTCGAGCTGCTGCCCTACGGCTCAGAGCTGGGCTCGGCCTGCACCTGCGAGACCTGGCTCGATCCGTGTCCGCATGCGCTGGCAGTGCTGACCCAGCTGGCCTGGCTGATCCAGCGTGACCCCTTCGTGCTGATCCAGCTCCGCGGCCTGGCGCGTGACGACGTCCTGGCTCGTCTGCACGCGCTGAGCCGCGCACACTCGCGGTCCCCGAGCACGGCGGCGGCGGGAGACACCACTGGTGGCCCCGACGAGATCGACGATCTGGCCATCGCCGAGGAGGCGGCGCTGCGCGCGGCCCGCGAGCTCACCCTGTTGCTGGCGACCAGTCAGTGGACAGCCGACTGAGCCCTGAGCTCAGGCCTTGGCTTCGGTGGTCGCGAGCGGTCGGGCGCCGAGCTCTTCGTCGAGCCGCAGCAGGCCGGGGCCGTCGTCGTTGGTCATCCGGACGCGACCGACGATCTCCTTGACGGTCGCCTCCTCCTCGACCTGCTCCTCGAGGAACCAGTTCAGGAGCGGGCGGGAGTCGAGGTCACCCTCCCGTTCAGCGATGCGGTAGAGGTTGCGGATCGACTCCGAGACCTTCTCCTCGTGGGCGAGGGCAGCCGAGAACGCGTCGAGCACCGAGCTGACCCTGCCCGTGGGGGCGGTGGTGGAGCCGATGATCGGGTGATTGTCGCGGTCCGCGACGTGATCGATGAACTTGTTGGCGTGGACGATCTCCTCGTCGGCCTGGTGGCGCAGCCACGCCGCCATACCGGGAAGGTCCATCAGCTCGAGCTCGATCGCCAGCTGGCGGTAGACCAAAGACGCCTGGAACTCCAGGGTGATCTGCGCGTTGAACGCCTTCTCGAGCTTCGAGCTGAGCTTCATGCGATCGACCCTATCGGTTCATTCAGCAGGGCCCCGAGGGCCATCGAACGCAGCAGGTCGTGCATCTCGTCGTCCGGGACCAACCCGCTGTGGGGAGTCGAGTTGAGCAGGCCGAAGGCAGCGTGGGACATGGCCCGAGCCCGATCCGCCGACAGGTCTGCGTGGATGCGCCGGAGCTCGGTCGCCCACACCTCGACGTACTCCCGCTGCAGGCGCCGCACCCGCTCGCGTGCCTGGTCGGGCAGCGAGGACCAGTCCCGGTCCTGGACGACGATCAGCGCCCGGTGCGACAGCGAGAACTCGATGTGGAACTCGACCAGTGCCTCGACGGCGGGCCGCGCGTGTGCTGCCGCTCGGGCCCTGGCCGTGCCTTCGGTCAGCAACCGCTCGCTGATCGAGACCAGCATCTCGGCAAGCATCGCGTCCTTGCTGGCGAAGTGCTTGTAGAGCGCCGGGCCGGAGATGCCACAGGCGGCGCCCAGCTCGGCGACCGAGACGCCGTGGAATCCCTTCTGGGCGAAGAGTCCGGCCGCGATGTCGAGGATCTGCTGGCGCCGGGACACGGCCTCAGGTTAGCCCCCGTTAACCCGAACCCGACCCAACAGTGGGGCCAGCACCACTGTGGCGCGGGCGTTCGCTGGCTAACCTCAGCCCATGACCGCCGAGATCACCCCTGCCCGGCCGCTGCGGGTGGTGCTCGCCGAGGACGGTGACCTCGTGAGAGCGGGCGTCCTCGCCCTCTTGGAGCGGTTCTCGGAAGTCAGCGTCGTGGGCACGGCGACGTCCCTCGACGAGCTGCTGCGCGTGGTCGACGACGTGCACCCCGACGTGCTGCTGACCGATGTGCGGATGCCGCCCGGCTTCAGCGACGAGGGCATCCAGGCGGCGGGCCTGCTGCGCACCACGCACCCGGAGCTCGCCGTGCTCGTGCTGACGCAGTATGCCGACGTCGAGTATGCGCTGGACCTCACCGCAGAGGGCAGCGCAGGGCGTGGCTACCTCCTCAAGGAGCGGGTCGCCGACGCCGACGAGCTGGTGCGCGCGTTGCACACCGTCGCCGAGGGCGGGTCGGTGATCGACGAGACGGTGGTCGAGGCTCTGCTGAGGTCCAGCAGGCGCCGGGCGGGGCCGCTGGACCGGCTCACGCCACGGGAGCTCGATGTGCTCTCGCACGTGGCCCAGGGCATGTCCAACCAAGCGATTGCAGATGGCCTCTTCGTCACGCCGCGAGCGGTGGAGAAGCACATCAACTCCATCCTCTCCAAGCTCGACCTGCCCGGCGACGAGTCGGTCAACCGCCGCGTCGCCGCCACTCTCGTCTTCCTCAGCTCCACCGGCACAGGCAGCGCCCAGCCCGCGGCGCGGCGGGCGACGTGAGGAGGCCGCTCCTCCACTGGGCTGACTCGCTCGACCCCAGGCTGCAGCGCTTCTACCTGGCCAACGTCGTCTGCCTGGCCTCGGCGCTCGTCGTCCTGGCAATCGCCTACGTTGCCGGACTCCGCAGCCCGATGGTGCTGGCGGACCTGGTCGTGATGGCCGTCGCGCTCGTCATCGTGCTGGTGGGGATCCCCCTCACCCGGACCGGAGGCACCTCGGCCGCCGTCTGGGCGATGGTGGCATCGACTGCGGTCTTCGGCCTCGGAGCCACCTGGAGCTCGCCCTTCCTCGCGCCGCTGGCAGTGACAGCGCAGCTCGTCCCGCTCACCGCAGCCCTGGCTCACGTAGGACGGCGGGTGATCGCCTCGGTCCTGGCCCTCACCCTCGTGCTCGGACCCCTGACGGTAGCCCTTGCCGAGCTGCGCCGACCGGTGGCAGAGGAGATCCAGCCCATGGCTGCGGCCATCTCCAGCGCTGCCGGGCTGCCCTTGATCATCCTGGTGCTCGCCATGGCCATCCGGGACAACTATCGGCGGCTCGCCGAGCAGACCGACGCCCTGCGGGAGTCGCGTGCACAGATCGTCAGCGTGGCCGACGCGACCCGGCGTGGCCTCGAGCGCGACCTGCACGACGGGGCCCAGAACCGGCTCGTCCTCATGAGCGTCGAGCTCGGACGGCTGCGCACGCTGCTGGCCGAGGGTCGCACCGGTGAGGCGGAAGAGGTCGTCGCTGCCGTCGTACGACACAACCACGAGGCTCTGCAGGAGCTGCGGGAGCTCGCGCAGGGCATCTATCCACCGCTGTTGGCCGAGCGCGGCCTCCCACCAGCACTCCGAGCCGCCGCCCGCCGGTGCGTCATCTCCTGCACCGTCGATTCCGACGACATCCCGAGGTACGACGAGGCGGTCGAGGCAGCGGTCTACTTCTGCATCCTCGAGGCGCTGCAGAACGTCGTGAAGCACTCCGGCGCGGCTGAGGTGAAGGTCCAGCTGACCGCCGATCCTCGGCTCGTGTTCGAGGTGACCGACGACGGTGCCGGCTTCGACGTCGGCGAGCAGTTCGGCTCCGGGGGGCTGCTCGGCATGCAGGCCCGGATCGCTGCGGCGGGCGGTCGCCTCGAGGTGGCCTCGGCACCCGGCGAGGGCACGACCGTGCGCGGCACCTTCAGCTGAGCAGTAGTGGTGCTGCCACCACCCAGGTTCGGGTGCTGGCTCTACTGACGGGAGCTCGTCGCGGCGGTTGACTGGTCGTCTGGCCAACCAGCCACATGGCCCTTACCGGCTGAGCTGGTCCTGGTCGTTGCGGCTGTCGGGGCGGACGTCGCGCGGGGGTCGACGTCCGCCCCGGTTCTGCGTGTTCGTCCGGGCACGGGTGGACGGCATGGTTAATGGTCACTAACCTCAGCTGTCATGGAGATGACGGACCTGGTCGCAGACCTGCGTGAGCGATTGGCGACAGTGAGGCAGGGTGGGTCCGAGAGCGCGCGGCTCAAGCACACCGCCAGGGGCAAGCTGCTGGTGCGAGACCGGGTCGACCGACTGCTGGACCCCGGCAGCCCGTTCCT
>Ga0136633_1002209_pt1 | contig 13599 bp, 11 predicted proteins | sample AntDrymeUQ832206_2_FD_105494 | JGI IMG/M metagenome (GOLD analysis project Ga0136633, IMG submission 105494) | Polar desert sand microbial communities from Dry Valleys, Antarctica - metaG UQ83 (22.06) | ecosystem: Environmental > Terrestrial > Soil > Desert | place: Antarctica: Dry Valley... | reverse complement strand
TTCCTCAACCACACCCAACGCGTCATCGACGTCAAGGACGACCAAGAGAACCTCACCGAGTTGGTCGAGGTGGTTGGGGACGACCCGTTCATCCTTCATCCGGGCGAGTTCGTCCTCGGGTCAACGCAAGAGCGGGTGGCGCTCCCCAGCGATCTGGTAGCGCGACTAGAGGGGAAAAGTTCTTTGGGCCGCCTCGGCCTGCTGATTCACAGCAGCCTCCCGGGAAGTGAACGCGTCTTCATCCGCGAGGGTGCCGACGTCCGGCTCGTGGAGATCGGCGAAGTGGTCACCAAGCGGCTGGCAGCTTCCGTCGCATCGTTCGATCCCGAGACGCTGGCTGTCGATTTCCATCCCATCACGGGTTGGTACGAGGGTCCGGCCGACCGCATCTACGAAGTTCGCCTGGCGACCGGTCGGAGGGTGCGGGTCACTGCGGGGCACAACCTGTTCACCCTTGATCGGCACGGCCGGGTTCAGAAGGTCCGGACAGGGGAGCTGTCCGAAGGTGCCTTGGTGGCCGTTCCGCGCCACCTACCTCACCATCCGCCTGATGTCGCGGAGCTCGATCTCCTGTCCCTCGCTCCGGAAGCCCGGTACCAGGACCTGCTGGTTCGGGGCCCGGACATCGGACAGGCCTTCGCCGACCACCCCGAACTGGCCGGTCTCCTGAAAGCCTCCGGACGAAAGCACGTCGACTTCTACCGAGCACGGCAGCAGCTCCCGCTGGGTATCGCCCGGCAGATCCCCGGACTCCTGGACAGCTCGGCGGAAACGAGCAGGATCGCGACAAAGGGTGCCCGCTGGAGTCTGCCGGCCCGCATCCCGGTGACGGACGATTTCGCGTGGCTCATCGGGCTGTATGTAGCGGAGGGCTACAGACGACGGAACCAACTCACGGTGTCGAACACCGACCAAGCGATCCTCGACCGGGCGGTGGCCGTGTTCGCCGAGCTGGGGGTCCCCGCTTACCGAACCACGAAGGCCGTCACGGCTTGTTCCGGCATCCTTTCGGAGCTAATCGGCTGGCTCGGCGCGGGTGACGGGGCCCCGAACAAACGGGTACCGCCGGTGGTCTTCAATTGGCCCCGCGCTCGCATAGATGCCTTCCTCGAGGGCTACATCGACGGGGACGGCTCACGAGAGCCGACGAGGACATCGCTTTGGACCTGTTCGCCGGGGCTTGTGGACGATTTCTTGTATCTCATGACCATGTTGGGACGCCGGGCCTCCGCATCGTTCCGTCAGCGCTCGGTCCACGGCTTGTTCCAGGTGACGGTCCCGCACCGCGAGCACAAACTCCTCACATCGGTCCCACTGGCGGATCGCCTCTTGGTCGAATCGCGCCGGGAGGTGGATCTCACCCAGGCAGAAGCTGCCCAACTGGCGGGCTACCGGAACGCCACCGACTTGAACAACATCGAGCGGCGCTGCGGCCGAGACGCGGTGCGCCTCGAAACGCTTCGGCGGCTTCAATCGGCCTATGTGGCGGCCGGCCTGGAGGGGGAACTCTCCGAGAGACTGTCCGGGCTGGTTGACGGTGGAATGGCGTGGGACCGCGTCGTCGAGGTGCGCGACACCGGTATTTCCGAGCCCATTTACGACATCGAGGTATGCCCCGGCGGTCGGAAAATCGAGAACTTTGTCGCCGGTGTGGGCGGAGTGTTCTTGAGCAACACCGCGGGCTTCGTCGATGCGGGGTGGGACGGTCACCTCACGTTGGAGCTGTCCAACGTGGCAAACCTGCCGATCACCATCTACCCGGGGATGAAGATCGGGCAGATCAGCTTCTTGCGCATGACCACGCCGGCCGAGGTCCCCTACGGATCGAAGGCTGTCGGCTCGAAGTACCAGGGCCAGCGCGGCCCCACTCCCAGCCGCTACTACAAGAACTTCGAGTCCTAACGCCGGCGTTCCCCGGACGGAATCCCGACGTCCAGGGGGGAGCGACGTCCTTAGAACGCTGCTAGCCGGGGACTACCACCATGGGGAGGCCGCTCTCGGCGGCGACGGCCAGCGCCCGCTCGACAGTGTTGCCGTCCAGGGTCGTGAGGTCGACGGAGACGACCAGGTGGGCGACGATCCCCAGGGCGGATCCGTCTTCATGGAGAACCGGCCCGCCGCTGTCTCCGAAGATCACGGGCAGCGTTGCTCGGAACTGCCGTGAGTCCGACCCTCTGAGGACACCGGTGCGAGGGCGGGTCAATGCGGTCTCACCGAACACCAGGCCCTGGCCGTACACGTGGGCGAAGTCTCCCGGCCGAGCATCGCGCCCCGAGATCACTCCCTTGGGGCCGGCGAATCCGAGCATGCTCGGGTTGACCGAGTGCTCCTTCTCCCGGTCGATCCTGATGAACGCGAAGTCGTCATCGTTGTCGAGCAACCGGAATGCGACCGTCCCAAACGCGCCGTCCCTATTGGACACTCGCGCCCCCACACCCGCCACGCAGTGACCGGCCGTGCCGGCGTAAAGCGCGGGTTTGGGCGCAGGCTTGCGTGACCTGGAGGACCGAGGCTGAGTGACCACGTCCCGGTAAATGAAGTTCATGGTGCACGCGGCGTTGCCGCTGGTGATCCGGGCCCCAGGCTGGATGGCGATCGCCGCCGAGGCGGGCGCACCCCCAGCGGACATGAGGCCAGCGAGCAGCCCAATGGTCAGGACAATGGAGCTGAGGAAAGTCCGCCGTTGCATAGAACTATTGAACCATCAGTCCTCTCGAACTATTCCGCGCCCCCGGCGGCGTCAGGCGTGGCCAGCTTCAGCTCCACGGGCAGGCCGGCCTCCGCTAGCAACTCGAGGGCGCGCTCAATCGTGGTGCCCATCACGGTATGAGGCCTCGTCTGGTCGGCGCTCACCCCCGAGATGACGCCGAGAGCCGCCCCCGAGGGGCCGTGGAGCACCGGCCCGCCGCTGTCGCCGAAGATCGCCGGCAGCGCGGCGAACCACTCGAAGGCATCGTCCTTTGTCAGTAGCCCTGAGCGGGCGCGGGTGGCTTCGAAGCTCCCGTAGACCATCCCGTGCCCGTAGAGCATCACGCGGTCGCCGGCAGTGGTGCCTGCCGCGGTGGTCGAGCCGGTCGGGCCGCCCAGACCCCGCACCTTGGGACTCACCAACGCGTGCAGCCGCTCGTCTATCTCGATGATCGCGAAGTCGTCCGTTCCCTCGAGGACCCGGAAGGCGACCGTACCGATCTCTCCGGCGGCCGTGCTGACCCGCTGGCCCACCACGTCGGTGCAGTGGCCGGCCGTCCCGATGTACAGCGTGCGGTCGGCGGCGCCCTGGAAAACGAAGTTCAGGGTGCAGCCGTGGGGCCGGAGCATGCGGGCACCGGGCTGGATCGGCTCATCCGCGCTGACCGGTCCGGCCGCCGGGATGAGTCCCACGAGGGCAGACAGCAGCAAAAGGGCCGCGAGATACCGACGCCTCTTCTCCGCCACAACGACAGCGTTCCACACTGACGCGCTGCATGCCGTTCAGCCCTGGGGCGGCGAAACCCCGTCTTCCCCCGCGCCATGCTCGCCCGGCTGGTGGACCTCCGCGCCGGCGGGCGTGGCGGCGACGGCCACGGGCTCGCCTCGCTGGCCGTTTCCATTGGCCCGCGACGCACCGTTCTCGATGGCCTCCAGCAGGTGGACGGAGATGTCCTGAACTATGACGTCCTCCCGCCCGTGCTCCTTCACCCCGTCATCGAGCATGACCAAGCAGAAGGGACAGGCGGTGGCCACCCGATCCGCGCCCGTGGCGATTGCCTCGCGGGCGCGCTCGGTATTGACCTTGGTCCCGACGTGCTCTTCCATCCACATGCGTCCCCCGCCGGCGCCGCAGCACATGCCCTTCGTCCCGTTTCGGGGCATCTCCACCACATCGATCCCGCTGATCGAGCCGACGACCCGCCGGGGAGCCAGGTAGACGTCGTTGTGGCGGCCGAGATAGCAGCTGTCGTGATACGTCATGCGCCCGGTGAGCTCTGCCTCGCTGGTGTCGAGCTTGCCCGAGTCGATGAGGTGCTCCAGGAACTGGCTGTGATGGATGACCTCGTAGTTGCCGCCCAGCTGCGGATACTCATTCGCCAGGGTGTTGAAGCAGTGAGGGCAGTGCGCCAGGATCTTGCGAACCCCCATCCCGTTGAGCGTCTCCACGTTCTGACCCGCCAACTGCTGGAACAAGTACTCGTTGCCCGTCCGCCGCGCCGGGTCGCCCGTGCAACGTTCCTGCGGACCGAGGATGGCGAAGTCCACGCCGGCGCGGTGCATCAGCTTGGCGGTCGCGATCGTGACCTTCTTGGCCTTGTCGTCGAAGCTCCCGGCGCACCCGACCCAGTAGAGGTATTCGTGCTCGAACGGTCCGCTGGCGTCGACCACTGGCACGCCTTCGGGCAGCGCTGATGTCCAGTCGCCCCGGGTCGCCTGCGACAGTCCCCAAGGGTTCTCCGAGGTCTCCATCGACCGGTACGCGTTGCCCAGCTCGGCGGGGAAGTCGGATTCCATCAACGACAGGAAGCGCCGCATGTCCAGGATCTTGTCGAGGATCTCGATGTTCACCGGGCAGATCTCGTCGCACGCCTTACACGACGTACACGCCCAAACCTCCTCCGCCGTGATCCGCTCGAACACCGAATCGGTCGACACCGTCAGCTCCCCGTCCTGACCGACCACTGGACTCATGGGCCCGCCCGGTGCGGTCTCGGCCATCACGTGGCCCACCTTCAGCACGATCTCGCGCGGGTCGAGCGACTTGCCGGTGGCGTGCGCGGGGCACACGCTGGTGCAGCGTCCGCACACCGTGCAGGCGTCGGTATCGAGCAGCTGCTTCCAGGTGAAGTCCTTGACGACGGAGGCGCCGAAGCTCTCCAACTCCGTCGACTCCAGGTTGGGCAGCGGCTTCATTGCGCCCTTCGGACGGTCCCGCGCCGACAGGTACATGTTGAGTGGTGATGTCACCATGTGACGCAACTTCGTGGTCGGCAGGATGATCAGGAAGGCCGCGAAGGCGAGGAAGTGAGCGACCCACAACGCCTGGTGCCACTGCTGCAGCCCGCTCCAGCCTTCGAACAGCGCGGACAGCGGGTATCCCACCATCGACCACCGCTCGAACTCCGGACGCCCGACCAGCGCGATGCGCATGGCCTCCGCGACAAATCCGGTCACCCCGATGGCCGCGAACGTGAAGAGAATGACCCCGTCCTCGGGACGGGTCTTGATGCGAATGCGGTACGGCTTCTGCACATATCGGCGGACGATCGCCCACCCGATCCCGATGAGGAAGGCGACGCCCGCCAGGTCCCCGACCGCGGCATATGCCTGGTAGGTCGTGCCGTGTAGGAACTTCATCGCCTCTGGCAGCTGGTGGTCGATCTCGAGCACCGTCGTGACCGCGAACAGGATCAAGAAGGGGAAGTAGATGAGCGAATGCATGAGGCCCGCCGCCGGGTCTCGCAGCAGGGTCTGCATGTAGAGCCCCTTGCGCAAGTCCTCCAGCCGACGCTTCGGCCGGGTCCGAAGTGGCCGGGCCTCCGGGCCTCCGCTCTCCCACGCGGCCACCCGCCGCGAGAACAGCCACGCCACGGCCGTGAACATCACGGCGAGACCGACGTAGAAGACGAGCTTCAAGGGGCCCGGCACATTGACGAAAACGGTGCGGCTGACCTCCGACTCCTGGTGTTGGTCGAAGATGGCGGCCGCCAGCCCGCTGCCACCGACGACGACCAGGCCCAGAAACGCGCCGACGAGCAGCGTCCACTGAGACGGACGCAGCTTGGGCATTTGAGGGAGAAAGCTCTAGTGAGAGAAGGCCTTGGTGTCTGCGTCCCGCAGACGTTCGGCCATGGAGCACAAGAGCTTGCGGGATACGCCGGGCAACTGGTCGAGGATCCCGCTGAACTCCCGCTGGCCGAGCACGAGCAGGGTCATCGGGCTATCGGCCACCACGGTGGCAGAACGGGGGCCGCGGTCCAGCAGCGACAACTCCCCGAAGAAGCGACCCGCCACCAGCTTGGCGACCGTCTTCTTGCCGCGCTTGACGGCCGCCTCTCCATCGAGGATCAGGAAGAACTCATGACCGGGCTTGCCTTCTTCACAGAGAACCTTGCCCGCATCCACCTCGATCTCGTCAGAGGCACGTCCCAGGGTCTGGAGCTCCTTCTTGCTGAGCGCCGAGAACAGCGGGACACGGGCTAGGTGGTCGAGTTTCGCGTCCTTACGTGGCATCGGCGGGCAGCGTAGACCGTTAGGTTCGGCTCATGCTCGACCCCGGTGTCAAAGCCCTCGCTGAGGGACCGAACTTCGCCGTCTTCACCACCCTCCTGCCCGACGGCCAACCGATGGCCCACGTGATGTGGGTCGCCTGCGACGACGAGCACATCCTGATCAACACCGAAGTCCATCGGACGAAGTTCCGCAACGTGGAGCGTGATCCGCGGGTGACGGTAACGATCATCGACCGGGAGAACGGCTACCGGTTCGCCGAGGTTCGAGGGGTCGTGGTTGAGAAAGTGCCTGGCCCCGAAGCGCGGGCCAGCATCGACGAGTTGTCGCAGAAGTACTTCGGTCGGCCCTACGGGGACGAGAACATCCAGACCGAGCGCGTGCTTCTCAAGATCGCGCCGAGCCGCCAATTGTCCCGCGGCTGACGGTCCCGCGGTCGTACGCTCGGTGCGTGGCTGACCCTTCCTCGCGGAGACCCACGGCCACCAGCTCATTCGGCGCCGGCAAGCGGGAGAGCCACGACGCCTCGGCCTTCTACGACCGGGGTCTTGTAGACGTCCCCGAGCAGTTCCTCGGAGAAGTACGCGCCCCGTCGGTCGTCGACCAGATCTTCCACGCGAGTTCCGAGTCGATGAAGGAAGTGGCCGACGACTCCGTCGCCCTGATGGTGACCTCACCTCCGTATCACGTGGGTAAGGACTACGACTCCGACGATTCCTTCGATGAGTACCTCGCGATGCTGCGCCGCGTCTTTGTCGAGACCTACCGCGTTCTTGAGCCCGGGGGACGCGCGGTGGTCAACGTCGCCAACCTCGGTCGGCGCCCCTACATCCCTCTCAACGCGCACGTCGCGCTGATGATGAGCGAGCTGGGCTACCTCATGCGGGGCGAGGTCATCTGGCGTAAGGCGGCCGGGGCGAGCGGCTCGTGCGCGTGGGGTTCCTGGCGTTCGGCATCGAACCCGACGCTCCGCGACACCCACGAGTACTGCCTGTGCTTCTCCAAGGGCGACTTCCGCCGGCGGCGGCGCGGCACCAACACGATCGAGAGCGAAGAGTTCTTGGCGGCAACGCTTTCGGTGTGGGACATAAGGCCCGAGTCCGCCAAGCGGATAGGGCACCCTGCGCCTTTCCCGGTCGAGCTCCCGGCGCGTTTCATCCAGCTCTACACATTCGAAGGCGACCTGGTGCTCGACCCGTTCATGGGTGCGGGCACCACTGCTGTCGCCGCGCTACAGGCCGGTCGCCATTTCATCGGCTACGAGACCGATGCCGACTACCTCGAACTGGCCCGCCAGCGAATCGTGGATGCGGTGGGCCAATCAGACGCATGATCAGCCCATGAGCGCTTCTGAATCCCGGGCCGTCGAGTCGCCATGGTGGTCCCCCATCGTGCAGTCCTTGCTGCCGACGGCCGCCTTCGTCGCGCCGACCCTGATCGCCGACGCATGGGCGGACGACCAGACCATCGGCGGGATCCTCTTGTTCTCCCTGGGGTTCATCACCATCCCAGCGCTTCTGGCAATCGCCGCGGCTCGACCGGGACGGACGCGTGCGGCGGTGGTCGGAGTGCTGACACTGCTGGCCGGAGCCGCGGCCGCCGTGGTGCTGACCTCCAACGATGCCCAAGCAGGAATCGCCGTGGTGTGGATCCCGGTCATCGCCCTACCCCTCGCGTTACTGCTATTCGTCGTGCGCATTGCAACTCGCCGGCGCGACTAGATCAGGGGCCTGTCGCGTTCAGCATCGAGCACGGGGCGGGTTCGGCGAAGCTCCAACTCCACGTAAGCCATCTTCCCCGGTAAATCGGTGGCCGCACCTCCGATCGCGGCCTCTTCGAGCGCGGCGCATGCTCTCGCGACCGAAGCTGCCCCAACGGTGGCGCTGCTCCCCTTGAAACCGTGCGCCAGGCGCCCCGTCTCCGCGATATCTCCTCGGCCCACCGCCGCTCTCAGGTTATCGACGTAGTCGGCCGCGCCGTCGAGGTAAATTGTGATCAACTGCGCGACCACGCTTCGACCCGAGTCCTCTTCGAGCTCGCGGAGCGAAGCCAGCTGGTCGGCGTCGAGACCAGCCGCTGTCGAGGTGAGCGCCTCGGTATCCGGCGCCTGGGTGTCTGTGCTCGAAGCTGGTGCGCGGTCCGCATCCCCCACAGCCGAACGACTCGCTACCGCGGAGCTCGTTGAGCTCCCCTCGGTTGGGCCGAGCCACCTGTCCACGACTGCCTGCAGCTGCCCTTGGCGGTGACGCCAGCGAGGCGCTCAGCGACGCCATCAACGCCACCGGAACGAGGGTGAGCAGCGCCAGCACTGCCACCACCGGCCCCGCGCCGAGCCGCGCGAGGCGGTTCACCGTCCGAACCGCGGCGGCCTCCTCCGGCCCAGGTGACTCACCAGCCGAGCCCAATTCCTGTGTCTGCCGGGCCCGGTCCATTCGCCTTCACCGTAGGAGGTGGGCCACCTCGACGCCCTTGGCCGACCTTCGCTTCGACATCCGAGAGGCCAGAGTGGGTAGAGCAGGTAGACCTGTGTCGTTTCGCGTGTTCGACTTTCAGAGGAGCCAGGCTTATGGAGATTGTTCGAAACGATGACGGCACATTGGTTGTCCCGATACAGCCGGAGCGGTCACACATCGCCGATGAGGACGCGGATGGGCCGTCCGGCGAGGCTGAGACACCGTCGAGCGAGACGGCGGAGCTCACCACCCGGGTACTCCACCCGGGAGAAGGTGGCTACGACGAGGCACTCGCTCAATGGGACCTCGAGCAGAACCCGGACCGTCCACCGGTGGTCTCGACCGCACGGGGCCGCCAAGAGGCAATGGTCCTTGTGCACGCCATAGCGAACTCCCCCGATGGCGAGGTGACGTCGGCGTTGGCCGCCCTTACAGACCCGACCGCCAGCGGAGAGGCGTTGCGCCACGTTCTGGTCGGTGGGGTTCCTTCAGTCGAAGCCTTCGCCGCCGAAATCGCGGAGGCGGAGGGTGGCGATCCGCTCCCCGCTCACGAGGCAACCAAGATCATCGGTGAGGTGCTCGGCGAACTCGACTCACCCTAATTGCCAGCAAGAAGGTCGCGCCCTTGCGACAAACGGGCTAGTGGAGGCGATGGGACTCGAACCCACGACTTCCTGCTTGCAAAGCAGGTGCTCTAGCCAGCTGAGCTACGCCCCCGTGCGGCCCACCAGAGTACGGAAGTTAGGGGCGGGTGCGGACCGCGGTAACGGCGCGGGGAACCCAGCCGGCCGGATCACGTACTCTGGAAGTCGCGGGACGGGATGTCCGTCTCCGCTGGCTTGCCATTCAAATCGTGACTCGAGCGAGGCTGGCCGACGACACGAATGAAAGTTGGCAATTGAACTCCTTCGAATCCCTGGGGCTCCGCGACGAAATCGTCGCCGCTCTCTCAGCGCAAGGCATCACCGAGCCGTTTCCCATCCAGGCCCTCACCATCCGTGACGCCCTGGCCGGCCGCGACATTTGCGGCAAGGCCAAGACCGGCTCGGGCAAGACCCTGGCCTTCGGGCTCCCGCTCCTGCAACGCCTCCAGCCCACCAAGGAGGAAGGCCGCCCCGTCGGGCTTGTCCTCGTACCCACCCGCGAACTGGCGCGCCAGGTGGTCGACGCCCTCGACGAGCCCGCGAAGGCCTTGGGCATGCGCGTCTCACCCTTCTACGGCGGCACGTCGATGGACAACGACATCAAGGTCCTCAAACGGGGCACCGACGTCGCGGTCGCGACCCCGGGCCGCCTCATCGACTTGCTGCAGCGCGAACTGATCTCGCTGGACGACGTCTCCATGATCGTCATCGACGAGGCAGACCGCATGGCCGACATGGGCTTCTTCACCCAGGTCGACTGGATCATGCGCCGACTCAGCACGGTCCAGCACAACCAGACGCTGCTGTTCTCCGCCACACTCGACAAGGACGTCGATGTTCTGATCACGCGTTACCTCCAGGATCCGGTGCGCCATGAAGTGGAATCCGAGACCGCCACCGTCGACGACATGGTTCACCGCTTTTTGTCGGTGCACCAGATGGACCGAGTGCGCGTCGTCGCTGCCATCGCCGCCCATGCGCCTCGCACGCTGGCTTTCACGCGGACCAAGCGCGGCGCCGACCGACTGACCGACGATCTGGCGGCCGAAGGCGTCCACGTCAAGGCGATCCATGGCGACCTGAATCAGGCGGCCCGCGAGAAGGCCCTAGATGCCTTCGAGGCCGGTCGGATCAATGTCCTGGTGGCCACGGACGTGGCGGCGCGAGGCATCCATGTCGAGAACGTCGATGTGGTCATCCACTTCGATCCGCCCGAGGACGAGAAGAACTACCTGCACCGCTCCGGGCGCACAGCCCGCGCCGGCAAAACCGGCGCGGTGGCGACCTTCGTGCTGTGGGATCAGGAACTCCACGTCGACGTGCTCAAGAAGCGCCTCGGGATCGAAGAGCCGACGGTTCGTATCTTCTCCAACGACGCCCGCCTGAAGGACCTCACCACATTCTCGGCCGAAGGGGCGATGGCCTCCTGACGCCCGCCGGGGGACGGTTGTGACGACCGTCTCAGCGGTGGAGCGACGCGAAGAGCTCCCGGCGGAGCCTGCAAGCGCCCGACGGGCGCGACGGGTGGTAGTCGACGCGCTGGCCGACTGGTCGCTGGACGGTCTCTCGGATGAGGCGGCACTGTTGGTAAGCGAGCTCGTGACCAACTCCCTTCTTCACGCGGGAAGCGCCATCGACCTCACCGTCCGACGCGCCGGACCAGGAGTGCGGGTGGAGGTCAAGGACCACTCCACCACCCTGCCGTCCCCTCGGATTTTCGCGGGCGACTCTGTGACCGGGCGCGGGCTGGACATCCTCGATCTGACCGCCGCCAACTGGGGCGCGGAACTATTCGAAGAAGGCAAGGTGGTGTGGTTCGAGTTGGGCACCGCGCCCTCGGGCGATGGCCAGGCCACCGGCGTTCGGCCCCCGCGGGACCGCAGCAGCTTTCCGGTGCAGTTCCTTGGCATGCCCTTGGCGCTGGCCCGAGCGACCTTCGACTACGGCGACGCCTTGATGAGAGAGGTCGCTTTGCTCTCTTTCTCGGAGGGTGGCGGCCAGCCCGCCACGCCCGCCATCGTGACCCCCCAACTACGACTGACCGAGATCCTCGAGTCCCTGCACGCCGCGATAACCAACGGCCAGGCCCGAGCCGATCTGACCGTAGAGCTGCCGGCGGGTTCCGCCAGCGCCGCTTTGCGGCGGTTGGCGGTCATCGATGAGGCCAATCGCATCGCGCAGGAAGGTCGGCTGCTCCTTCCGCCCTCGGTCCCCGAGATTGCCCACTGCCGGCGCTGGCTGATGGGGGAGATCCTCGCTCAGGCCGCGGGCGAGGCGCCGAGCCCCTGGGAGCCTCCGGGGGAGTCCGAGCCCGCCGAGCCCGATGGCATCACCCCGGAGGACGAGGCCCTGATCGGGATTGATCTCGACTGGACCGTGGTGGCCGACCAGACCAACCACATCCAGTTCGCCGGCGCGGCAGCCGCCGCCTTGCTGGGCTGGGAGCCTCCCCAGAGGCTGGCCGGGCGGCGCCTGACGACCCTGATCCCTCCCGCGCTGAGGGAGCAGCACCTCGTGGGCTTCACCCGCTATCAACTGACCCGATCACCCGTCTTGATGGGCCGTCCGGTGGCGATCGAGGCCCTGCACCGCAATGGCTCTACGGTCCCCGTCAACCTCCTGCTGCACGAGATGCCGTCGCGTGACGGACGTCTCCGCTACCGCGCCACCTTCACCGCGCCGTCGCCAACGCCCGACGAATAGGGGCGCAACGCCCAACTCCCGTCCGCCTGGCTAGCGTCGCTGCGTGACCGAAACCGACGACGCGTTTATCTGGCTGGAAGAAGTCGAGGGCGACGACGCTCTCGACTGGGTGCGTAAGCAGAACGCCCAGACCGAAGCCGAACTGTTCGGCGAGCCCCTCTTCGAGCGCCTGCGGGCCGAAACCCTCAAGCTGCTCGAAGCCGACGACCGGATCGCTTACCCCGGCCGGCAAGGCGACATCGTCTACAACTTCTGGACCGACAGCGTGCACCGCCGTGGCCTCTTGCGCCGCACCACCTGGGATCGCTACCTCGCGGAGGACGAGGACTGGGAGACCGTCCTCGACATAGACGCGCTGGGGACCGAGGATGGCACCTCCTGGGTCTTTGGCGGCATGTCACCGCGTCAGCCCGACCGGGACCGGGCATTGATGGCGCTGTCGCCTGGCGGCAGCGACGCCACCACGACCCGCGAATTCTCGCTGCGCGAGTCCCGCTTCATTTCCGAGGAAGAAGGCGGTTTCGTACGGCCCCTGGCCAAAGGCTCGCTCCACTGGATCGACGACGACACGGTGTACGTCGTCACAGACTTCGGGCCCGGGACGATGACCACGTCCGGATACCCCCGGACGGTGCGTCGTTGGCTTCGAGGCACCCCCATCGAGTCGGCCGAGCTGGTCTTCGAGGCGGAGGAAACCGACGTCTGGGCCCACGTCAGCGTCAGCACGCTGCCCGAGTTCCAACACCACGTCTTCAACCGCGGTACCGACTTCTACAACTCGCGCACCTGGATCCTGCGCAGCGGGGAGCTCGTCGAGATCGACGCCCCCACCGACGCGCACGTCGACGTCCGCGAGCGGTGGATCACGATCCGACCCCGCACCCCATGGACGGTGGCCGGCTACACCTACGGCGACGGGACATTGCTGGTAGCCGAACTCGACGCGTACCTCGCGGGCGACCGGAATCTGCATGTGGTGTTCGAACCGACGGAGACCGCCTCCCTGGCGGGCTACTCATGGACACGAAATCATCTGCTCATAAACGTTCTCGAAGACGTTCGCAGTCGCATCGAGGTCGTGACTCCATCCGAAGGTTGGGAGCGCCGGCCCTTCAAGGGCCAGCCCGAACTTTGGTCGGTCGGCGCCGGGGCCATGGAGCCGAACGAGAACGACGACTGTCTGCTGTCGGGCGACGACTTCCTCACTCCCGCCTCGCTTTACTTCGCGCAGGTCGACGAAGAGCCGAAGCTGTTGCGTCAGGCAACGGAGCGCTTCGACACCGCGGGTCTCGCCATTTCACAGCACTTCACCAACAGCCTGGACGGCACGCGCATCCCCTATTTCGTCGTCGGGCCGAAGGAGGGACACGACGAGCCGGCGCCGACCCTGCTGGGAGGCTACGGCGGGTTTGAGGTGTCGCGCCTGCCCGCTTACTCGGCCATCCTCGGACGCTCTTGGCTGAACGCCGGCGGTACCTATGTCCTGGCCAACATCCGCGGTGGTGGTGAGTACGGACCCAGCTGGCACCTCGCCGGACTGCGCGAGAAGCGGCACCGGGTCTACGAGGACTTCGAGGCCGTGGCACGCGATCTGATCG
>Ga0136633_1002208_pt1 | contig 13600 bp, 13 predicted proteins | sample AntDrymeUQ832206_2_FD_105494 | JGI IMG/M metagenome (GOLD analysis project Ga0136633, IMG submission 105494) | Polar desert sand microbial communities from Dry Valleys, Antarctica - metaG UQ83 (22.06) | ecosystem: Environmental > Terrestrial > Soil > Desert | place: Antarctica: Dry Valley... | reverse complement strand
TGACCGTCCAGTTGACGGCAGCCGCCAGTGGCACGGCCAGCGCGATCGCCATGCCGGCGATCTCGCTGCCGGAGGCACCGCGCAAACCGGCGGCGTACATCCAGACGATGCCGGCGCCGGCGCCGACGACGGCCGCCCACGTACGCGCCGGCAGTCGCTGACCCAGGATCATCCGCGCCACCAATGCCGTGAAGAGCGGTGCCAGCGCCATCGTGACGAGGACGTTGGCCACCGTGGTGAGCGTCAGAGCCAGCATGAAGGCCGTGAACATCACGGCCCAGCACATTCCCGACAGCCACAGCGTGACCCCGCCGTTGACCAGCGAGCGGCCCAGCGGCCGCCAGCCGCGCCACAAGCCGAGCAGCACGACGAGCGCGGCCGCATTGAAGAAGCTGCGCCAGAAGGTCGTCTCGAAGGCGCGCGCCGACTCGAGGTGGCGCGTCACCACACCGGCCATGCTCCACAGCCCCGCGGCAAGGACCATCGCAGCAATTGCCCGGCGGCGGCTCGACAGAAACATGCGTGGCGAGGCGGTGCCTACGGCAGATGCCTCCGGCGGCGCGACGGCCGGCTCGGACGGACTCAATAGTCGCGGCTGGCGTGGCCGGGAGCGAGGTTGTCGAACTTGGTGAGCGGCTTGAGGAAGGTCAGCTTGAAGGTGTCGGTGGGACCGTTGCGCTGCTTGCCGATGATGATCTCGGCGATGCCAGGCTCCTTGCTCGCTTCCTTGGTGTAGTAGTCGTCGCGATAGATGAACATGATGACATCGGCATCCTGCTCGATCGCGCCCGACTCGCGCAGATCACTCATCATCGGCCGCTTGTCGACCCGGGACTCGACGCTGCGGTTGAGTTGCGACAGGGCGATCACCGGGCACTTCAGTTCCTTGGCGAGCGACTTCAGGGCCCGCGAGATCTCGCCGATGACGGTCGCGCGGTTCTCGTCGTTGCTGGAGGCCGTGCCGGTCATCAGCTGCAGATAGTCGACGACGATCAGACCGAGTTGCCCGCATTGCCGCGCCTGACGGCGCGCGCGCGCCCGCAGCTCGCTCGGGCTGAGCGAGCCGCTCTCGTCGATGAACAGGCTCGTCTTGCCGAGCTTCTCGACGGCCTCGGCAAGCCGGCCCCATTCGTCGTCACGCAGGGCGCCGGTGCGCAGGTGCTGCTGATCGATGCGCCCGAGCGAGCCGACCATTCGCAGGGCCAGCTGCGACGCGCCCATCTCCATCGAGAAGACGACCACGGGCAGGCCTTCACGCACCGCCACGTGTTCGGCAATGTTGAGGGCCAGCGCCGTCTTGCCCATCGAAGGCCGTGCCGCCAGGACGATGAGGTCGCCACCCTGCAATCCGGCGGTCAGCCGATCCAGGTCGTAAAAGCCGGTGCGAACGCCGGTCACTTCCTCGGCGCCGTTCTCGTGCAGCTCGTTGACACGATCGATCAGCTGGACGACGAGGGCATCCATGCTCTGGAAGCCCTGGCGGGACTTCGAGCCCTCCTCGCCGATCCGAAAGATCATGCTTTCGGCATCGTCGAGGATCTGCGAAACCGGACGCCCCTGCGGATTGAAGGCACTGGTGGCGATCTCGTCGCTCGCCCCGACGAGCTTGCGCAGCACCGATCGCTCGCGGACGATCTCGGCATAGCGGCGGATGTTGGCCGCGCTCGGCACGCTCTGGGCGAGCGCGTTGAGATAGACCAGGCCGCCCGACTCCTCGCCCTTGCCGAGGTTCTGCAATTGCTCGAACACCGTGATGACGTCGGCCGGCTTGCTCGCATTCACCAGCACCGAGATGGCCGAGAAGATCAGCCGATGCTCGTATCGATAAAAATCCGACTCACTGAGCAGGTCGGCGGTCCGGTCCCAGGCGCTGTTGTCGAGCAGCAGTCCCCCGAGGACGCTCTGCTCGCCCTCGACCGAATGGGGCGGGATGCGCAGGCGGGCGACGTCGTTGTCGGCGTCGGGCTGAGTGCTGGCGGAGGTGAAGACGGCTGACATACGGAAATCATAGTTCGCCGCGCGCGCCGGCCTGTGGACAAGGCTGGGGACAGGCCTTGCACGACCGGAGGAAATCCGGTGCACAACATCAACGGGCCCCCGCAGGGGCCCGTCAACCAGACGCCCGGGCAACCGTCGCGACCGCGACGACTCGCCAGGGCGGCGGGATCAGTTCGTTTCGCCGAGCACCACGACCTTGACGTCGACGACGACGTCACCGTGCGGGGACACGCTCACCGTATGCTCGCCAACGGTCTTCAGCGGGCCTTCGGGCATGCGGACCTGCGCCTTGGTGACCTTGAAGTCGATGCGCGTCAGCGCGTCGGCGATGTCGGCATTGGTGACCGAGCCGAACAGGCGGCCATCGACACCGGCCTTCTGCGTGATGTGAACGGTCCGACCGCTCATCTTCTCGCCGAGCGCCTGGGCTGTCGCCAGCCGCTCCGCGGCCGCCTTCTCGAGCTCGGCCCGCTTGTCCTCGAAGTCCTTGATCGCGGACGGCGTGGCGCGCCGCGCCGCCCGGGTCGGGATCAGGAAGTTGCGAGCGTAGCCGTCCTTTACCTTGACGACATCGCCGAGGTTGCCGAGGTTGGCGACCTTTTCCATAAGGATGATCTGCATGGTCCGTTCCTCAGCTCTTGTGCTGGTCGGTATACGGCAGCATCGCCAGGAAACGGGCGCGCTTGATGCACGTCGTCAGCTGTCTCTGGAAGAAGGCGCGCGTACCGGTCAGGCGGGCCGGCGTGATCTTGCCGTTCTCGCCGATGAAGTCGCGAAGCGTATCGATGTCCTTGTAGTCGATCTGCTTGACACCGGTGACGGTGAACCGGCAGAAGCGCTTGCGTCGAAACAGCAGCGACTGGGTGTTGCGTTTGGGTTTGCGGTCCTTGGAGAACCGACCTTTACCACGTGGCGGGGGCATTGTTTAGACCTCTCTTCAATTCGATGGACTGGATGTGAAAGACGATTCCGCGACCGTTGCGCTGGGCGCCGAGAAAACCGTCGAACTCGTGATCGACGCCGAGCTCCGCGCCGAGAAGCGATTCGGTGAGCGGCCCGACGGCCCGGGCGCGGATCTCGAACGACACCTTGCGAAGCTGCTCGCCGTTCTGCATCTGCGCTTCGTGCTGGAGGCCGAGATCGATGACCGGCAAACCCGCCGGCGTGGCCCGGAGCGCGCCGCGCTCGACGATCCGGGCCGTCAGCGCAAGTTGATTCCTCAGGTCGCCGGCTCCGCGGCTGGAGCCACGGGCGCGGCACGGCGCGGCTCCTCGGCCGGGCGGCGCGCCTCGTCGGAGTTGCCGCCACCGCGTCGTGAGTCGTCCGATCCGCGCCGCGAGTCTTCCCGGTCGACCGTCTTCATCATGACCGACGGCGTCGTCTCGGCGTGGTCCTTGAGGACCGTGAGATGACGCAGAACAGCGTCGTTGAAGCGAAACCCGGTTTCGAGCTCGGTCAGGACCTTGCCGTCGCACTCGATGTTGATGCACAGGTAGTGCGCCTTGGCGAGCTTCTGGATCATGTAGGCCAGCTGACGCCGACCCCAGTCCTCGACCCGGTGCACCTTGCCGCCGCCAGCGACGACGACGCCCTTGTAACGCTCCAGCATGGCTGGAACCTGTTCGCTCTGATCCGGATGGATCAGAAGCACGATCTCGTAATGACGCATCGAATCTCCTTGTGGATTCCTGGAAGGAAGCCGCCGCCGAAGCGTCAGGGCCCGGGGCGGCAAGGGAACCCAGCATTATAGGGGGACGCGGTTGCTGCGGAAATCCGTCTCGTTGCGGGGCGCCGCCAGGCGGAGCGGCGGGGCCCGGGTGACCGTGGGGGCAGGCTACACTGCCCGGGGCGTCCGACGAGGGTCGAAGTGCATCTCGACGTCGCGGGCGTCACGTAACGGGTCGTCAGATCGAGCGACCGTCTGGCGCGGGAATGAATCGATGAGCACATCCGACAGCGGCAAGGATTCTCGCCATCCCGCCCGTCGGACGCAGCCGGCGTCCGACGATTGGCCGGCCACGCGGATGGAGGAATCCCAGCCGGACGACGACGCCGAGTGGCAGGTCACCAGAGCGCAATACCGACCGGGCGCCATCGAAGAGTGGCAGGCGACCCGCCACGCCGAGCCCGAGCACGATGCCGTCGCTGGCGGCGACGAATGGCAACCGACCCGGGCCCTCGATTCGTCGCAGCGTCGCGACAGCGAGCCGGGTCACCGCTCCGAGCCGGACGGCGCCGGGGAGTCGCCTTATGCGTGGGAGTCGACGCGCGCCCAGACCGCCCTGGCGACGCAGTTCCTCGACGACGAAGCGTCCTACCTGGCCGGCCCGAGCGCCGAGATCGGACGGCAGATCGGCGGCAACGAGCGAGAACTCTTCGTCTCCTGTGCCCCAGCCGAGGCCTTGCAGCAGCAGTTCGAGCACCTTCATCCGGAATTCATCGTCGTGCACGACATTGGCACGACGTCGTCGCGCAAGCTGCTGGCCGGCATCGCCGCAGCCAGCGGCCGCGTCGTCCAGCGCCTGGTCGTCCGGCGCCAGGGCTACGGGACGGCGCTGGCGACGCTCGAGTTCGTCGAACTGCCGACGGCCGACAACCAGTCGCTGCGCCTCTACACCACCGAGGTGGAGACCGAAAGCGGCGCTCGTGCCGACCTGACGCGGACCCTGCTGGCGTACAGCCGACTGGCCGTTCTGATGGTCGGCGAAATGCCCGGCCACGCCATTGCCGCAGCCCTGAAGCCTCTGCGCGATGCCATCCTCGCCGGTCCGTGGCTGAACCGGACGATGCTGATCCTGCCGCTGGCGTCAGCGAGCTCGCTCGTCACGCATGGGCTCGACCTCGCCCGCGGGACGGGTGTTGCCGTGCGGACGACGCCCCAGGTCACCCGACCGGCCGATGCCTGGGCGTTCATCACCGGGACGTGGAGCCGCCTGCGCGACCAGACTTCGAGCGGCGGGCGTCGCGCCCCCGAACTCGGCGCGTTCAAGCCCAACGCGTACCGGCCGGGCCGCCCGCCAGCGTCGACCGGCATGCCGCCGGGCGACACGCGTCCCATGCCGGAGCAGGCGCCCGAAACGCTCACCCTGCATGCCATGCCGGAGCTCCACGTGGCCACGGCCGTGCCGCCGGCCACCCTCATCGAACGCTATGTCGCGCAGATCAGCGATCTGAACGGTGTCGTCAGCTGCTGCGTCTTCGACATTTCCGGCGGCACCGCGATCGCCCATGGCGGCGCGAATCCAGGGGGTGCCGAACTGTCGGCGCACGGCAGCCAGCTGCTGCTGGCGATGATGAACACCAGCCGTGCCCTCGGCTTCGGGCACGCGATGGCCGAAGCGGCCATCACGCTCGGCTCGCATCACCTGCTGCTGCGCGCGGTGCCGCGCAATCCGGGACTGGCGATGCATGCCGTGCTCGACAAGGCGAGCGCCAATCTCACCCTGGCGCGCCTGCAGATCCTGCGCATGGACGCCCTGTTCGACGAGCGGCAGGGCGCCTGAGACGCCGGGCAGCCTCCCCGGCTCAGTGCACGACCCGCTCGAAGACGAAGCGCCCTTCTTCGACGTCAACCGGGATCACGTCCTTCGGGCCGAACCGCCCTTCCAGGATCAACCGGGACACCGGGTTCTCGATCTCCTTCTGGATCGCCCGCTTCAGCGGCCTGGCACCGAACACCGGATCGAAGCCGGCCTTGGCGATCTGGGCCAGGGCGGCGTCGGACACCTCGAGCTTCATGTCCATCTTCGCGAGCCGCGACCCGAGCACCTGCAACTGGATCCGGGCGATCGCCTCGATGTTCCTGGCGTCGAGCGCATGGAAGACGACGGTCTCGTCGATCCGGTTGAGGAATTCCGGGCGGAAATGCTGCTTCACCTCCAGCCAGACCGCGGCACTGATCGCCTCGTAGCTCTGCCCCGACATCTGCATGATCTGCTGCGAGCCGAGGTTCGACGTCATGACGATGACGGTGTTCTTGAAGTCGACCGTGCGCCCCTGACCGTCGGTGAGTCGGCCGTCGTCGAGCACCTGCAGCAGGACGTTGAAGACGTCCGGATGGGCCTTTTCGACCTCGTCGAGAAGCAGCACGCTGTAGGGCTTGCGCCGAACCGCCTCGGTCAGGTAGCCGCCCTCGTCGTAGCCGACGTAGCCGGGCGGCGCGCCGATCAGCCGGGCGACCGAGTGCTTCTCCATGAACTCGCTCATGTCGAGGCGGATCATGTGGTCCTCGCTGTCGAACAGGAAGGCGGCGAGGGCCTTGCAGAGCTCGGTCTTGCCGACCCCGGTCGGGCCCAGGAAAAGGAAAGACCCGGTCGGTCGATTGGGGTCCGACAGCCCGGAGCGTGAGCGGCGGATGGCGTTGGCGACAGCGGTGATGGCCTCGTCCTGCCCGACGACGCGCTCGTGCAGCTTGTCTTCCATCAGGAGCAGCTTGTCGCGTTCGCCCTGCATCAGCTTGGCGACCGGGATGCCGGTGGCGCGCGCCACGACCTCGGCGATTTCCTCGGCGCCGACCGTCGTGCGCACCAGGCGGGGACGGCCGCTGCCGTCGCCCTTGTGCGCCTCGGTCTCCTGGGCGTCCTTGAGCCGTCGCTCGAGCTCGGGCAACTTGCCGTACTGCAGCTCGGCCACCTTGTCGTAGCTGCCCTTGCGCTTGAGCTCCTCGATCTGGAAGCGCATGGCGTCGATCTCCTTGAGGAGATCGCCCGAGCCCTGCGCGGCCGCCTTCTCGGCCTTCCAGATCTCGTCGAGGTCGGCGGCTTCGCGCTTGAGGCGGCCGATCTCCTCCTCGATCAGGCCTCGCCGCCGCTGCGATGCCTCGTCCTTCTCGCGGGTGACCGCGGCCAGCTCGATCTGCAGCTGGATCAGGCGCCGATCGAGCTTGTCCATGACCTCCGGCTTGGAGTCGATCTCGATGCGTACCTTGGCGGCAGCTTCGTCGATCAGGTCGATCGCCTTGTCGGGGAGAAAGCGGTCGGTGATGTAGCGATCGCTCAGCTCGGCAGCCGCGACGATGGCCGGGTCGGTGATGTTGACCTCGTGGTGGACCTCGTACTTCTCCTGCAGTCCGCGCAGGATGGCGATCGTCGCCTCGACGCTCGGCTCGCCGACCAGGATCTTCTGGAAGCGTCGCTCCAGCGCGGCGTCCTTCTCGATGTACTTGCGGTATTCGTTGAGCGTGGTCGCGCCGATGCAGTGCAGTTCGCCGCGCGACAGGGCCGGCTTCAGCATGTTGCCGGCGTCCATGGCGCCCTCCGCCTTGCCGGCGCCGACCATGGTGTGCAGCTCGTCGATGAAGACGATGGTCTTGCCCTGGTCCTGGGCAACTTCCTTCAGGACGCTCTTCAGCCGCTCCTCGAACTCGCCGCGGAACTTGGCGCCGGCCAGCAGCAGCGCCATGTCGAGGACGAGAACGCGCTTGTCGCGCAGCGAATCGGGCACCTCGCCGGCGACGATGCGCTGCGCCAGCCCTTCGACGATGGCGGTCTTGCCGACGCCGGGCTCGCCGATCAGCACCGGGTTGTTCTTGCTGCGCCGCTGCAGGACCTGGATGGCGCGGCGGATCTCGTCGTCGCGGCCGATGACCGGATCGAGCTTGCCAAGGCGGGCCCGCTCGGTGAGGTCGATGGTGTACTTCTTCAACGCCTCGCGCTGGCCTTCGGATTCGGCACTGTCGACCTTCTGGCCGCCCCGAACGGCGTCGATCGCCGCCTCGAGGCCGGTGCGGGTCAGGCCGCGCTCGCGGGCGATCGTGCCGATCGCGCCCTTGGCGTCGGCCGCGGCGAGAAGGAACATCTCGCTGGCGATGAACTGATCACCGCGCCGGCCGGCTTCCTTCTCGGCCGCCTGGAGCAGGGTCGCCAGCTCGCGGCCGGGCTGCACGACGTCGCCGCCCTGGACCTGGGGCAGCCGGCCGATCGCCTCGTCGAGCGATTCGGCCAGGCGGGCGACATTGACGCCGGCGCGGGCGAGCAGCGCCTTCGGCCCGTCGGCCTGCACCAGCATGGCGGCCAGCACGTGGACCGGCTCGATGTAAGGGTTGTCCTTGGCGACCGCCAGGCTCTGCGCCTCGGCGAGAGCTTCCTGGAACGTCGTCGTCAGTTTGTCGATGCGCATGAACGCTTCCTCCGCAAGGAGCGTACGTGAGGCGGATGGCGACCGATTTCAAGGCGCACGTCGGCGCGGCGCCGGCCTAGCGCAGGAGGAAGGCCGCCAGCTTGAACCCGAGGGCCGCACAGGCCAGTGCGCCGGCGACGTGCGCCGTGGCGTGCAGCAGGGCCATCGGCAGCTGGCCGCGCTGCAGGAGGATCAACGACTCGACCGAGAACGCCGAGAAGGTGGTGAAGCCGCCCAGCAGGCCGGTGACCAGGAACAGCCGCAACCGCTCGTCCGCCGTGCGCTCGAACCCGTACAGCGCCGCGCCGACCAGCAGGCCACCCACCGCGTTGACGAACAGCGTTCCGAGCGGAAAGCCGTTCCAGCGGCCGTTGAGCCAGACCCCGGCGAGCCAGCGCAGCAAGGCGCCCAGCGTGGCCCCGCCGGCCACTGCGGCAGCGTTCGCCCAGGTCAGCACCGACGTCATCGTGCGGCTCGACCGGGCCCCGGTGGGGCGTCGGCCGAAACGGCCGGATCGGCATTGCCGGCCTCGATGCCCCAGCGGGCCAGCGCGACGTCGTCGGCGACGCGGGCGTCGACCCAGCGGCCGCCTTGCGGCGTCGCCTCCTTCTTCCAGAACGGGGCCTGGGTCTTGAGGTAGTCCATCAGGAATTCGCAGGCCTCGAAGGCTTCGCCCCGGTGCGCCGACGTCACGGCGACGAGCACGATCTGCTCGGTCGGCTGCAGCACGCCGATGCGGTGGACGACCCGGGCGGCACGGATCCGGAAGCGCTGCATCGCCGCGTCGATCATCGCCTCGATCGCCGCCTCGGTCATGCCGGGGTAGTGCTCGAGCTCGAGCGAGGCGACGGCCGTGCCGTCGTTGCGGTCGCGCACCGTGCCGACGAAAGCGACCACCGCGCCGACGGCGCCGTCGCCGGCCCGCAGGGCGGCGACCTCGACACCGAGGTCGAAATCGCCCACCTCGATGCGCACCCGGGCCGCCGTCATCGCCGCTCAGCCTCCGGTGACCGGCGGAAAGAAGCCGACCTCGTCGCCATCGGCGAGGGCCGTCTGCTCGTCGCAGAGAACGCGGTTGCGGGCGGTGCGCAGGACCCGTTGCCGGCCCAGCGTCTCGGCGTGGCGGCCGCCGCGGGCGGCCAGCCGGTCGCGCAGGTCGGCGACGCGACTGTCGGCGCCCGCCTCGACGTTCTCGCCGGCGCCGAGCGCCTCGCGCACCGACGCGAAGTAGCGGACCTCGATCTTCATCCCAGCAAGCCCTCGAACGGCAGATAGCGGACGGTGTCGCCGGCGGCGATCGTCGTCGCCGGCGGGTTGTCGACCAGACCGTCGGCCCAGACGGTGGATGTCAGGACATGCGAGCCCTGCCGTCCGAACAGGTCGAGTCCGCCGGCATCGTTGCGGCGGACACGCAGGAACTCGCGGCGTCGATCGGCGCGTGGCCAGGCGAAGTCGGCGCGCATGGCGATCGGCTGCGGCTGCAGGACGCGGGCGCCCTGCAGCCGCAGCAGCACCGGTCGCACCGCCAGCAAGAAGGTGACGAAGCTCGAGACCGGGTTGCCGGGCAGGCCGATGAACCAGGCCGAGGAGCCGTCGGCGCGGAAGACCTCGCCGAAGGCCAGCGGCTTGCCGGGCTTGATGGCGATCTGCCAGAGGTCGAGCCGGCCTTCCTTCTCGACCGCCGGCTTCAGGTGGTCCTCTTCACCGACCGAGACGCCGCCGCAGGTGACGATCAGGTCGTTGTCCTCGCAGGCCTGCCTCAGAGCGGCGCGGGTGGCGGCCAGTTGGTCGGGGACGATGCCGAGGTCGTTGCAGAGGCCGCCGAAACTCTCGATCAGGCCTCGCAGGGTGAATCGATTCGAGTTGTAGATGGCGCCGGGGCGCAGCGACTCGCCCGGCATGGCGAGTTCGTCGCCGGTGGAAAAGAGGGCGACGCGAGGACGCGAAGCGACCCTCAGGCGGCCGGCGCCCACCGATGCGGCGATGCCGAGCGCCTGCGGCGAGAGGCGATCGCCGGCGGCCAGAACGGCGGCGCCGCGGACGATGTCGTCGCCGCGCCGACGCACCGATTGGCCGGGCTGCGGGACTGCATCGATGCGCACGCCGTCCGACTCGACCCGGCACAGCTCCTGCATGACGACGGCATCGGCACCAGCCGGCATCGGGGCGCCGGTGAAGATTCGCGCCGCGGTTCCCGGCGCCAGCGCGACGCCGGGCCGGCCGGCGGCGATGCGCTGACTGACCGGCAGCAGGACGCCGGCCGCGCCGACATCGGCACAACGCAATGCGTAGCCGTCCATCTCGCTGTTGTCCTCGGGCGGCACGTCGACCAGCGAATGCACGTCGTCGGCAAGGACACGGTGACGAGCGTCGAAGGTCGAGATCTCCTCGACGCGGCCGAGCGCCTGGACCCGCGCCAGCAGGCGCTCGAGGGCCTCGTCGAGCGAAAGCATCGGCGGCCGGGTCGCCACGGCCTGCGCGTCGGTGGTCATTCAGGCATTTTCGGCGATGAAGGCCTTCAGCCGGTCGACATCGGCCGGCAGCGTCGCGTGGCGCCGCGGCAGCTGCTCGATGCCGACGAAACGGCTCGGCCGCGGCGGCTCGCGACCGACAGCGCGGCGCACGGTGTCGCTGAACTTGGCGGCGAGCGCCGTCTCCAGGACGATCATCGGCGTGCCCGGCCGCGCCAGGGCGCGGCCGACCTTGAGGGCGTCGGCGGTGTGCGGATCGATCACCTCGCCGAAGCGTTCGTGGACCGCGGCGATCGTGGCCAGCCGATCGGCCGCTGTGCTGCTGCCGCTGACGATGCCGAAGCCGGCGACCCGCTCGCGCTCGTCGGCGCCGAGCGAGAAGGAGCGCTCCCGCTCGACCTGAGCGAACAAAGCGCGGGTGCGCCCGGCATCGCGACCGAGCGCGTCGAAGACGAAACGTTCGAAGTTCGACGCCTTCGAGATGTCCATCGACGGGCTCGAGGTCTCGTGCGTCTCGGCGCCGCTGCGAACGCGGTAGACGCCGGTGCGGAAGAACTCGTCGAGCACGTCGTTCTCGTTGGTCGCGAGGACGAGCCGGCCGATCGGCAGTCCCATCGAGCGGGCGACGTGGCCGGCGCAGATGTTCCCGAAGTTGCCGGTCGGAACCGCGAAGTCGACCGTTTCGCTTTCGTCCTTCGTCGCCGCGAAATAGCCGGCGAAGTAATAGACGACCTGCGCCGCCAGCCGCGCCCAGTTGATCGAGTTGACGGTCCCGATCGAATGGCGTCGCTTGAAGCCGAGGTCGGCCGAGACCGCCTTGACGAGGTCCTGGCAGTCGTCGAAAACGCCTTCGATGGCGATGTTGTGGATGTTGGGGTCGGTCAGGCTGTACATCTGCGCCTGCTGGAAGGCGCTCATCCGGCCCAGCGGCGACAGCATGAAGACGCTGACTCCGCGCTTGCCCTTCAGGGCGTACTCGGCGGCGCTGCCGGTGTCGCCCGAGGTGGCGCCGAGCACGGCGAGCGTGCGGCCCTGCCGGGCCAGTTCGTGCTCGAAGGCGTTGCCGAGAAACTGCATCGCGATGTCCTTGAAGGCCAGCGTCGGGCCGCCCGACAGGCCGAGGACAAAGATGCCGGGCTCGAGGCCGCGCAAGGGAACGATGCGGGGGTCGCCGAAGATCTCGGCCGTGTAGCTGCGCTCGACCAGCGAGCGGAGGTCGGCGGGCGCGATGTCGTCGATGAAGAGCGACAGCACCTCGAAGGCGAGCGCCGGGTAGCCGAGCGGCCGCCAACGCGCCAGCGTCGCCGCGTCCACCTGTGGATAGCGAACCGGCAGGAACAGGCCGCCGTCGGGGGCCAGACCTTCGAGGAGGATGTCGGCAAAGCCCCGCTCATCGGCGTCGCCGCGCGTGCTCAGGTACTTCAACCGAGGTCTTCCTTGCGGATGCGGACGATGCGGGCGAGCACCGTCGGCAGCGCCTGCATCGCCTCGATCGCGCTCGTCATCCGCCGCTCGACGGTGTCGTGGGTGAGGATGATGACGTCGGTGCGCGCCGCCTCCTCGTGGTGGCCGGGTTCGGCCGGGCGCTGCAGCACCGCATCGATCGAGATGCCGTGCTCGGCCAGGATGCCGGTGACGCGGGCCAGGACTCCGGTCTCGTCGGCCACCTGCAGGCGAAGATAGAAGGCCGTGACGACGGCGCCGATCGGCAGCACGGCCAGATCCTGCATCGCCGAGTGCTGAAAGGCGAGGTGCGGTACACGATGGCCGGGATCGGCATTGCCCAGGCGGGCGACGTCGACGAGGTCGGCGATCACCGCCGACGCCGTCGGCTCGGCACCGGCGCCCTTGCCGTAGTACATGGTCGTGCCGACCGCGTCGCCCTGGACCAGCACCGCGTTCATGGCGCCTTCGACATTGGCGATCAGTCGCTTGGCGGGAACCAGGGTCGGATGGACCCGCAGCTCGATCCCGGCCGGCTCGTCGAGCACCGCCTCGCGCCGCTTGGTGATCGCCAGCAGCTTGATGCGGTAGCCGAGCTGCTCGGCGTAGGCGATGTCGACGGCCTGCAGCTCGTCGATGCCCTCGACGTGGGCGCGCGCGAACTGCACCGGCACGCCGAACGCGATGGCGCTGATCAGCGTCGCCTTGTGCGCCGCGTCGACACCGGTGATGTCGAACGTGGGGTCGGCCTCGGCGTAGCCGAGCCGCTGCGCCTCGGCGAGCGCCGTCGGGAAGTCGATGCGCTTGTCGCGCATCTCGGAGAGGATGAAGTTGGTGGTGCCGTTGATGATCCCGGCGATCCACTCGATGCGGTTGGCGGTCAGCCCTTCGCGCAGCGCCTTGATGATCGGGATGCCGCCGGCCACCGCGGCCTCGAAGCCGACGACGACGCCGCGCGCCCGCGCCGCCTCGAAGATCTCGGTGCCGTGCACGGCGAGCAGCGCCTTGTTGGCGGTGACGACGTGCTTGCCGGCAGCGATGGCCTCGAGGACGAGGCTGCGGGCGACGCCGGTGCCGCCGATCAGCTCGACGACGACGTCGATCGTCGGGTCGGCGATGAGCTGTCGGGCGTCGGTGACCGCCGTCGCGTCGTCGCCGACGAGCGCCCGGGCGCGAGCGATGTCGAGGTCGGCGACGTGGCTGACGCGGATCTCGCGCCCGGCGCGCCGACGGATCTCCTCCTGGTTGCGGCGCAGGACGCGGAACGTGCCGCCGCCGACCACGCCCGCCCCGAGCAGGCCGACCTGGATCGGCTTCATGCCGCCGCCGCCAGCCTGGGCCGACCGGCCGAGGCATGACGGCTGCGATAGCCCTCGAGAAAGCTGGCGATGCGGCCGATCGCGATCGTCAGGTCGTCCGAATTGGGCAGGAAGACGACCCGGAAATGATCGGGCCGCCGCCAGTTGAATCCCGTGCCCTGGACGATCAGCACCTTCTGTTCGGCGAGCAGATCGTAGGCGAAGGCCTGGTCGTCGTCGATCGGGTACATCGCCGGATCGAGCTTCGGGAAC
>Ga0136633_1002207_pt1 | contig 13601 bp, 20 predicted proteins | sample AntDrymeUQ832206_2_FD_105494 | JGI IMG/M metagenome (GOLD analysis project Ga0136633, IMG submission 105494) | Polar desert sand microbial communities from Dry Valleys, Antarctica - metaG UQ83 (22.06) | ecosystem: Environmental > Terrestrial > Soil > Desert | place: Antarctica: Dry Valley... | reverse complement strand
GGTCGACTTCGGGTACAGATGGCGAGACTGGCGCGCCGCGCTGTGGGTGCTCAATCGGCTCGAGGACTGCAACCTCTACTTTGCCGAAGCGACGCTCCAGCACGACGATCTAGTGGGACATTCGAAGTTGGCGTCGCGTTGTGAGACGCGTGTGGGCGGTGCCGAGATGGCCGTCACGGTTTACGAATGCAGAGAATGGCTCGAGCGCGGAGGAGTGGACGTACTCCAGCCGGACATCGGGCGTTGTGGCGGGCTCACCGAGCTGCGACGGATCGCTCAGCTCGCAGAGCTTCATGGAGCTCTCGTTATTCCACACTTCTGGAAAACGGGGATCACGGCCGCAGCCTCACTTCACTTTCAGGCGGCGACTCCCAATGCCCCTTTCATCGAGATGCTGTCGCCGGCGGTGTTCTCGTCGCCGCTCCGGGCCGAGCTGACTCAACCGGAGCCCAAGGTCGAAGACGGCACAATGGCCCTGCCGACGGCACCGGGCCTCGGCATCGAGCTTGTCGAAGAAGCTGTGAGAACCTATCGAGTACCAGCATGAAGGGATGGCGACTCAACCGGTGCGAAACGAGATGTAAGTAGGTGCGCGCACTGGTATGGCACGGGGACACCAGGATCGATCTGGAGGATCTGCCCGGCCCCCCTCTGGCCGAAGGGGAGGTCGTCTTGGAGGTTGAGCTTGCCGGGATCTGTGGGTCCGATCTGCACGCCTACCGGGGACACCCCGGCCCCCGGAGTCCTCCGCTCATCCTGGGACACGAAGCCGTGGGTTCGGTGGCCGATCGAGAGGGCCGCTTCACGGTGTTTCCACTCGTCACCTGTGGACGATGCCGTATGTGCTTGGGCGACCAGGAGAACCTCTGCGAGCAGCGCCATCTTCTCGGCCTTGATCTGCCCGGTGTCTTCGCCTCTCATGTGGCCGTGCGCGAGGACGCGCTGCTCCCGGTTCCGGACGGCCTCGACTCTCGCATTGCGGTTTTGGTGGAGCCCCTTGCCGCCTCCTTGTCGGCGTGGCGGATCGACGGGATAGCGGCGGGAGACTCGTTTCTCGTGGTGGGTGGGGGACCCATCGGGCTCCTGGCGGTCTATCTGGGGGCGCAGAGAGGGGCTCGAGTCGTGTGCGTCGAACCAGTGGCCGAGCGCCGAGCGCTGGCCGAGCGTCTCGGCGCCGCGGAAGTGCTCGCACAAACCAGCGTGGTGAGTCCCGGGAAGGCCGACTTCGTCATCGACGCCGTTGGAGTGGAACAGACCTGGCGCGCCGCGATCAGAGGTGTTCGTTCCGGAGGCACTGTGGCGCTCGTGGGTCTGGGCCAGGCGGAGGGAGGCATGCCGGTCGTAGACCTGGTGCGCCGGGGCGTCACTGTGAGAGGCCACTACGCGTATACACGCCGGGACTTCGAGGACGCGCTCGCACTCTTGGCGCAGAGTCCTCCGCCTCTCGACTGGTTGACGGTGATGGGGCTGTCGGAGGGGGCCGAAGGCTTCCGGCTACTCGTCGAAGAGCCTGCTTCCGTTACGAAGGTCCTACTCACGGCCCGATGACGGTGCGCCGGGAGCGGGCGCTCTCGATCGCCCAGCGGCTCGGCGCCGACGGTGTGCTTGCGGCGGAGCCGAGCTCGGTGACGTGGCTTACGGGCTTCGAAGCGGATATCGGATCGGGGCCTAGCCCGTTCGCGCTCCCTCCTCTCGCGGTCGTGACGCCGGACGGGCCCCCGATCCTCGTTGTGTCAGAAGACGGTGCGCTCGCAGCTCCACCAGACTGTGAGGTCTCCGTTTATGCGGGGTTCACCATCGGAGAGCTCGATCTTGTCGGCAGCGCCTCCCGTGCGCTTCGAGCAGCGGCTGACGGTCGTACGCTCGCAACCGAGCCGGCGGCGTTGAGCTCGGCCTTGGCACGGGGACTACGACTCGTCGACGCGAGCGTGGAGCTCCTTTCGGCCCGAGCCGTCAAGGACCTCGACGAGATCGAGCTTCTGCGCGCCGCGGTCGAGCTCTGCGACATCGGGCAAGCCCACGCGCGGGCCCAGGCGCAGGCCGGCGTCTTGGAGATCGAGCTGTGGACATTGCTAAGGGGCGCCATGGAGCTCGACGCCGGGGGCCGGATTCCTGTCCTCGCCGACCTTGCGAGCGGCCCTCGCACGGCGGAGACGGGCGGGCCGCCCGGCCCGCGCACTTTCGCAGAGGGCGACCTCGTCATCTGCGACCTTGTGCCGCGTCTGAAGGGTTACTGGGGCGACTCCTGCTCGACCCTGGCGGTGGGGGAGCCGGCGGCAAGCGCTCGCTCCAAGCACCGGGCAGCTCTGGAGGCGCTCGAACGTGGGATCGAAGCGGTAAGGCCCGGCGTGGGCGCAGACTCTCTCGACAAGCTCATGAGAGAAGGCCTCGACTACCCCCACCACTCAGGGCACGGCCTCGGAACGTCGTGGCACGAGGAGCCGCGCATTGTTCCCGGGGGCCGAACCCGGCTCGAGCCGGGCATGGTGCTGGCTCTGGAGCCCGGCGTCTACGACGACGCCGAGGGCGTTCGGCTTGAGCAGGTCGTGCTGGTGACCGAAGACGGCTGCACGATCTTGAGCAACCATTCGCTGGAATTGTAAAGGATCCATGCCGAGTGGTGGAAGGGTTGCTGTCCAACCACTCACCACCACTCGAGGGCTCAGGCGCGATGTACCCGACGGATGGTGTCCACGCGATCGAGTGTCCGGTCGAAGGACGCAACGGATTCGACACCGGAGAGCTCGGCGGCAGCTGCCAGGTAGGCCTCGGCGAAGTCGAGCCGGGCATGTTCGTACAGCTCGATCGCTCGAAGTAGAAGATCGTGATCAGCGACCGCTATCGGGTCGAGAGCGAGAAGGGACTGAACGGACACGGCTATCGTTTTGCGAGGCCGCCTGTAGAACGACTCGAGCACGTACACGAGTTCCGCGACAACAACGTCCGTGAGAATCAGGCGTTCTGCATTCTCCAGGATCGCGGTTGCGCTTCGAGCCTGACTCGGGGGGTCATTGGTTAGATGTCGAACCAGGATGTTGGTATCGACGTACGCGATCAATGGCGCTTGGAAGTTCTGCTACGCCACGTTTCTGATTTGATTGTGGACCAAGACACGCCCTTCGACCCAGGAGGCAAGGGAACGCTGCCCTTGAGCTCGAGAAAGTCCGGCACTTTCGCAAGCACCGCGCGGTTCCGGTGCACCCTGAAAAGCACCTCGTCTCCCGCTCGTATTCCCAGGGCATCCCGGACGGCCTTGGGTAGAGTCACCTGACCCTTGGATGTCACTGTCGCGGGTACGTCCACAGGCGCCCTGTCTCCTTACGATTGGCTGCATGGTAAGGTTAACATGAGTCCACGCCTAGCCGTAGCCGAGACGTAGGCTCATGCGCATGCTTCGTGCCTCGAGTCCCCGCCGCCTGGCTTTTCTTGCGGGCGTCGCCGGGCTCGTTGCCGTGATGGTGGTTGTGGCGGTACTGGCCGCAAGCTCGGGGGCACCGCCCGCTGCCGTCGTGCCGGTGGTGGTCGTGCCGGGATACGGTGGAGACGCCTCGTCACTCCAGCCACTGACCGCATTCTTACGGAGTCAGGGTCACGCCGTCGAGCCGGTCACGCTTCCACTCGCCGGAACCGGCGATATTGAGCGCTCTGCACGAGCGCTTGCGGATGTGGTATCAGGGCTGAACGCGTCCACCGTCGATTTGGTCGGCTTCTCTGCAGGGGGGATAGTCGTGCGCCACTATGTCAAGGCGTTCGGAGGCGCGCAGAAGGCGCGTCGAGTCGTTTTATTGGGGACGCCCAATCACGGCACCGAGATTGCGGAACTCGCAACCTCGTTCGATCCCAGTGTTTGCGAGGGCGCATGCGCCCAACTCGGCCCCCGATCGTCCTTCCTGCAAGACTTGAACTCGGGGGACGAAACGCCGGCAGGGCCTTCCTACTACTCGATCTGGACCGCCTCCGATTTGACGGTCACTCCTCCGCAGTCGGCGGAGCTCGAGGGCGCGATCAACATCCGCCTGCAGGATGCCTGTCGAAGCGCTCGCACGGCCCACGGCGAGCTGGTCACGGATCCACTCGCGCTGGGGCTGGTGAAGGAAGCTCTGCAAGGCGAGTTGACGGCAGCGTCGGGCGCAGGTGATTGCGTACGTTAGCCAAGATCGGGATACTGCCCGCGCGGTGGGTTACAGTCAATGGACGCTCAGCCACCGGAGACGGCTTTACTTCTACCCTGATGCCTCGCCCCTTACGAACGCTGCACGCGCGCCAGGAGAATAACCAAACCCGCGAGGATGCTCGCGAGTCCAGGCAAGATAGCAAGACGGCTCTCAGTTCCATTCGGGCACCCTTCTCACTTCAGTGCGGTCAACGGGAACCGTTCCCAATTATCCACCGGACGCGAGTGGTCGACCTCCCCCTGAGCCCAGCCCGCCCCCGGGACCAGGCCCGGATGGTCGCGCCAATTCGCCCCCCCGGCCCCCGCCCCTCCACCCCAACTATCAGCTCGTGATGTCTTTGGTCGTGAAGTTGGCCCACGCGGCACCCAGCAGGAGCGCGATGTAAACCCCTTGCAGCAGGAACCCCCTCACGACGTCGCGCCACAGCACCGGGAAGCGGAAGAGGTCGATGAAGGCGAGCCAGTAATGTGTCAACAGGTAGGGATGTACCGCGCGGCCCGCTTCCAGGAGATCGAGTACCTGTGACGTAACCAGCACCGCGAGAGCGCCGAAGACGGCGGCAAGGGGCGAGTCGGTGAAGGTCGAGAACAGCAGAGCGGTCGCCGCGACTCCCAACATCGACACCGCGACGAAGATCACCGTTACGACCGTGCGCCAGGTTGCGTCCTCGGCAGCGATCGCGGCCCCCGATATTCCCGGCAATGGCTTGATCCCGAACAGGCTTGCGCCCGCCACATAGGCGACGACTGCAACGATGACCACTGCCATGAATACGAAGACCGTCACCGTCATCAACTTGGCGATCAAGAGTTTGGTTCTCCCCACGGGTAAGGCGAGCAGGTAGCGGAGCGTTCCCAGGTTGTTTTCACCGGCGATGGATTCGCCCGCAACGACGCTCACGGCGATGGGGAGAAATATCGGAAGTATGAGGGCGAGCGCAGCGGCCGGGAAAAGGGCCCCGTTGCCGAGAACCTGGGCCAAGAAGGCCGGGCCTTCGCCTGGCCGGGGGCCGATCCCAGTGACCCTGAGCAAGACCGCGACCAGCACCGGAAGCCCTGTGAGCAAAGTGATGATCACCCACGTTCGGGGGCGCAGCAGCATCTTCTTGAGCTCAACGACGAACATCTCAGCTCCCTGTGAGTCTCAAGAAGACATCCTCGAGTCGTTCTCGCTTCAGAGTGAACTCGCGCACACGCACTCCCGCGGAAACCAAGGATGCATTCACCTTGCTGGCCTCGGCACCGTTGAGATCCAACACAACGCCCTCGGGCGTCTGCTCGGTCACCGAGACTCCGGAGATCGAGCCGGCCGCGCTGACGGCATCCTCGACGTCATGGGTGACGACGATCACGCTCTGCGACGGGGAGAGGAGATCTTGCACCTTCGACTGAGCGACGAGGCGGCCCTCGCTGAGTATTGCGGCGCGCGTGCAGATGAGCTCGATCTCGGTGAGGAGGTGGCTCGACACCACGATTGTCGTTCCCGAACGCTGAAGCTCGAGGAGCAGATCCCTCATCTCGCGCGTCCCGGAGGGATCGAGACCGTTCGTCGGTTCGTCGAGTAACAGGAGGCGGCGGGGCCGCGACAGCGCAGCGGCGAGCGCCAGCCGCTGTTTCATCCCGGTTGAGTAGGCCCTGTAGGGCAGGCGCCCGGCGTCGAGTCCCACGCGTTCTAATGCTTCACGAATGCGAGCGCGGCGCGTTCGGTGACCGTTCCCACTCGAAGCGTCGAGAAGCGCGAGGTTGGTCCGGCCCGAGTGGTGGGGATAGAAGGCAGGCCCTTCAATCAAGGACCCGACATGCGGCAGCGTGCGAGAAGCCGCGGACGGCATGCTGTGACCCAAGAGTTCGATCTCGCCCGAAGTGGCGTAGACGAGGCCGAGCAGCATGCGGAAAGTGGTCGACTTTCCCGACCCGTTAGGACCGAGCAGCGCAAAGAGATCGCCTTCTCTGATGTCAAGGTCGACTCCATCGACAGCCGTGACCGACCCGTAACGCTTGGTCAGTGCATGTGTCGAAACAACACTGGTCATGGCTGTACTTCGACGCCCTGAACGAGCAGTGTGGAAGCGACGGCTATGAGCCTGTCCGTGGTCACCGTCCCACCCAGGACGTAGGCGGTGCCGTCGTCGACTACGGTCAGCGCGTTCAGAAGCGGAGACGCTGCCACCCGGGCCGAGTCCCAGGGCCCTGCCACCTCGGGCAATGCGCTCAGGCGGTCCTCGGGGAAGAACCTGTCCGGCAGGACCAGGACGGCGATCAGCGAGAAATGCCGTCCGTAGGTACCGGTGGCCCCGGCCCCCGCGCGCTTCGTTGCCCCCGCGATTGTCTCGGGCAGCACGTAAGGCGAATAGCGGTCGACCGCGCGGGCGAAGTCGGGAGCTTCCGAGAAGTGGGCGCCGGCGTCCTCCGGCAGTTCGAAGCGCGTGATGCGGGACGCCGGCTTGCGTTGCTCGAGGTCCAGGAACGAGGTCGAGATGATCGGGTCTTTCATCCCGCGCGCGGTGATCGCGGCCCGAACCACGAGCCCCGAGGCAGGATCTACCCACAGATCGGCATGGTCAAGGGTCGTGCCGCTATCGTCGGGTGTTATTCGAAGGCCGGCCGCATCGATGCCCGCGATTCTCTCCGTGGGCACGAGGGAGAGCTCGGCGGGCGACGCGGGGGCAGCCAGTCGGCGGCCTAGCTCTGGGGGAAGGAGGTCGGCGGGACGCGCGAAGCGCACGGTGCCCTCCCCTTCGGTTCGAGTAGCGTGCCGGCGGCCCGAGTCCCAGTACCAGGTGCCGTAGGGGTCGCGATAGAGGTCTCGCTCTCCGATCGGCGTGAGCTCGTCCACTCGCCAGTGCGTCGGGTCCTCGTACCACACCCGCATGCGCGTCTGCTCGCCGAACATCGCTGCGAGTCGGCCGGCCCCCTCGACATCGGGCAGGCTGAGACCGGCAGAGCTTTCCGCAAGCCCCGAGTAGGAGACGCCGGCCGAGGCGAGCACGCGCTCGAGGAGTCCGGGGGCGGAGACGGCCCCTTCGCTCGCCGGCACGAGGCCGATGGCCCCGGGGATCAGGGCCACCACCGCGGCCACGGCCGCAACCACCGCCCAGCGGCGAGCCCGACCCGCTCGTTCCATTCGCCGCTCCTTGCCCGTCCACTTAGTCATTGTGGGCATGCTCGGGTTTTTAGGCGCGGGATCGTAGGAAAGTTGTCGGCCGCTCGGAAAACGAACGAGCGTGCGGTTATCGTCCGGGTGACCGAGCAACTCACATGAGAAGGAGGTCACATGGCCGGGGGGTCACCTGCTCCGACTGTTGCCGACGTGCGCGCCGAGTCTCAGAAGCGCGGCATCGATTTCTATTTCGCCCAGTTCGTCGACATGTACGCCCGTCCCAGCGCCAAGCTCGTTCCGGCCAACTACCTGGACGAGCTCGTCGAGGAGGGAGTCGGTTTCGCCGGATTCGCCGCCGGAGAGATGGGTCAGAGCCCCCATCACCCCGACCTCATGGCCCGCCCCGATCTGAACAGCTTCACTCCGGTCTCCCTGGCAAAAGAACCTCGGGCGCTTCGCCTGCAACATCTTCGTCGAGGGAGAGGAGTGGCCCTACGACCCTCGCACGATCCTTCGCCGCCAGCTGGAGCGTGCCGCAGCGAAGGGATATGTGTTCAAGATCGGCTTGGAGCTCGAGTACTTCCTCGTGCGCCAGAAGCGTGACGGAACGATCGTGATAGCCGATCCCCTGGACACTCTGGAGAAGCCCTGCTACGACCTCAAAGGACTGACTCGCAACTATGACTTCCTCTCCACGGTCTCGCGCTATGTCAACGAGCTCGGATGGGGCAACTACGCCAACGATCACGAGGACGCGAACTCCCAGTTCGAGCAAACTTCACCTACGACGACGCGCTCACGAGCTGCGACCGGGCCATCTTCTTCCGCTATATGGTGGGCACCTTGGCACAGCAGCGGGACATGATCGCCACCTTCATGCCCAAGCCTTTCGGGCATCTGACCGGCAGCGGCTGCCACTTTCACATGAGCCTGTGGGATGCGGAGACAGACGAGAACTTGTTTCTCGACGACGACGACCCCAAAGGGCTGGGGCTCTCGGAACTCGCCTACCACTTCATCGGGGGACTGAAGAGGCACGCCAAGGCCTACATCGCGGTGACCGCGCCGACCGTCAACTCCTACAAGAGACTCAAGGAATCGTCGTGGACCCAGTCCGGTGCGACCTGGTCTCCCGTCTACATCACCTACGGGTACAACAACCGGACGCAGATGCTGCGAATCCCCGGCCCGGGCCGAATAGAGGACAGGACCATCGACGGCTCTTGCAACCCCTATCTGGCCGCGACCGCGGTGCTGGGGGCCGGGCTCGACGGGATCGACAACAAGCTGGATTCCGGGGATCCGAACTCCGACAGCCTCTACGAGGCTTCCGAGGAGGAGCTTAGGAGTTCCGGCGTCGAGATGCTACCGGCCAACCTGCTCGAGGCGGTGGGCGAGCTCGAGAAGGACGAGGCGCTGAGAGAGTCGCTGGGCACCGCGGGGAGTACCGACGGTCTGCGCGAGGACTACATCGATTACTTCACCGCCGTCAAGCGAGGCGAATGGAGGCGCTACCACGAGCAGGTCACCCCGTGGGAGCTGAGGGAGTACCTGACCCGTTTCTGAGGGCGGCTTCTGGGTAGGTCGCCATATGGCTCACTACTACTTGTGTAGTAGCCTTTCCTGGTGCTTTCCTACATCATCGCCCGGCTGCTGTGGGCGGCGATCACGCTCGTGCTCGTGGTGACGGTGGTGTTCGTGATCTTCTTCGTCGTTCCCGGCGGGGGCGGCCGCCGGGAACCTCGGGGAATCAGCCCGGTCGCGGTCCTGCTCGCAGGCCGCAGGGCCCGGGTTCCGGAAATGCGGGCCATCGAACAACGGTTGAAGCTCGATAGACCGGTCCCGGTTCAATACCTCCATTACGTCTTGAGCCTGGCGCGAGGAGACCTGGGCCACTCCTTTGCCGCCAACGCACCGGTGTCCAGCATCGTTCTTCCCGCCGCCGTTCCGTCGTTGTCGATCGCGCTGGGAGCATCGGTGCTGTGGGTCCTGGTGGGAGCAGTGGTCGGGACCGTCTCGGCCAACCGCCGCGGTAGCACCACCGACCGGGTCCTGATGGGAGTATCGCTCGTCGCGCTGTCGCTGCCGGTTTTCTTCGTGGCCCTGATGACTCTGTCTTCCATCCTCAACACCACCGGGATCTACGCGGGGAACCGCTACGTGCCCCTCTCCCAAAGCCCTCTGGAATGGCTGGAAGCGATGTGGCTTCCCTGGATCTGCCTGGCGCTGCCGCTGGTTGCCGTGTATGCGCGGATGATTCGTAGCAAGGTGCTGGAAGTTAAGTCAGAGGACTACATCAGGACGTCGGTAGCCAAGGGTCTCCCGCGCTCGGCGGTCATCAGGCACGAGCTACGGGGCAGCCTCACGCCGATCGTGACGATGTACGGGCTCGATTTGAGTCTGCTGGCCGGCGGGAGCGTGATCATCGAACGCATCTTCCGCATTCCGGGTTTGGGCAACCTGTTGCTCGACGCGCGCGACTTCTACGACTTCCCGGTCATGGCGGGAGTTGTCCTGCTGTTCTCGTTGTTGATAATCGTGGCCAACCTCGCGGTCGATCTTCTCTACTGCGGCATCGATCCCCGCGTCAGGGTGGGCTCGCCTTCGGGGGCCTCATCCGGCCGGGCCTAGACAGAGGCCTCTCTCCTGGAACACATGGCCGGGCCCCTGCGTCCAACCTCTCGTTGACAACGTTGAGAAGTATGGTCGGGTAGGGGAACAAATTGGACAAAGGAGACATTAGTGCATTCATTTTCCGTGCAGGCCTCTTGTCTGAAACCGTCGTTTGGGCTGCTGATTCCAGTCCTCAGTTTGTCGCTTGTCGCTTGTTCCGGGGCAGGAGCTCAACAGAGCCCTTCCCACGACATCACCGGGCCGACGCAAGAAGCTCAAGAACCAGAACCTCCCGAAGAATCGCCTCACGAAAACCCAGATCCACTGGGAGCCGACGCCGCACAACTTGCCTCTGATCTCGGGATCTCCGTAGAGGAGGCGAAGTCGGCACTTGAAGGCAGCCGGACGTTGGGCGCCTGGGTCAAGCCCTCAAAGAGCGCGGTCCTGACTCTTTTGGTGGGCTCTTCATCGACCACGTGCCCGAGTATCAGATCACTTTGCTGGCTCGTCCCGGTCGCGCCGGCGAAGTGATCGATGCCGTCGACGACCTTGGCTTCTCTGGTCTGAGCCCGTTCATCATCGTCAACGAGACACCCTACGTGCTGGACGTGCTGGAGGCCGCGATGGATCAGGTCGAGGATTTGGCGAAGACTGAGGCTAGGACTGAGCTGACGAGTCTTGACCTAGACATCCGGACAGGGGAGATCCTCGCGACAGCTGCAACACCCGAAGAGGTTGCCGCGGTGCGTGTGGCCGTCGCTTCTTCAGAAGAGCCCATCCTTGCGCGTCGTGTGGTTGTCGAGCAAGGAGCTGTTTCAAACCTTCAGTGAGTCACCACCCCGCGGCACCTCCGACGTGAATCTTGAGCGGAGCCACCAGGCTGTGTCATTCGATTCCGAGAAGGTCATGACCCCAGGGCGTCGAAGTGTACGAATACTGCTTCTTGTACAACTGGGTGTGCTCGGCCCGAGCTGCACTCCAGAGCAACCGACCGTCGTGCTGGGTTTTCATGAATTTCGGGGTTCCAACGATGTGGCACTGTCCGGGACATTGGTAGTGCAAGACGGATGCCTCATGGTTATGCCTGAAGCTGGCGGGAATCGGATTATGCTCGCGTGGCCAAGGGGTTTCACGGTGGCGAGGAGTGAATCAGAGGGCGATGTGACGATGATCACGGACGCCGAGGAACGCGTGGCGAGCATGGGTGACATGGTGTCGCTCGGTGGCGGACCGGTCGCTCGAGATCAAATCGTCGCGGGGGACGGAGGTACCTACCGGATAGGTGCCTTACGAAGAACATGTTCGCGGTATCTGATTATTGATGAGCGGTCAGCAGTTGCAGGACTGAGCAGGACCTGAGATCTCTACATGCCCGGGCGCATGGGGGCCGAGCATCTTCTGGGCATCGATGATTGCCCGAAGGGCTTCCTGAACGTCGATACGAGCAAGAGGAGGAAGCTCCTTCGGATCGATGATGTTGTCTGGGGGCCGGCCTGCCTCGATCTGAGCTGCGTGGTGCTCGAGCCGGACCTTGCACAGGATCGAGAAAGCCTCTCTCAACCCTCGCGCGGAGTCGGTGCCGAGCGCGCCCATCTCCTCGACGGCGATCAACCGGTCCAGCGTCGGAGAGATCGTCACTCCATTCGAGAGGGCATGAAAACGAGCGAGGTTCACCAGCGGGACCACGCCTCCCTTCTTCACGTCGAATTCGCCGGTCAGGCGGCGCCGGAAGTTGAGCGGGGGCCGGATGTCGGTGACGGTGCGAGCCACCCTCCCGAGAAAGTCCGGGTGCTCGGGCGCACGGCGAATGGAGCGCACCAGCGGTGGAACTATGTCCAAACCACCCGTGACGGAAGTCGAAGGACACCGCCGCCCGAACCAGGTGGGAACGATCGGGAGTCTCGAGACAGGAGGCGAAGCCCTCCAGCCATTCAGACTGCGACATGCGCCACTCGCGGTTGCGAGCCAGTACCTCGGCGTTGTCGGCCCCGAAACCGCAGCGAGTAAGCCCGGTATTGACGTCTTCCGCGAACTGTTTGAAGTAGAGGTCGACCTCGAGACGTCCCCCCGAAACCTCGATCGAGCGCCGTCGCTCGGAGATGTCCTTCCTTCCATCGTCGCCCGCATGACCGAGGGAGTGCTTCTGGTGCACTGCGCGATGGTCGATGTGCCCTTTCTGCGGCGGGCCTGTGCCCGAGAGGGGCTTCGGTGGCCGCGTCCTCAGGTGGTCGACACGATTAGGTTGTTGGCTCGCCTGGCGCGCCGACCCGATTCCGAGCCGGGGCCGCCGGTAGCGCTGGCGGCGGCGCGCGCCCACTTCGGGCTACCTACTCATCGCAGCCACCACGACTTGTCCGACGCCATGGCGACCGCCGAGCTCTTTCTGATGCTCGTGCACCGGCTGAAGGCGCGCAGGCTGCACGGCTTGTTGTGAGCCTTGTCCTCCTTCGTTGGCATGTGTTGCTTCAAGCGCGGGGTACGGTTGCGGTGAGAATGGCTATCGGGGGAGGGCCGGAGTGAGCGAGGCCGGTGTCGTTCAGGATGAGGGTCGCCGCGCGGCCCCCTCTGAGCGCGAGAACGACCCGGTCATATCGGCGCGAGGCGTGTGGAAGATCTTCGGCCCCCAGGCCGAGAAGATCATCGGGACCGAGGCCGCCGCGCTGTCGCGGGCTGAGCTGCGCAAGCGTACAAGTTGCATCGCCGCGGTGCGAGACGTCGACTTCGAGGTGTGGCCCGGAGAGGTCTTCGTGGTCATGGGATTGTCGGGCTCCGGCAAATCCACCCTGGCGCGAGTCTTGATCCGGCTGATCGAGCCCACCGCCGGCGAGATCCGCATCGCGGGGCAGGACGTGATGGCCGCCGACACCGCCGGCCTGAGGCGCCTGCGCCGCGGGACCGTGGCGATGGTTTTCCAGCACTTCGGCCTCTTGGCACACCGGAGGGTGGTCGACAACATCGGGTTCGGTCTCGAGATCCAGCAGAGGCCCAAGGAGCAGCGCTTGGATCGAGCTCGCAAGATGGTCGAACTCGTGGGACTGGACGGGTTCGAGAACCATTTTCCCGATCAGCTCTCGGGGGGCATGCAGCAGCGAGTGGGTCTGGCCCGTGCGTTTGCCGTGGATCCCGAGGTGATGATCTTCGATGAGCCTTTCAGCGCTCTCGATCCGCTCATCCGCCGCGACATGCAAAACGAGGTTATCCGGCTCCAGAAGGAGACCGGCAAGACCATGTTGTTCATCACCCACGATCTATCCGAGGCTCTCCGTCTAGGCGACCGTATAATGATCATGCGCGACGGAGAGGTTGTGCAGCAGGGGAGCCCCGAAGAGCTGGTCGGCTCGCCGGCCGATGACTACGTCCGCAACTTCGTTCAGGACGTGCCTCGCAGTCAAGTCCTGACGCTTCGCTGGATCATGCGGGATCCCACCGCCAGCGATGACCTCTCCGGGCCAGTGGCGCCTGTAGACGAAATCGTGCGCGATGTCGTCTCGCTGGTTGCGGATAACCCGAAGCCGGTGCGGGTCATGGACGGCGACCGTATGGTCGGCGTGGTCGACCGGGTTGCTGTGCTGCGGGCCGACGGGGGCCGCTCCTAAGTGCACCTCCCCGTAAATACGCTCGCATTCGAGCGCCCCTGCATCCCCGCTCGCGTCGTTACTCGTCGCTCACGTACCCTCCGGGTACGCTCACTCCTCGCGCCTAGCGACCAGGGCG
>Ga0136633_1002206_pt1 | contig 13604 bp, 16 predicted proteins | sample AntDrymeUQ832206_2_FD_105494 | JGI IMG/M metagenome (GOLD analysis project Ga0136633, IMG submission 105494) | Polar desert sand microbial communities from Dry Valleys, Antarctica - metaG UQ83 (22.06) | ecosystem: Environmental > Terrestrial > Soil > Desert | place: Antarctica: Dry Valley... | reverse complement strand
GCCGCCGCCACCGGCTTCGATTCCGGTGATCCCCGTTGGCGCAGGAAGACCGACAGCACGACGATTGCGCCGACCGCGAGGAACTCGCTCTGCCAGTTCTGGAGCGATTCGAACCAGAACCGCGACGTGGTGGCGTACTCGAGGGTCGACACCCGCGCCTGACCGTGCTCCACCTGCTCCGAGCTGTAGTCGCGCGCCCCGCTCATCGCGTGGAAGAAGATCGACAACAGGAACAGCACGATGAACGCCAGGGCCAGCGAGTTCTCGTACACCCGCAGCCAGATGCCGCCGCGCCGGACCGGCCACGGCACGTCTCCGCGCTTGTCGACTTCGCGAGGATCCTGGTCGACCTCCTCGCGCCGCTCGGGATCCTTCGAGTCGGCGGAGCCCTTCTGGACCAGGAAGACGGTGAGGAGGATGTACGCGCCGATCTGGAGGAACTCGCTCTCCCAGTTCTCGGTCAGCGCCTCCCAGAAATGCCCGCTGGTCAGGTACTTGCCGTAACCCACCTCGGACGAGTGATGCGCCTTCTGGTCGGCGTTGAACTGGCGGTGGCCGGCGACGCTCTGGGCGAACGCGAATACGAAGAACAGCCCGAAGCAGACGACCGTCAGCGAGTTCGCCTGCCAGAAGCCGCGCTTCGATGGTTTCGGCTCGGCTGCGCTCACGCCGGCTCCTCTCGCACGACCTCGGCCGGGGCCTTGTCGTCGCGCAGGCCGAGATAGACGGGGTGGCGCACGATCCCGGCCCGGGTCCATTCGGTGAAGCGGATCTCCGCCACCAGCCGCGGTTCGACGAACCGGGCGTCCTTCACTCGCGGTGGGGGATCGAACGGGCTGGTCTCGCGGCGCAGGGGTGCGAGCAGGCGCTCGAGCCGGTCGAGCTCGGCGACGGTGAAGCCGGTCCCGACCCTGCCCGCGTACCGCAGGCGCTGGTCGTCGTCGAAGTAGCCGAGCAGCACCGCCCCGATCGTGCCCTCCCGATTCCCCTGGCCCGGCAGCCAGCCCCCGATCACGAACTCCTGGCGCCGGTGGTTCTTGACCTTGAGCCAGGCGCGCGACCGCACGCCCGGGTGGTACGGGCTGTCGAGTCGCTTGGCGAGCACGCCTTCGAGTCCTGCTTCGCTCGTCGCGTCGCGGAGGGCGGGGCCGTCGCGGTAGTACCCCGGTGTCTGCCACGCGGGCCCGTCGAGCGCGAGCCCGTCGAGCAGTCGACGACGCTCCTCGTAGTCCAACGCCATCGTGGAGTGGCCGTCGAGCCACAGCAGGTCGAAGATGACGTAGACGACCGGGACCTCGCGGGCGAGGCGCCGGGCGGTGCTCGCGGAGCCGACGTGCATCCGTCGCTGCAGCTGCTCGAAGCTGGGCCGGTCGTCCTTGAACGCCACGATCTCGCCGTCGAGCACGACCGCCGTCGTCCCGAGGGCCTCGCCCAGCGCGCGCAGCTCCGGGTAGCGCCCCGTGATCGGGTCGCCCTTGCGGCTCTCGAACCGTACTCGCCCACCCTCGACGTACCCGATGGACCGCACGCCGTCCCACTTAACCTCGTAGCCGAACGCGTCCGCGTCGCGCGGCAGCGTCTTCGAGGGCGTCGCCAGCATCGGTGGCACATGCTCCGGCATCGGCTCGCGGTCGGGGTCCTCGGGCGGGTCCATGCGGTGGATCATCCAGTTCTTGCCGTCGGTCTGGAACAGCGCGTAGCGGCCCCTCACCCGTTCGCCCGCGAACGTGGCGATGACCTCGTCGTCGGTGAACTTCTCCGCCTCGTAAGTCCCGTGGTCCCAGACGGTCATCTGACCCGCGCCGTAGCTGTCCTCGGGGATCTCGCCCTCGAAATCGAGGTACTCGAGGGGATGGTCCTCGGTGTGGACCGCGAGGTGGTTGCGCCGGGGGTCGGGCGGAATGCCCTTCGGGACCGCCCACGACACGAGCACTCCGTCGCGTTCGAGACGGAGGTCCCAATGCAGTGCTCGGGCGTGGTGCTCCTGGACGACGAAGCGACCCTTGCCGCCGTCGGCGGTGCGCCGGCGCTTGCCCGCGGGCTCGGGAGTCCGGTCGAAGTCGCGCTTCTTACGGTACGAGCCGAGAAGATCGGCACCCTGACGGGCGGGCATGCCACCGGGTTAGCGGGGTGTGTCGTCCTCGTCCAGCGGGACCGGCTGGCGTTGCTCGAGCGCGTCGGCCTCGGGCACCTCCGGGTCGTCGGTCAGCGGTTCGGGCTCGGGCTCGTCCCCGACCGGCTGGGCCTGGTCCAGCGCATCAGCCTCGGGCAGCGGCTCGCGCTTCTGGGGCATGGCCCGGGCCTACCCCGCAGCGACCGGGCCGAATCCTCGGTCAGCGTCCCGCCACCCCGCGCAGGCGCTCCAGCGAGCGGGACAGCAGCCGAGACACCTGCATCTGGCTGATCCCGAACCGGCGTGCGATCTCGGCCTGCGGAAGGCCGTCGAAGAACCGCAGCGAGATCATCTGCCGCTCCCGTGCCGGGAGCGTCGCGAGCAGGGTCGTGATCGCGAGCCGCTGCTCGACCCGCTCGAGCTCCCGGTCATCCTGGCCCAGCTGATCGACCGCCGACCGCGGCCCCTCGTCGGAGCCCGCGGTTTGGGCGTCGAGCGATGCCGCCACTGCCGCCCGCCCCGCCTCGAGTGCCTCCAACACCGTCTCCTCGGTGAACCCGGTCTCGGCCGCGACCTCCGCCAGGGTGGGGGATCGGCCGTAACGTTGCGCGAGCGTCGCCAGGCACTGGTTGACCTCGAGGCTCTGCTCCTGGAGTCGCCGGGGCATGTGGACGGCCCAGCGTTTGTCCCGGAAGTGGCGCTTGAGCTCCCCTTCGATCGTGGGCGCGGCGAAGCTCGAGAACGCCAGTCCGCGTTCGGGCTCGAACCGCTCCACTGCTTTGAGCAGGCCGAGCATCGCGACCTGGCTCAGGTCTTCGGAGCGCTCGCCCCGTCCGCCGTACCGGCGGGCGAGGCTCTCGGCGAGGCCGAGATTGGCCTCGATGATCTGGTTGCGCAGGTCTCGATCCTGGGTACGGCGGTACTCGACGAAGAGCGCGGTGCGCGCCCCGGCGTCGCCGGTTGCGCTCATCCTCAGCGGTTCGGCGCGCGTTTGAGCAGGCGGAACCGCAACACTTCGCCGTCGCGTTGGACCTCGTGCTCGTCAGCCACCGCGGTCACGATCGTCCGCGAGAGGTCGCTCTGGATCACCGCGGCGTGGTTGGCGCCGGGCGGCCCTTCTCCCTCGACCGCGACCGCGTCACCTTCCAGCGTGAACGTGAGCTGGAGATGGTCGCCTTCGGCGCCCGGCGTCATCAGGAGGTGGCAGAGCTCGTCGACGCCGATCCGGAGGTCCTCGATGTCCTCGAACGAGAACCCGGCCCGGCTCGCCACGTCGGCGGCGGCCAGCCGGGCGAGCCGGAGAAACTCGGGCGCGGCGGGGATCGCCAGCCGGATCACGGTGGACTGATCGCGCATTGGGCCGCTCTCCTGCGAAGGCATGGGGTGGCGGTCATGCAGGTTTGCTCCCCGCCGCCCGGTGCGCCTCAGGGTACGCGACCCTCCCCTTGCTGGTGCGCCCCCCGCTCGGTCATCTCCTCGACCTTTGCCTCCTCGGCGGGGTTCGGCCCGTGTCCGGCCCCGGGAGGAGCCTGCGCCTCGCGGCGCGGGTCTTCGGCATGTGTCCTCCCTTTCTTGCACGGCTCCTACCCTCGTGATCAGGCCCCGAATCCACGAATGAACGGTATGAACGGCTGCGCTCGTGGGTACCTTCACCCCCGTGATCGGTACCACCGCAAGCGCACGCGAGCTCCAGCTGCTCGTGCCCCCGAGCGTCCAGCACCTGCGGGCGGTCCGGCTCGTAGCCGCCGACACCGCCGGCCGCGCCGGGTTCGACTGCGAGCAGACCGACGACCTGCGCATAGCGGTCGACGAGCTCTGCCACTCCGTCATGCGCTTCGCCTCCGGCCCCATCACCCTCGTCTTCGCCCCCGACGAGGGCCGCGTCACCATCGAAGGCTCGGCCCCATGCGAGCCCCCGGGCGCAGCGCCTCTGCTCACCCCGCTGTCGGAGGCCATCCTCCATTCGGTCAGCGAGTTCTTCGAGATCGTGGACCACCCGCCCGGCGTGCGGTTCATGCTCGTGATGGAGCGCCAGCCCGTATGCAGGTGAGCGGCGACGTCCTCGATACCGACGAGCACGGACTTGACGAGCGATTCGCCGAGTACCGCCGGACCGGCGACCGCCGGTTGCGGGGCGAGCTCGTCGAGGACCATGTCCCCCTCGCGCAGTTCCTCGCCCGGCGCTTCGGCCACCGCGGTGAGCCCCACGAGGACCTCGTGCAGGTCGCGCTGCTCGGTCTCCTCAAGGCCGTCGACCGCTTCGACCCCGAGCGCGGGCTCCAGTTCTCGACCTTCGCCACGCCCACCATCGTCGGCGAGATCAAGCGTCACTTCCGCGACAAGGGCTGGGCGATGCGTGTGCCGCGACGGGTCCAGGAGCTGCACCTCCAGCTCGCCCGGGTTGTCGGGGGTCTGAGCCAGGAGCTCGGCCGCTCGCCGACGGTGGCCGAGATTGCCGCGCACGTGGGTGGTTCGGAGGAGGAGGTCCTCGAGGCGATGGAGGCGGGCGGGATGTACCGGCTCACTTCCCTCGACGGGCCCGCCGCCACCAGCGAGGAGGGGGGCGACCTCGCGAGCATGCTCGGCGACGAGGACCCGGACTTCGACCGGGTCGAGCACCAGGTGGAGCTGTCGGGGCTCCTCGCCGCGCTCCCCGAGCGCGAGCAGAGCATCGTCTATCTCCGATTCTTCAAGGGCCTGACGCAATCAGAGATCGCAGCGCAGGTGGGGATCAGCCAGATGCACGTCTCGCGCCTGCTCACCCGCAGCCTCGAACTGCTCCGCGAGTACGCCGGAGCCGAGATCGAACCGTGAGCCGGCTCGACACCCGACCGGGGCGGGGCAGCTTCGACTCGGTCTCGACGGTGTTCCCGTCGGTCCCGCCGAGCGTGGCGAGTGCCCGCCGCTTCGTGGATGCCGCCCTCCGGCGCTGGGACGTCCCCACCGATGTCGCCGACGTCGCGCTCCTGCTCACGAGCGAGCTGGTCACGAACTCGTACCGCCACGCGTCGGCTGACGCCCAGGTCTCGGTTCTCCGGCGTTCCGGTTTGATCCGGGTCGAGGTCCACGACTCCGGTGGTGGACGCGTGCAGCGGCGCGCCCTCGATCCGGAGGGCCCCGACGGTCGCGGCCTGAACATTGTCGACGCGCTCGCGAGCCGATGGGGAAGCACGACCGCGGAGTCGGGCACGCTCGTCTGGTTCGAGTTGGCGACGAACGGCCGATACGCTGCCGGGTGATGACGACCGGAACGCCCAATGCCGGCGAGCACGGTGAAGACTTCGCGCTGTCGACCGACGAGAGTGCCGATGGCCCCGTGCTCCGCATCCAGGGTGAGGTCGACGTCTACACGTCCCCCGCGCTGCGCGACGAGCTGTACCGCCTCATCGACGCCGGCACCAAGCGGGTCGTGGTCGACCTGGCCGACATGGATTTCATCGACTCGTCCGGCCTGGGGGTCTTCGTGGGCGCGCTCAAGCGGATCCGCGAGCGCTCCGGCGACCTCGAGCTCCGCGCCATGCAACCGTCCACCCGCAAGGTCCTCGAGATCACCGGGCTGACCCAGGTCTTCACCATTACCGATTGAACGCGAAACACGCCGGGCGAAGCCCGGCGTGTCGCGCATGGTGAGAGATCGTCGCTACTTTTTGCGGTCCACCTTGTCCTTGACCTTGTCGACGATCTCCTCGCCCTTGTCCTTGGCGTCCCCGAGGAACTCCTTGACCTTGCCACCGGTACGGTCGGCTTTCCCCTCGGCCTTGAGGCTCTTGTCGTCGGTGAGGTCGCCGGCGGCTTCCTTCACCCGACCCTTGAGCTCGTCCTTCTTGCCTTCCATGGGAATTGCTCCTTCCGGGCAGGTTCGGCCGGCGCGATCGCGCCGGCGTTCGATTCGTTCTTCCCGCTCGGAAGGGCGGTGAAACGTCCGCCCCGTCTCCGCTCGGGCCGCTCGGGCCCGGCTCGCTACGGCGCAGGGTACCTGCGCCGCGACCGCTTGCCTTGGGCCAGCGCCCGACGCAGCGCCTTTCCCCCGGCTGTGCGCGGAACCGCGTCGATCAGGACGACCTCCCGCGGCAACTGGGCCGCGCTGAGCCGTTCTGACGCGAACGCGCGCAGGTCGTCGAGACGGGGCGGCGCATCGGGGTTACGCGCGACCACGTAGGCGACGACCCGGCCGCCCCACTCGGCGTCGGGTCGTCCCGCGACGCACACGTCGGCGACGCCCGGGTGATCGGCGAGCACCGCCTCGACCGCGGTCGGGCTCACGTTGACTCCGCCGGTGATGATCACCTCGTGGCGGCGGTCGGTGATCACGATGCGACCGTCGGATCCGATGCGCCCGACGTCACCGGTGCAGAACCAACCGTCTGCGGTGGTCGCGGCGGCGGTGGCGGTCTCGTCGAAGCGGTAGCCCCGCATCACCATGGCTCCCCGGACGAAGACGTCGCCGTCCTCGCCGATCTCGAACTCGGCGCCCGGGAGGGGCACGCCGTCGAGGAGCACGCCACCCCACGTTTCGCTGAGGCCGTAGGTGTCGACGACGCGACCGCCCACCGCCTCGGCCCGCTCACGCACCGCGGGCGGGAGCGGCGCCCCGCCCGTGACGATGGCGCGGAACCTCGCCAGCGGCGCACCCGCGTCGACCAGGCGCGCCAGCGTGGTCGGCACCAGCGACACGATCGTGGTCGCATCGCGCTCGGGCGATGCCGCTACCGCGTCGAGATCGAAGCCGTCGTGGGTGACGACGGGGAAGCCGGCGGCCGCACTCCGGCCCAGGATGGCGAGCCCGGCGACGTGATGGAGGGGGAGACAGACGAGCCAGCGGTCGCCGGGGCCGATGTCGAGCGCGGCGGCGAAGCCCTGGCCGATCGCGTCGCGACCGGCGGCGGTCAGCTCGACGGCCTTGGGATCGCCGGTTGTCCCCGAGGTGAGCACCACCGCCACGACGCCGGCATTCGCCGGTGTCCCGGGCGGATGGGCGCGGCGCCCGTGCTCGTCCACGATGTGGGTCGGCTGCACCCGCGCGAGGGCGGTCTCGGTGACGGCCGCCGGCGCTCGGGGGTCGAGGACCGCCACCGCCTCGCCGTCCTGCCAGCACCGGCTGACCTGGTCGCCGGCGGCGGGGGCGGGCAGCCGGATCGCCACCAGCGGGCCGGCTTGGTCGGATCGGGCCATCCGGCGCTACCGTACCGTTCGTAGGAGTGATCGCTCCAAGAGTTGGAGCCGAACGTTCCGAAGGACGGCGACGGGGTATCCCCGTCGCCGAGTGAGGGGACCAGAGGAGGAGGCGCGCCCCCCATGACTGCGATCGAACCGGCACTCGACTGGAAGCCCGGCGCCGACGCCGGGTACGGCGACATCCGCTACGACACCGCCGAGGGCATCGCCAAGCTGACGATGTGCCGGCCCGAGGTGCGCAACGCCTTCCGGCCCCAGACCCTCTTCGAGCTCCAGGACGCGTTCGAGCGGGCCCGCAACGATCCCGCCATCGGCGTCGTGATCCTCACCGGCGAGGGCCCCGAAGCGTTCTGCTCCGGCGGCGACCAACGCATCCGGGGCGACGACGGCTACGTCGGCGACGACGGCATCGGCCGGCTCAACGTTCTCGACCTCCAGGTCCAGATTCGACGGCTGCCCAAACCGGTGGTCGCGATGGTCGCGGGTTACGCCATCGGCGGCGGTCACGTGCTCCACATCGTCTGTGACCTGACGGTCGCGGCCGACAACGCCCGCTTCGGCCAGACGGGCCCGAAGGTGGGTTCGTTCGACGGTGGTTACGGGTCGGGCCTGCTCGCCCGCATGGTCGGCCAGAAGAAGGCGCGCGAGATCTGGTTCCTGTGCGAGGAGTACGACGCCGATGAGGCGCTGCGCATGGGGCTGGTGAACAAGGTCGTGCCGCTGGCGCGCCTCGAGGTCGCGACGGTCGAGTGGTGCCGGCGGATGCTGACGCACAGCCCGCTCGCGCTGCGGATGCTCAAGGCGTCGCTCAACGCCGCCGACGACGGCCTCGCCGGCATCCAGCAGCTCGCCGGCGACGCCACTCTCCTCTATTACATGAGTGAGGAGGCGCAGGAGGGAAAGCAGGCGTACCTCGACAAGCGCCCTCCCGATTTCGGGCAGTTCCCCAAGCGCCCGTGACCACGCCGGCACAGTGGTTCGCGGGGGCGCGGCCCCGCACGCTGGGAGCGGCGGTGGCGCCGGTGCTGGTCGGGACGGCGGCGGCCTACGCCGAGGTCGACGACGTCATCTGGTGGCGAGCGTTCGCCGCGCTCGTCGTCGCCCTCGCCCTCCAGGTCGGCGTCAACTACGCCAACGACTACTCCGACGGCGTGCGCGGCACCGACGACGTGCGGGCGGGGCCGCTGCGGCTCACCGCGTCCAAGGTGGCGACGCCCACCGCGGTGAGGACGGCGGCGGTATTCGCCTTCGGCGTCGCCGCGGTGGTCGGGTCGCTCCTGGCGGTGGCCGTCGACCTGCGGCTGCTGGTGGTGGGCGCGGCCGCGATCGCCGCCGGTGCGCTCTACACCGGCGGTCCCCGGCCCTACGGGTACTCGGGGTTCGGAGAGCTCGCGGTCCTCGTCTTCTTCGGGTTGGTGGCCACCGCGGGGTCGGCCTACGTGCAGATCGAGCACGTTCCCGCCGCCGCCTGGTGGGGTGCGATCGGAGTGGGCCTGCTCGCGTGCGCGATCTTGCTCGCCAACAACATCCGCGATATCGACGGCGACCGGGCCGTGGGGAAGCGCACGCTTGCCGTGCGCCTCGGGCCCCCGCCGACGCGCGGCCTGTACGGGGCCTGCCTGGCGGTCGCGTTCGGCGTCGTGGTCGTAGTGGCGGCGGTCTCCACCGCGTGGGCGCTGCTCGCGCTCCTGGCGCTGCCGCTGGCGATGCGGCCGTTCTGGCTCGTACTCACCCATGACGACCCGCCGTCGCTAGTCGCCGCGCTGGTCGGGACCGCCCGCCTGGAGCTGGTCTACGCCGCGCTCCTGGCGCTCGGCCTGGCGCTGTCGTGACGCTACGGCGCGAGCAGGTCGGCCAGGGCCTCGGGCTGCTCGAGCGGCAGCGCGTGGCCGGCGCCGCCGAGCACATGGACCCGCGCCGCGCCGACGCGCGGTGCCATCGCCCGGGCGATGTCGGTGTACTTTCCGTCGAGCGCGCCGACGACGAGGTCGAGGGCCTTACGCAGCTCGCCGAGCCGGTCCCACACCGGCTCCTGCGCGCCCTGCCCCAGCATCCGCAGGGCGTGGGTGAGCACCGCGGGGTCGCGCTCGCGGGCCTCGAGCCCGGCCGCGTCCCCGGGCAGCGACGCGAACAGGGGTTGGGCGAGCCAGCGCTCGAGGAACGCGTCGAGGCCGTCGCCCTCGATCTGCTGGGCGAGCTGCTCGTCGGTTTCGCGTCGCGCCGCCCGCTCGGTGGGGTCGGCGATCCCGGGCGAGGAGCTCACCAGCACGAGTCGCTCGATCAGCTCGGGCCGGTCGAGCGCCAGCCGCAGGCACAACCGCCCGCCGGCGGAGTAGCCGACGTAGGTGGCGGTGCCGCCGCTGTCACCGAGCGCGTGCGCGGTCTCGACGAAGCCGAGGCCGGTCGGCACGTCCAGAGCCGCGGTGTCCCGGCTCCGTCGCATCGCCGCAACGACCGGGTCCCACGACCGCGCCGTCTGGGTGAACCCGGGCACGAGCACGATGCGCACGGGGCGATCCTCCCATGAGCCGCGACGCGACCACCGCGTTCGCCCGAGCGCTCGTCGACGAGTGGGCGCGGGCGGGCATCACCGAAGCGTGCTTGGCGCCCGGCTCGCGTTCGGCGCCGATCGCGCTCGCGCTCGCCGCCGACGACCGCATCCGTGTCGATGTGCACCTCGACGAGCGCTCGGCCTCCTTTTTCGCCCTCGGCGCGGCCAAGGCGTCGGGGCATCCCGCCATCGTGCTCTGCACGTCGGGCACCGCCGCCGCCCACTTCCACGCCGCCGTCCTCGAGGCCCACCACGCCCGGGTTCCGCTGCTCGCGTGCACGGCCGACCGGCCGCCCGAGCTCCGCGACACCGGTGCGGGCCAGACGATCGACCAGCAGAACCTGTACGGCGACGCGGTGCGCTGGTTCTGCGATCCCGGTGTCCCCGAGGACCGTCGCGGCGTTGGCGCGGCGTGGCGCTCAGTCGCGGCGCGGGCAGTCGCGGAGTCGCTCGGCCCCCCTGCCGGTCCGGTGCACCTCAACCTGCCATTCCGCGAGCCGCTGGTACCGACGGGCGAGCCGCTCGTCGATGCGCCCGGACGGGCCGATGGTCGTCCCTGGACCGAGTTCACCCAGGCTCGCCGGCTGCCGGACGAGGCGACGGTCGAACGCCTTGCCTCCGCAGTGCGCGCCGCGCCCCGCGGCCTCCTCGTTGCCGGATGGGGGACAGGCGTGCAGCCGGCCACGGCGGCGCGCTTCGCCCGCGCGGCGGGATGGCCGGTGCTTGCCGACCCGATCTCGGGCCTGCGCACCGGCGAGCATGCGATCTCCGCGTACGACGCGCTGCTCCGCGTCCCCGCGTTCGCCGAGGAGCACCGGCCGGACCTGGTCGTGCGGGTCGGTGCTCCACCGACGAGCAAGGTCACCAACGCTGTTGCACTCGCGGCCGACGTGCCTCAGGTGCTCGTCGACCCCGATCGAGCCTGGCTCGACCCCGGTCGGGTCGCGGCCGAAGCCGTGGCGGTCGACGACGACGCCCTCCTGGCGGCCGGGGCCGACCGGCTGGACCGACCGCCGGCCCGGTCCGAGTGGCTCGACCGCTGGCTCGCCGCCGACCGAACCGCGCGCCGCGCCCTCGACGAGCTGCTCGACGGGTGGGAGGAGCCATTCGAGGGTCGGGTGGCGCGTGATGTGCCCGATGCTCTTCCGGCGGGCGCGACCCTGCTGGTGGCGTCGAGCATGCCGGTGCGCGACGTCGAGTCGTTCGCCCGATCGCGCGCCGGTCTCCGCTTCCTCGCCAACCGGGGCGTGAACGGCATCGACGGATTCGTCTCGACGGTGCTCGGTGCCGCGGTGGCGACGTCCACCGGACCGGTTGTCTCGCTACTGGGCGACCTGTGCCTGGTGCACGACGCCAACGGCCTCCTGGGTGCGGTGGATCGAGGTGTCGATGCAACATTCGTAGTGCTCGACAACAACGGTGGCGGGATCTTCTCCTTCCTTCCCCAAGCCGAGCTGCCCGAGCACTTCGAGGCGTTGTTCGGAACACCCCACGGTCTCGACCTCACCGCGCTGGCGGCAACGCATGGCCTGGCGGCCGAGCGGGTAGAGAAGGCCTCGGAGGTCGTCCCCACACTCGACGCTGCCATCGCCGCCGGGGGCGTGCGCCTCGTGATCGTCCCCACCGACCGGGCCGACAACGTCGACCGCCACCGCCAAGCCGCCGACGCGGTCGAGCGCGCGATCTCGCGCTAGGGCCGGACGAGGACCCGGAGCATCGGCTCGAGCTTGACCTCGGTCTCGCGCCACTCGGCGTCGGGGTCGGAGCCGGCGACGATGCCGGCGCCGGAGACGAGTCGAGCCCGGTGGCCCTCCATCTCGGCGCCCCGCAGCGCGACCCCCCAGGTGCCATCGCCGCGGGCGTCGACCCATCCGACCGGGCCGGCGTAGCGGCCCCGCTCGAAGCCCTCGATGCGCTTGATCAACGGCAACGCCTCGACGCGCGGCGTACCCCCGACCGCGGGCGTGGGATGGAGCGCGGCGGCGAGCTCGAGTGCCGTCGGCGCCGGCTCCCGGAGACGGCCCCGCACCGCGGTGGCGAGGTGCATCAACGCGGGAAGACGGACCACGTCCGGAGGGAAGTCGGCGCGCAGGTCATCGCACCACGGGGTCAGGGTGTCGAGCACGGCGTCGACCACGAGGCGGTGCTCGTTGTCGTCCTTGGCGGAAGCGGCCAGTGCGGTCGCCACCCGGTCGTCCTCCGCGCTCGACGAACGCCGGGCCATGGTCCCGGCCATGGGGCGCGAGAGGACGAGCGTCCCCTGGCGACGCACCAACAGCTCCGGCGTCGCGCCGACGAGCGTTCGCGGACCGTCGAGGAACCCGTAAGCGACGCTGCCCGCTTGGGTCGCCCGCAGCCGGTCGAGCACGGCTCGAGGGTCGAAGGGCGCGTCGGCTTCGACGGTGACCTCGCGTGCCAGCACCGCCTTCAACAGGCGCCCCTCCTCGATGGCGCCCAGCACCGCCTCGACCATTCGGTGCCAGTCCTCACGCGACTGGACCGACTCCACCGCGAAGACGGACGGGCGCGATCGGTCCCGGCCGTCAGGTTCGGCCGGGTCCGCCGAACCGATCTGCGTATGCCAGGCGGTTCCGTCGGCTGCCATGGCGGTGACCGTCTGCGGAACCACCAACTCCCCGGTGCCCGCGAACGGGAGCGCGCCGACCGCGATCGCGCCCGTGCCCGGTCGTGCGAGCGGATCTTCGATGGTCATGGCGGCGAGCGAGCGGGCCACGTCAGCGGGGGCGACGCGAACGGCGACGCCGCTGGTCACCAGCCCGCCGGTGCCGTCGAGCCAGGCGAACCCATCGGGCCCGAGGTCGTCGAGCAGGTCGGCGGGCGGATCGATCTCCTGCGTACGGGCGAGGAGGGCGGCGGGCGCGCTGGGGCTCATCGCCGCGTCCCGGTCACGAGTTGCACCGCGCCACCGCCGAGCCGCCGGTGCCCGACCTCGTCGAAGCCGGCAGCGCCCACCAGCGCGAGCAGCTCGGACGTGGGCGGAAGGTACGCCACCGAGCGGGGGAGGTAGCGGTAGGCCACACGGTCGCGTCCGAGCCGACCGCCGAGCACGGGTACCACCCGCCGGAACCAGAGGCGGTGCCCGGCCTGGAGCAGCCGGTTGTTCGGCTCGTCGGTCTCGAGCATGGCCACGCGGCCGCCGGGGCGGAGTACCCGAGCGCACTCGGCGAACAGCTCGCCGAGATCGACAACATTGCGGAGCGCGAAGCCGGACACGACTCCGTCGACCGTGCCGTCGGGTATCGGGAGCCGGAGGGCGTCGCCGCGTACGAGCGGTGCGCGGGTATGGGCGGCGCCGAGCATCCCCGCCGACAGATCGACACCCACGGGCGAGTGGCCGACGGCGCGGAGCTCTTCGCACAGGTCGCCGGTCCCGCAGCCCAGGTCGAGCACCCACGCGCCCTTGGGCAACGCCAGCGACGCGATCGTGCGGCGGCGCCAGCGGCGGTCGAGCCCGAGGGTCATCACCCGGTTCACCAGGTCGTAGCGGGGAGCGATGCGGTCGAACATGCTCTCGACCTCACGTCGCTTGTCCGCTCCCTCGGGCAGCGGCGCGGCCCGCGTGCTGCGGCTCACGTCCACACCGCCTCGAGCGTGCGGCGCGCTTCCTCCTCGGCCGCCGCCAGCTCCGCGGGCTCGCCCACGCGCTCGAGGTGCTCCTGCGCGACCTGGAGCAGGATCCGCCGGAAGTGGTGTGCGACCAGTGCGGTCACCGACGGCAACAGCACCCGGAACGCGTCGACGAGT
>Ga0136633_1002204_pt1 | contig 13609 bp, 11 predicted proteins | sample AntDrymeUQ832206_2_FD_105494 | JGI IMG/M metagenome (GOLD analysis project Ga0136633, IMG submission 105494) | Polar desert sand microbial communities from Dry Valleys, Antarctica - metaG UQ83 (22.06) | ecosystem: Environmental > Terrestrial > Soil > Desert | place: Antarctica: Dry Valley... | reverse complement strand
CGGGAAGGTGACGGTCGACGCAATTGTGGCAGAGATTGAGGACGCCATCTTCGAACCATTTGATTTCGACCGGATCGAACGACCAGTCGCCGCTCCGGGTCGGCGCGGCCACCCAGTCGATCCGCTCCCCCTGTTCGGCCCAGAAAACGTCCGGTTCGTCGAGCGAGCGGCGATAGAGCGTGTCATACTCTTCAGCAGTGCAATGGGTGTTTCGGGTCGCGTCGGCGGGGGGCGGGATGCGATCGGCCATGGGGCAGGCCTTAGCGGCTGGCCAGAGGCGAGGCCAGCGCAGCGGTTGACTCGGGCGCGGGAGATCCCATCTCGTCCGAGACGCGCCGATCCGGCTTGCGTTGCGGTGACGCAGCCGATCCGGTAAGCGGGCCTTGATTTGAGCCGGCCTTGCCGCCGCCAACTGTATTAGCTATATAAAGCACCACATGACCGAGACGACCGCCACTGCCGAGACGTTCACCGTGCCCGGCACGGACTGGCTCGCGCTTGCCCGCGCGCATTGGCGCGCCGCGCTTGCGGTTGCCGTCATGCTCGCCTTGTTCGTGGTGGCGGCGATCGGCATCGTCTCGCGCGATCCTTCCGCCGACGCGGCTTATACGCGGATCGACGCTCCGGTCCGCGAGGAGTTGCGCCGCGCCGCGCTCGAGACCTCGGCCACCGCCTTGCGGCGGGTCGCGCCGCAGGACGCGGTGGCGATCAACGCCTCGATCCCGACCTCGGACGCCGCCAACCCCGCCGCGCGGCCCTTCCTGCTCGCCGGCGCAGATCAGGCGAGCCGGCTGCGCTCGCTCGACTGCCTGACCGCCGCCATCTATTACGAAGCTGCCAACGAGCCGACCGAAGGGCAGCGCGGCGTTGCCCAGGTCGTGCTCAATCGCGTCCGCCACCCGGCTTATCCGGCCAGCGTCTGCGGCGTCGTCTTCGAAGGCGCGCGCCGCTCGACCGGCTGCCAATTCTCCTTCTCCTGCGACGGCGCTTTGCGCCGCGGCCCGATGCCCGCTTTGTGGGCGCGGGCGCGGACGGTCGCCGAGGCGGCGCTCAATGGCTATGTCTATGCCCCCGCCGGCTGGGCGACCCATTATCACGCCAATTATGTTGTCCCTTACTGGGCCTCCAGCCTGGTCAAGACGGCGACGGTGGGCGCGCATATCTTCTATCGCTGGCGGGGCGGCTGGGGCCGCGGCCCGGCCTTCCTCAACCGCTATGCGGGGACAGAGCCGGCGATCGCCTGGCGCGGCGGCTTCGGCCAGCCGAGCCGGGAGGAGCGGATGGCGGCGGCTGCTGCAGCCGGCGACGTCACCGGCCGCGACGCCATCGCCGCCGCTGCCGCGGCGGGCGCGCCGGGGATCAGCGCCGACAGCTTCCAGCGCGCCGTGCTGCGCCGCTACGAGCCTCTGCACCGCGACAGCGCGACCGACCTGATCCGCGAGCGCGCGCGCGCCGACACCAGCCTGTCGAACAGTCAGCGCTGGGCGCTGACCGGCGACGACCAGGAGGCGGAGACGCCGCAACAACGGCCGCTCGGCCGCTGGGCGCCCGAACCGGCGCAGACCCCACCGCCGCCCGCCGTGGGCGCCCCGCCGTCGCCTGCGCCCGGCGCCGATCAGCGGACGCCTTCGCCCCTGTAGCGGCGCGGGCGCGCATGCTAAAAGCGGCGCGATGAACCCGATCTTCGCGCAGCAGCCGACCTCGATCTTCGAGCATATGTCGGGCCTCGCCCGCGCTTTTGATGCGGTGAATCTGGGGCAGGGCTTTCCCGATTTCGGCTGGCCGGACGATGTCGTCGCCAAGGCGGCGGAGGCGCTGACCGGGGCCTCAAACCAATATCCGCCGATGCGCGGGCTGCCGGTGCTGCGAGAGGCGGTCGCGGCTTATTATGGGCGGCGGCAAGGCCTCTCGATCGACGTTGAGCAAGTGACGATCACTTCGGGCGCGACCGAGGCGATTGCGGCCAGCCTGATGGCGCTGATCGAGCCGGGCGATGAAGTGCTGATGTTCCAGCCGCTTTACGACGCCTATCTGCCGCTGGTGCTGCGCGCCGGCGGGGTGCCGCGATTTGCGAAGCTCGCGCCGCCCGAATGGCGGATGACCGAGGAGATGCTCGCCGCCGCCTTCAGCGACCGCACCCGCCTGGTCATCTTCAACAACCCGCACAATCCGACCGCGCGCGTCTTCGATCGCGCCGAACTGGTCCTGCTGGCGGACCATATCACTCGCCACGACGTGGTCCTGCTGTCCGACGAAGTGTGGGAAGAGGTGGTTTTCGACGGGCTCGCCCACCTCCCCATCGCGTCGCTGCCGGGCATGGCCGAGCGCACCGTCAAGGTGGGCTCGGCGGGCAAGATTTTCTCGTTGACCGGCTGGAAGGTGGGCTGGGTGGTCGCGCCGCGGGCGCTCTCCGCGACGATCGCCAAGGCGCATCAATTCCTCACCTTCACGACGCCGCCCAATTTGCAAGCGGCCGTCGCTTACGGCCTCGGCAAGGAGGAGACTTATTTCGCGGAGATGCGCGCGGCCTTCGCCGTCGCGCGCGACCGCATGGCGGCGGGGCTGGCGGATGCCGGATTTGCCGTGCTTCCGGCGCAGGGCACCTATTTCATGACGATCGATCTGGCCGCCTCGGGCATCAACCTCACCGACCGGGAATTTTGCGAGCAGGCGGTGCAGGAGGCGGGAGTCGCGGCGATCCCAATCTCGGCGCTCTATGTCGAGACTGCGGCCACCACGACGATCCGTCTTTGCTTTGCCAAAACCGACGCGGTGATCGACGCGGGGGTTGAGCGACTGGCTCAAGCGCACCGCCTCCGGGCTTAGATCGACTCTCCGTCGCGGTAGCGCGTCTCGATGAAGCGGTGCTGGGTGACGAAGCTCGCTTCGCGGCAGCCGTCGATCCGCCCGCACAATTCGGTGAGCTCGTCGGCGACGATATCGAGCCCTTCGGCGAGGCGGCGGCTATTTTCGTCATTGGGCGCGCGCTGTTCGGGAGACAGATCGAGATAGGTGTCGATCAGGCGCGGGAGATGGCCGCCGACCAGCCGGCGCGCCTCGCCGGCCAGCGGATCGCTGTCGGGTAATCCGGCCAGCGCCGGCTGCATCGCGTTCAAGCGTTCGAGGATGCGGTCCGCGGCGGGCAGAGCGGCACGCGGCAGATCGGCGGTGCGATCGAGCAGCCACTGCTCGCAGCGGCCGGTGAGCGCGTCGAGCGGCATTTGCTTGAGCGCCTCTTCGCGCGGCAGGGCGTGCTGCTGCACCCGCCCGCCACGGGTCGGCCATGCCATGCTCAGGAGCGCGGCAAAGAAAATGGCGGGCAAGGCGATCAGCCAGAGCCAGCCGATCGACGCGCCAAACGCGCTCGCGGCAACGAGGGCGAGGATCAGTCCAACGAAGAGTAGAGCCGCCCGCCGCACTCGCCGCATCGCCTCGCCGACGCCGCGTTGCAGGCGGCGCTTATTGGCTTCCCTCCCGGCCCGGCTGCCGAGCTGGCGGGCGAGGAAATCCTCGGTTTCGATCAGGATGCGCTCGACCTCGGCCATGCTCAGCGGCTTTCGAGGCTCCCGTCGCCATCCTTGTAGCGGCTTTCGATGAAGCGGCCCTGCGTCTCGAAGGCGTCCATGTCCTCGCGGGCCAGCTTGCGGCCGAGATCGTCGAGCGCGGTCTTCGCCGCATCGATGCCCTGGACGAGGCGCTGATCGACCGTGAGGCCCTCGCCGTCGCGCTCGTTCCGATAAGCGGCCGGCACCCTTTCATAACGCTCGATCAGCTCGGGCAGGTGCTTGCCCATCAGCCGCCGCGCATCCTGGGCGAGCGGATCGAGGATCTGCGTTTCGCTCAGGCGGCTTTCGAGCAAGGGGAGTTGCTGACTGATCGCGTCGAGGCTGCGGCTGGCGGGGGCGGGCAAGGCGGCGCGTTTGCGGCTGAGCAGATTGTCGAGCCGCTGCACCACCGCGCGGTTCGGCATGTCTTCCTTATAATCGACGATCGCCTTCTCGCCGCCGCCCCACATCGAGAAAGTGACGACCGCGAGCAGCATCAGGCTGACGACGATGAACAGGCCGGTCAGGCCGATGCCATTGAGGGCGATGCCGGCGACGACCGCGCCGAACAGGATCACCGCCGAAGCGACGGCGATGGCGGCGACCCTGCGGCCGATCGCGAGCGCGCCGCGCGACACCTGCCGCGCCGCCGCGGCGCGCGCCGCCGGGCCGCGATCGATCCGCCCCATCACCTCGTCGAAGCGGGCGATCGCCTGATTGACCTGGCGCGAATTGCTCATCAGCCCTTACCTCGCCATGCCGGACTTGATCCGGCACCCGCCTACTTCTGCCAGTCCCACAAGCAAGGCAGGCCCCGGATCAGGTCCGGGGTGATGGGGAGTGGAGGGCGCGCGCGCGCTCACTACCCCTCCAGCGCCGCGAACGGGGACGCCGTCGATCCGCCGATCTTGTTCTGCTCGACGCCCTCGGCGCGGGCGATATAGCCACGGCTCTTCTCGACCTCGGTGGTCAGCGTCTCGACGGTCTGCTTCATATTGCCGAGCGCCTCGATCTTGAAGCGGTCGATCGTGTCCATCGTGTCGTAGATATTCTGGAAGGCGCGCTGCAGCGTCTCCAGCGGGATGGTCGAGCTCGCCGCCTGCTTGTGGATCTCGCCGGTCTGGCTCTTCAGCAATTCTCCGGTGCGGTCGATCATGTTGGCGGTGGTGGTGTTGAGCGCGGTGATCTGCTCCAGCACGAGGCGCTGGTTGGTCATCGCCTGGGCGACGGTGACGGCGGTGCGGAGCGCCGCGACGGTGGTGGTCGAGGCGCGATCGACGCCCTTGACCAGCTCGACATTGTTCTTCTTGACGAGATCGAGGGCGAGATAGCCCTGCACCGTCACCGCCATCTGGGTGAGCAGATCGGTGGTGCGCTGGCGGGTGTAGAAGAGCGCCGTTTCGCGGATCGCCTTGGCCTTGGCCGGCTCGCTGGCGTCGAGCTCAGCGGACTTGTCCTCAAGCTTCTGGTCGAGCGCCTTGGAGATGTGGATCATCTGCTCCAATTTGCCCATCGTCTTCCACATATTGGCGCGTTCGACGTCGATCGCGGCATTGTCCATGAGGAGCTCGTCCTTGCCCGAGGCGAGACTCGAGAGGATGGACGAAATGTGGGTCTGCGCCGACTGATATTTCAGGAAATAGCCGCGCAGATTGCTGCCCCAGGGGATGAGACCGAAGAGCTTGCGGGGCTTGGTCAGCACGCCGCCGCGGCCGGGATCGAGATCTTCGACGGTGCGGCGCAGCTTGGTGAGATCGGCGCCGATGCCGGTGTCGCTGTCGATCGCCTTGACCGGCCGATCGAGGAAGCGGTTCGAATGGCCCGCCGCCTCCATGATCTCCTTGCGGCCCATGGCGGTGAGCTGATCGACCTTCTTGCCGAAATCGGGCGAATTGGCGTCCAATGCGACCAGCTCATTGACGAAGGTATCGACGCGCTCCTCGAGCTGGTTCTTCTGGTCCTCCTTGAGCGGGACGAGGCCGGCCGCCTGCGCCGGCGTGACGCTCTGCAGCGCCGCGGGCGGATCGAGCGTCAGCGTGCTCGCGGTTTCGGTCGCGGTTTCGGTCTGCGTAGCCATGCTCTGTCCCCGTAAACTTCAGTCAGCGCGAGATTGGGGTGTCGCGGCCCCAAGCGCAAGGGAGAAAGTGTGTTATTCTACTAGGTCACCTCGTGCGGCGACCGCCTCGCCGCGCGCCCACGCCGAGCTCCGTGAGGAGGTGATCCATGCCGTAAGCGTGGCGCAAGGCGGCGGTGACGGCGGCGGTGGTGACGAGGACGCTGCGGTTGACGGCCGGATCATAGCCATAAGCGTTGCGCTGGGTGAGGATGGTGGAATCAAAATTGGCACCGATAATCTCGCCGGCCGCATTGACCGCAGGGGAGCCGGAGGAGCCGCCGATCGTATCGGTCGAGGCGGCGACGTTGAAGACGGTGCTCGCCGGAATGCGCGGGCGGGCGGCGGCGAGGCGCGGGGCGAGATCGAACGGCTCGGCCCCGGTGGCGCGCTCCCAGAGCCCGGCGAAAGTCGTGCGCGGCGCGACCGTCTCGCCCTCATAGGTCCAGCCCCTGATCCGCCCATAGGTCAGGCGCAGTGTCCCCGTCGCGTCGGGATAGAGGCTGGTGCCGTAAATGGCGAAGCGGGCGCGGGCGAGCGCCTCGCTGGCCCGGTCGGTCGCGGCCTGGACGCGATCCTCATAATCCCGCCGGGCGCCCCGGCTGAGCGGCTGGAGGCGCAAAGCGAAGCGGATCAGGGGGTCGTCCGACGCCTCGACCGCGGGCAGGCCGCCCTCCCAGAGCGCCCGGCGCACGGCAGGGTCGCCGAGCCGCGTGCCGCTCGCCAGCGCCTCGGCCAGCGCTTCGGGCGACTGATCGCCGAGCAGGCGGCGGATGCGCGGATCATCGACGGTGAGCAATTCGCGGGTCTTTGACAGCCACCAGCTCAATTGCAGCGCATCGAGCGTCGGGTAGCTCGGCCGCTCGGCCAGCACCTGGCGCTGGACGCCGGGCAGCCGCGCTTCGCCATATTCGACCAGCCGCTCGGCATTGGGCTTCGCGCGCTCCTGCGCGGCGCGGACGATCTGGTTGGCCCAGGTGAAGAGCTGCGAGCCGCCGCCGCCGCGCGTTTCCAACAGATTGAAGGCCGGGTAGAGCCGCCGCGCCTCCGGCTGCAGTGCTTCGAGCGCCGCCCAGGGATCGGCGGCTTCCCTCGCCACTTCGGTATTGGCGGCGACGCGCTGGCGGAAATCGGCCTCCGCCGCCTCGCGCCCGGCCATGAAGCGCGCGTCGATCAGCGCCCGCATCCGCCCGATGCCGCGCTTATAGGTGTTCTCGACGCCGCTCAGCGCCTGGGCGGCGATGAAGCGGTTCTCGGCGCTCGCCTCGCCGAAGCGGATCAGCCGGCCGCGCAGCTCCGAAGAAATAAGCTGGTCGAGCGGCAGCATCACGTCGCGCACCGTGGCGAGCTGGGCCTGGGTGAGTAGCCGCTGGGTGGCGCCGGGGCTGCCGGCGATGAACACTGGCTGTTCCGGCGCGGGCGCCGCCTCGGTCCAGCGAAAATGGTTGGGCGTCACGGCCGGCGCTCCATTTTCGTAGATGCGCAGCAGGGCCGCATCGAGACCGAAGCGGGGGAAGCTGAAATTGTCGAGATCGCCGCCGAAGGCCGCGGCGCGATGCTCCGGCGCGAAGGCGAGCCGCACATCGGTGTGGCGGCGATAGGTGTAGAGCTTGAACTGCCCGCCCCGATAAAGGGTGACGACCTGGCAGCGCCGCGTCTCGTCGCGGCCGCAGGCTTCGCTTTCGATCCGCCCCGCTTCGGCATCTCGCGCCTGGGTGAAGGCCTGCCCGGAAAGGCCGCGCCCGGCCGCCTGCATGCGCGCGGTTACGTCGGCGATCCCGGTCAGCACCTCGATCGTCATGCCGGGGCATTGCCGCTCCTCCGCCCGGCTCGCCGGGGTGAAGCCGAGCGCGCCATAGTCGCGGTCGGGAGTCGAGAGATTCTGGACGCAGGCCGCGACGCAATGCTCGTTGGTCAGGAGCAGGCCTTCGGCGGAGACAATGCCGGCCGAGCAATTGGCGGTGCGCGCGGAGGCGAGCCGCACCCGATCGAGCCAGGCCTGATCGATGCGGGTGCCGAGATCGCGGTTCGCCGCCGCGATCGGGAAATTGTCGAAGGTCCACATCCCTTCTTCGGCGCGAGCGGCGGTGGCCGTGGTGACGAGGAGCATGAAGAGGGTGAAGCGGCGCATCGACGACTCCGGTTTGGTTTGCGGTGCCGCTTTACCACGGCGCGGTCCACGCTATGCAAGGCGCAACCGGAAGAAGGAAATGGCGATGCGTAAATTGCTCCTGCTCGGAATCGGCGCGACGGGGCTGGTTGGCGTCGCCGTTGCGCAGACTCCGGCGCGAACCCCCGCCCAGCTCGTCCAGGCGCGGCAGGCGAGCTACAAGCAGATTCAGGGCGCGATGAAGGGGCTGAGCGATCAACTCCGCGCCGCCGAGCCAAGCTTGCCGGCGATCCGCCAGCACAGCGCTTTGCTCGCCCGCCTCGCGCCGCAGGTCAGCGGCTGGTTTCCGGCGGGCACCGGCGCGGAAGCCGGTGTACGGACGCGCGCTAAAGCGGAAATCTGGTCGAACAGGGCGGCCTTCCGCACCGCTTCGGTCAATCTCGTCGTCGCGGCGCGGCGCATCAATGCCGCCGCCGCGGCAAACGATCTCGCCGCCGTCCGCGCAGCGCTGCCGACGCTGGGCGGCGCCTGCCGCACCTGTCACGATCAGTTTCGCGGCCCGGAGAATTGATCGCCGACGAAGAGGCCGCGCCGCCGCCGCGCATCCGCGTCTGGGATCTGCCGACGCGGCTCTTCCACTGGCTGCTCGTCATCCTCTTCGCGGTGCAATGGTGGTCGGGCAAGGCGGAGCGGATCGAGATCCATGTCGCCGCCGGCCTGACACTGCTCGGCCTGATCGTCTTCCGCCTGCTCTGGGGTCTGTTCGGCGGCTCGACGGCGCGCTTCAGCCATTTCGTGCGTGGGCCCGGCGCGGTGATTGCTTATCTGCGCGGCCGGCGCGGCCCGGCGATCGGCCACAACCCGATCGGCGGCTGGAGCGTCATACTGATCCTGCTCCTGCTTGCGGTGCAGATCGGCCTCGGCCTGTTCGCCAGCGATGAGGATTATCTCGACACCGGGCCGCTCGCCCATCTTGTCAGCTTTGAAAGCGCGCGGGCGCTCGCACACAATCACGAAATCCTGTTCAACATCCTGCTCGGCCTGGCCGGGCTGCACGTCCTGGCGGTGCTTTTCTATCTCCTCGTCCGGCGCGACGATCGCGTCATGCCGATGCTCGGCGGGACAAGGACCGAGGTCGCTGGTGCCGAGCCGCTTCGGCCGGCGCCGCTCTGGCGCTTCGCGGGTGCCGTCGCGCTGGCCGGGGGCGTCGTCGCGGCCGTGCTCGCGCTCTAGCGGACCCCGTCCGAGACGAGCAAAGCGGTGGCAATCGCGGCGACCCGCGCGAGCGATCCTTCGAAATAGTCGCGGCTCAGCCGGCGCAGCGCAGCTTCGCGCGTGCCGGGATCGCTGGTCGCCGAGCGATAGAGGAATTTGCGCCCCTGTTTGCGCCGCACCAGCACATTCTTGGCGATCAGCCGGGTCAGCATCGAGCGCACCGCCGGATCGCTGATCGGATCGGGCAGGGCGGCGCGAATCTCCTCAGCGCTGGCCTCGCCGCGCGCGATGATGATCGTCGTGATTTGCCGTTCGCGCGGGGGCAGGCGGTCCACCATGGCTTTCCGTCGCATCCCGAAGGGCCGTCGGCGATGACCGCGGCTGCGAAAGAACTGATCGCAATTGCTTTTTTTGAAATCACCCTGCTACGTTTGTAGCGAGTAAGCTGGCGTTCAGCTTTTCCGCGCCTACATAGGCGCGTCTCTAGGGAGGACGAGATGGCCGCCGGTTTCACGGTAATGGAAGAGCATCTGGAGCAGCCGCGCCCATTCCTCGGCGAAGGAAAGCTCGTTCTCTCCCGCCTCCGGCCGGGCCGCTCGATGATCGGCGCGCCAGTTCCCTCGGTGAAGATGGTGCTGGAGGGCGAGGAGAATTACGAGGTGGACGGCCGCGCCATCCGCGTTCGCCCGGGTGAATTGCTCTATCTCGACGCCGGGGCGGACTGCGCCGGGGTGAACCGCACGACCACGATCGGCCTCTGCCTGATGCTCGGCAGCGACGGTGCGCCCGCTTTGCACGACGCAGACCCCTTGCTTGGCCGCGCCTTCGCTTTCTCGGCGCGGACCAGCCCGCTCGGCCGTTTCCTGCTCGATCAGGGCCGCTGCATCGCCAACGACCCCAGTTGCGGGCCTGCGCTCGCGCCCGAAATCGTCGCCCGCGTCGGCGCTGCGATCGCCGAGCCGATTCAGGCCTGCCGTAGCGCGATGGAAGGGCTCGACGCCGCCAAGCCATCCACCCGGCGCGACATCTTTCAGCGCCTCGAGCGCGCCCGCGCCCATCTCCACGATCACCTCGATCGCGCCGTCAGCCAAGCGGAGCTCGCCTCGGTCGCGCGGCTCTCGCAATTCCATCTCGCGCGTTATTTCAAGCGCGCCTTCGGCGCCGCGCCGATCGCATATCATCGCGGCCTCAGGCTAGAGCGCGCGGCGGCCTATCTCAGCGCGGGGGAGGGGTCCGTGTCGCAAGCCGCGGCGCTCATCGGCTATTCCGACGCGGTGGCGCTCAGCCACGCCTTCCGCAAACATTTCGGCGCGGCGCCCCAGCAATGGGCCCGGGCGCAGGGCTAGCTAGACGTCCGGCAGCGTCTGCGCCGCTTCGCCCCAGCCCTTGAGCGGCCGGCTGGTCGAGCGCTCGATCAATAGCTCCGCATCGCGCACGCTGTAGTGCCCGCCGCTCTCATATTCGTCGAGCTCGTCCCAGTTGATCGGCGCCGCCACCGGCGCGCCGTCGCGGGCGCGGGCCGAATAAGGCAGGACCGCGGTCGAGCCGCGCTGATTGCGCAGATAATCGATGAAGATGCGCCCGGTGCGCTTCGTCTTGGAGAGAGCGGCGGTGAAGCGCTCCGGCTCCGCCTCGGCCAAAGCGAGCGCGAAACGCTGGCAGAAATCCTTCACCGCCGGCCATTCGGCGTCGGGCGTCAGCGGGGCGATGACATGCACCCCCTTGCCGCCGGTCAGCATCGGAAAGGTGGTGAGGCCGATATCGGCGAGGTGCGCGCGAAGATCGTGCGCGGCCTTCCTCACCTTGTCGAAGCCGAGCCCCTCGTCGGGATCGAGATCGAAAACGATGCGGTCCGCCTTCTCGACATCGGCGACGCGGCTACCCCAGCCGTGAAACTCGATCGTCCCCATTTGCACGCAGGTCAGGAGCCCGGCGCTGTCCTCGACGTAGAGATAATCCTCGGTGCCGCCGTCCTTCTCCTTGATCGGGATGTGCTTCACATGGTCGCCAAAGCTGCCGCTGTCATGTTTCTGGAAGAAGCATTTGCGCGCGCGCCCCTGTGGGCAGCGGACGAGGCTGACCGGTCGGGTGGCGGCCCAAGGCAGCATCGCCGGCGCGACGCTGCGATAATATTCGGCGAGTTCGCCCTTGGTGACCTTGGAGTCCGGAAAGATGACCCGGTCCGGATTGCTGATCTTCACCTCATCCTCCGCTTCCGGCACGGCGGCCGGCGTCTCGCGCACGACCTGCGCCGCCGGCTTGTCGCCGCGCAGGCCGAGGAAGGAGGCGTGGCGGACGACGCCGTCCGAAGTAAACTCGGCGAAAGCGATCTCGGCGACCAGTGTCGGCTTCAGCCACTGCGCGCCGCGCGCTTCGGCCCGGGGCACGGCGACGGCAGGTTTGTCGGCCGCCAATTTTTCGAAGCGTTCGCGCAAATCCTGCTGGGTCGCGACGCTGAAGCCGGTGCCGACCTTCCCCGCATAACGCAGCTCCCCGCCCTCGTTCAGTGCCAGCAATAGCGAACGGAAGCCGCGCCCCTTCTTGTCGCTCGGCGTCCAGCCGATGATCACCAGTTCCTGCCGGTTGACGCATTTGATCTTGAGCCAGGTCTTCGTCCGCGCGCCGCGATAGGGCGCGTCGGCCTTCTTCGCGATGATCCCTTCCTGGCCCGCCGCGCACATCGCCGCGAACAGCTCCTCGCCCTTGCCAAGGATATGGTCCGCATAGAGGATCGGCGCCGCGCCCGCGCCGAGCGCCGCGGCGAGGCGCTGCTTGCGCTCGGCATTGGGCAGGCGGGTGAGATCTTCGCCGTCGATCTGCAGCGCGTCGAAAAGGAAAAGCGTGAGGCCGCGCCCGCCAGTGCTGATCGCGTCTTGCAGCGCCGAGAAATTGGTCGCGCCCTTGTCGTCGAGGCTGGCGATCTCGCCATCGAACAGGCCGGACGAGACGGGCAGCGCCGCACCCGCCTCGGCGATCTCCGGAAACTTGCCGGTCCAGTCCAGCCCGGTGCGGGTATAGACCTTCGCTTCCCCGCCCCCGACCGCGAGCAGACAGCGATAGCCGTCATATTTCATCTCATGCAGCCAGCCCGCGCCGGCCGGGACATGGTCGACGAGGGTGGCCTTCTGGAGCGGACGGAATTTTGGAAGGGCTGTTCCCCGGCGAAGGCCGGGGTCCAGGCGGCGCTCCCGCGCCGTTACTTGTGTGGGGCTGGGCCCCGGCCTTCGCCGGGGAATGGGCGCTTTCTTCCCCTCGGCGATTTCGCTCATCGTGCGGCCGGTCTTCACTGAGGTCAGGTGAACATCAGTCAGCCCCGTCGAACTACCCGCGAAATCGTCGCTCACCTTCTTCAAAATCCAGTTCTCATTCTTCTCCCGCCCACGCGGCTTCAGGCGGAACATCACCCATTCGCCCTTCATCCGCTCGCCTTCGAGGGTGAAGTGGAGATGGCCTTCGAGGATCGTCTTGCGCGGATCCTTGCCGGGTTCGGGCGTCCACGTGCCGCGATCCCAGAGCATCACGGTGCCCCCGCCATATTCGCCCTGCGGGATCGTCCCTTCGAAGGTGGCGTAGCTCATCGGATGGTCTTCGGTGCGCACCGCCAGGCGTTTGTCGGCCGGATCGAGACTCGGCCCGCGCGTCACCGCCCAGCTTTTCAACGTGCCCTCAAGCTCCAGCCGCAGATCGTAATGGAGGCGCGTCGCGTCGTGCTTCTGCACCATGAAGGTCAGCGCCCTGCCCCGCTTCGCCGCGACCTTGCCGGCTGGCTCCGCCGTCTTCGCGAAGTCGCGCTTGCGATTATAGGTGGCGAGGGGGTCGGAGACTTTGGCGCGGGGCACGATCCCCTCCGTCATGCTGAAACAAGGTCAGGGTGAGGACGTTAGCGAGCACCGGCGGCCTTTCTCCCCTTCTTCGCTGCCGCCCCTTTCGCCGGAGCAGCCTTCCTGGCGGCCCCCGGCTTCTCGATCGATTTCTTCAGCGCCGCCATCAGGTCGATGACGTTGGAGCCGCCGCGCTTCGGCGCTTCCTCCTCGTCGGCGGTGATCGTCTTGCCCTTGCGCTTCTTCTCGATCAGCTCCTTGAGTGCATCGACATAGCGATCGTGGAATTTCGAGGGATCGAACTTCGCCGCTTTCCTGTCGATCAAAGTCTCGGCCAGCTCCATCAGTTCCGGATCGGGCTTAATGTCGCCGATGTCGCGGAAATAACCCTGCGCCTTGGTCACCTCGTCGGCGTAACGAAGCGTCTCCATCAGGATGCCGCGCCCGCACGGTTTCAGGCTGACCACATATTCGCGCCCGCGCATGGCGAGCTGGCCAATCGCGACCTTCTTCGTGTCCCGGAGCGCCTCGCGCAGCACGACATAGGCCTCCTCGGCCAGATCGTCGGCGGGGACCATATAATAAGGCTTCTCGTAATAGAGCGCGTCGATCTCGTCGGCATCGACGAACTGGGTCAGCTCCAGCGTCTTCTTGCTCTCCAGCTTGACCGCCTCGATCTCCCCGTCGTCGAGCAGCACGTAATTGCCCTTGGACACCTGGTAGCCCTTGACGATGTCGTCCGGATCGACCGCGCCCACGCCTTCCACGACCTTCTCATATTTGATCCTCTTGCCGGTCGGCTCGT
>Ga0136633_1002203_pt1 | contig 13613 bp, 10 predicted proteins | sample AntDrymeUQ832206_2_FD_105494 | JGI IMG/M metagenome (GOLD analysis project Ga0136633, IMG submission 105494) | Polar desert sand microbial communities from Dry Valleys, Antarctica - metaG UQ83 (22.06) | ecosystem: Environmental > Terrestrial > Soil > Desert | place: Antarctica: Dry Valley... | reverse complement strand
AGGTTGATCGCGGCGCGGCCGTCGGCCGCATCAGCCCGAAGGCGGAGCGCGGCGAGGAGGAAGAACCCGCCGAGCACGACCGCGGCGACGAGGTAGACCCAGCCCATTCCGGCAGCCGGCAGGAGCAGCAGGCTGACCGCGACGAGGGCGATCGTGTAGAGCACGATCTGGCGCGCCGTCTCCGCCTCGCCACGAACGACCGGCAGCATCGGGACGCGGGCCGCGGCGTAGTCGCCGCGGTAGCGGAGGGCCAGCGCCCAGAAATGCGGCGGCGTCCAGTAGAAGACGATGGCGAACAGGACGAGCGCCGGCAACCCGACTTCGCCCGTCACCGCTGCCCACGCCACGAGCACGGGCACGCATCCGGCAGCGCCGCCGATGACGATGTTCTGTGGCGTCGTCCGCTTGAGCCAGAGCGTGTAGACGAAGACGTAAAAGCCGATGGCGCTCATCGCCAGCAGGGCGCTCAGCAGGTTGACCGTCAGCGCCAACCAGCCGAAGGCCACCAGGCTGAGCCCGATCCCGAACCATAGCGCGTTGCGCGGGCTGACGGCATGACGCGGCAGGGGCCGGTGACGCGTTCGCCGCATGACGTCGTCGATGTCGCGATCCACGTACATGTTGATCGCGTTGGCTCCGCCGGCTGCCAGGGTGCCACCGATCACGACCGCCGCCATCAGCCACAGCGACGGCACGCCCCGTTCGGCAAGGACCATGGTCGGGACCGTGGTCACCAGCAGCAGCTCGATGATCCGTGGCTTCATGAGCGCCACGTACGCGCGAAGGGTGCTGATCGGACCGGCCTCACTGCGGGCGCGGAGCCGGAGCTCCGACGGCCGCAGCCTGCGGGTCGTCAGCAGCAGCCAGACGGATCCGCCCCACATCGCCGCGCCGACCGCCAGGTGCGGCACCACGAAGAACGCCGAGAGGCGCGACACGACATTGAGCCCGCCGAGCGCAACCTGCACGACGACGAGAAGCAGCAGCCAGATAGCGAGACGGCGGGGGAGCGGCGCGTCGGTCGAGCGATGGAGCGAAACGGCGCTCCAGGTCACCAGCCCGACGATCACGAGGCTCATGGCCCGATGCGCCAGGTGGATCGCCTGCTCGGCGCCGAGCACGGCGGGGACGAGCGCGCCGTCCATGAGCGGGAAGTCGGCATAGGCGAGCCCGGCGTCGTGGCCGGTGACCCACGACCCGAGCAGCATCTGGGCGAAGATCGCGACCGCCGTCATGCCGATCAGCCTCGTGAGGCCCGGCCGAGCGTGCGCGGACCGCATCGGGCCATGGGCAGCCCGGTCGGCGACGAAGATCACCGCGGCGAGGACGACGAGTGCCATCCCGAGGTGCGCCGTGACCAGCGCTGCGGCCAGGCCCTCCAGCACGACGGCCGCCCCGAGCAGCGACTGGACGATGACGAGCACGCCGGCCACGAGGGCGGCCAGCAGCAGTGGCAGGTCGCGGCGGCGGGCGCTGAAGACGGTGATGAGGCCGATCGCGCCGACGAGTGGGCCGACGAAGACCGCGGCGGTGAGCCGATGGCTGTGCTCGATCCACGCGTGCAGGTCGGCGGGGGGGAGCCAGTCGCCAAAGCAGAGCGGCCAGTCCGGGCAGCCGAGCCCCGAATCGGTCGCGCGCACCAGGCCGCCAATGGCGATCAGGACGAAGGTCGCCACGGCGGCGGCGACCGCCAGCTTGGCGAATCGGGTCAGCATCGGGTTCCTCTCACCGCTCGGAGGGGCCTGGCGAGCGGGCGCGGCCATGATAGCCGCCAGCGGCAGCCGGTACGATGCCGGCCATGGAGGACGGGCGGCTGGTGCAGGTGAACGTGTCGAGCGGCGGTGTGCCGAAGCTGCCGGTGGCCGGCGCACGGATCACGAGCGCCGGAGTCGAGGGCGATCGACAGCGCGAGGTGACCGTCCACGGCGGCCCGCACCGCGCCGTCTCGATCCTGGGGATCGAGGCTATCCGGCGGGTCGCCGCCGAGGGGCATCCGATCGCGCCCGGCACGACCGGCGAGAACCTGACGACCTCCGGGTTCGACGTGTCCGCGCTGCCGCTCGGGACGCGGCTGGCCATCGGTGACGAGGTCGAGCTCGAGCTCTCCGCGCCGACCAACCCGTGCCGCACGATCCGCCACTCGTTCAATGACCTGCGCTTCGGGCGCCTTTCGATGGCCGTGCATCCCGGGGACAGCCGCATGTACGCGCGTGTCCTGCACGAGGGCGTCGTCCGGCCGGGCGACCCGATCCGCGTGACGTTGCCCTCCGACGACCGCGCCGGCCGCTACCTCGTCAACGACCGGCTCGACGGCGCCGAGCGGGTCAGCTCGCTCGCCTTCTGGGCCGCGGCCATCGCCGCCGGCGATGTCGTCGAGATCGTCGACGACGGCGAGATCGCCGTGGCCGCCGCTCCATCCCTGCCCGGGCAGGTCTTCAACATCGGGCTCGGATTCGCCCACCTCCCCAACCTCGTGGGCCGTGCGCTGGACCACTTCCGTGAGCACCGCGTCGCCGGCTGGGTGCTGGCCGATGATCCACCCTGGCCGGGCGCCGGCGCCGACACAACCCTGGCTCGCTACGCGGTCGAGCCCTCGAGCGTCGAGGGCGTGGATGCCGCAGGTTGGCGCGGCGGAACCGTGCGCGAGCTGCCACGCGACGAGATCGGGCCGTGGTCCGAGGTGATCACGGCCGCGAGCGAATTCCCGGCGCCGGTGGCCGCCGCATGGCGGTCGCTCGAGGCACAGCTCGCGCAGGCGGCGCATCACCACCGCTACGTTGCGGAGATGGATGGGCGGGCGGTGGCAGCGGCCAGCCTGCACACCCATCATCATCTCGGCTGGATGCGCGCCGGATCGGTCCTGCCCGCGCATCGCGGCCAAGGGCTGCAGCGGGCCCTCCTGGCCCTTCGCACCGCCGCGGCGGTGCGGCTCGGCTGCGACCTTGTCGGTGCTTCGGCGGTCGAGGCCGGCATCTCCGCTCGCAACCTGGAGGCGGTCGGCTTCCGCCGGGTCGGCACGCGACGCAGCTATCGCGTGGCGGCGACCGCCTGACGGACGCGTCGCTCCGCAGATCGGGCATGCGGGACGAATCGCAGGTGCGGAGGAACGAACGGCAGGGCACCGCGGGTCAGCCGGGCAAGGGCGTTGACGCCGCGCTCGCGGGCGGGCGACCAGGCGATGCCGTACTGGCGGCGGAGCGCATCGGGAAGCGTCGCGACCGAGACCAGGTGAGCGGCTTCCCACGCGATCCCCGGCAGCCACGAGCCGGGATAGAGGACCGTGCGCGCGATCTCCAGGGCGGCCGGCGTCACCCGCACCCGGCCGCATCCGATCATGGCCGTCATCCAGGCGCGGAGCTCGACGATCGTCGGCGGCAGCACGGACGGCGGCACCCCGAGGTGCTCCGCCACCGCTGCGGCCTCGGCGTGATAGGCCTGCTCGTCGCTCGGCGACAACGGTTCGACGAAACGGCCGTACACCCGCAGCGCCGTATCGATGAGCGTCGCATGCACCCACAGGAGCGCCTCGGGATCGAGCGCCGTGTAGCTCGCGCCGTCGTTGGGCTGCCGGCCGCGCACCGCGCGGTGGATTCCGTTGACGCGCCGAATTGCGGCCTCGGCGCGGGACCGGCTGCCGAAGACGACGTCGAAGCTGGTGGCGAGCGTGCGCTTGAGCCGTCCGAACGGGTCGGTGGCAAAGGTCGAGTGCTCGAGCACGCCCGCGGCCACGACGGGGTGCGCCGCCTGCATGAGCAGGGCGCTGGACCCGCCGGCCAGGACCATCACCTCGCGGTCGATGCGCCAGGCCAGGCTGCCGGGTCCGAAGAGGCCGGTCGCCTCGTCGAGCCGGCTCATCCGATGGCCGATGCGGGCGCGCCCCTCGGCCGTCGCGGCTCGCGGAAGACCATCCGGAACACCAGCCCCGCGACCAACCCGGCCACGAAGCCGCCGATGTGGGCCATGTACGCCACGCCGCCGCCGGTCTCCTCCGTCACCGCGAAGGCACCGATGCCGTTGATGAACTGGAAGACCGCCCACAGGCCGATGGCCACGATCGCGGGCACTTGCATCGGGAATCGCAGCATGAACACCGTGACGCGATTGGTCGGGAACATCACGAGGTAGGCGCCCAGGACGCCGGAGATGGCGCCGGACGCGCCGAGGGTCGGGATGATCGAGTCGGTGTCGATCAGGATCTGCGCGAGGCTCGCGATGACGCCGGCGACCAGGTAGAAGATGAGGTACGGGATGTGGCCGATGCGATGCTCGACGTTGTCGCCGAAGATCCACAGGAAGAGCAGGTTGCCCGCGATGTGGAGCCACCCTCCGTGCATGAACATGCTCGACAGCAGGGTGAGCCAGATCGGGCTCGGCCCCGGCTCCTGCGGCACGAGCTCCGGCCGCCCGCCGATCGTGATCTCCTCCGGCTCGACGAGGTCGACGCCGGTCGTGATCTCGAACGGGACGGCGCTGTACCCGTAGGTGAAGTCGTCCCCGCTCGTGCTGCCGGCGCCCTGGAGCAGGAGGAAGACCGCGACGTTGAGGCCGATGAAGGCCAGGCTCACGAACGCCGGTCCATGGCCGCGCTCGTTCTCATCGCCGATGGGGAGCATCGGCGGGATGATAGAGCACGAGCCACGCCATAATCGGCCCCATGGAGATCGAGATCGGGCCATACGACGGAGACGCGCGCGCCTTTTTCGAGGCCGGCGAGGTTGCCTTCGGGGAGCGGCTGCGCGACGACGACCTGGCCCTCTGGGAGGCGACGTTCGAGCCCGATCGCGCCGTGGTCGCGCGCGACGGCTCGCGCATCGTCGGGACGGCGGGGATCTTCAGCTTCGAGCTCACGGTCCCGGGCGGCGTGCTCCCGGCCGCCGGCGTGACGGCCGTCGGCGTGCAGCCGACGCATCGGCGACGCGGCATCCTGCGCGGGATGATGCGCGCCCAGCTCGACGCCATCCACGACCGCGGCGAGCCGATCGCGATCCTCTGGGCCTCCGAGGGGCAGATCTACCAGCGATTCGGGTACGGGCTCTCCACGGTGGCCACCCGGATCAGCGTCGCCCGGGACCGCAGCGCGTTCCGATCGCCCCACCACGCGGCGGGCACCATCCGGCTCGCCGACGTGGACGAGGCGAAGCGCCTCCTGCCGCCGATCCACGACGCGGTCCGGCCACATCGTCCCGGGTTTTTCAACCGTACCCCGGCCTACTGGGACAGCGAGGTCTTCTACGATCCGGAGCATCGGCGGCACGGCGCCAGCGCGGCGTGGTACGCGGTGCACGAAGCCGGCGGCGAGCCCGACGGCTTCGCGCGCTACCGCATCCGTGACAGGTGGGACGACGCCGGCCCCAACTCCACGCTCGTCGTCACCGACCTCGTGGCCGTGAACCCGGCGGCCCACCTCGACCTGTGGCGATTCCTGCTCGACGTGGACCTGATGGGCCGCATCGAGGCGTGGAACGTGGCACCCGACGACCCGCTCATCCTCACCGTGGCCGAGCCGCGCCGCCTGGGAGTCGCCCTCGGCGACGGCATGTGGCTGCGGGTGGTGGACGTGTCGTCCGCCCTGGCCGGGCGGCGCTATCGGGCCGATGGCTCGCTCGTGCTGGAGGTCGCCGACGAGCTCTGCCCCTGGAACGATGGGCGCTGGGCCCTCCGCGTCGAGGACGGGATCCCGTTCGTCGAGCCGACGACCGACGCGCCGGACGTTGCCTGCGACACGACAGACCTGGCGGCGGCCTACCTCGGGGCCTTCACGTTCGCCGCACTCGCCGACGCCGCGCGAGTGAGCGAGCTTGGCCCCGGCGGCGTGACGCGGGCCGATGCGCTCTTCAGGACCGATCGCGCACCGTGGTGCCCGCGGGTCTTCTGATCCGGCCCACCTGGCCGGGCGGTCACCCGGGCGGACCCGCTCGCTCGGCCTGCGCCTCGGGGCTCGCGCGGGTCGGGTTCCGGATCCCGACCGCGTTCACCGCCCCGCCCGCCACCAGCAGGCCGGCGGAGACGAGCATCGAAAGGTGAAAGGCGTCGGTGGACGCCTCGCGCGCCGCGTCGGCGAGCACTGGATCGGTCCCCTCGGGCGTGCTCGTCAGCGGCTGGATCCGTTCGCGAACCCGCGGATCGTCGACGTCGAGGCCGGGCACGATGGCGGACAGGGTCGGGTAGAAGGTCGCCGTGATGGCGATGAAGAGCACGGCGCCGATGAGGGGCGGGCCGACGCGGCTCACCGCGTTGTTGATGGCGGACCCGAGCCCGGCCTTCTGCACCGGCACCGAGCTCATGAGCGCCGTGGTCAGCGGCGCGACGACCATGCTGATGCCGAGGCCGAAGAGGACGAGGCCGGGCAGGACGTCGACGGCCATCGCGACGGGCGGCAGCAGGCCGGCATCTGGCAGGCCGGCTCGCCACGGTGTCGAGTCGGCCGGGATGCGCGCGAGCCACAGCAGCCCCGCGGCCATGACGAGCGGGCCGATGGTCATGAACAGCCGCGGGCCGAACCGGGCGGAGAGCTGGCCCGCCGGCGTCGAGAGAAGGGTCAGCAGCAACGCCACCGGCACGCCGACGGCACCCGCCGCGACCGGCGAGTAGCCGAGCGCTCCCTGCAGGAAGAGCGACTGGAACGTGAAGGTCACGTAGAGCGCACCGTAGATCACGAACGTCGACAGGTTGACGACGGTGAAGTTGCGCGACGCGAACAGCTCGGGTGGCACGAGCGGGCTGCGGCGGGTGAGCATCAGGACGGGGATCGCGACCGTCGCGACCGCCCCGACGCCGAGCGCCACCCACGCGACGGGATCCTGCCAGTCCCGCTCCTGGCCGCGGGTGGCGCCGAAGGCGAGGCCGCCCACCCCGATCGCGATGACCGCCGCTCCCAGCCAGTCGAACCTGCCCGTCGCCTCCTCGTCGCGGCTCTCCGGCATGCTCCTGCTGGCCCACAGCGCAATCGCAATCAGCGGCACGTTGATGAGGAACGCCGCACGCCAGCTGACGGCCTGCACCAGGAGGCCGCCGACCACCGGACCGATGATCGCGGTCGCGGATGTCCCGGACGCCCACAGGCCGATGGCGCGGCCGCGCTCCTCGCCGTCGAAGGCGGCGGTGATGATCGACAGGCTGGCCGGCACCAGGACGGCACCGAAGGCGGCCTGCACGATGCGTGCGCCGATGAGGACCTCCATGGTCGGCGCCAGCCCGCAGCCGACCGACGCGACGCCGAACCCGGCCAGGCCGATCTGGAACATCCGCCGCCGGCCGTAATAGTCGTTGAGCGCGCCGGCCAGGATCAGCAGCGCGGAGAGCACCGTGAAGTAGGCGCTGTTGACGTACGTCAGCCCTTCGAGCCGGGCAACGAAGGTCGCCGGCAGCTCCGCGCCGATCGACTCCAGCGCCACGTTCACGATCGTGCCGTCCAGGAAGACGATGGCCGAGCCCAGGATGGTGGCGACCAGAATGGCAATGCGCTGGCTCACGCCCGACATCGTACGACGCATCGGCGATCGGGCCATGCCGCCGGCGCAGGCAGGTCAGCTTCTGGGCGCGCGACCGGCACGCATCCTGCTGCTGTCTGCCCGTTGTGAAAGCGCTTACATCGCCGGCCCTGCGGCGACGGCGGTCGGCGACCATCTACGAGGTGGCACGGCAAGCCGGCGTGTCGATCGCCACCGTGTCCCGCGTCCACCGCGACGCGAAGCTCGTGGCGCCCGCGACCCGCGAGCGCGTCCACCGCGCGGTGGCCGAGCTCGACTACCGCCCGAGCCGGCTGGGGCGATCGCTGGCGCACGGCCAGCACGACGCCACCGGCATCGTCTTCCCCGACCTGTCCGGGCCGTACTACTCCGCCGTCATCCTCGGCTACGAGGAAGCGTCCTCGGCGGAGGACCAGAGCGTCCTGATCCTGGCCACCCACCGGCGGGCCGCGTCGACGAGGCAGGTCCTCGACCTCGCGGACCGCGTGGACGGCATCGTCCTGTTCGGCCGGACGGTGGACGACGAGGTGGTCGAGGCGCTCGAACGCCGGCGCGTCCCGGTCGTGCTGCTCGCGCGCCCCATCGCCGGCAGCGCCGACAGCGTTCGCGCGGAGAGCCGATCGACCGCGACAGCACTCACGACTCACCTGTTCGAGCACGATTACCAGCGCGTCGCCTTCCTGGGCGACCCGCACGGATCCCCCGACGCCGCCGAGCGTTGGGACGGGTTCCTCGACGCGCATCGCGCCGATCGTCGGCGGCCGTGGCGATCGGCCATCCCCTGCGGGTTCCGCGAGGAGGACGGTCGAGGCGCCGCGAGCGAGCTGCTGGCCGAAGCCAATCGGCCCGACGCGATCGTATGCGCGAACGACGAGATCGCGATGGGCGTGCTGGCAGCGGCCCGCGCCCGGGACCTGGCCGTGCCCGATGACCTGGCCGTCACCGGCTGGGATGACATTCCGGCGGCTCGCCACCTGGCGCCGCCGTTGACGACCGTGCGGCAGCCGATGCTCGATCTCGGCCGCCGCGCGGCCGAGCTGTTGCGAGACCGCATCACGACGCATCGAACCGAGCCTCAGCACGAGCTCCTGCCAACCGAGCTGGTCGTTCGCTCGAGCTGCGGATGCAGCCACGATACGAAGGAGGAATAGAGGAATGACCAGCAGACGATCGGCGTGGGCCGCGCTCGCGGCGCTCGCGATGATGTTCTCGCTCTCGGCGTGCGGCCGCGGCGACGGGGAGGGCGACGGGGCGAGCCCCGGCGGCGCCGCATCCCAGGCGCCGGAGGTCGACACCGGGGCGGCCAGCGGCGACGTGACGGTGTGGGCAATGGGCACCGAGGGCGAGAACCTCCAGGTCGTGGCGGACGCGTTCATGGAGGAGAACCCCGACATCGCCGTCGAGGTGACCGCCGTCCCGTTCGACGCTGCCCACGACCGCATCGTCGCCGCCATCGCCGGTGGCGAGGGACCCGACGTCACGCAGATCGGCACCACGTGGATGGGCGAGTTCGCAACGCTCGGCGGCCTCGATCCCACTCCGTCGAACATCGACCCCTCGGCGTTCTTCGAAGGAGCCTGGAATACGACGGTCGTGGACGGAACCTCGTACGGCGTCCCGTGGTACGTCGAGACGCGACTCGTCTACTACCGCACCGACCTCGCTGAGGAAGGCGGCGTCACGGAGCCGCCGGCGACCTGGGACGACCTCAAGGCCCTGGCCGAAGGGATCCAGGGCGCGGGTGCCGAGTACGGCATCAACCTGCAGCCCGGCGGAACCGGCTCATGGCAGACCTTCATGCCCTTCTTCTGGCAGGCGGGCGGCGAGATCATGGACGCCGACGGCAACTTCACGCTCGACGGCGAACCGTGCGTCGAGGCGCTCACGTACTACGATTCGTACTTCGAAGAGGGCCTGACGGCAGCCGCGGCCGGCGATGTGCCGCTCGAGGGCCAGTTCGCCAACGGTGACGTCGGCGCGTTCATCAGTGGCCCGTGGATGGTCGGAATCGTGACCGATGCCGGCGCTGATCCGGAGACCTGGACGGTCGCACACCAGCCGACCGAGGAGGCCGGCACATCGTTCGTCGGCGGTAGCAATCTGGGCGTACTGGCGGACTCGGACAACAAGGAGGCCGCCTGGGCCTTCATCGAGTACCTCTCGCAGCCCGAGGTCCAGGTCACGTGGTACGAAACCGTCAGCGACCTCCCCTCGGTCCAGTCCGCCTGGGACGACGAGGCCCTGGCCGGCGATGAGCTCCTGGCTGCGTTCGGCGATCAGCTCGCCGACGCCAAGGCACCGCCGGCGATCGCCACCTGGGAGGAGGTCGCGGCCGAGATCGACGCCGTCATCGAGCAGGTCACCGTGGGCGACATGACGCCCGAGGACGGCTGCCCGGCGATGCAGGAAGCGGCCGACGCCATCGGTACCGGCGGCTAGCGCGTGAGCACCTCGTCAGGGGCCATGGGTGCGGGGCGTCCCGCATCCATGGCCGGCCGGTCGCACCTGCGGGAAAGCCTGGTGGCGTGGAGCTTCGCGCTTCCGTTCCTCCTCCTCTTCCTCATCTTCATGGCCGGCCCCATCACGGCCGCCCTCATCACCAGCTTCACCGACCTGCGAGTCACCGATATTCGAAACCCGCTGTCGGTCGATTTCGTGGGGATGCAGAACTATCTCGACGTCCTGGGCGATGCGCGGTTCCAGAAGGCTGCCGCCAACACCGCGGTCTTCGTGCTCGTTGGCGTGCCGCTCACCATGGCCCTCGGCCTTGCCGCGGCGGTCGGCCTCAACCAGCAGATCGTGCGGTTTCGCACGTTCTTCCGGGTCGGCTTCTACCTGCCGGTTGTCACGAGCATCGTCGCCATCGCGGTTGTCTGGCGCCTCCTGCTGGGGACCGAGGCAGGGCTCGTCAACGGGATCCTGGCCGGCTTCGGAGTCGATGGGCCCGGTTGGCTGACGGACGAGCGCTACGCGCTGTGGTCGATCATCGCGATGGCTGCCTGGCGCAACCTCGGCTTTCTGATGGTCATCTTCCTGGCGGGCCTGCAGACCATCCCCGGAGATCTGTACGAGGCGGCCGAGGTCGACGGCGCCAATCGATGGCAGCGCTTCAGGGGTATCACCCTGCCGCTCATGCGGCCGACACTGCTCTTCGGCGCGGTCATCACCGGAATCGGCTACGTGCAGTTCTTCGAAGAGGTGTACGTCATGACGGAGGGCGGCCCGTTGAACTCCACGCTCTCCCTGGCGCTCTATGCCTACGACCAGTTCAGCTTCGGCAACTACGGCTACACCGCCGCGATCGCGTTCATCCTGTTCCTGGCGATCGCAATGCTGACCCTGATCCAGTTCCGGCTCTTCCGGACGGAAACGTGAGGGGGCATCGATGAGCACCCTCGCTCCGGCCCGGAACAGCTCGTCCGCAGACATCTCGACCCAGTCCCACCCCCGCGGCGGCGGAAGTGGCTGGTGGCTCTATGTGCTGCTCGGCATCGGGATCCTCCTGCTCGTCGGACCGTTCATCTGGATGGTTCTCGGCTCGATCAAGACCACCGGCGAGCTGCGCCAGGTACCGCCGACCTGGCTGCCGCAGAACCCGACGCTCTCCAACTACACCGATTTGCTCGATCGGCTCAACTTCGCGCGCTTCTTCCTCAATTCGGCGGTCGTTGCGGCGGCCGTGACGGCCGGCAACGTGATCTTCTGCTCGATGCTCGGCTATGCGCTCGCGAAGCTCCAGTTCCCGGGTAAGCGGATCCTGTTCGCAGTGGTCCTCGGCACGCTCATGGTGCCGGCCATCGTGACCTTCATGCCGCTCTTCGTGCTCGTCGCGAACCTGAACCTGGTGAACACCCACGCCGGCCTGATCCTCCCCTTCCTGGTGGGCGCGTTCGGGGTCTTCCTGATGCGCCAGTTCATCGGCGGCATCCCGGATGAGCTCCTCGATGCGGCACGGGTCGACGGGGCCGGTGAGCACTACATCTTCTGGCGGATCGTGATGCCGCTCTGCGGTCCGGCCATCGCGACACTGACCATCCTCACCTTCCTCGGCAGCTGGAACAGCTTCCTCTGGCCGCTGGTGGTGGCCAACACCGAGGACATGTACACCCTGCCGGTCGCGATCGCGTTGTTCGCAACCGGGCAACAGGAGACCAACATCGCCCTCCTCATGGCGGGGTCGGTCGTGGTCATCCTGCCGGTCCTCATCGTCTTCATCCTGCTCCAGCGCTATTTCACCCAGGGCATCGCCATGACCGGTATCAAGTAGTCCGCAACCGAACCACACATGGGGAATCTGATGGGACCGATCGCTCGCCGCGCCACTCCGTTGGCGCTCACCGCTCTCCTGACCGCGACGCTCATGCTGCCCGCCGCCGCCGTTGCGAAGACGGACCGCGCGGCGACGCTGAGCCGATGGGCGACCGACACGTGGACAAGCTTCGTCGCGATGACGAATCCACAGACCGGTCTGCCCTCCGACAACATCGACGGCAACCTCGATCCGGCGACGAGGTCGCGCTTCACGTCGCCAACGAACATCGCGATGTACATCTGGGCCACGCTCGCCGCCCGCGACCTCCAGATCATCAAGCCGTCCGAGGCGCGTGATCGCATCGCCGCCACGCTGACGAGCATCGAGCGGATGGAGGTGCATGAGGCGTCCGGGCAGTACTACAACTGGTACAACCCCGACACGCTCGAGAAGCTGACGGTGTGGCCGGTCGACGGCAGTCCGGTGCACCCCTTCCTTTCGAGCGTGGACAACGGGTGGCTCGCCTCGGCGTTGCTGATGGTCGCCAACGGCGCCGTGCCGCAGCTCCGCGACCGCGCCGGGGCGCTCGCCCGCGGGATGGACTTCGGGTTCTACTACGATCCGGCCGCGAACCCGGACGCCGGGACGGGCCAGATCCGGGGCGGATATTGGCCTGAGGTGCCGATTGGCCAGGGTGCCAGGCCGACCAACAGCCCAGGCGAGTGCATCGTTCGACGGCCGGCCGACCCGAATGCGGTGCCCCCGCGGCCGGAGGCGGACCCGGCGTTCGCCGGCTGGACATGCCACCACTACGGCGCCTTCAACACCGAGCCTCGAATCGCCAGCTATATCGGCATCGCGCTGGGACAGATCCCGGCCGAGCACTACTTCGGTGGCTGGCGCACGTTCCCCGACACGTGCCCGTGGAACTGGCCCGAGACGCGTCCGATCGGAGAGTGGGTGGACTACGTCGTCGACGGCAAGACACTTCACGTCTTCGAGGGGGCCTATGCCTACGGCGACCAGCTCGTGGTACCAACCTGGGGCGGCAGCTCGTTCGAGGCCTTCATGGTCCCGCTCGTCGTGCCCGAGGAGGAGTGGGGACCGGCCAGCTGGGGCGTGACCCATCCCCTGTACGCCGAGGCGATGATCGAGTACGGCCTTGATGAGGCGGGGTACGGCTACTGGGGCTTCAGCCCGTCGTCAGATCCGATGGTGGACGGCGGCTACCGCGAGTACGGGATCGACTATGTCGGGATGGAGCCGAACGGCTACACCTCCGACGTTCAGAAGCTGACCCTCGCCAACGAGGGGTGGGACGATCCGACGTGCTCGCGCCCCGCCACCGAGATCGCGGCCTACGGGCACGGGGTGGTGACGCCACACGCGGCGGCCATCGCACTCGACTTCGCGCCGGAAGCGGCCTTTGAGAACCTCGTCAACCTCGAGACCGACTTCCCCGGCCTGTATGGCGCCGGTGGCTTCAAGGACGCGGTCAACGTGGCGACGGGCGACGTGGCGGATCGCTACCTGTCGCTCGACCAGGGCATGCTGATGGCGGCGATCGCAAATGAGCTGCGCAATGACCGGCTGCAGCGCTATTTCAGCCGTGGTGCGGTCGAGCATGCGCTCCGCCCTCTCATGGCGATGGAGGAGTTCGGGGCCGGCCGGATCGCGGAGTGACAGGCTCCTCGTCGTGACCGAGGCGAAGCGCGGCGCCCGGGCCGACTGGGAGGCGCGCATCGGGCTCCACCGTGACGCCGAGGGCGGGTTGGAGCTGCCATCCCTTCCTGCGCCGGCCGCCCTTCGGGCGTCGGCCGGTCGCGGGCAGGTCACCCTCGACTGGGAGCCGGTCGATGGCGCGGCCGGCTACGTCATCGAGCGCGCGCCCT
>Ga0136633_1002202_pt1 | contig 13614 bp, 16 predicted proteins | sample AntDrymeUQ832206_2_FD_105494 | JGI IMG/M metagenome (GOLD analysis project Ga0136633, IMG submission 105494) | Polar desert sand microbial communities from Dry Valleys, Antarctica - metaG UQ83 (22.06) | ecosystem: Environmental > Terrestrial > Soil > Desert | place: Antarctica: Dry Valley... | reverse complement strand
GCCGGCGATCGTGTAGGTCTCGAGCCGGGCGCCGTTGGTGACGTCGACGATGTGCACCAGCTCGCCGGCCAGCAGGTCGGCGGCGTCGAGCAGGTCCTCGTCGACGGTGACCGATCCGACATAGTGCAGATCGGCCTGGGTCACGGTGGCCCGGTGGATCTTGGACTTCATCATCGTGCGCAGCATCAGCTGCTCCTCTCACTGGTGGTCGAGCCCACGGGGGTGCCCGCCTTCTGAACCGATCGTTCGAACGTGATCGGCATGTTGTCGATCAGACGCGTCGTGCCGACCCGCGCCGCCACCAGGATCCGGCCCTCGCCGACCTCCGGCGCCTCGCCGAGATCGGGCGCGGTCAGCGCGAGGTAGTCGACGTCGAGCCCCGGCTCCGCCCTGAGCACCGACATCGCTGCCCACCGTGCGGCAGGGACGCCGTACGACGCGTGGGCCTGCGCAGCCACCAGTGCGCGGCTGAGCGCCACGGCAGCCTGGCGCTGGTCGGCGTCGAGGTAGCGGTTGCGGCTCGACAGGGCGAGGCCGTCGGGCTCGCGCACCGTCTCGGCACCCATGATCTCGATGCCCAGGCAGAGGTCGCGGACCATCCGGCGGATGAGGGCGAGCTGTTGGTAGTCCTTCTGGCCGAACACCGCGAGGTCGGGGCGTACGAGGCCGAAGAGCTTCGCGACGACGGTGAGGACGCCGCGGAAGTGGCCGGGCCGGACCTGGCCCTCGAGCACCTCGGCGAGCGGGCCGGGCGACACCGTCACCAGCGGCTCTCCGCCGGGGTAGACCCCGTCGAGGGCCGGGGCGAACACCACGTCGACCCCCTCACGCTCGCAGAGCTTGAGGTCGGCGTCGAGGGTGCGCGGGTAGCGGTCGAGATCCTCGCCGGCACCGAACTGGAGCGGGTTCACGAAGATCGAGGCCACCACCCGGCCATCGGTCCCTACCTCGGCGCGGGCGCGCGCCATCAGGCTGGCGTGGCCCTCGTGGAGCGCCCCCATCGTGGGGACCAGCGCGATCCGGCTGCCGGAGCGTCGCGCCTCGGCGAGCACGTCCGCGAGCTCCCCGCGGGTGCTTGCGACGACGGGCTGCGTCATCGCAGCGTGCGTGTGGCGGGGCTGACCGCCTGGTCGAGCAGGGCGCGGATCTTGGCGGCGCGGATCGGGAGCAGCCGGCCGTCGGTCACGACGCGGTCGAGGGTCGAGCGAGCCATCGCGACGTACGACGGGAGGGTGTCGGGCGCGTTGCGCGCGACTTCCGCGAGGTGGTCGCGCACGGTTTCGACGTCGCCGCGCACGATCGGCCCGGTCAGCGCGGAGTCGCCCTGGTCGAGGGCGTTGTCGAGGGCGGCCTGGAGCAGCGGCCGCAGCGTGTCGGCCGGCTGATCGGCACCGGCGGCCGAGAGCAGCTCCATCGCCTCGGTGACGAGGGTGACGAGGTGGTTGGCGCCGTGGGCCAACCCAGCGTGGTAGAGCGCACGCTTGTCCTCGGGCACCCAGACCGGGCGCCCGCCGAGGTCGTCGACCAACCGTTCGGCGAGGTCGCGCTCGGCGTCGCCGACGGTGATGCCGTAGACGCAGCCGGCCAGCCGCGGGAGGTCGATGTCGGTCCCGGTGAAGGTCATCGCGGGGTGGAGGGCGACGGTGCGGGCGCCGACCTCGGCCGCCGGGGCCAGCACTCCGAGGCCGTGGCGGCCGGAGGTATGGACGACGTACTGGTTCGCGTGGATCGCGCCGCTGGCCGAGAGCATCGCGACGACGTTGGGCAGCATGTCGTCGGGGACGGTCAGCAACAGCAGGTCGCAGTCGCCGGCCACGGCCGAAGGCTTCCTCGTCGGCACGCCGGGGAGCAGGGCGGCGATGCGGTTGCGCGACGCGTCGGACTCACCGACGGTGGCCACGATCTCGTGACCGGCGGCCCGGAGGGCGGCGGCGAGGACGGCACCGACCCGGCCGGCGCCGATGACGCCGATCCGCAGTCGTTCTTGCAGTCGTTCTTGCTGGGGCTCTTGCTGGGGCACGGTGGGACTGCTGCTCATGGTCGAACCTCTCGCTTCAGTCCCTCCGCCATCCGCCCCCCGGATTGTGATGGGTGCGGACCGGTACGGGTACCAGACGATTGCTCCGTTGCTCAGTGAACGTCGAGGTTACGCGTCCCGCTTCCCGCTGGGAACGGATCGCCGGAGTCGGCTGGGTCACACCGGGGCCGCTCCGGGACCGATCGGGGAGCACTCTGGGAGGATGCCGGGCATGGAGCCCCGCCGCCGTGTCGCCGTGCTGCTCGCCGGAGGCACCGGCACCAGGATCGGCACCGTTGTCAGCGGAGGCACCCCGAAGCAACTGCTCGAAGTCGGCGGACGGACGCTGCTGGAACACGCGCTGCGCACCTTCCACGCCCATCCGGACGTCGACGCGATCACGCTCGTGATGGCCGCTGGCCACCTCGATGCCGCACGGGCGCTCGTCGAGCGGGGCGGGTACGCCGACAAGGTGATCGCCGTCGTGCCCGGCGGACAGACCCGCAGCGACAGCACCGTCGCGGCACTGGCCACGCTGCCCGACGAGCCGTGCCTGGTGCTGGTCCACGACGCGGCCAGGCCGCTGATCTCAGCGCGAATCATCAGCGACTGCTTCGAGGCGCTGGCGTCGTACGCCGTGGTGAACGTGGCGATCGAGACCGCCGACACGATCGTGGCCGTGGGCACCGACGGCCGGGTCCGCGACACCCTCGATCGGTCGCTGCTGCGACGGGTGCAGACCCCGCAGGGCTTCCATTCGGAGGTGCTGCGCGAGGCCTACGCACTGGCCGCCCGGGATCCTCACTTCACGGCGACCGACGACTGCGGGGTCGTGATGCGTTATCTGCCGGACCAGCCGGTGGTCGTCGTGCCCGGCGACGAGCGGAACCTCAAGGTGACGACGCCCGTCGACCTCGAGATCGTCGCCGCGCTGCTCGCGGCCGACGGACCCTAGGATCGCGGACATGCCCGACCCCCAGCCCGACGGCCGCCGCCTCGTCCTCGTCGCCGGCACCGGCCGCTCCGGCACCAGCACCCTCGTCGGGCTGCTCCGACGACACGGGATCCACGTCCCCGAACCGGAGGTGGCGCCCGACGACACCAATCCGCGCGGTTTCGGCGAGCCCCAGTGGGTGGTCGATCTCCACGGCCGGTTGCTGCGACACGGGAAGGTGCAGGTGGCCGACTCCCGGCCGGCGGCATGGAACCTGGCCGCCGACCTCACCGACGCCGCCACCCGCGTCACGGTGCGGAACTGGCTCGAGGAGGAGTTCGACGTCGCCGATCGACTGGTCGTGAAGGACCCACGGATCTTGTGGTTCCTGCCGCTGTGGACCGAGGTCGCTCGCGAGCTCGGGGCCGAGCCGTCGTTCGTGACCATGCTCCGCCCGCCCCCGGAGACGGTCGGCAGCCGTCGCACCTACTACAACCGCGGGCTCGAGGACCCGCACGGCATCGCGTCCTGGCTCAATCTGATGACCGGCACCGAGCACGCCACCCGTGACCACCGACGCGCCTTCGTCCGCTACCACGACCTCCTCGACGACTGGGTGCCCGCGCTCGACCAGGTCTGGCGCCGCACCGGTCTCGGCGACACCCCGCCGGTCGCTTCCGAGGACCCGGCCGACTTCATCGATCCCACCCTGCGCCGGATGCGGATGACCTGGGACGACCTCGAGCTGCCGGAGCGGCTGCAGACGCTGGCAGTCGAGGCGTCGGACTGCCTCGATGCGCTCGCCACTGGCGAGGGCGACGAGGACCCGGCCGTGCTCGCGCGGCTCGACGCGGCTCGGGCGTCGTACGCCACCTACTACGCCGAGGCGGAGTCGGTCGCCCACTCCTCGGTGATCGCTGCCCGGCAGTCGGCCCGCTTCGCGCCGCCGCAGACGCCGAAGCCGTCGTCGACGTCGCGCGGGTTCGTCGCGACCATCGCCGAGAAGGTGCCGGCCCCGGTTCGCCGCGCGGTGCCCGCAAAGCTCAAGCAGCGGTTGCGGCGCACGCACGACAGGAGCTGACGTGCCACGGTTGAGCGTCGTCGTCCCGGCCTACCAGGTCGCCGACTGGCTGGCGGAGTCGCTGGCCAGCGTGCTCGACCAGTCGTTCCGCGACCTCGAGGTGGTGGTCGTCGACGACGGCTCGACCGACGGCACCGGCGACCTCGCCGACCGGATTGCGGCGGGTGACGCACGGGTGCGTGTGCTCCACCAGGCCAACGCCGGTCTCAGTGCGGCCCGCAACGTGGGCGTCGAGCACGCCACCGGTGAGCTGCTGGCGTTCGCGGACAGCGACGACCTCGTGCTCCCCGGCGCCTACCAGCGAATGGTCGCCTCCCTCGACGCGTCCGGCTCGGACCTCGTCATCGGCGCGGTGCAGCGGCTGCACGGGACCGAGACCTTCATGACGCCGCTGATGCGGGCCAACCACGAGCAGCCGCTGACCGGCGTCCGGATTGACGAGGCGCCGCTGCTGCTCGCCGACGTGTTCGCGTGGAACAAGGTGTTCCGCCGCTCGTTCTGGGACGCCCACGACCTCATGTTCCCCGGTGGCCGGATGCGCTACGAGGACCAGCCGGCGATGACCACGGCACTGGTGCTCGCCCGCATCGACTCGCTGGTCGAACCGGTCTACCAGTGGCGGGTCCGTGACGACGGCTCCTCGATCAGCCAGCAGCGGGGCGACATTCGCGACCTGGCCGACCGGCTACGAACCAAGCTATGGGCACTGGAAACGGTCCGCGAGCGCACGACTCCCCGCACCGCTCGCGTCTTCGTGCGGCGGGTGCTGCCGATCGACATGTGGGAGTACTTCCGGGCCGTGCCGGGCTGCTCCGACGACTACTTCGACCTGCTCCGCCACGGCGTCAACGAGCTCTGGTTGCCCGACAGCGTCCCGTTCGAGCAGACCGCGCTGCCGCTGCGGCAGCGGATCATGGGCTGGCTGGTCGGGCGCGGGATGCGTCGCGAGCTCGAGGAGTTCCTGGTCTGGCTCGACGGTCAACCGAGCCCGCTGCCAACGCGCGAGGTCGGCGGACGGACGGTCGTGGACCACCCGTACGCCGACCTCCCGGAGCTGCCTCCGGAGCTGGTCACGCCCTGAGCAGGGTCACTCCTCCAGGAGGCCCTCCGAGACCAGGAAGTCGCGGGCGACCGTCTCGGCCTCCTCGCGGTCGACGGCCACCCGGCCGTTGAGCTCGGTGAGCTTCTCGGTGCTCAGCGCCGCCATCAACGGGTTGAGGATGTCGGCGAGACCGGAGTTGGCGTCGAGGAACTCGGCGCTGACCGCCGGGACCAGGTTCTGGGCCGGCTGGATCTCCTGGTCGTCCTCGAGGACCACGAGGCCCTGCGACTCGAGCGTGCCGTCGGTGGTGCTGGTCTCGCCCAGCTCGGCCTCACCGTCGAGCACCGCCTGGTAGGTCTGGTCGCTGGCGTAACCGAGCGGCAGCACCTCGGTGATGTCGATGCCGTACTGCTCGGAGAGGCCGCCCTCGCAGTCGAGCCGGCCCTCGCAGTCGGGCGCCGCGGCCAGCGTGACCGACATGCCCTCCAGATCGGAGAGCGTGGTGACGCCCTCGGTCTCGGAGAACTCTTGGGTGACGAAGAAGGCGTTGGTGTCGGTGGCTGGGGAGACGTCCAGCAGGGAGATCCCGGCGCCCTCCAGCAACGAGGCCCCGTCGGAGGCGAGCTGCTCGCCGTCACCGGCCTCGAACGGCTCGGCCTTGGCGCCGTTCTCGCGGGCGTTGAGGAAGTTGACGATGCCGCCGACGTACTCGGGGACGACGTCGATGTCGCCGGGGAAGGTCGGCATGTAGCCGTCACGCGAGTCGACCAGCTTGACGTCGGGCGTGTAGCCGGCGTCCTCGAGGAGCAGCGAGTACATCTCGGCCATCAGCGCGGCTTCGGGGAACGCCTGCCCCGAGATCGAGACCGGTCCACCGCCCGAGGAGCCGGGGTCATCGGTGTTGCCCTCGTCGGCGAGGTCGTCGCCGGCACACCCGGCGAGGAGGAGGGAGCCGGCGGCGAGGGCCGCGGCCAGCAAACGTCGAAGCGTCATGGCACTACCTTCTGTGTCCCGCGACGTGGGTCGCGCGTGTCCGGTTGCGGGAGGCCCCCGCTAGCCGCCGGCGGAGCCGACGGGCGTTCCCAGCGTACGGGGGTCCTCTGCCGTCTCCTCCACTCGATCGGGTGAACCCGCTCCCGGTGGCGTCACGGCCCGCTGGGCGAGAGCGGCGATGACCTCGAGGACGAGAGCCACGGCCGCCACGACGACCGCACCGGCGATGCCCTTGCCGTAGTTGGTGCGGAAGAAGCCGTCGGTGATCACGCGGCCCAGACCCGGCCCGGCGACCAGGGCCGCGATGGTGGCGGTCGCCCAGACCTGCACCAGCGCGAGGCGTACGCCGGAGACCACGAGCGGCAGCGCGAGCGGCAGCTCGACCCGGAAGAACTGCTGGGGCCCGGTCATGCCCATGCCGACGGCGGACTCCTTCACGTCCGGCGACACCTCGCGCACCGCCACGTAGGAGTTGGTGATGATCGGTGGCAGCGCGAACAGGGCGAGGGCGATCAAGGTCGCCAACCCGGCCCGGCCGTAGGGGCCGAAGTCACCCCGCCCCGGAAAGTCGAAGGTCACCAGCAGTGCCAGCAGCGCGAAGGTCGGCACGGCGCGGCCGACGTTGCTGATGTTGATCGCGAGGAAACCGCCACGGCCGAGATGTCCGAGCCACAGCGCGAGCGGGAGTCCCACCGCGAGCGCGAGGGCCAGCGCGGTGACGCTGAGCAGCAGCTGCTGCAGCATCAGCTCGAGCATGCCGCCGTTGCCCGTCCAGTTCGCGGCGGTGGTGAGGTAGCGCCAGGCATCGCCGAGGACCGTCATGCGCTCGCCCCCCGCGTCCACGGAGTCAGCATCCGTTGCGCCAGCACCAGCACCACGTCGAGCAGGATCGCCAGCACCACACAGAGCACGGCTGCCGCGAGCAGCTCGGCCCGGAAGTTGGTGTTGACGCCGTCCTTGATCAGGTTGCCGAGGCCGCCGAAGGCGACGAGGGAGCCGACCGTGGTGAGGGCGACCGTGGAGACCGTGGCGACGCGCAGGCCGGCCATGATCACCGGCAGCGCCAGCGGCAGCTCGATGCGCAGCAACAGCTTGCTGGCGCCGTACCCGAGGCCGGTCGCCGACTCACGCACCTCCTCGGGCACCGCCCGCAACCCCTCGAGCATGCTGCGGACCAGGATCGTCAACGCATAGAGCCCCAAGCCGATCACGACCGTAGTCCGGCTGAGACCCGTGAACGGGACCAGCAGCGGGAACAGCGCCAACGACGGGATCGTGTAGAGGCCGGTGCTCACGCCGAGGACGGTGGCCTCGAGGCGTGGGTAGCGCCGCGCGAGCAGTGCCAGCGGGAACGCCAGCAGCACGCCGAAGGCGACGGCCGCGACCGTGATCCAGATGTGTTCGACGGTCGCCTCGACGAGCTCATCGCGACGATCGACGAGGTACTGACCGCAGAACCACTCGTTGGTGAGTCGGCTGTAGCAGCTCGGCTCCACGGCGGTCGGCAGCGAGGTCGCCGCGGGTAGGGTCACGCGCATGGACGTTACCGCCAGCGGGCCGGACACGGTGCCGATGATCCGGCTCACGGGTGTCGGCAAGACCTATCCCGACGGCACCGCGGCGGTCCACGAGCTCGACCTGTCAGTGGCCGCCGGCGAGATGGTGGTGCTGGTCGGCCCCTCCGGCTGCGGCAAGTCGACGACGCTGAAGATGATCAACCGCCTGATCGAGCCGACAACGGGCACCATCGAGCTCGACGGCGTTGACGTGACGCATGCCGACCCGGTCGAGCTGCGACGCGGCATCGGCTACGTGATCCAGCAGGTCGGCCTCTTTCCGCACCAGTCCATCGAGACCAACGTGATGACGGTGCCGCTGCTCTACGGCGAGTCGAAGTCGACGGCCCGCACCCGTGCCCACGAGCTGATGGAACTGGTCGGGCTCGACGCGACGACGTACGCCGGGCGCTATCCGCACCAGCTCTCCGGCGGCCAGCGGCAGCGCGTCGGCGTCGCCCGCGCGCTGGCGGCGAACCCGCCGGTGCTGCTGATGGACGAGCCGTTCGGCGCCGTCGACCCCGTCGTCCGGGTGCGGCTGCAGGACGAGTTCCGGGCGTTGCAGCAGGAGCTGGACAAGACGGTGGTCCTGGTCACCCACGACATCGACGAGGCGGTGAAACTCGGCGACCGGGTCGCGGTGTTCGCCGCCGGCGGCCGGCTCGCCCAGGTCGCCACCCCCGCGGAGCTGCTGGCCCGGCCGGCCGACGACTACGTCGCCGACTTTGTCGGCTCGACCTCTGGCCTGCGTCGGCTCACGGTCACGCCGATCAACCGCCACCATCTCGAGTCGCTCGACGGTGTCAACGCCGGCGAGCTCGGCTCGGCCATCGACGTCAGCTCCTCGCTGGAGGAGGCGCTGGCGGCGATGCTCCGCGACGACCGCGCCATGGTCGGCGTCAAGGACGGCGCGCAGTTCGTCGGCGTGCTGACCCCCAACGGGGTCCACCGCGCCCTGCGCGCCTCCCTGGCCGATTGACCTGGCCGACTGATCAGGGGATCAGGCCACCGGCACGTCGCGGTGCCAGGACTCGGTGACGTACTTCGTCTTCCAGCCCATGCCCTCGTAGAGCCGGTGCGCGTGGGTCGAGGAGTCGGCGTCGACCTCGAGCCCGACTCCGACGCGGCCACGACGGGCGGCGTCGGCGATGATCGTGCGCAGCATGCCCTTGGCCGCCCCCCGACCACGGGCGGCGTCGACCACGCCGATGTAGGACACGTAGGAGGAGTCCGGACCGGTGGCGTTCTGCGAGACCGTCCCGATCAGGGCACCGACGGCCGGCGCCCTGCCCTCGGGAGCCTCGAGTCCCTCCGGTACGTCGTCGACGAGCTCGACCAGCCACCAGTGGTTCCACCGGTGGCCCGGATCCTCCCGGAGCCGGTGGAGAAACTCGGCGAAGGTCTCCTCAAAAGAGTTGAAGTGGTCGACGAAGGCCTGCTCGAGCACGTCGTGCACCGCCCGCAGGTCCTCCTCGTCGGGCAGCCCCTGACCCTCCCGGTCGACGAGTCGGAACCGGGCGCCGCGCTCCTCCCACTCGTCGGGATCGGGAACCAGGGCTTCCTCACCCGGCTCGACCGGGCGGTTCATCTGCCACCACGACCGGACCTTCCGGAACCCCGCTCCGCTGAGCCAGTCCGCGTGCCGCTGGTCGCCGGCGAAGGCACCCGTGTCGATCTGCTGGACCTCCAGCCCGCGGGCGGCGCCGACGACCCGGGCCTGCTCGTCGGCCCAGTCGAAGAGCAACTTCGAACAGGCGTCGGCGACCGGCGGGTCGAGATCGCGCTCGACCACGTGGACGAACATCATCCGGCCCTTGGCGCGGTCGTGGACGCTCCCCCAGGCACGGATCTCCCCTTCGGGGTCGCGTACGACGACGTTCTCGCGCATCCGTAGTCCCTGCTCGGAGACCTCGACCAGCACGTCGTCGACCGACGCCCCGGACCAGCCCCGTCCGGCGCGCTCGTGAGCGCGCAGCAGGTGGGTCAGCCTGGCGACCACGAACCGGTCGCCGGGATCCGGCGTCTCGACCTGCCAGTCGTCCAGCAGGTGCTCGGAGTCGGCAAGAATGCCGTCGGGATCGGAATGGAAGCGGTTGTCCTCAGGGATCACATCGGCCGATTCTGCCGCATCCGCCGCGTCACCCCGCCGCGTGTGCCCCAGAGTGCGCTCAGGCGCACGGCGGGGCACACGCGGCGATGAGAGTGATCAGGCGTGCATCCGGTGGGGCTGGGCCTGCCACGCGGCCACCTCGGCGCGCAGCACGTCGAGCTCCTGCTCCAGCTCCGCGACCCGCAGCAGCGACTCGGCGGCCCGCTCCTCGGCCTCGTCGAGCCGTTCCGTGGTGGCGCGACCCTCCTGCTCGGCCAGCTCGGCACGTCGGGCCTCGGCGTTGAACTTCAAGGTTGCGTCGGCGGCACGCTTCTGCGCGGCGGACAGTGCCGCCTCGAGCTCGCCGAGCGCGTGCTCCTGTCGGTCCACGCGACTCTGGATCGCGGTGACGAAGCCGGCGTGCTCTGCGGTGCGCTCGTCGGTGAGCTGGCGGTAGGCCTGGGCCTGGGCCGCCCGGTCGCGGGCGGCGTCGTGGCGGCCCTGGAGCAGCTCGCTGTAGGTGATCCGGGTGGCGGCTGCGCCGAGCACCACGGAGGACATGGCAGCAGTGGCCTGGAACCAGGCGACGTCACCGAGGAACGCAGCGGCCACGAGGGCGCCAGCGAACGTGATCAGGGAGGTGGCGACCGTCAGCCGAGTGCTGCGCTGTCGCCGACGTGCAGTCGGGGAAGACATACCAGCAGATTAGGTGTCCGGATCGTCAGAACGGACGCGACACGCACGTTCGAGGAAGAGCGCTGCCGCGACGATGCCCACGCCGGCGAGCCCGGCGAGGCCCGAGCGGACGATGCGTTCGTCCCCGAGCTCGGCCGGCACGCCGAGCCAGCTCACGGCATACCCGAAGTAGCCGCCGGCCACCAGGCCGCCCACCACCACGCAGGCGCGGGCCAGCACCAGCCGGTTGACGGCCCGGTGCGGCTCCATCCGCTCGTGGCGGACGTGGAGAGTGCGGTGGGTGCCGTACGCCGCGGCCGCCAGCAGCGCCGCCACGAAAATCAGAGCCAGCGGTTGGGCCCAGCTGACCACCGGCGGGTTTCCGATTCGGTCGGTGACCGGGTGGAGGAGCCAGCCGCCCACCAGACCGACCATGACGGAGATGCCGACCACAGCGGCACCCGTCGGTGCGAGGTGCCCGTCCGGCGGCTGCTCCTCCCCGGACGGAGACTGGGTCACTGGATCTCGAGCACCAGGTCGTCGCGACGGCTCACACCCGAGACGTCGAGCCTCGCGAGCAGCTCGGCGACGGGGCCGGCCTCGGCGAGCTCGGCGTCCGGTTCCACGTCGTACCAGGGCTGCAGCACGAAGGCCCGGTCATGGGCGCGCGGGTGAGGGAGCACCAACTCGTCGTCGCTGCGGCGGTCACCGACGACGATGAGGTCGATGTCGAGGGTGCGCGGGGCGTTACTGACCTCGCCGCGTTCACGATCGAAGGCGTCCTCGACGGCCAGCGCCCGGTCGAGCAGCCGGTGGGCGGCCAGCGTCGTGTCGAGCAGCAGCACCGCGTTGAGGAAGGGTTTGGAGCCCTGGGGGGCGTCGACCGGTTCGGTCTCGTAGACGGGAGACACGGCGGTGACCCACACGTCAGGGGTGTCGGCGATCGCGCCGACCGCGCCCTGGAGCGTCGCCATCCGCTCACCGAGGTTGGATCCCAGGGCGAGCACCGCGCGCCGGATCGGGCGCATCTCCCCGGTCAGGGTGTCGGCATCGATGATGTGCGGGTTGGGCGTCTCGGTCACGTGTTGTCCCTCGCGTCTCTCCGGATCGTCAATGCCACGTCGGCGAACACCGCGTCGATGGGGGCGCCGGGCTTGTGCACTCTCACCTTGACCCATTCAACACGACTGTCCGAGAGGCAGACCCCGGCGACCCGTTGCGCCAAGGTCTCAATGAGGTCCACCGGTTCGGATTCCACCGCCGTCTTCACCTGCCCCACGAGGCTTCCGTAGTCGACGGTGTCCTGCAAGTCGTCCGAGGCGGCCGCGGGACGGGTGTCTAGGCCGAGGGTGAGATCGATCACGAACACCTGCCCGTCGAGACGTTCGTGGTCGAAGACGCCGTGGTGTCCGAAACATTCGATCCCGGTCACGGTCAGCTCGTCGGCGCTCATGACTGCTCCTCCTCGAGTCGTGCGAGCACCGTGAGTGCGTCGCGGCTGGCACGGACGTCGTGTACCCGGATCCCCCAGACACCCCGCTGCGCGAGCAGCAGCGTCAACGCGGTGCTGGCGGCCTCGCGGTCGTCGACCGGCCGAGCCGCACCATCCTGGTCCGGCAGCAGGCTGCCGAGGAACGACTTCCGGCTGCCACCGACCAGCAGTGGGAAGCCGAGTGCCGCGAGCTCGTCGAGACCGGCCACCAGCGCCCAGTTGTGCGCAGCGGTCTTCGCGAAGCCCAACCCAGGGTCAAGCACCAACCGGTCCCCCGGGATCCCCGCCGCCAGAGCGGCCGCAGCGCGCTCGGCCAGCTCGTGGGCCACCGTGGCAAGGACACCGCCCGTCTCGTCGTACGACGCCAGCGACTGCATCCGGTCGGCGTGGCCGCGCCAGTGCATGGCGAGGTAGGTCGCCTCGGAGCCGGCCACGACGTCGAGGATCGCGGGGTCGGCGAGGCCGCCGGAGACGTCGTTGACGATGCGGGCGCCGGCGTCGAGCGCGGCGCGGGCCACCTCGGCCCGCATGGTGTCGACGGAGACGACCGCGTCACCCGAGAGCGCCTCGATGACGGGAACCACCCGGGCCAACTCCTCCTCCAGCAGCGGTCGGGTCGCACCTGGCCGGGTCGACTCGCCCCCGATGTCGAGGATGTCGGCGCCGTCGGCGAGCAGCCGGCGGCCGTGGGCGATCGCCGAGGCCGGGTCGGCGTACCGCCCGCCGTCGGAGAAGGAGTCGGGCGTGACATTCACGATCCCCATCAGCAGTGGGGCCACGGTCGCTCAGGGTCTCCGGTGGATCAGCGCGAGCGCCTCGGCGCGGGTGGCGGGATCGCGCATGCTGCCCCGCACGGCCGACGTGATGGTCCGGGCGCCGGCCTTGCGCACGCCGCGCATGGTCATGCAGAGGTGCTCGGCCTCGATCACGACCATCACGCCGCGCGGCTCGAGGATCTCCATCAGCGCGTCCGCGACCTGGGTGGTCAGGCGCTCTTGTACCTGCGGACGCTTGGCGTAGACGTCGACCAGCCGCGCCAGCTTGGAGAGCCCGGTGATCTTGCCCGACGCCGCCGGGATGTAGCCGACGTGCGCGACTCCGGTGAAGGGCACCAGGTGGTGCTCGCACATCGACCAGAGCTCGATGTCGCGGACCAGCACCATCTCGTCGTGGCCGATGTCAAAGGTCGTGGAGAGCACGTCCTCCGGCCGCTGCCGGATGCCCGCGGTGAGCTCGGCCCAGGCACGAGCGACCCGAGCAGGCGTCTCGCGCAGTCCCTCGCGCGCGGGGTCCTCGCCGATCGCTGCCAGCAGCTCACGCACCGCGGCCTCAGCCCGGGGGAAGTCGAACTCCGGCACGTCCTCCGGACGCCGTTCGGAGAACCAGATCGGGTCGGTCATGTCGTAGCGGGAGGCTCGGGCGGCTCGGAGGTGGGACCACCGAGGCCACCGGAGCCGCCGTGGATGTCGCCACCGGCTCCCGGGGGCGTGATGACCACGCCGGCCTGTTCCTCCTCGGCGGGGGTCCCGTTGGAGCGGACCCGGTCGCGGATCTCCTGCGGCACCTCGATCGGCGGGATCGTGGAGGGGTTGCGGTCCGCCGAGCCGGTCCACGCCGGCCGCTGCGGACGGAGCCGGAGTGCGGTGAAGATCTCGGCGACTTCGGCCTTGTCGAGGGTTTCGCGGTCGAGCAGTGCCAGGACCAGCGAGTCGAGGACGTCGCGGTTCTCCTCGAG
>Ga0136633_1002201_pt1 | contig 13614 bp, 9 predicted proteins | sample AntDrymeUQ832206_2_FD_105494 | JGI IMG/M metagenome (GOLD analysis project Ga0136633, IMG submission 105494) | Polar desert sand microbial communities from Dry Valleys, Antarctica - metaG UQ83 (22.06) | ecosystem: Environmental > Terrestrial > Soil > Desert | place: Antarctica: Dry Valley... | reverse complement strand
GCGATCGCGGCGCGCTATGACCGCGAGCTGCGCGGCGTGCTCACGCCGTTCGTCCGCCGGGGTGTGACCCACGTCTATCACCAGTACACCATCCGCGTGCGTGATCGCGACGTCTTCGCCGAGACGCTCAAGGAGCGCGGCGTCGGGAGCGCCATCTACTACCCGGTCCCGGTCCATCGCCAGAAGCCGTTCATCGCCCTCGGCTACGGCGACGAGCCATATCCGGTGACCGATCGTCTCACCGCCCAGGTGCTCAGCATCCCGGTCCATCCGGCGCTCTCCGAGGACGAGGTGAGCGCCGTGATCGGTGCCGTGAACGAGACGGCGGCCGAGCTTGGCCCGCTGGAGGCTACGACGGCCGGATGACCGCGTCGCAGGATCGCCCGTTGCGCGCCGGCGTCGTGGGGTTGGGGATGATGGGTCGCAACCACGTCCGCGTCTGGGACGAGGGCGTCGAGGGCGTCGAGCTGGTCGCGGTCGCCGACCCGGACACCGCCGCCGTGCAGAGCGCCACGGCCGGGCGCCGGGCGCGAGGCTTCGACGATCCGGAGCGCATGTTCGCGGAGGAGGAGCTGGACCTCGTCAGCATCGTCGCGCCCACCAGCCTTCACCTGCCGGTGACGCTGGCCGCATTACGGGCCGGGGCGAATGTCCTGGTCGAGAAGCCCATCGCCGCCACGCGCGAGGACGCGACGCGCATGATCGACGCGGCGGCCGATGCCGGCCGGATGCTCACGGTTGGCCACATCGAGCGCTTCAACCCGGCCATCCGCGAGCTGCGTCGGCGCCTCGAAGCCGGCGAGCTCGGCCGCATCTTCCAGGTCACGGCCACTCGCCTCGGGCCGTTCCCGGCGCGCATCCGCGACGTTGGGGTCGTGGTGGACCTGGCGCCGCACGACCTCGACATCATGCGCTACCTCGTGGGCTCGGAGCCGGTCCGCATCTACGCCGAGACGGAGCGACGCATCCACACCGAGCACGAGGACCTGTTCAACGGGATGATGAAGTTCGCGAACGGCGTGGTGGGTGTGCTCAACATCAACTGGCTCACGCCGACCAAGCAGCGCGTCCTCACCGTCACCGGCGAGCGCGGCATGTACGTGGCCGACTACATCGCGCAGGACCTGGTCTTCTACGCCAATCCGGATGCGGACGGGACGTGGCTGAACCGTGGCGTGGCCTCGGTGGCAGAGGGCGAGATGACGCGACGGTCGGTTCGGCGCGAGGAGCCGCTGACTGTCGAGCTGCGCGAGTTCGCGCGGGCCGTGCGCGACGGTGCGCCGCCGCCGGTCGACCCCCACGACGCGATGGTCGCGCTGCTGCTGGCGCGCAAGATGGTGGAGTCGGCACTGTCGGGCGAGGTGATCGCCGGCAGCGCCCTGGCCGAGGCACTGTCATGAAGGTCGCCGTGGTCGGGCTCGGGCATATCGGCCTGCCGCTGGCGGTCCAGTACGCATCGCGCGGTCACTCGGTGCTCGGGGTGGACGTTGCGCCGGCGATCGTCGACGCCATCAACCGCGGCGAGTCGCCACACGCCGACGAGCAGACGCTCATCGAGCGGGTGCCGCAGGTCGTGGCCGACGGGAGCCTGCGGGCGACGACCTGGGAGGATCCGGCCGGCGTGCGGGAGGCGGAGGTCATCGTTGTCATCGTGCCGGTGGTCGTGGACGCCGAGCGCGAGATCGACTTCGGGCCGATCGACGCAGCGACCCGCGACATCGCGGCCAACCTCGACCGCGATGCGCTCGTGATCTACGAGACGACCCTGCCGGTCGGCACCACCAGGGATCGTTTTGGACCGATGCTGGCCGGAGTCAGTGGGATGGAGCTCGACCGTGACTTCTTCCTGGCGTTCAGTCCCGAGCGCGTGCTCGTGGGCCGGGTCTTCGCCGACCTCCGGCGCTATCCGAAGATCGTGGGCGGCACGAGCGACGAGAGCACGCGCCGCGCGGTCGAGTTCTATCGGTCCGCGCTGGACCCCGGCACCGAGGTGACGCGGGTTGCCAGTGCCGAAACGGCCGAGATGACGAAGCTGGCCGAGACGACCTATCGCGACGTGAACATCGCCTACGCCAACGAGCTGGCCCGCTATGCCGCCCGCCACGGGATCGACGTCATGGAGGTCATCGGCGCCGCAAACTCGCAGCCGTACAGCCACATTCACCAGCCCGGCGTCGGGGTCGGCGGCCACTGCATCCCGGTCTACCCGCATTTCCTGTTCAACACTGATCCGGAGCTGCGCCTCCCACCGCTGGCGCGAGAGATCAACGAGGGCATGGCGGCCTTCACTGTCGACACCATCGAGGACCGCATCGGCTCCCTGGATGGGCAGTCGGTGCTCGTCCTGGGCGTGGCATACCGGGGCGATGTGAAGGAGGATGCCTTCAGCTCCGCCTTCCGCCTGCGCGACGAGCTGCTGGCGGCCGGGGCGCGCGTCTTCGCCCACGATCCGTACTTCGATGGGGAGCACCTGCGTGACCTGGGCTTCGAGCCATACGAGCTGGGCACGGACGAGCCGATCCGGGTCGCCGTCCTCCAGGCGGCGCATGCCGCCTACCTGGAGCTTGATCCGGCCAGCCTCTCGGGCCTTGAGCTGTTCGTCGACGGGCGCAACGCCGTCGAAAAGGCGCCATATGAGCGTGCCGGCGTGGGATATGTCGGAATCGGTCGCTGAGGCCGCCGACGCCGCGCCGTCGGTCGGGATGGCCGTCGGGCGGGATGTCTGGGTCGTCCTTCCCACCTACAACGAGCGTGAGAACCTTGAGCCGATGGCGACGGCCATCCTGGCCGCGCTGCCGGAGGCATCCCTCCTCATCGTGGACGACGGCTCTCCCGACGGCACCGGCGAGATCGCCGACACCATCGCTGCCCGCGATGGTCGGGTCTCGGTGCTGCATCGGCCCGGCAAGCAGGGGCTGGGCGTGGCCTACCGAGACGGCTTTCGCTGGGTGCTCGAGCGGCCAGAGGCCCGGGCGGTGGTGCAGATGGACGCGGACTTCAGCCACGACCCGGCGGTCCTGCCGCGTCTCCTGGCACCGCTGATGGGCAACGCCGACCTCGTGCTCGGCACCCGCTACATGCCGGGCGGCGACACCGTTGGCTGGCCGTGGTACCGGAAGATGATCAGCCGGGGCGGCACGCTCTTCGCGCGTACGGTGCTGATGTTGCCGTACCGCGACCTGACCGGCGGCTTCAAGGCGTGGCGGCGCGAGCTGATCGACGCCATCCGCCTGCGCGAGACCGCCGGTTCCGGCTACGGCTTCCAGATCGAGACGACCTGGTGGGCGCATCGGCGCGGCGCGACCATCGTGCAGGTGCCCATCGTCTTTCGCGAGCGCGTGGCCGGCACCTCGAAGATGAGCGGCGGGATCGTGCGCGAGGCCATGCTCCTCGTGCTCCGCCTGCGCTGGGGCGCCATCCGCGACGCCGTCCTGCGACCCGGAGCGCGTCAGGGCCGTCTGTAACCCGGTCAAGCGGTGCCCGCCTCGCGGTTGCGCTCAGCGCAACAGTGGGACCAGGAACCGCGCCAGGAGGCAGCTCAGTCGCGTGCGCTCCCCCACGGCATCCGCTAGCATGGCGCCTCGCTCGCCCGGCGGCTGTGATGGCCGCACGCCGAGCCGCTGCATGACCATGAGCCGATGAGCCTTCGATCCCGACCGGTCCTCGACCGCAAGCACCGACCCCGCTGGCAGGATGAGCTGCGCACCCAGCAGCTCACGGTCATCGCCTTCGCCGTCGCGATCGCGCTGGCGCTGGGGATCTTCGGCGCGGCGGCGTGGAACGGCTACTGGGAATCGCATTTCCGGCCGGTCGCCGCCGTCGCCGGCACGACCTACGACCGCGCGGACCTCGCCGAGCGCGAACGGATCATGACCGCAGAGGCGATCTCCGCCATCACCGAGCTCCAGGCCCAACTGGGCGGGCCGCGCGACGAGCTCATTCAGCAGCAGATCGACAGCATCAGCCAAGGTTTCAACAGCCTCACCACGAACGCTGCGCAGTCGCTTGTGGACAGGGCCGTGCTCTCCGCCCAGGTCGACGAGTTTGGCGTTTCGGTCAGCGATGCGGAGCTCGCTGCCGGGCTGGCCGACAGGCTCACCCTGCGGGAGCTGGTGAATGCGAACCTGATCCTGGTCGAGGCCCTTCCGGCCGACGCCGAGCCCGAGGACGAGCCGACCGATGCCCAACGAGCCGAGGCCCAGGCGGCGGCACAGGCGGCACTCGAGCGCGTGGAAGGCGGCGAGGATTTCGCCACGGTCGCCGCCGAGACCAGCGACGACTTCACCGCGTCCGTGGGTGGTTCGCTCGGCTGGTTCGAAGCCGATGACCCCGCCTACGGCGAATACTTCGACGCCCTTGCCGATGCCGACGAAGGAGACCTGGTCGGGCCGATCGAGACGGAGCGCGGGGCGGCGGTGCTGGAGCTCGTCACGCGACGGGAAACCACGTCCGAGGGCGGCCTGGGCGACCTGCTGCGCGCGCAGGGGGTCGACGAGGCGACCTACCGCGACTACGTGCGCGGCGAGCTGCTGGCGGATCAGCTCCGCGACCACTTCGAGGACGAGGTGGTGACCGCGACCGTGCCGCAGCAGCGGGTGGCCCAGATCTTCATCGCCCCGGTTTCCGGCACCGTCGTGCCGCAGGAGCGGTCGCGTCACATCCTGGTCCAGCCGGATCCCGAGCTCGAGGACCAGGCGGAGGCGACCGATGAGCAGTGGGACGCGGCGCTCTCCGAGGCAGGCGAGGTCCAGGTGCTGGTGGAAGCCACGGATGCGGACTGGTTCACCATCGCGGAGGAGCACAGCGACGACACCGGCTCCGCCACGCGCGGCGGCGATCTGGGTTGGTACGACCCGGCGAATCCGGGGTTCGTGCCCGAGTTCGCGGCGGCCCTCGCCGAGCTCGGAGTCGGCGAAGTGAGCGATCCGATTCGCACCGACTTCGGCTACCACGTCATCCAGAAGACCGGCGAGCGCGAGAGCCCGCAGGCCCAGGCGGCCGATCTGGTGGAGCAGCTCCGCGCGGATCCCGATACCTTCGCCGAGGTTGCGACGCGGATGAGCGAGGATCACGAGACGGCGCGCGACGGCGGTGAGCTCGGCTGGGTCGCGCCGTACCAGTTGAGCGCCGCGCTGGAAGAGGCGGTCTTCGGCCTCAGCGAAGTGGGCGAGATCAGCGATCCGATCGACGCGGGGACCGAGGGGATCACCATCTACCAACTGCTCGAGTCGAGCGACGGCGTCGAGATTGAGGACGATCGGCTGGAGCAGATCCGCTCCAGCGGCTTCGACCGCTGGTTGGACGACGAAGTCCGGGCGCCGGTCGAGACCTGGATCGACCCGCAGTTCGCCTCGACCACCGCCTGAGCCGATGACCCCCGACGCATCGCGCGGCGTCGACAAGCTGCTGGCCGCAGCCGGCATCGATGCCGCGGACGGTGTCCAATTGGTGGCAGCCAGCCGGCTGTCATCGGTCCCGTTCGATCCTTCGCTGCCGCTGCTCATCCTGCGCGGCGGTCCGCCGGCCACACCGCCGCTGCCGGGTCGCCATGCCCGCTCCGGGCCGCTCGATGTGCTCGGCTCTCTCTACCCCGTGACGCACGGTCTGATCCGGCTCGGCGACGGCGCGGCGCTGACGCTCGACTCGCTCGATGAGGCCACCCTGCTCGCCGCCGATTGGCTCATCGGGCCGCTGGATGCGGTCGACAACCTGGCCAGCCCGCACGGCATGGCCGCCATCAGCGCCCGGCTGCGCGCGCCCGACGGCTGCCCGTGGGATCGGAAGCAGACCCACCGGACTCTGCGCCCTTACCTCTTGGAGGAGGCCTACGAGACCATCGACGCCATCGAGAACGGGTCGCCGGCCGACCTGGCCGAGGAGCTGGGCGATGTCCTGCTCCAGGTCATTCTCCACGCGCAGTTTGCCGCCGAGGCCGGCGAGTTCGACCTGACCGATGTGTATCGGTCCATTGGCGCCAAGATCGTGAGACGCCATCCGCACGTCTTCGGCGAGGTCGCCGTCGACGGCGTCGCCGCGGTCGCCAGCAACTGGGAGGCGATCAAGGCCGGCGAGCGTGCCACCGGCGGCAAGGAGCACGATGGCGCCTTCGGCAGTGTCGCTCGCGCGCTGCCGGCCCTGGCAGGAAGCCGCGAGATTCAGGAGCGCGCATCCACGCTGGGATGGGACTGGGACGCCATCGCCGGCGTGTGGGAGAAGGTCCACGAGGAGATCACCGAGCTGCGCGGTGCCGAGACGGACGACGAGCGCCTGCACTAGCTGGGCGATGTCCTCTTCGCGCTCGTCAACCTGGCGCGCTGGATGAAGCTGGACCCCGAAGAGGCGCTGCGGACCGCAAACCACCGATGGGTGGCGCGCTATCGAAACGTCGAGCGCCTGGCCGCCGAGCGTGGCGTTGATCTCGATGCCCTGACATTGGCCGAGAAGGATCTGCTGTGGGACGAGGCCAAGCGTTCATGAGCCGCGTCGCGATCGTCGTCCATGCCGTCTACCCCGGAGACCCCCGCATCCGCCGCCAGAGCGACGCGCTGCTCGAAGAGGGGCACGAGGTCGACATCATCTGCCTGCGTCAACCCGGAGAGGCATTTGAAGAGGCCGATGCCGCGCTGCGCATCGTGCGCATGCCGCTCAACCGCGGCTTCATCGGCTTTGCCGGGCACATCGCCGAATACGCTGCCTTCAGCGCCATGGTGGCCTGGCGACTGGCACGCGAACATCGCACCCGGAGGTACGACCTGGTCCAGGTGGCGACGGTGCCCGACTTCCTTGTCTTCGCCGCGCTGCCCGAGAAGCTCGGCGGCGTGCCGCTGCTGCTTGACCTGCACGAGGACATGCCGGAATTCTTCCGCGACCGGTTCGCGAGCCCGCTGCTGCGCCCGCTCCTGCCGATGGTGACCGCGGCCACGCGAGCTTCGGCGGCGGTGGCCGACGCGATCATCACCGTGCACGAGCCGTTGCGACTGCTTTCCATCGCCCGTGGCGTGGATCCAGAGCGCATCAGCGTGGTCATGAACAGCGCGGATGGTCGCCTGTTCGACCCGTCGCGGCACGAGCGACGAGGGTTCATGGCGGATGGGACGCTGCGCCTCATCCACCATTCGAACCTCCAGCGCATCTACGGCCTGGACGTGGCGATCGAGGGGCTGGCCCGCATCCGCTCCGACCTGCCGTGGCGCCTGGACGTCTATGGCGACGGCCCGTGGCGGCCCCAGATCGAGGCCGCCATCGAGCGCACCGGGACCGGCGACCGGGTGACCCTCCACGGCCGCGTGGCAATGGACGATCTGCCGGGGCTGCTGGCCGGCTCCGACATCGGCCTGGTGCCATCGGTGGCCGAGCCGTACATGGCGTACAGCCTCAGCACCAAGCTGCTGGAGTACGCGGCCATGGGCGTCCCGACCATCGCCACTGATCTCGCCACCTTCCGACATCACTTCACCGATGCGGCCCTGCGCTTCGTTCCCGGCGGTGATCGCGATGTGCTGGCTCGCGCGGTCGAGGCGCTCGTCCACGATCCGACCCGAACGGTCGCCATGGGACTCGAGGCCCAGCGCCAGGCCGCCGCCTACGACTGGGAGCACCAGCGGCGGCGCTACCTGGAGATTGTCGATCGCCTGGTTACGGAGGGCGCGGCGGGCTGAGCGGCGTCGGGCTCCGCCTGGCACAGGAGCACGCCGACCCCGAGCAGGAACCAGAACAGGAAGCCGACGCTGTTTGCCTCGAGCAACATGGTGGACAAGGAGCTGACGGCCAGGGCGGCGGTCGCGGCGGCCGCGCCGCCCAGGATGATGCGACGTCTGCCCGTCGTCCCGCGCGCGGCGCTCAGGATGCGAAGGCCGGGCATGACGGCGGCCGCCAGGAACGCGAGGGCGCCCACGATTCCGGTCTCGACCACGAGATGCAGCCAGAAATTATCGACGGTGCGCTGCTGCGGGTCGGTAAGGAGCGCATCGGTCCCGTACTCGGCGTAGATCGGCGTGCCGAAGAGGTCGGCCGCGGCCCCTCCGTAGCGGCCCGGTCCGACGCCCAGAACGGGGTGGTCGGCGATGATGGGCAGCGCATTGATGACGAACAGCGTGCGCAGGTCACGCCCGTCGCCGATGGTGTCCATACGGCCGACGGTCGAGTCGACGAGATTGGGCCGCTTGCCGGACCCGTCGAGGCCGAGGAGCAGGTCACGCGGCATGACGACGGCCGTGGCAAAGGTGAGGGCCAGGATGCCCACGGTCAGCAGCAACGTGCGCCGGTCGAGCACGGCGATGACGATCGTGGCGCCGAGGCCCATTGCCAGCCACGAGCCGCGGGAGAAGGTCAGCCACAGGGCCAGGAGCAGGACGAAGGCGATGCCGATCGCCAGCCAGCGGGCGCGGCCGGACAGTGAGGTGCCCGCGAACAGCGCGAAGGGCGCGGCGGCGGCGAGGAACGCGCCGAGGACGTTGGGATCACCAATGAACGACGCCAGCCGATACACCTCTCCGAAGCGACCGGTGACCACCGCCAGCCCCAGGATGTCGGGTGACAGGAGCGCCTGGGCCAGCGCGACCAGCGCCGCCGCCATGGTCACCACCCCGAAGGCGCCGACCGCGAGCATCGCCTGGCGCAGCGAGAAGCCCACGAGCCGCGGCAGGTAGAAAAGCATCGCCGCGTCCAGCGTGAAGACCAGTCCCACGACGGCCACGTCGACCGGCACGGCGTTGACGAGGGCTGAGACGACGGCCAGCGCCGCGAAGGCGACGAGCGCCCAGGTGACCGGGTGCTGCAAGGCAGGCGACACGCGCCCGGTGCGCCAGGCCGCCACGCCCAGGGTCAGGGCGACCACCAGCAGCAGTGCCTCGGACACGAAGTGCGTCGCGTTCCCGAGGTCGGGGGGCAACAGGCCGGCGAAGAGGTAGCGATCCAGGATCGGGGCCAGCACCACGGCAACGATCGCCACCCGCGACCAGCCCAGCCCGCCAAGGATCAGTCCGGAATCGGTTGGGGCGGGTCGCATCGCGCATCGGATGGTAGCGGGTTGCGTTCGGTCATCTGGGCCATCGGTTCCGCCCTACGAGCGGACCATGGGGCCATAGGCGGAAGCGGAGGGCGGCCATAGCATCGGTGACAAATGGGCGATTCGCGCCCCTTCTTCACCCCAGCTGCCCCCGAGGAGCCACCTGTTGCGAGACCGAATCCGAGCCGTCTTCATCGCCGCGATCACCTTGGCGGCGGCCGTCATGGTCGCCGCGCCGGCGCCGGCCAGCGCCGTAGGGGAGAAGGTCGCCATCATCGTCGGCCCGGTCGGTGGTCTCAGCACCTCGTATCGGTCCATGGGGGACCGGGTGGCCACAGCCGCCACCGAAGCGGGGGCAACCGTCGTGAAGGCGTACACCCCGAACGCGACCTGGGCCAACGTCAAGGCCGCCGTCAACGGTGCCAACGTCATCGTGTACCTCGGCCATGGCAACGGCTATCCCAATCCGTATGGCGCCAATGAGCTGACCGATCGGTCCAACGGCTGGGGCCTGAACACGTCGACCACGAACGGCGATGCCGACAGTTGGTCGGCCGGCACGCTCGTCTACTGCGGCGAGAGGGCGCTGTTGGGCACGTTGACCTCGTCCGATGGCGCAGCCCAGCGCAACTACTGCGGCGGCAACGGCAACACCGATGGCATCACGCCCGCCCCGGGTTTCACCATGGTCTACGCGCAGGCTCACTACGCGCCCGGATTCGGCGAGCGCTACACGCAATCGACGCCGCTCACCACCCTTGACGAGGCTCAGCAGCGCGTCCGCCACTACTCGTCGCCCATCCTGAGCCTGGGCGGCACGTTCCTCGCCACCGCATACAGCGACGCCCACGAGATCGTGTCGCGCGTCCTCACCGGGAGCGGGACCACCTACGGCGACCTGTTCCGAGCGGGCAGGGGCTACAGCCCGTCCACGCTGACCGACATGGCGCACCCCGACTCCGCGGCCTCGCGCGTCTGGGTCCAGCAAACCACGATCAGCGCACTGCATTTCGGTGAGCCGGACTACTGGTACGCCTTCGCCGGCGATGCGAACCGCACGCCCGGTGGAGCCATCGGGACGCCAGCACCGCCACCACCAGCACCGCCACCACCAGCACCGAGCGGCCCGGCCATGGAGCGACTGGCCGGCGCCGACCGATTCGCGACCGCCGCCGCCATCAGTGCCGCAAGCTTCACACCCGGCGTCCCCGTCGCCTACCTCGCGACGGGCCTGGACTTCCCCGATGCGCTGGCTGCCGGAGCCGCAGCGTCCCTCAGCGGCGGACCGGTCCTCCTCGTCGCCAGCAGCAGCCTGCCGTCTGCGACGGCGTTGGAGCTGACGCGACTGCGCCCGCAGGCCATCAAGGTCATCGGCGGATCAAGCGTGGTCGCGGACGGCGTGCTCGCGGCCGTGCAGGGCTACGCCACCAGCGGCAGCGTCGAGCGCGTGGCCGGCACGAACCGATTCGCCACAGCGGCCCAGATCAGCGCCACCACCTTCGCGCCGGGCGTCCCGGTCGCGTACATCGCCACCGGCAGGAACTTCCCCGATGCCCTGGCCGGCGTGGCCGCGGCCGGGTCGGTCGGCGGGCCGATTCTCCTCACCCAGCCGGACCGCCTGCCCGCCGAGACATCCGCCGAGCTGAACCGCCTGCGCCCTGGGCGGATCGTCGTCCTGGGCGGCTCGGGCGTCGTCTCGGACGCCGTGCTCGGCGCGCTCGCGGCGCACACCGGCGGCACCGTGACGCGCCTTGCCGGCCCGGACCGCTTCGCGACCGCCGTGGCAGTCTCGACCGGCACGTTTGCCAGCGGCAAGACGGTCTTCGTCGCCACGGGCGTCAACTTCCCGGATGCGCTCGGCGGCGGACCGGTCGCGGGCGGCCTGCCCGGACCGTTGCTGCTGGTGCAGACGAACAGCCTCCCGTCCAGCGTGGCGGCCGAGCTCCAGCGCCTCGACCCGGATCGGATCGTGATCCTCGGGGGTACCGGCGCCGTCTCGTCGGCCGTCGTCAGCCAGATCCAGGCGCTCCTCGGCAGCTGAGGCGGCGCCACGAGGGGCGCATGGGCCAGAGGTACCATTGGGGGGAGCGCTGCGGACCGGTAGCGTGCGGTGCGGTCGAGGCCAATTTTCCACGCACCATGGGAAGCACATGCTGACACGCCGACTTCGATTCCTGACGTTGCTCGCGCTGAGTGCCGCATTGCTCGCGGCACCGATCCCGGCCGCGGCCGCCGATCCATCCCTCGGTCCCGCGGTGACACTGCCCGACGGCACCGTCCTGCCGCCCATGCCGGCCGAGCAGGTGGTGCCAAGCGTGCAGTCGGCCATGCTCGCTGAGCACGGCGGGACCCAGGAGCTTGCGGCCCTGGGGACATCGGTCCAGGGCGCCGTCGCAGACGCGGGCGCCACCGTCCAGGCCGCCCCTCTCGTCCAGGCACAGGGCGGCCTCGCGGGCCCCGCTGGCCCCCTGCCCAACGGACTGCGACAGGAGGTCTTCGGATTCCTCCCGTACTGGAAGCTGGACGCCGCCACGCGCGCCAGTCTCCGGCTCGACCTGGTCTCGACCATCGCCTACTTCAGCATCGGCGTGCAGTCGGACGGCAACCTGGCCACTGGCCCCGCCGACACGCCGACCACCGGGTGGAACGGCTGGACCTCGTCCGCCATGACCGAGCTGATGAACGCTGCCCACGCTCGCGGCGTGAAGGTGGTGCCGACCATCACCATGATGGCCTGGAGTGGCGACTACACCGACATGTCGACCCTGCTCAACGATCCAACGTACCGAGCGCGCCTGGTGGACCAGGTGGCTGCCCTCATCCGCGGTCGAGGGGCGGATGGCGTCAACGTCGACTTTGAGCCGGTGCCCTCGGGCCTGCGCTCGCAGTTCACCGGCTTCATCCGCGAGCTCAAGGCCGGCCTGGTGGCTCACGGCGTCGGCTCCTACGTGACCGTCGACACCATGGCCGGGGCCGCGAGCTGGTCGAGCGGCTATGACGTCATTGGCCTCACGGCAGATGGCGCGGCCGATGCGCTGATGGTGATGGCCTACGACTTCAGCTGGTCCGGATCCTCGCGTGCAGGTGGCGTGGCGCCCATCGAAAGTGACTTCATTTACGCCTCCGGCGACGCACTGCGGGCGCATCTGGCATACGTTCCTCCGCAGAAGCTCATCTGGGGCGTGCCGTACTACGGCCGCGCCTGGAATACGGACAGCGACATGCAGAACGCCACGGTCCGCTCACCTGCCCAGTCGGTCGCATTCAGCTACTACTGGTCCGACGACGGCGCGCCGGCCGGCGGCAAGGTCCTGGCCGAACGATTCGGGCGTCGCTGGGATGCGGCTGGCCAGGTACCGTGGTTCGGCTTCTGGGATGCCGGCAGCAACGGGTATCGCCAGGGCTATTACGACGATCCGGCGTCGCTGCGGGCGAAGTACGACATGGTCCTGGCCCATGACCTCGCCGGGATCGGAATCTGGCACCTAGGCATGGATACCGGCGTCAGCGACCTGTGGGATCTCCTCGAGGATCGCTTCGTGAAAGCCCAGGCCCGGCTCGCTGGCGCAGACCGGTACGCCACGGCGGCCGCCGTGAGCGCCTCGACCTTCGCGTCCGGCGTGCCCGTGGCCTACGTCGCCACCGGAGCAAATTTCCCGGATGCACTGGCCGCGGGGCCAGCGGCCGCCCGATCCGGCGGGCCGGTGCTCCTGACCACGCCGACCTCGCTGCCGGACGTGACGGCTGCGGAGCTCGGACGCCTGCGGCCCCAGCGGATCGTGGTCCTGGGCGGTCTCGGCGCCGTGAGCGACGCGGTGCTCGCACGGCTGGCCGGCTACGCGACGAGCGGCCAGGTGACGCGGATCGCCGGCGCCGACCGATACGCAACCGCGGCCGCGACGAGCGCAAGCACCTTCGCGTCGGGTGTGCCGGTGGCGTACGTGGCGACAGGTGCCTCCTTCCCCGATGCTCTTGCCGGCGGCGTGGCTGCCGCCCGAGCCGGCGGGCCAGTGCTCCTCGTCAGCGCGAACAGCGTGCCGAGTGCCACGCGCGCCGAGCTCGCTCGCCTCCGGCCGGTCAGCATCGTGGTCCTGGGCGGGACCGGTGCCGTGAGCGACGCCGTGCTCGCCACGCTGGGCGGGTACGTGACGGGCGGTTCGGTGACACGCATGGCGGGCGCAAATCGCTTCGCCACGGCGGTTGCCATCAGCCAAGCTTCGACCGCCGACGACGCGCCACGCACCGTGTACGTGGCAACGGGCCTGAACTTCGCCGATGGTCTGTCCGGGACCCCCGCCGCGGCCCGAGCGAATGGACCGCTGCTGATTCTGCCGTCCAGCACGCTCACGAACGACATCGCTGCTGAGCTTCGACGCCTGAACCCGCCGCGCGTGGTGATCCTGGGAGGCACGGTTGCCGTGTCGAGCGCGCTGGCGGACGAGATCGCCGCCCTGTGGGACTGACGGTGGCATAGAGGTTGTCGGCTCCGGCGTAGAATCGGCAGCCACATGACCACCACCACGCCACCGATCACCGGCCGACGAAACGACGGCCGCGTCCCCAACCAGTTGCGCGCGGTCAAGATCGTCCCGGACTACCTGAAGTTT
>Ga0136633_1002200_pt1 | contig 13621 bp, 13 predicted proteins | sample AntDrymeUQ832206_2_FD_105494 | JGI IMG/M metagenome (GOLD analysis project Ga0136633, IMG submission 105494) | Polar desert sand microbial communities from Dry Valleys, Antarctica - metaG UQ83 (22.06) | ecosystem: Environmental > Terrestrial > Soil > Desert | place: Antarctica: Dry Valley... | reverse complement strand
CATCGTTGCCAGCGCCTCGTCACTGACGACGAACTCCCGCACTCGCTCAGGCTATCGCATCCACTCCTTGTGCGCGCGAACTATTCTCTAACGGTCCCTTACCCGTGCATTGTCGCAGCACCGGGGAGTGGCCCCCCGTGTTCCAAAGTCCGAGCGGCAACTGCGGGAGTCGTCGCACCCGACCTCGCGAACTACGGAGCCGAAGAGCGGCGCGCGACGGTGGCGGGGGCGGTGCCGCCGACCGGAACCTGGCCGGCGCGGGAGTCCGACGTGGTCGGCGGGGTGGCACTCCCTCCTCCTGCTGGCGGAGAGACGTCCGTTGGAGGGTAGGGAAGGAGCGGGATGGACGGCGCCATGGGGCTCGGGCCGGCCCGGTCGACGCTCGCGCCGGGAAGCTGGACCGGGCCCGGAGCACCCGGTGGCGTCGAGACGGGCGGAGTTGCCGGCGAGGTGGCCGCAGGCCGGCCCGGTGCCCCACCTGGTCCGTCCGCCGGCGTGGTGACGGCGGGCTGGCGAGGTGCACCGCTGGGTCCGGCCGGCGGCGTGGTGGCGGCAGGCTGGCCGCCAATGCCGGCCGGTCCGGCGGGGGTCAAGCCGGCAACTGGGCCGATAGAGCCGCCCGGCACGGCCGAGGTCGGCCCGTATTGGGGGACCTGCTCGCGGGCAGTCGAGGGCCGGTCCGGGTCGTCGAGCTCGAAGGGGGTGACGGCCTCGAAGACCCAGGACACCGCCTGCATGACAGGTTGAGGAAGAGCGCCGGTCGTACCGACCGCCGCCAGGGCTGCGGCCGCCACTCCGGCAGCGGCGGCGATCCCCACCGTGAAGCGGCGCCGTCGGAAGAACGGGACCACGTCTGCCCCCCGGTCGGACGCACGAATGGCCGCCACGGAGTCGGGCTGCGACGGCGGGACTGCCGCCAGCGGCTGTGCTGCCTCCGCCCCTACGGCAGCGCCCGGGTCCCCCAGGAAGGCGAGGAGTGCTGAGCTAGGGCGGGGGGCGGGACCGGTGGCTCCTATGAGGACCTCGTCAGCCAGGCTCGCCAGCGCTTCGTCCCGTGCCCAGGCATCGTGGGAGTGACCCAGGAAGAACGCCTCGATGGCTTCGTCGGGTAGCTCGGTCATTCCCATTCCACCTACGTCATCGCCAGGGCGGTTCACAGCGATACCCCCTCGCTCTCGATCAGGCGCCGGATGGCGGCCAGAGCCCGGCGCTGCAGCGCCTTTACTGCGGTGGGCGACTTGCCCAGCGCTTCTGCGGCCTGCTCGATGGTCATGGCCGAGAGCATGCGGAGCAACAGGACGTCTCTCTGGTCGGGCGCCAGACGGTCGCAGAGCCTGCGGACGCGCTCCACGCTGAGGCGGCGCAGCACCTCGTCCTCGACGTTGCCGCCGGCGTTCGCATGGTCACTGGGCTGCTCGTTGGCCATCTGCGGACGCCGGCCGGCGCGCCGACGCTCATCGACCAGGCGGCGGTGGGCGATGGTGAACATCCAGGAGCGGAACTGACCCTCGTCGCCGGCGAATGACCCAATGGCAGTGAACACATTGAGGAAGACCTCGTTGGTCAAGTCCTCGGGGTCGGCGGCGCCTTGCATACGGAGGTAGCCCACCACGGACGGAGCAAAGGCCTGGTAGAGGCGGTCGAACGCCCACGAGCCGCCGGACTGGGCGGCGGCCAGAGCCGACGGGAATGCCTCGCCGATCCGCGCGGGGCGTTGCCCTCGAGGGGTCACAGCTTCCGTATCGGCCACCGCTCGCCTTTCCTCCAGTCCCTTCCTACCCGGCAACCGCCGCCCGAACGCGCACGAGGCCCCGCACCGTTGCGGGGCCTCGTGACTCCAGGGGGGTCCAGCGGCTCAGTTCGAGCGGCCGACCATGCCCTTGACGAAGGGCGGGATGTGCTGGCCACCGGGGGTCTGAGTGGCGGCGTCGATACCCGTGGCGGCAGCGGCGGCGGCCGGCGGAAGGGCCGGCGGGGCCACGGGGGGCACGCTGGCGGGCGGGCCCGGCACGAAAGCGGGCAGGTTGGGGGCGGCAGGGGTCTGGCGGGCCCGGTCGATGCCGGTGGCGCCGGAGCTCGCCGGCGGGGTGACCGGGGGCACGCTGGCGGGCGGGCCGGCCACGACCGTCGGGAGGTGGGCCGCCGCGGGAGTCTGCGCCGCGACACCGAGGCCGGTCTGAGCGCCTGCACCGGCCTGTGCCCCCGAGGCGGTGGCTGCGGTGCTCAGGCCCAGGTCGGCATTGGTGTTGGGAACGGTCGGGAGCTGGACCACGACGGCCGGGGGCGCCCCTCCGGATGCGTCGGGCACGACGACGGGCATCACAGTGGCCACGCCGGCGGTGGCGACGGTAGCGATGCCCAGCCCGACCCCGGCCTTGGCTGCCACGCCCAGGCCGGCGAGCTTGGTTGCGATTCCTGCGAGGATTGCGGGGATCATGTTCTCTCCAGTTCGGTAGTCCGGCCGCCTGCGTCCGCAGGCCCGGTGACGTTGCTTGCTGCCGTCGCCGGCAGGTCGCCCTTTCGGTGGAGAAGCCGCTGGCGTGGCCTCTCACAGCCGTTATCGCCTGCGAGCCAAGGAGCGATACTGCCTGGCTCGAAATATTCTCCTCGGCGTGGTCCAGTGTCTCGGTGGGCGACTGCACAAAGGGGTCTGATCCCGGGGTCAACGTCAGCGGAGGTCAGTTGCGGTCGGTCAGGCGCCCGACCTCGATCCGGCTCAGACACATGTCTGCGTCCGGACCGAGGACGATGAACAGGCGCTGGAGCGGCCCCTCGGGCAGGGTAAAGACGTTTCGGTGCTCGGTTGCAGCGCCCTTGAGCCAGGTGAACCTCGGCGGGCTGAGCGGTCCTCCGCCGAGCGGTTCTGTGATGAACGCTACGACCTGCCGCCGCTTCGATGAACTGTGGAGCAGCAGAGACGGGTGGTCGCCTCCAGCCCATGCGGGCACGTCCATCGTGACCGGTTCCGACGACTTCCCCGAGGTGGTGCACAGAGCACCGTCACGAATCTCCGATTTGGCGGGGTTGAAGCCCATCACGCCCAAGCCCAGCAACGCCGCCATGTCACCGCCGGCGTCGGATACGAAGGAGACCGGGCGGGCGGTGCCATCGTCCATGACCTCGAACAGCTCCCGCCCAGCTACCTCGAAGGTGACGTCCTCGTCCAGCACCGGAAACACCTCCGAGTGACTGGTCCAAGGCCCGGCGGTTGGATACATGACCGGCTGCGGCACCATTCCGTCGACGAATACGGGTCTCATGCCTTGGCGCCTGCTCCCGTCCAAAAAGGCCTGCACCCGCTCCGTGTAGGCGCTGGCAGTGGGCCCTGGCCAGATGTCGCTCTGGCTGATCCGGTGGGAACCCCACCAGCTCAGGGCCAGGTATGACGCCAGCGCGGTGGCCACGAGAGCCCGCACCCCGACGGGGGTGCTGGAGGTGCGATGGGGCGCTGGAGGAGGGAGCCCAGCCCGGCGGCTCCCCAGAACGGCCGCGCCGACGGCGATGACTATCAGGAAGACGATCTCCACGTTGTAGACCACCTGGTAGGCCACCTGTCGGGGCCCGAAGATCCCGATTCGTGTCAGCCCGACGGCGAGGGCATTGACCAGCACAGTGATGGTCAGGAAGAGCCAGGCCCGCCAAGCAGACTTTCGACGGAGGAGGGTCCAGACGATGCCGGCGACGACGAGCAACTGCACGCCGGCGAACGCCAGGATTGCCGGGGTCGAGTCGTTCGTCTGGGGTATGTAGAGCCCGAAGGTGCCCGGCGCCACCACCCTGAACCATGAGTTGGCCAGGAACGGGCCGACCGTCGCCCGCGAGGGGCTTTGAAGCTGTCCGCCTGCGACGTAGCCGCGAACGTAGACGATCGAGTACAGCGCAACGGGAACGACGTAGAGCAACCACACCCGCCACTGACGCAGTGCCCCGGCAATCGACGCCCGTACCGGCTCGTCGGGCTCCAGCAGCAGGACCCGCAGGAGGACCAGATAGAGCGGGACGAAGATCGGCTTGACGTAGAACAGGAGTCCCACGGCCATCGCCCCGACCGAGACGGCCAGCCATCGGTGGGAGCCACTGCGGTGGAAACGGAGGAAGCCCAAGATCGACAGGAAGGTGAACAACGTGGCCGGCACTCGGTCCATCCCCGAGGACCACCACTGCTGGACCGCAACGTGAACCGTCGACGTCCCGTAGACGAGGGTGAGTACGAGCGCCGGCGTCGGGTCGAACAGCTCGCGAAGCACTCTGTGGAACAGCAGAATCGAAGCGGCGAATCCCAGGAGGAGAATGCCTTGGGCCACGGAGAAATTCAGGGGGGCGACGGTGTGGAGAAACCAGTCTCCGAGCTTGTGCGCGGGAGCGAAGTGGGCGGAGGTCGGTGACAGGAGGTATCGGACCGAGAGGCCGTTCTCGACTTGAATCTCCCGGAAGTTGACGAAATCGTCGCTGTAGAAGCCGCTCGTCGAGGTGAAGTAGGCCGCTGCGGCCACCGACAGGGCGACGATTCCCAGCAGGATTGCTGGGCTGGCCGGCCCGTCACCCAGCGGCGCCCGCCTGGCTGAATGGACTGAGCCTGCTGTGCGCGCCTGTATGAGCTCGGTGTTGCCCTGCCTGCCGTGGCGAAGCATCCGCCACAGAAAGGCGCTGACCGCAATGAGGATCAGCAGGGCAATGAAGGAGGCGAACGCCACGACAGATCCGAGCGACCCTTAGCGCTGAGCCGACGCCGACCGACTGCCTTCGAGCTGCGCCGCTGTGGGTACCACCACCGTCGGCGCGAGAAGGTGGACACATCTTTGTCCGTTGCGATCGGTCACGTCGACCCCTTTCGAAGGATTCCGAACCGGCTCCCCGCTTTGCTCGCCTCGCAGCCGATCACAGGGACGCTCCCGGCCATCTCGACGACGAACCTCTCGATCGCCAGGCTCTCGTCGATGTCGTCGGAGATCATGACGCCGCCCGGCCGCAATGCCTGCCATGCGCAGCGGAACTCGAACACCATAGTCGCGCACATCGATGGGGCCGAGGTCCGCCAGGAGCGGGGGGAGCCGGCGGCGCGTTCGAACCTCGTTATCACCGCCGGCCGCAGATGGCGCGCCGCAGACCAGGCGGCGTAGGCCAGATTCGGATCCCCGTCGTGGAAATCCCGGCCCTCGGCCGGCGGGTAGTACAGCGTGGTGCACCCGTCACGGGTTCGGGCCAGCACGATGCGGATGATCGTCCGGATCAGGTGGCCGACCTTGCGCAGCGGAACTGACCGACCTCGTCCATCTCATGAGAGAAAGTCCATGCGCACATGAACCAGATCGAACGCCGTGTCCTCCCCGTCGCGCAATGCCTGGATCATGACCGCCTGGCCACCGAAGGGCGGTGGTGTCTGACGACGACCACGACCCTGGGCTTCGCTTCCTTCCGGAGGGGTCCCGTGGCTCATCTCCGAGCCGCACAACGGCCGGGCACTGCACGACGGCGCGTCCGCGCCCCGTCACCGCGAATAGGCGAAGGTGCGGAGACGGCTGCGTCGCGTGCCGACGTTCCGGTCTGTCGGGACCACCCCGCCGTAGTAACCGCCGTCGTAATAGTCGCCCTGACCGGACTTCGACACCTTGTTGGCCACGACGCCGAGCACCCTGGCGCCCGTGCCCTCCAGGATCGCCACGGACTGCTTCAACGACTCCCGCCCGGTCTCGTTCACCGCTGCCACCAGGACCACTCCGTCGGACCTCGCGGCCAGGACAGCAGCGTCGGTGACCGCCAACAGCGGCGGTGTGTCGAGGATGACGACGTCGGCCGACGCCGCCCACTCGACGAGGAGGGCGGACATCCGGCGAGAACCGAGCAGCTCCGCCGGGTTCGGCGGCGTGGGCCCGGACGGGAGCAGCAGCAGGTTCTTGAGCGGCGTGCTGACGACGGCCCGCTTCGCCTCGGTGGCCTCACCGAGGGCGGGCCCAGGGCTTCTGTTCCCGTTCCCGTTGGCGGCGGAAGCCGCACTCCCCCTCTTCACCGGTGCGATCAGCCCGGTGAGCCCTGGCGACGGCGGGTGCTTCCCGAACATCTCGTCGATGATCGAGCGACGTAGGTCGGCCGAGACGAGAAGGGTGCGGTAATCGGCCTGCGCGAACATGGCGGCCAGGTTGGCGGCGACGAGGGACTTGCCCTCGCCCGGCATCGAGCTCGTTACGACGATCAGCTTGATCGGGCGGTCGACGCCGAGATACTGGATGCTCGTGCGCAGGGAGCGGATCGCTTCGGCGAGCGGGCTGTTCGGTCGCTCGAGCACGACCACGCTCGCGCCACCTTTCGCCGTCTCGTCGTCGAGGGGCAGACGGGCGAGCAACGGCAGGCCGCTGATCTCCTCGACCTCGTTCGCCGAGCGGAGGCGGTCGTTCAGCTGCTCCCGGAGAAGGGTGATGCCGACGCCGAGCAGGAGACCGACGAACACGCCCAGGATGCCGTCACGCACCGGCTTCGGGCTGATCGCCGCCGAGGGCACCCTGGCCTCCTGGATGAGCTCGGCCTCGCCCCGCTTGAGGCTGATGTTCACCAACAGCTCCTGCTGGCGGGCGAAGAGGATCTCGTACTGCACGGCGGCGGCGTAGCGCGCCGCCTTGAGCGCTTCGGCAGTGGTCGCCGGGCCGCCGGCTCCTCCGAGACCGTCGACCTGGCCCGCCGGGCGGGCCGGCGCCGTCGCCGACCCCGGAGATGCGGGCGTAACGAGCTGGGAGGTGGCTCCGGGGACCGTCGAGCCCTCCCCGATGCGAGTGTCGAGCTGGGCGATCGTGGTCTGGAGGGGAGCAAGCCTTCCCTCGATGTCCTTCGCCGCCTGCTCGAGGCCGGCGACAACGGCCTTGCGCCGGTTCTCGATGTACCCCTTGGCTACGGCGTTGGCGATGTCGCTGGCCTGGGCGGGCTCCGGGTCCACGGCCGAGATCTTCAGCACGTTGCTCTTCCCGTCCTGGGCGACGGAGATCTTGCTTTCGATCTCCTCCACGCTGACGGCCGGGATGGCCTTGGCCGCCTCTCGGGCGACCCCTTCACTCTCGACGATGCTGTGCTGACCGGCGACGTAGCGGTCGGGATCGGCGAACGCGCTCTGTCCGACGTTGTCGGGGTTGAGCTGCTCGGTGGGATCGTTGGGCCGCAACAGCACGCGCGCCGACGCCTGGTAGAGCGGCGTACGCAGGCTGGAGACGATCCCGGCGACCAGGCCGACGACGACGACCGCCTCGACGATGAACCACGTATGGCGCCGAAGCATCTCGACATGTCGGCGCAGTTCCAGCGGTGGTCCCTCCTCTTCCGACGCGCGCGCGCTGGACGCCAGGTTACTCAATGCCGGGGGCTGCTCCCTGGTAGGCAGACCGTCGGCTAGTTCGTCCGCTGCTCGTAGGTGAGTGTCCGGAGGGGCCGGTTCGACCTCCCGGCTCCGGCCGTCGATCACCGCCCGCAGGCGGTCACGCATGGTGCCGACCTGGCGCACCCACGTCAGGCGTAGGTCCCGTGGGCAGCTGCCTGATCTGGAAGTTGGGGTCGAGGAGCTCGGAGCCGCCGGGCGCGTACACGCGCAGGTAGGAGTTGTAGAGGGGGTTGATCGGGCTCTCGGCCCCGTCGTTGCGGGTCTCCACCCGGACCTGGGCGACGAGGCATCCGTCGGCGCGTCGCTCGACTCTGTAGTCCACCTGCTTGGTGACCTCCAGGTTGGCCTTGCTGGCGGTCAGGTTGGCGTCCACGACCATCAGGAAGTCGCCATTGGGAGGCGGCAGGCTCCCCGCCGCCTCCGTCCCGGTGAGCAGGACCTGGCGGGCCGCATCCCGGAACCAGAGTTGGATGTCTCCTGCGCTGACCGACCTCCGCGGCGTCGGCGACCGGCGGTAGCTGGTTGGCGGGCAGGTCGAAGAGACGGGTGAAGAGGACGTCGGCCAGCTCGATGAGGAACTTCTTGCGGGGTACGTCGAGCGGGCGCTTGAGCTCGACCTCGAACACCGCCCGCAGGTCGAACCCCTCCTCCTCGACCGGGGTGGAATAGCCGGGCAGCTTGACGCCGCCGAGGGCCCCGACGAGCCGGGCCGTGGCCAGCTCGGTCAGCCCCAGGACGCCGTCGACCTCGCCGCCCCCTTGGCGCCGGTACAGCTCGGCGGCCGCTATGGCCGTGGTCGGGAAGTCGGGCGACCAGTTGGCGTTCCCCAGGTTCCACGGCCGCACCAGGTAGGTGGCCAGGCCGTCCGGCCTCCTCGACCGCAGTCTCGGAGCGGGCGGCGGCGGCGTGGAACGGGCCGAGGTCGTGACCGTCGACCGTGGCGCTGGCCGACGTGGGGAACGACGAGCTGGCCTCGGCGATGATGCGTCCCGCAGCCAGGCCCTCGGCGCCGGCGTCGACCGCAGCCGACAGGGCCCGGCCCGGACTGCCGAACAGCGGCACGAGCTTGAGCGCCCGCAGGGGGAGGGCCGACGCGAATCTGAGCGCCGCCCGCGTGGCCCTGTCCCAGCGCGACGACGCCACAGCGGTCGCCCCCCTCGACCGGGCGTCCGCCCATCTCTCCTCGGCCGACGATGCCGCGACGAGGAGCAGGTTCCGCCGGCCCTGGGCCAGGCTCGACACCGTCAGCAGGAGGAAGCCGGCAGCGAGGATGGTGAGAACGACGACAGCGGGCCCGACCTTGACGCCGAATCTCGGGCGTCGTCGACGGTGCCGGTGCCTATGTGGGTGCGAAGGCATGCGCCTCCGTCGACAGGCCTATCCGGAAGGTCTGCAGCCGAAGGCGACGAGGAGCTGGTTCAGGATCGGCTGAACGAAGCTGAAGAGACCGAGTCGGAGAAGGCGTTGCGGATCGAGATCAGGATCGGGCACACGATGGCCTGAAAGGTGATCTGCGCGCGAACGCCACGACGATCGACCATACCCGCAGGCGCATGCTCCTTGCCCGACTGATCCCGCCAAGGGTTGTGCTCATATCCATGTGGTTCTCTCCATCGCGTGCGACGGACCCGCCAACGACGAAGTCCAGGCAGTAGCCGACTTGAGGGCGCCGATCGGGATCGTTCGCGTCACTGCAGCGTGTGCCGGAGGGCGGCCTCGAGCTCGGGGTGGGCGAAGGTGAATCCCGACGCCTGGAGCGCGGCGGGAAGCACCTGCTGGCCGCCCAGCAGCATCTCCTCCGTCATTTCCCGCCCGAACAGCGCCCAGAGCGCTGGGTTGGGCACGGGCATGAACGCCGGCCGCTTCAAGACCCGGGCCAGGGTGGCGGTGAAGGTGGCGTTCGTCACCGGCTGCGGCGAGGTGAGGTTGACCGGTCCTTTGATTCCCTCGGTGGTCAAGAGGTGGATCAGGCCGCCCACCTCGTCGTCGAGGGAGATCCAGCTGAGCCACTGCCGACCGGTACCCAGCCGTCCGCCCAGACCGAGCTTGAAGGGGAGGAGCTGCTTCTTGAGGGCGCCGCCCTTGGCGGTCAGGACCACGCCGCTGCGGACGTGTACGACCCGTATGCCAGCATCGGCTGCCGGCGCGGCGGCGTCCTCCCAGGCGGCCACCACGTCGGCGAGGAAGCCCACACCCTTGGGATCGGTCTCGGTGACGGGCTCTTCCTGCTGGTACCCGTAGAAGCCCACCGCCGAGCCGGACGCCAGGACGCCCGGCGGCGAGGACAGACCGGCGAGGGTCCGGGCCAGGAGCCCCGTGCCCTGGACCCGGCTGTCGAGCACCGCCTTCTTGTGCTCGTCGGACCACCGGTGGTCACCGATGCCGGCCCCGGCCAGGTGCACGACGGCGTCGTGGCCCTCGAGCTTCTCCGCCTCGATCGTGCCCGCCGCCGGATCCCAGGTGGCCTCGCCAGCCTGCGCCGGCCGGCGGACGAGCCGGGTGACCTGGTGGTCCTGGCGGGTGAGCGCGCCGACCAACTCCCGGCCGATGAGGCCGGACGAGCCCGTGATGAGAACTCTCAGGCCGCGACCTGGGCTGCCTTGGAGATGACGTGGTCGATGATGCCGTAGGTCTTGGCCTCTTCGGCGGTGAACCAGCGGTCACGGTCGAAGTCGTGCTCGATCTGCTCCACCTTCTGGCCGGTGTGCTGGGCGATGCGCTCGGCCATGATCCGCTTGGTGTAGACGATCTGCTCGGCGTGGATGGCGATATCGACCGCCGCGCCCTGCATCTGGGCCGACGGCTGGTGCATCAGCACCCGGGAGTGAGGCAGGGCGTACCGCTTGCCGGGCGTGCCCGCGCACAGGAGGAACTGGCCCATAGAGGCGGCCATGCCCAGGCAGATGGTGCCCACGTCGCAGCTGACGTACTGCATGGTGTCGTAGATGGCCATGCCGGCCGACACCGAGCCTCCCGGCGAGTTGACGTAGAGGAAGATGTCACGTTCCGGGTCCTCGGACTGGAGCAGCAGGAGTTGGGCGCAGATGAGGTTGGCCGAGGTGTCGTTGACGTCTGAGCCGAGGAAGACGATGCGCTCCTTGAGCAGCCGGGAGTAGACCTCGCTCGACCGGTCGCCGACGAAGGTGTCCGCAGTGAAGGTAGGAGTCATACCGGCGAGGCTAGCGGGGCGGGTCTCGCTAGTGCGGCGGGACGAGCGACCTGCGATCCCAAACCAGGTTCCGTACTCTGGTCGGCAACAGCAGGCCGACGTAGCCCAATTGGCAGAGGCACGACGTTTAGGGCGTCGTCAGTGAGAGTTCGAATCTCTCCGTCGGCACCCTCCTTGGGCGGAGGGCCGGGTCAGCTCAGGACGGGCGCACTGACGGGAATCGGGACCTCGGGGGCGGCCGATGCCCCGATCCCGTCAGGGGGCACCGATGAACGGTGCGACCGGTCCTCGACGGCGAGGCGGATGGCGGTGCGGCTCTGCCCGTCGATCTCGATGTCGGCGAAGGTGGGAATGCACACCAGGTCGATGTTGGACGGGGCCACGAAGCCGCGGGCGATGGCGATGGCCTTGACCGCCTGGTTCAGGGCGCCCGCTCCCACCACCTGCACTTCGACCGCGCCGGAGTGCCGAAGCACGCCGGCGAGCGCGCCGGCGACGGAGTTCGGATTCGACTTGCTGGACACTTTGAGGACTTCGACCACTGCCTACATGTTCGACGCATACACCGGGAGTTCCTGCCCCGGGCTCAGCCTCCGGGCACGGGGTCGTAGATGTAGACCAGCCTCCGCCCGTCGGGGGCCCATGCAGGCGTGAAGCTGCGGGCCTTGAAGGTGATCTTCACCACGTTGGAGCCGTCGCGGTTGGCCACGTAGATCTGCGGGGCGCCGTCGCGGTCGCTGGCGAAGGCCAGTCGGGACCCGTCCGGCGACCAGGCCGGCTCCCCGTCCAGGCCCGGGCCGGCCAGCAGCCTGGTTGCGGTGGCGGTGGCGGCCCCCACATCGGCGACGTACACGTCGAGGTTCCCGTCGCGGTCACTGGCGAAGGCGACCTGCCGGCCGTCCGGCGACCACGTCGGGCGCGCCCCCTCGGCCGCCGCGCCCGCCACCAGTCGGTTCGGGGACGCTCCGTCGGCCGCCATGACCCAGATCGCCTGCTGGCCGTCGCGGTCACTGAGGAACGCGATGCGGGCGCCGTCCGGGGACCAGGCGGGGAAGGCGTCGGCGGCCGGCGAGTTGGTCAGGCGTCGGATGCCCGACCCGTCGACCGCCACCGAGTAGATCTCGGCGTTGCCGTCACGGTCGCTGGCGAAGGCGATGCGATCGCCCGCCGGCGACCACGCCGGGCCGGTCTCCGAAGAGGCTCCGGCGGCGTCGGTGAGCCGGCGCAGGGCCTGGCCGTCGGCTTGCATGACCCAGACCGACCGCCGGCCGTCGACGGTGCTCTCGAAGGCGATGCGGCTGCCGTCGGGCGACCACGCCGGACGGGCGTCGAACGCCAGCGGACGGTTGGTGAGGGTGCGGGCCTCCGATCCGTCCACGTTGACCACGTAGACCGACGCCGGCACGATGCGGGTGCTGGGCACGCCGGACGCCGCCGGCGCCGGCGTGTCGTCTGGCGCAGTCGTGGTGGCCGAGCCCCGGTTGAACAGCACGACCGTGAGCATGATCCCGGCCACGGCCACCAGCGCCGCCGCCACCAGGGCCAGCGGCTTCGCCCGCCGGTCGAACCGGGCCTCGACGGCCTGGGCGTGCTCCTCACACTTGAGCCCGACCGGCGTCTTGACCAGGCACTGCGGGCAGATGGGCCGGCCGCAGTCGGCCTCGGCGCAACGCAGCAGGGTGGGCGTGCCGTGCGCTTCGCACTCCGCCATCTCCTGGGCCATGGCGGTCAGACTATGGGCGAACCGAACCTGGTCGTTGGGCAGGTCCGGTTCGCCGTTGCCCCATTACTCGAGGGTGATGGGGGCGTCGTCGGCGGCGGCGACACCCGGTGCCACAGGTGCCACTTGCTGGCGGATGCGCTCGGAGACCTCGACCATGATCTCCGGGTTCTCCACCAGGAAGGCCTTGGCGTTCTCCCGGCCCTGGCCCAGTTGCTCGCCGTCGTAGGTGTACCAGGCCCCCGACTTCTTGATCAGGCCCAGGTCGACCCCCACGTCGAGCAGGGACCCCTCCCGGCTGATGCCCTTGCCGAACATGATGTCGAACTCGGCCTGCCGGAACGGGCTGCTGACCTTGTTCTTCACCACCTTGACCCGGGTCCGGTTGCCGATCACCTCGGCCCCGTCCTTGATGGCCTCGATGCGACGGATGTCGAGCCGGACGGAGGAGTAGAACTTCAGCGCCCGCCCCCCGGGGGTCACTTCGGGTGAGCCGTACATGACACCTATTTTCTCGCGCAACTGGTTGATGAAGATGGCGATGGTGTTGGTCTTGTTGAGGGTGGCGGTGAGCTTGCGCAGCGCCTGGGACATCAGCCGGGCCTGGAGGCCGACATGGCTGTCGCCCATCTCGCCCTCGATCTCGGCCCGGGGGGTGAGGGCGGCCACCGAGTCGATGACCAGCACGTCGAGCGCACCCGAGCGGATCAGCATGTCGGCGATCTCGAGGGCCTGCTCCCCGGTGTCGGGCTGGGAGATGAGCAGCTCGTCGACGTTGACCCCGATGGCCCGGGCGTAGACCGGGTCCATGGCGTGCTCAGCGTCGATGTAGGCCGCCACCCCACCATTGCGCTGGGCCTCCGCCACCACGTGCATGGCCAGGGTGGACTTGCCCGAGGATTCCGGCCCGTAGATCTCGACGATCCGGCCGCGGGGAAGGCCTCCGACGCCCAGGGCGAGGTCGAGGGCGAGGGCGCCGGTGGGGATGGACTCCACGTCCATGTGGGACTTCTCCCCCATGCGCATGACGGAGCCCTTGCCGAAGTGCTTGTCGATCTGGCTCATGGCCATCTCGAGGGCCTTGTCTCGTTCCACCGCTGGTTCCCTTCTGTGGTCGCCGGTCGGGTGAACCGGCGGTTTGGTTGACGAGGCCTCACCCTACGGAGGGGGTGTGACAATGACACCGTTGGAGTTCCAGAACGGTAGTTCCGAACGGACGTTCGGTCAAGGACCCTCCGGGGGTGCGATTGCTTAGCCCTGATCCACCGATTGGCATCGGCCTGACGGCCTGACCCATCACGTAGAAGTGCCCCCTGACCAGGGAGAATGGCGGTTGCGAGACCAGCCAGAACCCCTAATCGGAGGGCACCTT
>Ga0136633_1002199_pt1 | contig 13622 bp, 11 predicted proteins | sample AntDrymeUQ832206_2_FD_105494 | JGI IMG/M metagenome (GOLD analysis project Ga0136633, IMG submission 105494) | Polar desert sand microbial communities from Dry Valleys, Antarctica - metaG UQ83 (22.06) | ecosystem: Environmental > Terrestrial > Soil > Desert | place: Antarctica: Dry Valley... | reverse complement strand
CACGTACATCTCGTCCAAGTGCCAGCGCCAGTGGCGGAAACCGAGCATCCGTGACACGCGCTGGCGCCTGATCTCCCCGGCGAACATCGGGCCAAACCGGTTCCACCAGAACCGCACCGTCTCATGACACAGGTCGATGCCGCGCTCGAACAGCAGGTCCTCCACGTTCCGCAGCGACAGCGGAAAACGAACGTACATCAGCACCACCAGCCGGATCACCTCAGGGGATGAATTGAAGTAGCGGAAGGGGCTGTGCGGCTTGCGAGGGCGAGGCATCCCTGCCCACTATCCATCCCCGCTTAACGGCCGGTGCATTTGGTCTGACAGTGCCCTGCGCACAGACCGATGATCGACAACGATCGAACGGTGCGCCCATCTGTTACCGCTCGACCCAGTCTGGGCGGCGAAAGACTAGGTCGGGACCTGCTTGGGCGACGTCGGTGCATCCCGTCAGCGCCATCGCGACCTCCAGCTCGTTGCCCAAGATGGCAAGCATCTGCTCGACGCCGCGGCGCCCGCCGCAAGCAACGGCATAGGCCCACGGCCGCCCGACCAAACACGCCTGTGCGCCGAGCGCGAGCGCGCGCAGCACGTCCAGTCCGGAGCGAACGCCGCCATCCAGAAGAATGCTAGTTCGTCCCGCAATGCGATCGACGATCGCAGGCAAGGCCGCGATGGTCGACGATGCGCCATCGAGCTGTCGTCCACCGTGGTTGGATACAACGATGCCGTCAGTTCCCGCCGCTACTGCCTCCTCTGCATCGTCGGGATCCAGGATGCCTTTCAGCACGATCGTCCCCGGCCACCGTTGGCGGACCCACTCGATGTCGCGCCAGGTCACCGAGGGATCGAAATTGCGGCCGATCCAGGAATAGAAATCGGATCCGGCGCGAGCGTCCGGAATTGCCTCGACGAGATTGCCGAAGACAAGCGGCCGGCCACGAAGGTAGACGTTGTACAGCCAGCCGGGCCGCATCGCCGTTGCAGCCACGATCCGAAGCCATTGAGCAGCTGAGCGTTGCCCGGTGAGACCGGTACGAACATCGCGGTATCGCGTGCCGGTAACCGCGAGGTCAACCGTGAGGACCAGCGTTTCGACCCCTGCTTGATGCGCCCGCGCGAGGAGCACCTCCATATAGGATCTGTCCTTGATCATGTAGAGCTGAAACCAGATTGGTCGGCCGGATGCTGCGGCGACCTCTTCAATCGAACAGACCGAGACGGTCGACAGGATGAGGGGGATCCCCGCTGCATCGGCAGCACGAGCTGCCTGGACTTCGCCTCGCCGAGCGTACATCCCGCCCATTCCAACTGGCGCTAGCGCCACCGGGAGGGAATATTCCCGGCCGATAATTTTTTGGCGTGTCGAAAGCGTCGACACATCGCGTAACACGCGCTGGCGCAAGGTGACGGCGCAGAAATCGGCTCGATTGGCAGCGAGTGTTTCCTCGCGATACGAACCCCCCTGAATGTAATTGAAGAGCATTGGAGGCAGCGCGCGCCTCGCCCCGCTTTCGAAATCGTCGATACTTGCGAACCGTGTCACAGGTCCTCCTCGCGCGCTCAGGGGCCGATTAATACGTGACCGTCAACACCGATGATCTGGCCGGAAATTGCTCCGGCTCGCTCCGACACCAAGAACAGGCAAAGGTCGACCACCTCGCTCTGGCTTACGACGCGCCGCAGGCTGATCTGCTGCAGGGTCTCGGCAATCAGTTCGTCGGCAGTGCGGCCGCTCTGCTCTGCTTTGCGTTTGACCAGATCGCGCCAGCGCGGATTTTCCACGAGCCCTGGTCGGACGGCGTTCACTCGAACGCCGGCTGGGCCGAGCTCTTGGGCAGCGACCAAGGTGAGCCCCTCCAAACCAAGTTTGGAGACAACATAGGCGACGCGGTCAGGCGGCTTTGCCTTTGCCGCCGCCGACGAGATATTGAGGATAACGCCGCGCCGTGCCTTCAACGCTCCGGCCGCGGCCCGAATGCAGTGAAAAGCCGCGTCGAGATTGATCCGCAGAACTCGGTCCCAGTCGGCGGCTGCAAGTGCCTCTATTGGGGCAACGGCGCCTGAAATCCCCACGTTGTTGACCAAAATGTCGATGCCGTCTGGTGCCAGGCCACCGATCCAGGCAGCTATCTGGGCGCTGTCGGCGAAGTCGACCGAATGCGCAGAGATATTCGCATGAATGGCCGATGCGGCAAGCAGCGCGTTTTGGTCATGATCGGCGACATGGACCTGCGCGCCGCGCTCGGCGAGTGCGAGCGCCAGCTCCAGGCCGATACCGCCCCCACCGCCGGTGATGAGCGCGCGTCGCGCAAAAAATTCAGGTGAGTTCATCGCGTGAGAGCGCAGCCCATAGCGGGCCTATGCGCGGCGAACGCACTGTAGCCGCCGAGCCTCACTCCAACTCCGGGGCGGCTCTCGCGAGTTTCCAGATTAATAGCGATCGTGCCGGCGTGAGGGGCAGCCAGCGTCGACTCGGCGATGCAGTCAGGAAGCGGTCGGCCCTCGATCAGCGTGCAGAAGCATACTTCCAGCGCTGCGCCCCGTGCTGCGATGGCCAGCGGCGGGGTCGCTACTTGTGGAGAAGACGGGTGCGCGCACTGGGCGAGCATCAGGCTCCCGACAAGCAATGCCGTGCGCGGGCTAGGAATCATGGCGCCGAGGAAAGGCTGCGCGTACGGATTCTATGCTTGTCCGCAGTGCCTGCTCCGCTGCTGCGTCGCCGCCGGTATCGGCAAAGCGAACGATCACGAGGTCGCGCGCCTCGTCGATAAGTAAGAGCTGACCCCTGAAGCCGGTGTGACCATAGGCGCCATCTGAAAATAGCGTCGCTAGAGCGCCATAGCCATTGTGCCCATCGGTTACCGCGTCGCTCGGCTGCAGCACGACGGAATGCCAGTCCTCGGGCAGGAGTCGTCGACCGTTCGACATGCCGCAGCTCAGGTGCAGATAGCCGATCCGCGCATAATCCTGCGCTGTTGCCCAAAACCAGGAACTGCCGACGAAAGTGCCGCTGGCGTCGAAGCCTGGCTCAGCGCTCGTCAAACCGAGCGGCTCGAACAACTCCGTGCGCAAGAACCGGGCATAAGCCTGGCCGCTACCAAGACGGTCACGAACCACGCCCGACAACAAATTGGCGTCTCCGCTCGAATAGCTGAACCGGGCGCCGGGCGCCTGCGCCTGCGCCATCGTCGCGACATAGCGTGCCTGATCGAGCCGCCCGTGGCCGAGCATGGTCTCAGGAAGGTCCGACGCCAGATTGGTATAGGCCTCGTTCCACGCGAGGCCGCTGCGCATCGTCATGAGGTGTCGAATCGTGAGTAAGCGATGCCGAGGCGCGAACCCGCTCACCGGAGCGTCGAGGTCAAGCCGGCCTTGCCCGACCAGCACGCCAATCGCAGTCCCAAGAATGAACTTGGCGATCGAATGCGATAAGAGGCGGCTCTGCGGCCCGCGCCCGTCGCCATAGCGTTCGACAACCATCCGTCCGCGGTGAATCACGAGTAACGCCCGCGCTCGCGCCGCGGATGAAGCAAAGGTACCGTTCACTCCCGATTGAAGCTGCGCGCCATCGACATCGTCCTCGGGCGCACCATGAGTCCATCCTTCAGTCGGCCACGGCAGCGCAATCTGGCTCGCCGGGCAGGCTGCAACCGACGGAGCACCGATGCAGAAGGCAGCGATCGTCGCGACTAGAGAGCGAAGCGTGTAAACGCTCACAAGCGGCCGTTCAGCGCCTGCCCGCGCCCGGCGTGGCGATAGAAGGTCTCGAGATCGATGTTCGTCCCGCACACCAGAAGTCCCACTCGCTTTCCTGCAAGTTCAGCTCGTAAGGGCCCGAGCGCTGCTGCCAAAGCGGATGCGCCGGCCGGCTCTACCGCGAGCTTAGCCGCGCGGAACAGGATATCCACAGCGGCGCAGATCTCGTCATCGCTAACCAGCACGATCCGCTCGACGGCACGCCGGCATAGGTCGAACGAATATGGCAGAGCGAATGGCGGAGCGAGGCTGTCGGCGATAGTGTCGATGCGCTCGAGGCGGACTGGCTCTCCCGCCGCGAAACTTCTCGACATCGCGTCCGCGCCGACCGGCTCGACGCCATAGATCAGACAATCCGGCTGGATGAGCTTGATCGCGTTTGCTGCACCGGCGCACAGCCCGCCCCCGCCAATCGGTATGACTACCGCATCAAGGGGGCCGGCTTGCTCGGCGAATTCCAGGCCCAGAGTGGCGGTTCCCAATGCGGTCAGCGGCCCCTCAAAGGGGTGGACGAAAAGCCTGCGCTCATCCCTCTTGATTGCCTCGACCATCTCAAAGGCGGCGTGCACGTCGGGAGCCAATACGACCTCGGCCCCGAACCGCCGGCAGCGCTCGATGCGGGCCGGACTCGCCGACGAGGTCATCACCACCTTGGCGCTGATCCCGCGGCGCTTGGCGGCGTATGCCACCGCAATGGCATGGTTGCCGGCACTGACTGCGGTCACGCCATTGCGAAGGGCATCGGGCGCTGAGTCGGCCAGAACGGTCAGGGCGCCCCGCGGCTTGAACGTGCCGGTCCGCTGGAACAGCTCCAGCTTCAGAATGATCCGGGTATCTGCTCCCAATGCGTCGAGAGTCTCGTCGCATTCCCACGCCGTCACCGGCGTTACGACCAGATCGTCCGCAAGGCGCGCTGCGAGGCTGCGCACCTCCGCGAGCGAGAACGGGGGTCCGCCTACGTCAGTCACGACCGACGCCATCGACGGCCACCGGACCAAGCAGGATTTGGCCACCAAGATCCCCCGCTCCGACAGCGTCAATCAGGAAAGTGCTGACCACCTCGCCCGTAATCGCCTCTCGCAACGCCTCGATGATGTGAACCTGGGTGGGCATGTCCTCCCAGCGCGTCTGCGAGATGCTGATCGAGCCCCGGCCGATCTGCGTGCGGATGATGTCAGTCCCCGTCTCGCTATTGGGCGTCAGCACCGCCTCAGCCACCGCTGCCCCACCCGTCAATCCGATGCGTGGCAGATAGCGCAGGTGAGCCACCCCGCCTCGCTCGCCCGGCTCTGGATCGAGTGGAGCGGGCGGCGCACCATCGACGATGTCGTCGATCGTCAGCTCAAGGAATTTGAAACCGCACCACGCGGCGTCGCATCGAATAGACGTCCCGGACACGGTCGGCTCGGGCAGCTCGCAGGGTATCTTGGCGATCCCCAATTGCTCGCGGCCGGTGATGATCGGATCGCACATATTCTCCCAAAGGACGAGCATCAACGGACCGCGCGCAGGTCCTCCCGGGCCCGAGTAAAGCGTGTCCATCGTCACGGAGAGGGTGTTGTAGCCACGTCCGCCAAGCCAGGCGATGTTCGTCATGTATGTGAAGACAAAGGTGAGTTCGGCCGCACCCGCGAGCACAAAGCCTGGCGGGAGCATGGCGCGCAAAGCAGCCGCTTCGGCCTTGACGACGGCGCCCCGCATTTTGAGTTGTCGTTGGTCTGGGCGCGCAAATCGGTCCCCGGTTGGCGACTGTCGCGGTCCTGGAGCCGGCCCGAAATGGGTCGGCATCAGATATTGGCGCTCGGGAACCAATGGGTAGAACACATCAAAACTCCATCTGGAGGATATTAGCGGTCAGTTCTGACTGCTTCAAATTGCTTGTGCCGATGCGCTGGACCGAGCGCGGGCAAGTCGGCTAGATGCTGCACGTGCCTTTGCGACGATCATCGGCGAGCCCTTCATTGGCCCGAATTCCCAAAATGGCGACACAGGCTCGCAGCCTGGAGACTCGCCGGCGGCTGCTGGACGCCGCCGTCGAGGCGCTGATCAAGGAGGGCTATCATGCCTGCACGACCATTGAAATCGTCCGGCGGGCAGGGGTCGCCCGAGGCGCGTACATCCATCATTTCGGATCTCAGCCCGAACTCATGCGCGCAGCTCTGCATCACCTCGCGGACAAGCGGCTCCAAAGCCTCGAACGCTCGCTGAAACGGGTCAAGGGGGGGGACCGCATCGGGCAACTCATCGAAATGCTGTTTACCCGTCTGTACAGCGGCGACCTGTTTGAAGCGATGTGCGAACTGTGGGTAGCCGCGCGCACGACGCCTTATCTCCGGCCGATCGTGTGGGAGACCGGACTCGAATTTCGCGACCGCGTCATATCCTTGCTCGAGGCCGAACTGACTGTTGACGGGCGGCCCCGCGATAACCTCAGGGAGCGCATCGAATGTGTGATCGATCCGATGATCGGGGCCGGCCTGACCAGCCTGTTGCGAGGGCGACGACACTTGCTCAAGCACACGGATGTATGGCGCGACCTTCTGGTGCAGTTCGTGACCGACGAGGCGGCGGCGGCGATCGTCGATGACCGCGGCGAAGGTCGACGCATGCGCGCGTGACGCAACCTGCCCGTCAGACATAGATTTCGACCGCCTTGCGCCTGAGATAGGAATGAAGTCCGCCCAAGCCCCCTTCGACGCCAAAACCTGAATCGCCCCGTGGCTCGCCGCTGAGGAAGAAGCCAATGTCCGTCTTAGGCGGCCCACCCGCCAGGATCTTGACCCGGCCGGCGCGCAGACCGCGAGCGAAACGGAGCCCGTGGACCAGGTCGCGGGTCCAGACCGTGGCAGCAAGCCCGTAGCGGGTATCGTTAGCGAGACTAAGCGCCTCGTCAGCATCATCTACGCCGTGCACGGTAAGGATCGGTCCGAACACTTCCTCGCGGGCGAGGCGGGCGTCGTGCCGGACGTCGCTTAGCAAGGTCGGAGGGAACATGTTCTGCCCAGCGCCCTTCCCCGCGGCAACCGCTCCCGCGCCCTCGGCCAGCCCGTGCGCGTAAAGTGCGCTGACCCGGTCGAAGGCGGATGACGATGCCAGCGTTCCGAAGGCTGTCGAGGGGTCGAGCGGATCGCCGACTGTCAGTTCCGAAACAAAAGCGCCAAGCGCTTCGAGCAACCGGTCCTTCAGACTGTTCAGGACGATCAAACGGCTGCGCGAAACGCAGAGCTGGCCGAGATTCCAGAACGCTTCGTGCGCCATCATCGGCACGGCCGCCGCGAGGTCGATGTCCTCATCAATGACGATTTGAGGTGCTTTGCCGCCGCACTCGAGCATTAGCGGGCGAGGGCCTGCCTCTGCGATGGCCGCCATGACTCGGCGCCCGGTTGCCGTTGATCCCGTGAAGGTCACGAGGTCCACCTCGGCGCTGCCACCGAGCGCCGCACCGGCGATTGGTCCCGTACCCGTGACGACATTGATGACGCCCGGCGGAATGCCGCAATGAGAACCCGCGCCGGCCATCCGCAATGCCGACAGGCTCGACAGCTCGGAGGGCTTAAGGACAATTGTATTGCCAGCCGCGATGGCTGGAGCGACCTTGAGTACTGCGTTGATAAGCGGAAAATTCCACGGCACAATCGCGGCGACGACGCCATAGGGTTCGAGCAACTCGAGCCCTAGCGCATGCTGCTCATGCGGGGAGACCGCTCCATGTATCTTGTCAGCCGCCTCGGCATAGTAGCGCGCAATCATGGCCGCGACCTGCACCTCGACTTGCGCCTGAGCGATCGGCTTACCCACTTCAAGGGAATCATCGAGCGCAAAGTCGTCCGCATCCGCTACCAACCGATCGGCCAGGCCGAGCAGCAGCGCCTTGCGTTGGGCGACATCCGTGCCGCGCCAGCCTTCGGCCGCCGACCTGGCGGCGGCCAGCGCCGTATTCACGACTGAAGCGCCACAATCCGTGACTTCGGCCACGTCCTCACCGGTCGCCGGATTGACCGACTTTAGGACAGTGCCCTCGACCCTGACATACGCCCCGCCAATAAATGGATTCGTCTCGCATTTCCGCTCGGACGCACGGCGGCGCCAGTCATGCAGCGTTGCGGTCATCATGGCCTCCATCATCTGCGGGCGCATCAACGTGGACTGGGGGGCGGCGATTGAACAAGTCGGGTCGTGCTTGCTCAATCTGTGCGGCGATATTGAACAAGCGCGGCTCGCACGCCCAAGGTGCGTAGATCTGTATGCCCATCGGAAGCGCATTGGAATCGAGCCCCGCGGGGAGCGCGATTGCTGGCAGCCCGGTCGCGTTTCCGGCGACAGTGTAGGGGACCGATCGCAGTAGATTCCATACCCATTCGTCGAGGGTAAGAGTGCTGAACGTCGAATATGGTTCAGCCTCCGCCCGCGGACACAGGATGCCGACTGCGGGAGCGAGCAACAAATCCACGCCTCCGAAGAATGCGCCCCATTGCCGGGTGACATGATCATTCTGCAGCTGCGCCTGATACGTTTCTTCGGGCGAGAAGCGGCGCGCGGCCTCAACGTGCTTGAGGCCTATCCGACTGAGCGTTTCTTCGTTGAGCGCAACACCGCGGGCACGCGCCAACATCTCGATTCCCCAACTGCGTCGCGGCAACCAGTTCCAAGTGAAGAATGAGTCCAACAGAGCTTCGAAGTCACAGATCTGTGAATCATCAACGGGGACAATGTCGTGACCGAGACTCTCCAACAGCGTTGCGATCGCCTCAGTCGCCGCAACCAACTCAGGATGAGGAGCGTGGCCACCCCAAGACCCGGTGGACACACCAATCCGGAACCGGGGAGCCGGGGCGGCATAAACTTGCGCCAGATAGGTTTCCGGAGATTCAGGCATCGGCATGAATGTCGAGCCAAGTGGCCGGCGCGCCAGGAAGTCGTAGGCAAGAGCATGGTCCCGCACTGTGCGGGTGAGAATGCCTTCGACGCCGTTCGGCATGATGGCCTCGGAAAGCCCCTTCGGCATCGGGAGGAGGCCTCGGCTGGGCTTTAAGCCGACCAAGCCGTTCCAGGCGGCCGGGCAGCGTGTCGATCCGCCGCCATCGTTCGCGCCCGCGATCGGCGTAATTCCCGCAGCCACCAGCGCGCCCGACCCGCCCGATGACCCGCCACAAGTGTAGTCGAGGTCCCAGGGGTTCCGCGTGACACCGAACCGCCGGGTCCACGTCAGGAAAGTGATGCCCTGCTCGGAACAGGTGCTGCGGCCCAGGACATTTAAACCTGCAACGCGCATGTTCGAAATAAGTGGGTCATCTTCAACCGCGACCGTATCGGCCCACGCTTCCATTCCGCCGGACTGACAGCGACCGGCGGCGCGCGAGGCCAGGTCCTTGATGAAGATTGGCACGCCGGCGAAGGGCCCCCGCGCGTTCATTCCATCGCGCAGAGGATCCTCTGCAACATCGTCGAACGTCTCTATAATCGCGTTGATCGCGGGGTTCACTTTGGCCACCGCATCGATCGCCAGTCCGGCGAGTTCGCGGGCGGTGGTCTCGCCGCGCCGGACCAGTTCAGCCAGTCCGAATGCGTCGTAGCGTGAATAGTCGGTCAGGTTCATGCGTGGATGCTCCGTTGGCACCGTGGAATGCGGGCAGTCACTGCCAGTGCTCCGCTTGCCGCCGGAGCGGCCCGAAGCCCTTGCCGGCAAAGACAAAAATCAGCGCTGCGGCGGGGCAGCAAATGCTGGCGACTGCGGCCAGTGCCCATCTGAGCCCTTCCAGGCCGCCGCCCAGCGCATCAGATAGGATGCCAACTCCGGTGGGGCCCACGCCGAACGCGATGAGATTCACGGCGAACGTCGTAATGGCGACCATTTGTCCCCGCATTTGGTTTGGCGTTACTTGCTGCAAAAGCAAATTGGACAAGCCGACCGGGATGCAAGTTGCGAAAGTCATCGCGGCGATCAGAACGAGCGACAGGCCGCGTGATTCGACCAACGGATAGAGCGTCGCGAGAGGCCAGAGCACAAGGCTGACCGCGACAATCAGCCAGATTGCTCCTCTGTCCTTGCCGCGGGCCGATAGCAGGTCGGCCATGACGCCCCCGGCAAGGGCTCCGGCAACTCCGAGCACCAGCCACATCGCCCCATACACGATCCCGATCTCCTCAGGCGGCATTGCGTAGGCGCGGGTAAGGAAAGCCGGAATCCAGGACGTGAGGCTGTAGACGAACATTTGCAGGAGCGCGAAGCCGAGGAAGTGCGGCACGAAATACGTCCAGTGGCGCCTCAGAAATTTGAGGGTACTGCGCGTCGACACCTCTTGCCGTGCGACGACGCCCTTGCGCGCCGGCTCCGGAAACGTGAAGATTAAGGCGACGACGATGAAGGAAATCAGTCCCGTGAAGATCAGCGTCGCCTGCCAAGATGCGACCTGGCCATAAAGTGGGAGGGTGATCGCCGGACTGCTGTTCACCAGGGCCAGGATGGCTGCTCCGGCCAAATAGGCGAACCCGGCACCAGCAACACCGCCTATGCCGAAGATTGCCATCGCCCTTCCCATCGCGCGTTTGGGGAAGAGATCGGAGATAAGCGAGATTGCCGAAGGAGTGAGGGCGGCCTCACCAATCGCAACGCCCATCCTAGCGACGAGCAGGTGTCCAAAGCTGCGCGCAAAGCCCAAAGCGACCGCAGCCGTGCTCCAGATGGCACAACCGATCGCGATTACTCGTCTGCGATCATATTGATCGACGATCCGGCCGACCGGAAGACTTGCGAGCGTAAAGACGAACGCGAAGGTCGCCCCAATGAGAAGGCCAATCTGCGTGTCCGTCAGTTGGAAGCTTTCGCGAATGGGCTCGATCAGCAAGGCGACAATCATCCGGTCGAGATAATTGATCGCATTGGCTAGCAGCAGGATAGCAAGCGCGTACCAGGCTCCCGCCGGTATCGTCGCCGCCGGCCCTCGCTCAGGCCGGCCCTGCGTCTCCATCAAAAGCGGGCTCTCAACTCTACACCGAACTGCGCTGGCGTCGGGAGGCTTGTGACCCGTCCGGGCGTGAAGTCGGCGTTGCGTGGCGTCACATACTCATCGTCGAAGATATTCGTCCCGAAGACGGAGACTTCGAAGTGCCGGCCCGGGAGAACGAATGTGACCCGTCCGTTGATGATCGTGCGGTCGGTCGCCAGGATTGTGTTGATGTCATTCGTGAAGAAGCCGTCCTGGTAGAAGCCATCGATTCGGGCGCGGATGCTGGCGTCTCGAAACAGCGGTTGTTCATAACTGATGCTACCGCTCGCGTTGAAGCGCGGCGTGGGCAATTCATTTCCGGAGCAATTGACTGTTCCCGAGCAGCTGGGGAAGGAATCATACTCTGCATCGTTATAACCGGCGGCTGCAGTCAGCTGAAGGCCTCGAACGGGCTCAGCCGCCAACTCGATCTCGATGCCCTGCGAGCGTGACGCAGCCGCGTTCTGGAACAGGAATCCGACCACCGGACCACCAAATACAGAAATCTGCTGATTGGTGTAATCCTGGTAGAATGCCGTTACGTTCAGGGTAACGCGGGGAGCCAGCCGACTACGGACTCCTATTTCGTAATTGGTCACGGTCTCCGGTTCGAAGGTACTGATTTGGGTCGTGTTGAAAACGATGGTCGTGTTGTACCCGCCCGCCTTGAAGCCGCGAGAATAGGTACCGTAGAGTAATAAGTCGGGCGTGGCCTGCCATGCCAGGGTCAAGAGCGGTGACCATTCGTCATCAGTGCGCGAACGGATCGTTGCCGGGACGTTCGGAATGATCGGTAAAACCGTCGAGGTTTGCGTGAAGACGAAATCCTGCTCGTCCCGCGTGTAGCGAAGGCCACCGATCAACCGAAGCGAATCGTTGATGTTGAAGGTTACATTGGCAAAGGCGGCGTAGCTGCTAAGGTCAAGGTCGGCCACTGGGCGAACCTGAGTGTTAGCGAGCGGGAAGGCTGGTCCGAAACCTGCTCGAGTCGCCGTCAGTCCGGATTGGTTGAGATAATAGAGACCGACGATATAGTTTAGCCTCCGATCGGCGGGCGACACCAGCCTGAGTTCCTGGGAGAAAGTAGACGTTTCCTCGTCGCGCCCTGCAAAGTCCACTACGCGTGTGGTGGTAAAGTCCTGGTCATTGACGAATGACGCCTCAAAGAACCGGTAGCCGGTGTTGGAAACCAGCTCATGGTCGCTAAACCGGTAGCGCACCTCGCCCGACACGCCGAGAATATCGCGCTCAAAAGTCTCAGGCCCCCCGTTATTGACGCCATTGGTTTGCGCGATGAAATCAATCGGTAAAAAATCCTGGGTGTTGGCGGAGGTGTCGTCGCGTTGACCGTCGAGCGTGAGTCTGATGTCGAGATCTGGAGATGGCTGAATAAGGACCTTGAGGCGCCCGCCAAAATAATGCTCGCCATTCAGGGTCGTATTCTGGGCTGAGTTAAATACGAACCCGTCACGATCGCGGAAGTATGCGGACAGGAGCACGCCGACCCCTTCGCCGACGGGCCCGGAGATCCGCGCGCGCGCGTCGAACAGATCGTAGCTCCCCAACTGGAGAACCGCCTCGCCCTCCAGGCGGCTACCCGGGTCAAGAGTAATGATATTGATCGCGCCGTGAACGGCATTGCGGCCGAACTGAGTGCCTTGCGGTCCACGCAGGACCTCGATTCTCGCCGCGTCGTTTACAGCCGCATCGAATGCGGCGTTACGCGCCACATATATGCCGTCGATGTAGATGCCCACACCTGGCGACACGCCCGTATTGTTGTTGGTCGTGGTGAAGCCGCGGATCGTAAAGCCGGCGCTGCTCTGCAGATCGTTATTGGTCGAGAACGCAACGTTCGGAATACTCTGCGTAATGTCCGTCAGCCGGGTAACGGAGCGTTCCTGCAGGTCGTCACGGGTGCGTGCCGTAACGGCGATCGGAACGCGCTGCAGTGTCTCCTCTCGCCGGGTCGCCGTTACCACGATTTCGTCCTCATCGTTTTGCGCTACCGCCGGGTCTTGCCGACGCGATTCCTGAGGGACGCCCTGCGCCAGGCAAGGAGACGCCGTTAGCGCGCAGCTCGCAGCGCCAAGCCAAAGCCAGCCGGCTTTCGAACGAATCAGGTTCACCATCAGAAGCCCCTCCTTGGTCAGCTACCACTGGCCGATCTCTGCCGGCGTTGGGTAGTTTCGCGATGATGCCGATTTGTTGGGGCATGTCAAGAAAGCAGTCAGTGCTGACCGCTTACTCGATTGGGATGGAGCCTGTGTGGCGCGCCTTTGACGATCTCGCCAGCTTGACCTGACCCCAGTTTTTTCCTCCATCTGGAGCTAGAGTCCGCTCGGGTGGTCTTATCCCGTTCATGCGTAGGGCGAATCTTTCGCCACGCGGGCTTTCGCGGCTGTCTGGACGTTCCTAGGCAGCAAACGGTCCGCGATTGAACCTTATGTAAAGTGACTGGGGCTGACGAGTTCCCGTCGCGCAAAGCGCGTGCGTCGCCGAGCCAAATCGGCAATGGCCGACCAGTGAGACAGGCGACCACGATATTGGAGTTCGGGACCCGCAATCAGGGCCTGCTCGAGATTACGCGTGAGGTGAGCGCGTGGGTCGATGACCAGCAGATGAGCGAAGGGCTGCTGACAATATTTTGCCGCCACACCTCAGCCTCGCTGCTCATTCAGGAAAATGCCGCGCCTGATGTCCGCTCAGATCTGGAGGTGTATTTCGCGCGGATCGCGCCCGAGGATCCTCACACGGCGCTGTCAAAGGGATGGGGACGTGGGCTTCCCATTTGGTTAGCGTCATTTCGACGTGCCAAGCAGACTTGCTTTGTTCTTCACAAAGGCCACCTTCGTTCTGCCTGTCAGGCCCGGAAGT
>Ga0136633_1002198_pt1 | contig 13628 bp, 8 predicted proteins | sample AntDrymeUQ832206_2_FD_105494 | JGI IMG/M metagenome (GOLD analysis project Ga0136633, IMG submission 105494) | Polar desert sand microbial communities from Dry Valleys, Antarctica - metaG UQ83 (22.06) | ecosystem: Environmental > Terrestrial > Soil > Desert | place: Antarctica: Dry Valley... | reverse complement strand
GGGGGGGGGGGGGGGGGGGGGTGGGGGGGGGGGGGGTGGGGGGGGGGGTGGGGGGGGTGTTTGGGGGATGGGGGGGGGGGGGGGGGTTGGGGGGGGGGGGAGGCGGGTCGAGCTGGTAACGCTTAGTCGGGCGGCTCTCCCCCTGTGAAATTGCGTTGTGCGTTTTCCGTTCTTGCGTTGTCCGTTCTTGCGTAAAACGGCAGAACTGAAACGCGTAGACGGAAAACGCATAACGCGAAATTGATTTTGGGGACCAAGATGAAACTCGAAGAATTAGTCAGACAGCTCGAGCTCGCCTACGGCCAGGGCCTGCGCAGCGTGGTGCTGTTCGGCTCCGCGGTGGCGGGCGAGCATACCAAGAAATCCGACTACAACGTGCTGGTGGTGGTCGACGCGCTTCCGCTGGAGAAGCTGCGCGCCGTTGCCGCGGTGTCGAGGGCATGGGCGGACGACGGCAATCCACCGCCGATGACCTTCACGTCGAAGGAGTGGAGATCGTCGGCGGATATTTTCCCGATGGAGTACGCCGACATCCTCGAGCGGCACCGTGTGCTCTTCGGAGAAGACCCTCTCGCTGGAATATCGGTGAAGCCCGCCGACCTCCGGCTCGAGGTGGAGCAGCAGACCATGGGCGCGCTGCTGCACCTTCGTCAGGCGACGATGGGCGCCGGCGGCGACCGCAAGCTCCAGCTCGAGCTGCTCGAGAAAAGCCTGAGCACTCTGATGGTGATCTTTCGCGGCATATCACGACTCGAGGGCGACGCACCGTCGCCTGACTACGAGGAGCTGACGAAGAGTCTTGCCACGCGCGCCGGTTTCTCGCCGGACGCCTTCCTGCACGTTATACGGCATGTTCGTGGCACCGAAAAGATCCCGCGAGATTCCGCTGAGGCGATTCTGGAGCAGTATCTGGTCGCCATGGAGCGGCTGGTGACTTATCTGAACGGATTCAGAAGCTAGATTTGATGAGTTCGACCCCCACCGGAAACCAATCGAGGATTCATAAAATGAAAGTTCGCATGTTGCTCGCTCTTGCAGCGCTCACTCTTTCGGGCTGTGGATACAACAGGATCCAGCAGCTCGACGAGCAGGCCGGCGCTGCCAAGCAACAGATTTCCGTGCAGCTTCAGCGTCGGGCCGATCTGGTGCCGAACCTCGTGCAGACGGTGAAGGGGTACGCGCAGCACGAAGAGGCCGTGTTCACCAACGTAGCCAACGCGCGCGCGGGCCTGGCGGGGGCGATTCAGGCTGGCGATCCAGCCCAGATGGCGACTGCCAACGCTCAGCTCACGGGCGCGCTCGGACGACTGATCGCGATCGCGGAGGCTTATCCGCAGCTAAAGGCGGATCAGGGGTTCCTCAGGCTCCAGGACGAGCTGGCGGGGACGGAGAATCGCATCGCCACCTCGCGGAACGACTACAACCAGGCGGTGCAGACCTATAACACCTACATCCGCACCTTCCCGCAGGCGCTGACGGCAAAAGTGACGGGCGCCGGACCGCGGACCTATTTCGAGGCTGCTCCCGGGAGTGAGGCTCCGCCGCAGGTTGACTTCGGAAACCGCACGACGCCCGCGGTTCCGGCTCCCGCCACCAGGACAGCACCGCGCTGAGGTAGGGACAAACACAACGGCAAAAAAGTGTTGAGTCTTGAGCCTGAGAGTTTCGAGCTGAGAGCTGGAAACCGAGAACTCAAGAACTCACAGCTTCAGTTCGGAGCTCGATCAATTCGCGGCACGACGAAGGGGGCAGTGAAATGTTCTCACTGCCCCCTTCGCTCATTTGCCGCGGGTGGTCAGCTTCCTATCAGAGGGTTGTTCAACCTCTCAGCTGCCGGAAGCGGCAGACAGATCTGATTGCCGTAGACCCCACCGAAATGATAGGGGGTACCCGCTGCCGGCTGCAGAGCAATCCCGAATCGGATCACATCCCCAAGGTGGTGGCTCTCGAGGAACAGCTCGCGGCGGCGCTGGTCGATTAGCTCGGCGAGATACTGCGCCTGGGTAGTGCCGACGAATGGAGTCTGCCCGCCGCGGGCGCGTGACGCGTTGATGATCGGCAGCGCGGTCCCAAGGCTGTTTGCACGGATATCCGCTTCAGCGATGATCAGCTGAGCCTCCTCGTACGTGGCAAGTGGAACCGGGGTCGCAGTCGTTGCATACTTGGTCTGATAATAGTGAACGATCCCAGTAGCGCTAATCCGAGTCGTGGCAGTGACGGGTACACGCGCATCTCCCATCGAGCGGTACGGTTCGCCGACGGAAAAGCCCGTATTCAGGACCGTATTGTGAGTGGCAATCTGGTTCTGACGTCGCGCAGCGATGTCAGAAGCAGTCGCATTTCTGAGATACCCCGACGGGAGTTGTTCGGCGTCAGCCTTCGCTCCCGCATAATCCGCGACGTTAAGCTTCGCGCGCGCGCGGCCGAGGAACGCCAGGTTCCTGATGCTGGTATTATTGGCCGTAGTTGGTGCGGCAGCGGAAGCGGTTATCGCCTCCGAGAATCTGGCAATGGCGAGCCTGAATACGCTATCACGCTGAATCTCTCCCCCGTAGGTAAGCGACTTGTCGATGTTGACGGATGAGATGGCCATAGTGCAGAACCCTTCGCCAAGCAGGGTCAGCGCGTACCCGGCGTAGGCAGCAGCGACTGCCATGAGAGCGGTGCGATTGGGCGACCCGGCGCCAGCCGAGACTTCTGCGTCCGTCCACGTCTTCAGCAGCGCGAGCACGTTTTCGTTGGATTGCCGCGCTGTCTGGAGCGTGGTATACGCTCCGTGATCGGTACAGCCACCAACTGAATACAGCTCGTCTTCCTTCACCGTGTTACGTCTGTCGTACGGCGTATGGGCCGCGTTCTGCTCGGCATAGATGAATTCCTCGCCGATGAGGCCGCTGAGACCGGCATAAGAATGGAACGCGCACTCGAAATCACCGACGGCGCCGTCCGATAGCAGCTGAGCATTCTCGGATGTTTCCAGAAGTCCCGCTGGGATCCTGCTTGCCGGCTCGACGTCAAGCGGATTTTTGAGCGTCTCACACGCAGTGGGTAAAGCCAACAGTGCGAGCACTGTCATCCACACCCGCCGACATGATTTACGATTCAACGAAGGCATGATCGTTTCTCGATTCGAAGGTCTATTAGGCACGCTTACCAATCCAGATTGACGCCGAGTACCCACGACGTGAGCTGCGGGTTAGCATTCTGCTCGAACTGGCCAAACTGCCCTCCGCGACTGCCGCCCAGGAAGAACCCTTCGGGTTCGAGGCCCGGGTAATCCGTCCAGGTGGCGAGATTGCGGCCGGCAAGCGTGACCACCGCCCGATTGAACCTCGCAAACCTGGTGTTAAGGGGGGGAAGCGTGTAGGAAAAGCTCACCTCCCGCAGTTTGGCGAAGCTGGAATTGTTGATGTAGTAGTCTACCAGCTGACCGTTGGACCGCAGCCCCGCGACGATCTTCGGGTCGGTCTGCAGCGGATAGAAGTTTTCGAAGCACCGACCGAAGATTGCGCAGCGCGCGCGCATGTTTCCATTAATTTTCATGAAGTCACGCTTGAAGTCGACGAGCCCGTATATACGGAAGTTCTTAAAAAAGGTCAGCGTACTGCTGAAAGATCCTTCCGTGCCGGGGGACGATTTGCCGAGGAACACATCTGGCGCGTCGTCAGCCGTGTTGTAGGCGAGGTCGGGACCGGCGCAGATCATCGTCCCGCCTCTGCCATCCTCGCACATCACATTCGGCACGTCGGGGGTTCCATTCGGCAAGAGGGCCGCGCTCACCACCTTCTGCTCGAAGTACGCACCAATCGGATAACCGACCTGATGCTTGATGAACGAGCCGCCCACGACGAAGTCCGGCGCGCCAGGTCCGCGCAGCGCAAGAATTGCTTCCGGGGTGCCCAGGTCCTCCACCTTGCTGTCGTTGGTCCCCAGGCCGAACGTCACATCCCAGGAGACCGCTTCGCGGAGCAATGGTGTGGCGCGGATCAGCAGCTCCGTTCCCCAGTTCCTGATCGATCCGGCGTTGAAAGGCTGCGTGTTAGGTAATCCCAGCGAAGGAGCGATCTGCCGGTTCAGAATTGCATCCGTTGTCTTCTTGCGATACCACGAGAACTCGAGGCCCAAGCGGTCGTCGAGTGCTCCAAGATCGAACCCGGCTTCAAGTTCCTTGCTGCGCTCAGGGCCCAGATCGGCGTTGCCAAGGAACTGTGGCGTGACTGTGGCGACGTCGCCCGGCCCCGTCGCGCTGGTGTAGGTCTGGAGCGCCGAATAGGTGATTGGTTGCTTGCCGGACTCGCCGTATGCCGCGCGCAGCTTGAGAGCGTTGAGGGCGGGAAAGCGCCAGAAAGGCTCTTCGCTTACAACCCAGCTCGCGCTGTATTTCGGATAAACCACACGGTCGAAGTTCTGGCCAAAAGCGCTGTTGTCGTCGGCTCTCACCGCGGCCGTCAGAAACAGCCGGTCGCTGAAGCCGACCTGTTCCTGCAGGAAGAAGCCCAGTGTAGCGTCCTGTTCGACGTCCCCGGAGGTAAACTTGCTGGCCGTCGTTGCCGAAAGCGCGGTCAAGCCGACTGTCGGGAAGACGGAGCCCTCCGAGTACTGGAAGTTGTTCGTGTTCCGATAGTACTGAGCCCCGAAAGAAGTCGTCGACTTGATGTTGCTCCGTGGGTCGAAGATCGCGGACGCCGAGTAGTCGAGGGTGTAGTAATTGAGCTGTCGGTTCTGGACGGCGCGGTACCCATTGCCGAAAAAGACCCTGTCGAGAGAATCCTGCGCACGCGGCTGCAGCCAGTTGTCGTCTTCGCTCGTGCGGTCAGTACCGGCGCTGAGGCGATGCCTGAACCAGCTGGATGGCTGGTGGTTGAGCTGCGCGCCGGCAGTGAACCTGTTCACCCCCTGCCATACCTGCACGAATCTGTCGTACATGTCCGGGAGCGCCGAGTTGAAACCTCGCCGCGGGTTGGGCGACCCGTTCGCCAGGGGAACGTTATTAAGCACGTTGGCCCACATTGTTCCGAGGGTCCGACCGCCACAGCCCGCTTCGCACGGCAAGTTGACGTTGCCGTTCACGTAACCGAGGTTGAGGCCGACATTGAACTTTGAGCTCGGCACGAGCGATAGATTCAATCGCCCGGAATATCTCTTGACGGTGCTGGTTGGCTCGGTGCCTTCGGTATCCTCGAGTCCGGCCGCCGCGAAGTACGTGAAGGTGTTTGAGCCACCGCTGGCGGTCAGGTCGAACTCACGCAGCGGTCCACTCGTAAAGACAGGCGTGCCGCGAGCATTCTCGAGCTCGATGATGTCAATCGAAACGGTGTCACGCGCGCCGGCCGGTCCGCCGGGTCGCGGAATCGTGCCGTAGTTTACCGGCCAACGGCCTTCCGGATCACGGATGTAGTTGGTACCGAGCCGCGCGGCCATGCTCCAGCGTGGCGCTCCCGTACTTCCCTTCTTGGTGATGATCTGGATGACGCCGTTCGAGGCCTCGGTCCCGTACAACGTTGCCGCAGCCGGACCTTTGATGATCTCGATAGCTTCGATGTCGTCGGGATTAATGTCGTTGATTCGTGATATTGACGCCGACCCGAAAGCCTGGTTCGAAAATCCGCTGGCCGCAGTGTTGTTAACTCTGACGCCGTCGATGTAAATGAGCGGCTCGTTGGAAAGCGACATACTTGAGGCGCCGCGAATGCGAATTCTGGCTCCCGCCCCGACGTTGCCTGTCGCGCTCTGGACCACGACACCGGGGGCGCGCCCGCTCAACAAATTGTGTACGCTCGTGATCGGAGCAATCTCCTTCGCCTGAGCGGCGCTGATCGTCGTAACGGCGTTCCCCAGCTCGCGCTTGGACTGGGTGCCGGCGGTTCCCGTCACCACGACCGCATCGAGGGCTATCGATTGTTCGCTGAGTGGGATACGAAGGTTGGTGTCACCGACGCGGACCTGGCGGGAGTCCATGCGATAGCCGATGCGCCGGACGTCGATAGCCGCCTGAGAGCCTGAAACACCCGCGATTCTGAATCGCCCGCTCGCGTCGCTAACCGCGCCGAGTGTGGAACCCTGTACGCTGACCCGTGCGTCGGGGAGAGGCTGCCCACCCGCGCCGAGTACCACGCCCGCGATGACGCCTTCCTGCTGGCCTCCGGCCGCGGGAAAGGCGATCAACTGCAGTGCTAGCACAAGCAGCGTGACCGGTGGGTGGCGGGTTTTGAAGCGCAGAAAGGCAAAGCAGGACATCGCGCTGATCATGTGCACCTCCCTTCGGATGTATGTCGGCCGGAATCGGAGAAGATCGGGTCCCCTCCGAGGAGTCTTGTGAAGTCTATTTTACGCGTCAGCGACTCGGCTCGGCAAGGACGTATTTTTTCTTGCTTCCGGACCAGGCCGGACGGGGGAAACCGCGGCAGGAAACAAAAAAGCCCGCGTGAGACTACAGCAGCTTGAGAATAAACGAAACAACTGCTGGAGCAGGCGTGCCCGTTGACCCCGTGCACTTGACACCCCCACCCCCCGGCCCGTAGATACCATGGGAAGGGACCACCGCTGAGCCATTCCCATTCCCAGTCTCAGCGAAGGCTCGCCGCATCATCGCCGCGGGCTCCCACACACATCTCAACGCAGGAGACAGGCGTGACAAGAATTCGTCCATTCGTATTCTCACTGCTGCTGCTGACTCTGGTCAGCGCCAGCGCCTTCGCGCAAACGCGGAGTGTCAGCGGACGCGTCACCGTAGAAGGCTCAGGTGAGCCGCTCTCGGCAGCGAGCGTCAGCGTCGTCGGAACGACGCTCGGCACCTACACTGATGATCAGGGTCGATTCACTCTGAGTATTCCCGGTGGTCCGGTGACGCTTCGCGTCCGGCGGATCGGCTTCGCGCAGAAAACCGTTTCGGTGGGTACCGGCGACGCGGACCTGACCATCGGACTCTCGCGCGACGTCCTGCAGCTCGAGACGCAGGTCATCACTGGTGCGGCGACGACTATTTCGAGCGCGAACGTCGCGAACGCTGTCACTGTCATCTCGGGGGAGAGGCTCAACAGAGTTCCGACCCAGACTCTGGACAACGCGCTACAGGGCAAGGTCCCGGGCGCCACGATCACCCAGAATTCGGGTGCGCCTGGTGGCGGTATTCAGATCCAGCTTCGCGGCGTATCCAGCATTAACGCCTCCTTCCAGCCGCTCTACGTTATCGATGGTGTGGTCGTCGACAATTCGGCAATCGCCAACGGTATCACCGTCATCACGCAGTCGGCCCGCATCAACTTCCCCTCCGCTCAGGATCAGCGAGTCAACCGCTCGGCGGACATCAACCCCAACGATATTGAGAACATACAGATCCTCAAAGGTCCTTCGGCGAGCGCGATCTATGGCAACCGGGGAACCAATGGGGTCATCGTCATCACTACGAAGCAGGGACGCGCGGGGCGCACCACGCTTGACGTCGCGCAACGCTTCGGCACCGCCGCCATCTCCAACAAGCTCGGCCTGCGCTGCTTCACTTCCGCACAGGAAGTGACCGACGCGGGATGGACCGAGCCAGGCGCGGATGCGGCAGCCTTTACCGCCGCGACCAACAAGTGTCACGACTATGAGCAGGAGCTTTACGGTGAGAAGCCGTTCAACTATCAGACGGTGGCGTCTCTTCGTGGGGCTAACGCCGCTGGAACAAACTTCTTCGTATCCGGACTGGTCCAGCGCGACGGCGGCCTGGTTCACAACGACTTTTACAACAAGCAGTCGCTGCGAGCGAACGTCGGACAGCAGTTTGGGCCCCGGCTGAATCTCCGCGCCAACACCGAGCTGATTCACTCCCTGACGCAGCGCGGCATCAGCGGGAATGACAACACCGGCATCAATCCCTACACGACCTTTTCGGGAACACCATCGTTCGTGGAGTTGCAGCGGAGCCCCGACGGAACCTTTCCCAAGAACCCTTCCACACTGGTTGGGAACAACAATCCGTTCCAGAACGCCGAGATCATCAAGACTCCTGAGAACGTCTACCGATTAATAGGCAGCGCGGTAGGCGTCTACAATCTCCTGGCACAGGAACGGCAGACAATAGACCTTACCCTCCGGGGCGGTGTCGACAGCTACTCGTACCAGTCAAAGGTGATCTCGCCCGCTACCGCGTATATCGAGCAGGTCAATCCCCTTCCGGGTACGATCGTCAACAGCCAGGCTAACGTTCTAAATGCCAGTCTCGGCGGGTCCGTCGCGCACAGACTGATTCGAGACGCCTTTACGGCCACCACTTCGGCCGGCTTCGGACAGAGCCGGCGTAATTCGGATGTCGTCGCCAACAGTGGGCGGGGTGTCTTCCCGGGCGTGACCAACGTCTCCGCTGCCACGCAGATCTTTACGACTGAAGGACAGGCCATCGACAAGTTCTTCTCCTTGTTCATGCAGGAAGAGTTTCTGGCACTGGGAGAGCGTCTCCTGCTGACGGCGGGTGTCACCAGCGAGCGCTCCAGCAACAACGGTGACGCGAAGAAGTTTTACGGCTATCCGAAGTTTTCTGCATCGTATCGCGTGCCTTTCATCCCCACGCGAATCGACGACCTGAAGCTGCGTCTGGCTTATGGCAGGGCCGGCAACGCGCCGCAGGGTGGCAAGTATACGTTCCTCAGCACGCTCATCCAGGAAGGAGTAAGCGGCTACCGAGCTTCGACCGTCAAGGGTTTCCCCGGCATCAAGCCTGAAACCGCCAGCGAGATCGAGGGAGGCTTGGATCTGACCGCGCTCGGCGGCCGCATGCGTCTCTCGGCGACCCAGTTCCGTAAGCAGGTTGACAACCTCGTACTCCAGGCGTCGGTCGCTCCATCGACGGGATTCACCAGCCAGTCGATCAATGGCGGGCAGATCGTGACGCACGGCACCGAGCTCGAGCTGGGAATCACTCCAATCCAGACTGATCGGTTCAACTGGGTCTCGAACACGACCTATGCGAGCAACAAGGGCAAGGTTACGCGCCTGCCGGTTCCGCCCTTCATTCCAGTGAGCGGATCCTTCGGCAGCAGGTTCGGCAACGCGTTCGTGCAGCAGGGTCAGCTAGTCACTGTTCTTCAGGCTATCAACGGCTGCAGACAGCTCAACCCGAACGGGTCATGCTCCTCCGCAAACCGTATCCTCACCTTCGTCGGAAATTCCGCGCCTGATTACCAGGTGGGGTTCAGCAACGACCTCACATTTGGTCCGGTTCGGTTCTCCTCGCTCGTTGACTGGAGAAAGGGTGGTCTCGGCATCAACCTCACGAACGCCTACTTCGATGGCGGTCTCGGCGCCGACACCGCGGTTGGAAACCAGCGCGCGCGCGACTTCCGGGCCGGGAAGGCGGTCTATGTTGAGCCGAGCGGGTTCGTGAAGCTGCGCGAGGTCACTCTCGGCTACGAAGTCCCGGCGGGGCTGACATCGAGGTTGTTCAACGGGCGCGCCCAAGCGGCGCGTATCGAGCTCAGTGGACGGAACCTCGCGACCTGGACGAAGTATACAGGTCTCGACCCCGAGGTCTCGAACTTCGGAAATCAGGCACTCGGCCGCTTCCAGGATGTTACGCCCTACCCGCCGAGCCGCCTGTTCTATCTCACGATCAATACCACCTTTTAACACACGGCGACGACTCTCATGAAGCGATATACAACGATTGCCCTTGCCGTGGCTCTGGTCGCTGCGGGGTGCAAAGACAACCCGGTGTCAAATCCGATTGATGCTCCTACGGTCGATGCGCTGAGCGGCGGCCTTACGCGTATTTCTCTCCAACTGCTCGCGACCGGCGTCACCGCGCAGGACCGGGCAGCCTTCAACGGGAATGGTTCGCTGATTCTTCCCGCGATTTACGCCCGCGATGTCTACCGCATCGACGCCTCGGAGCCGCGGTATGTCCTCGAGACACTCGGCGGCAATCCTGATCCAGGCAGCTTCGCGGGCGGCAGCGGATTTACCGATTACTACGTAGCGATTCGAGCAGCGAACACCATTTTGCTGTCCCTCCAAAATCCGGTCGCGGGACAGTTCTCTGCTGAGGAGATCAGCGCTACAAAGGGCTTTTTCCGTACGATGAAAGCTCTCGACTATTACCGCCTGATCGAGCTCAGAGACACGGTTGGTATTCCGATCCAGACGGATGATCCAAACGAGGTTACCGACATCCGCTGCAAGACGGCGGTTCTAAGCTTCATCGCCGCTCTGCTCGATAGCGCGAACACCGACTTCACTGCGGCGGGCGCTGGTACGGTGCTTCCGTTCACCCTGCCAAGAGGCTTTTCGGCGTTCGGACGCGACTATAACAGGGTCAGCAACCTCATCCTCTTCAACCGCGGGCTGAAGGGCAAGGTAGACTTCTATCGAGGTCTCGATCGCACCAGCCCACAGCCGGCGCTCTTTCAGACAGCGATCAACGAGCTGACGCAGGCCCTGGGCGGTGCCGCACCGGGAGCGGTGCCTGCATCCCAGTTCGGGGTTGGCGCTTACTACAATTTTGTGCCCGGTGGATCCGAGAACTTTGCGAACCCGCGGGCCGACTCCAAGATCGGCTTGAACCCGCTGGTCGTGGACAGCGTTCAGATTGGCGATGCGCGGCGGTCGAAAATCGTCAGCCGAACCACGCTGAGCGGCAACGGACTTTCGACCACCATAACCTTTGCCGGAGCGGTACCCTCGTCCGCGAACCAGGCAATCCCCATCGCAATTCTGCGCGATGAGGAACTGGTTCTGCTCCGTGCCCAGGCGTACATAGAAGCAGGACAACTTGCGGCGGCTACCGCGGATATCAATAGCGTGCGCACCAGCAACGGGCTGCCGCCGTATGCGGTGTTCCTGGACAAAACCAGCGCCATCAACGCGGTTCTGTACGAGAAGCGATTCTCCCTGCTGTTCGAGGGGCCGCAACGGCTGGTTGACCTTCGCGGGTACGGGCGGCTCAATGGTACGTTTTTCCGTCGGGAACTGCCAACCGATCCGTTCAACGCGGCGATGCCGCTCCCACGCGGCGAGCTGAACGCACGAAACCTCACGACCAATCCGGCCTGCACCGCGTGAGGCGGAAGCCGACAGGGTAAGACAAGACGGCTCGGGAATTTCTCCCGGGCCGTTTTTTTTTGCGCGAGGCTCGCAATATGCTGCAAACGAGACCGAAAAACCTTCGCACGCTGAATTCCGGTAAGGTAAAGATGCCCAGTTCGCGCTCGCTCCTGCGCTTTGTCCTGATATCCACTCTGGCGTGCTCGCATCCACGCTCGGGGCCTGGAGAAATGAATGATTCCCGGCTGATCACGGAAGACGAGATCGTCGCTTCGCGGGCCACCACAGCCTATGATGCCATCCAGAAGCTTCGGGCCAACTTCCTGACCTATCGGGGGGAGACGAGCCTCAACAAGGCGCGATCTACTCCCTATCCCACGGTTTATCTCGACGGCCAGGAGTTCGGCCCGATCACAACTCTCCGTAACATCCCCGCGGCTCAGGTCGCGACCATTCGTCTCTACCGGTCGTGGGAAGCGACCACCAAGTACGGACCGCGCAACATGAGCGGGGTCATCGAGGTAAGCACCAGGCAGTAGCGTTCGGTCAGGAGCCGGTTACGGAGGGGCGCTCCAATTTCGGGAAAAGCGACGCGCCTTTTTCCACCCGCCAACCAGTCGGATCGAGCGCCTTGATACCCTCGAAGCCCATCCCGAGCGGCTCCCCGGGCGCGCCGAGCGAGGCCCACAGCTCCTCCGACTTCTTCGGCATGAACGGCCATAGATAGAGCGCCTGACGCGCCAGTTGCCGCACCAGAGCCGCCAGCGTGCTCTCGAGCTCTCCGCGTGCGGCCGGATCCTTGGCAAGCTTCCACGGCGCCTGGCGGTCAACGTACTCGTTGCCGCGGGCCACTGTTTGCCAGACGGACTTGAGCGCTTCGTGAAGCAGAAAGCCTTTGGGTCCGAGAGAGGAGTGATACGTGGCAAGATCGGCCTCGTCGGCGGCATCGATCTCGTTCGGAGCTCCGCCCGGAACGACGCCGTCGCAGTAGCGCTCCACCATCGAGATCGTGCGGCTGGCGAGGTTCCCGAAAGCGTTGGCGAGATCGGAGTTGTAGCGCTCGTCGAATCTTTCCCAGGAGAAATTTCCGTCGCCGTCGAACGGCACTTCGCGCAGCATGAAATAACGGAACGCATCCGGTCCGTATTTACCGATGACTTCGCGCAGATCGAGATTGCCGCCGGCCGACTTGCTCACGCGCGAGCCGCCTACCAGCACGAATCCATGGACCCAGATTCGCTTCGGCACGGCGAGTCCCGCCGACATCAGCATCGCCGGCCAGATCACGGCGTGAAAGCGCGTGATGTCCTTGCCGATCAAATGGAGATCAGCGGGCCAGAGCGTCTCGAAATCGGGATTCGGAAACCCCGTCGCGGTCAGATAATTCGGCAGCGCATCGAACCACACGTAGGTCGTCTGAATCTCCCCGCCGCTCACCGGACGCGGGAAGGGAACTCCCCAGCTGAAGCGGCTCCGGCTGGCGGAGATGTCGTCGAGTCCGGAATCGAGCAGCGACAGAATCTCGTTGCGCCGGGAGCGGGGCTGGAGAAATTCCTCGCCCGAAACGAGCTCCTTCAGCCTGCCGGCGTAAGCGCTCAGCCTGAAGAACCAGTTCTTTTCCTCCACCCATTCGAGCGTGCGTGTCTGGTGGATCACGCACTTGCCATCGACGATCTCGTTGTCCTGCTTGAAGGCCTCGCAGCCGACGCAGTACCAACCGGCATAAGCCTTCTCGTAGAAATCGTCGGGCGAGTTCTCGAAGATCAGCTCGATCAGCCGCTTCACTCCGGCTTTGTGAGCCGGGTCAGTGGTGCGGATGAACTGATCGAAGGAGATGCCCAGCTTCCCCCATACTTCCTCGGTGCTCTCGGCGACCGCATCCACCAGCTCCTGCGGCGAGACTTTCCGCTCGGCCGCCGTCTGCGCGACCTTCTGCCCGTGCTCGTCCATGCCGACGAGAAAGTGCACTTCGTCGCCGAGGAGGCGATGGTAGCGGGCGATGACGTCGGCGCCGATTTTCTCGAAGGCATGACCCTGGTGGGGGTCAGCGGTGGCGTAATCGATGGCGCAGGTGAGGAAGTACTTTCCCAACTAGGAGCTACCCGCCGATCCGTCGTCGCCGCCGCGGCCGCGCCTGCCGCCGCGTCTGCCCCGGCGGCGCCTGCCGGCTGCTTCGGCATCCGTCGCCGGCTGCGGCTTGCTGTCGGGAGTCCCGGCAACGGCCGTCGTCCTGAGCGCGGGGATCGCATGCTCGGATGTGTACATCAGCTCGGGAGAGATTTCCTCCGGGCTGATCGGGTCGGTGTGCGGATCGTCTTCAGCCGGGACGGTGACGGCCCCCGAATCGCGAAGCGCGCGCCCGGTCTCTTCGCGAAATTCGGTGAGCGTGAGCGAGCGCAGCTCTCCCTCCACTCCACGCAGACTCACCCGCTCGCGGAAGATGTCGATCGCCATCACCTTTTCCTCGCCCGCGGAGGTGTTGACGATCTTGCCCTCCTTCGGGAATCTCTTCCTGCTCTGCACGTAGAACTCGTGCTCGTAGCGCAGGCAGCACATCAGCCGCCCGCAGGCGCCCGATATCTGGGAAGGATTGAGTGACAGGCGCTGCT
>Ga0136633_1002197_pt1 | contig 13630 bp, 8 predicted proteins | sample AntDrymeUQ832206_2_FD_105494 | JGI IMG/M metagenome (GOLD analysis project Ga0136633, IMG submission 105494) | Polar desert sand microbial communities from Dry Valleys, Antarctica - metaG UQ83 (22.06) | ecosystem: Environmental > Terrestrial > Soil > Desert | place: Antarctica: Dry Valley... | reverse complement strand
TTGCAGCTATTGCATTAGTTGCGGCAGTCTCCCAATTCTGTTGAGCTAAAGCGACACGTGCTTTGATTGTTTGTTTAATTATGAAATAGGAAGAATACTAATTATAATAGACAATGCAAATACTTGCTTTGCTGCCTTAAAGAACTAAATTTTATTTTTAAATTATTATTGATACGGTAAGTTATGGATATAAATGGCGGTGCTTCTATTAGAATGGAAAAGCAAATATAATAATTAAACCAAAAATTATCAAACAGTTACCGGGATTTTTGTAACATTTTTCTGCCCGGCCATAAGCAGTACAGGTAATAAAATGAGGTTGGTTAAAGTAGCAACCAAAAGGGTTAGAGATGTGAGCCATCCCAACGCCTGCGTACCGCCAAACCCACTGAAGCAAAAAATTACAAAACCTGCAATCAATACCATTGAAGTGTACAAAATACTAAGGCCTGTATGTTTAATGGTTTCACCAACTGTTTTTATAACATTATTATTATGCTCGGGAAGTTCCTGTTTGTAATTCACAAGAAATCTAATAGTAACATCTATGGCTATACCCAAGGCAACGCTGAAAATTAAAACGGTAGAAGGTTTTAGTCTGATACCCATCCATCCCATAATACCGGCAGTAACAATTAGAGGAATTATATTGGGTATTAATGAACAGAATAATATTCTTAGTGATTTAAAAAGATAAAGCATACACAGTGCGATAAGCAAAAATGCCCAAAGGATACTTTCTTTCAATCCATCAATTATAAATTTACTTCCTTCTAAAAAAGTTATGCTGCTGCCTGTTAACTGAACATTATATAGTTTACGATCAAACAACTCATCTGATCGCTTTTTTATTCCATCTAAAATTACAGGTAGCCTTACGGTTCCTACATCTGCCATGTTTATGCTCATCCTGGTTGTTTGGCTTGAGCTATCCATAAAACTTGAAACAATGCCGCCTATGCCGCCTTTTTGAGTGCTGTCTTTTTTAAATCTGAAATAGCTCGACATGATCATAAAATCACTCGTGTTCGGCAACATGTAATTAGCAGTATCACCTTCAAATACAGCTTGCTTTAAAAACTTCATTGCTTCGGCCATTGATAGCGGACGGGCCATATCTTTTTGCTCAGTTATGTATTGAGATAATGAATCCATTTTTTCAAACAATTCCAATCCTCGTTTTCTTATTCCATTTGGCTCATATGTATCAATCATAATTTCTAAAGGCAACACACCTTTAAAATTTTTTTCAAAGAATTTAAGATCGGAATATATTTTATCTGTTTCAGGCAGATCCTCTACCATAAAAGCTTCGGAACGTAACTTAAGCATACCGATTATTGAAATTGCAACAACTACAAGTGTTGTTAAATAAATGGCTTTTTTATGATGAAGCGCCCATTGTTCTAAACTTAATAAAAAAGAAGTTAGCCAGCGATTGTCGAGGTATCGCAGTTCAGCTTTTTTGGGAGCAGGTAAATAACTTAAAGCAGCAGGTAATAAAATAAATGAAACAACAAAAATCAGCATGATGCTGATGCCTGATACTGCACCAAACTCTTTTAAGATCGCACTTTTTGTTAATGCAAATACTGCAAAACCTATTGCTGCTGCTATGTTACAAAATAAGGTAACAATTCCCATTTTGCTCACCATATCTATCAACGATTGTTGTTTATTGCCGGTAGCCTTATAGGTTGAATGATATTTATTTAAAAAGTATATGCAATTGGGAACGCCTATCACCACTATCAGCGGAGGAATTAAGGCAGTTAACAAAGTGATCTTATATCCAAATAAATGCAGAATTCCAAAGCTCCAGATAACACCTATCAATACAACCGAAAGTGATAATAATGTTGTTGTAATGGATCTGAAAAATATTAGTAAGATAATTGCAGATAAGCCCAATGATCCCAACAGGAACCATTTCATTTCTTTTTTTATCCTGTCAGCAACTAATGTTTTTATTAAAGGCAATCCGCTTAAATGTGTTTCAATTTTTGTTTGAGCTGTAAAAGCATTTGTTTTGCTAACAATGTTATTTACAATATCTGTTCTTAATGCAGAGTTCAATGCTTCCCTGTTTATTCTTACTGCTACTAAATAAACATTGGTTTCAGGATTATATAAAAGTGTTCGGTAAAAAGGAAGACTGAGAAAAATATTTTTGCTGCTGTCAAGTTCTGCCTGCGTATTTATTTGTTTTGCAAAAACAGGTACAGAATTGAGTTTTATTGAATCAGTATTCTTTATAAGATTAATGGCACTTGAAACGCTTAGTGCATCTTCAACATATTTAATCCCTTTAATATCCTGTGTAAGTTTATTAAAAGCATTGAAAGTATTTAGCTCAAAAAACTTATCTGATTGAATACCAACTACAAGTAAATTGCCATCTTCCCCAAATTTTTTTCTAAAAGATAAATATTGCTGATACTTTGGATTGTCAGTAGGAATTGCTTTTGCAAACTCGTAACTCAATTGCACCTTGCCGGCGAAGTAACCCATTAACCCGGTAAAGGCAAGTAAAAGAATTAATAAAGGAAGACGGTATTTTAAAACAAATTTAGCCAGGTGTTTCCACATAATTGTTGATGGTTTATGGTTGATCGTTCATAGTTAACGGTTCGTTGATGTTCAGAGTTCAGCACAAATATACAAGGATGAGCAGTTAGACATTCTGTATTAACTAATTTTACTCTACGTTTTTAAATCCCATATATCTCCTAATCCCATAAATCATGGCTCCCACAGTATGATCCATCACTCAAAAGGCATCGTTTTACACACCATAAAGTATGGTGAAACATCTGTTGTTGTAAAAATTTTTACCGAGATGTTTGGTATTCAATCTTACCTGGTAAATGGAGTACGGTCATCCGGTAAAACATTAAAAGCTAATTATTTTCAACCGGCTTCTGTTTTAGAAATGGAGGTTTATCACAATGAATTAAAGAACCTGCAAAGAATAAAAGAATTTAAATGGAGTTACCTGTATAAATCTGTTTTGAGTGATGTAACAAAAAATTCAGTGGCTTTGTACATGATAGAATTGCTGCAGAAGTGCCTTAAACAACCTGAGAATAATATCGATCTTTTTCAATTTACTGAAGATGCATTAATGCAACTGGATATTGCAGGGAATGCAGTAGCTGCCAACTTTCCGCTATACTTTTGCTTACATCTTTCTCATTTTTTCGGTTTACGATTGGAAGATGATTATTCAGATGACAGATCGATACTGGATCTGCAGGAAGGCAGATTTATAAAATCAATTCCTCATCATCCTTACTTTTTGCAGGATGATAAGAGTTTTTACATTTCCCAATTATTAAAAGTGCAACATCCTGAGGAGTTGGTGCAGATCAAACTAAATAAAACTATCAGGAAAGAAATGCTTTTTGCTATGCAGAATTTTTATGCATTGCATATACAGGATTTTGGAACAATGAAAACATTACCTATACTTCATGAAGTATTATCTGTCTGAACTGGGATTTTGGGGATTAATGGGATTGTGGGAAATACAAGTGGTAAGTTGAAAAAATACCAGCAATTCTCACATTTATATAATTCTTTTAATCCCATTAATCTTTGAATCCCATGAATCCCAGTTCAGACAAACCACCCCCGGCTTTTTTCCATTTTCAAAACTGCCTAAATTATTCATACCCAAAGATTTTGCTCCGTTGAGGGTAGCCCATGATAAAATTTCTGTTAGTGAAATTGAAGGATAATTTAATTGTATAGTTTTCATTTCATCTAATATGCTTAAGCTGTAATTGCTTGCCAAACTATCAGTTCCTAAAACGATATTACACTTGTTGTTGCGGAATAAATCTATAGGTGGCAAAGCGTTTTCAATATACTTGTTAGCATTTATGCAAATACAGAAATATGTTTTTTCAAATGCCTGAGCGTCATTTTTTATATGATCAATATCCTGCTGTTTTGTAAAAGTGTTATGGACTAAAATTATTTTTTCAGCAGCAATTAATTTTGTAAAATACGATTGCAGGCTTGATCTTTTTGAAGGTTGGTGATGAGTATTATCAATATTCATTAATTCATACATTCTTACAAGATCACCGGTGCCTTTTATAAAAAATTCATCTTCAAATAAAGTTTCCTGGTTATGTATGCTTACCGTTTTATTTTTAAAATAAGGAGTGATCAAATTCCATAATTCATTAGAAACAGAGTAAGGTGCATGGGGAACAATCGAGTTGTGAGTTGTGAGTTGTGAGTTGTGAGTTTGAAACTCATTATAAAAATTTAAGCTTCTTTCAAATCGCGGTTGTGAAATGGACGGAATCCAACCACTGGCTTCAAAAAAATTATAGTAAGCTAAATTTTGCTTTTGTTTTTGGGGTAAGGTTAATAAGTTATTGCAAATATCTCCAACAGCTACAATCCCATTTTTCAACATTTCGCTTTCAGCTGTTTCAATCGCTGATAATATTTCATCTTCAGCAAAATGCCTTTCTTTAACAACTTTATAAACAAAATCTACCAGTCCTGTTTTCTCAGCTATTAATCCTTTCATGTGAGATAATTCCAGGTGGCAATGTGCATTAATAAAACCGGGAGTAATAATTCCTTTAAAAATTTCTATGTTATCTCCTGCTTCAACTTCATCAATAATTTCTTCAATCTCCCCGGTAGTTTTTGTAATAAGCACTTTGTTACTACCCAACATCTCAGTACCTGTAAATAAATGGTCGGCTTTAAATTTTCTATAACTCATGGAATGGCTTAATGAATTAATTTCGCCGTTTGAAATTATCTACGCATAAATGATGAATAAAGGTATGCGGATAAAGTGATTGCGAGGCAACGATGATCCTATGGAATAATGTAGCCGGAATTATAAAAAATAAAAAATGTTAGATAAACTGGATGGTATAAAGGCAAGGTTTGATGAACTGGGAGTTGCATTAACCAATCCTGAAATTGTTGGGGATAATAAAAAATATACGGCTATCAGTAAAGAATACAGGAGTCTTGAAAAGATAGTGATCGTTAGGAATGAATATGCAAAATTGCTGGATGATATAGAATTTAACAGGGAAGTACTAAACAGTGATGATAATGAAATGCGGGATTTGGCAAAGGAAGAGTTACCGGCTTTGCAGGAAAAGAAAGACGAATTGGAAAAACAGATCCGAACAATGCTTATACCCAAAGATCCGATGGATGATAAAGATTGCATTTTGGAGATTAGGGCAGGTACAGGTGGGGATGAAGCATCACTTTTTGCCGGGGATCTTATGAGAATGTATTTAAAGTACTGTGAAAGAAAGGGTTGGAAAACTACCCTGCTAAGTGAAAGTGAAGGTACAGTAGGAGGGTATAAGGAAGTGCAGATAGAAGTAACAGGAGATGATGTTTATGGCACTTTAAAATTTGAGAGCGGGGTTCACAGGGTACAACGGGTACCTGACACTGAAGCCGGTGGCCGGGTGCATACAAGTGCTGCAACAGTTGCTGTAATGCCCGAGGCGGAAGAAGTAGATGTTGAAGTTAAAGAAAGTGATGTTAAGATGGAGACCGCCAGGAGTGGTGGTGCAGGCGGGCAAAATGTAAATAAGGTTGAAACGAAAGTTTTTCTTACTCATTTACCTACCGGGATAGTTGTGGTCTGCCAAACCGAGCGTTCTCAATTGGGGAACAGGGAAAAAGCTATGCAAATGCTGAGGACAAAACTCTACGATGAAACAGTTCGTAAACAGGAAGAAGAAATCTCCCGGCATAGAAAAAGCTTAGTGCTTACAGGAGACCGGTCCGCAAAAATAAGAACATACAATTATCCACAAGGTAGAGTTACAGATCACAGGATCGGATTAACAGTTTATAATCTTGATGCAGTATTAAACGGTGGTGTACAGGAATTTATTGAAGCTCTGCAGTTTGCGGAAAATTCCGAAAAAATGGTTGCCACGAATTAATCTAAATTTTCGGGCATTGTAGAATCCTTAACAAAATCCAAAATACTTTTGGCATCGTATTTGAATTATATGTTTCCGTAAGTTTTAAAAGTCAATTTTCTCATAAGCAGTTAGTTTTGGTAAACGGACCCTGTTTCTACAGGGTCCTTTCTTTTGTACCTATACAAGCAATAACGGCCATGCGCTTTTAATCTACATCTCTAAACATTATCTTTGCGTACATTGCTAAGAAATACAGGAATTGAGCGTACAAACATCAAATAGGAAATCATTTTTTAAAAAAATCCGTGGTAAGGATGATGGCGAAAAAGCTGAAATGAGCTTTATCGATCACCTGGAGGTGTTGAGATGGCATATTGTAAGATCCGCCATTGCTTTACTTGTAGCTGCTATCACTATTTTTATTTTTATTGATTGGATATTTGATAATATTATATATGCTCCTGCCAGGGAGGATTTTATTACTTATTCAGTATTGTGCAACTTCAGCGCAAAAATAGGTTTAGGAGATTCTTTATGTATGCCCCCGGTTAAAATACCTTTATTGATCAATACTATTGGCGGATCTTTTTCTTCTGCAATCAGCATCTGTTTTATGGGAGGATTAATAGTTGCTTTTCCGTATTTATGCTGGGAGGTTTGGAGATTTATTAAACCGGCCCTTTCTCCCAAGGAATTAAAATATGCACAGGGAAGTACATTTTGGGTTTCACTTTGTTTTTTTATTGGTGGAGCTTTTGGTTATTACTTATTGGCACCGTTCACCTTTAATTTTTTGGCCACTTTTAAACTAGGTACAATTGAAGCACAAACCTATTTACCCAGTTTAACTGATTATATTGATACGTTGGTTAATATTATCCTCGGTTGCGGAATTGCTTTCGAATTACCTGTGCTGGCCTATGTTCTTTCTAAAATTGGTTTGATTACACCCAAATTTTTAAAGACGTACCGCAAATATGCTTATGTTGCCATCTTAATTATTGCAGGTATCATTACTCCCTCCCCTGACTGGACCAGCCAGCTTATAGTTGGTATTCCACTTATCTTTTTATATGAGATAAGTATTTTCATTTCGGCTAAAGTGCACAAACAAACTTTGCAGGTAGAGAAACAATGGGATTAATATCCATCCACTTTTCATGTTGAAAAAAAGTTAATTGTTTTTCACTTAACTCAAAATGTTTTGCCTGAATTTCCGTTTAATTTATTTTTGATCTAAACCACTCCAGGGAAATGAAAAACCACACCTTCCATACTTTATTTATTTTCAGTTTTGCCCTATTATTTTTTTCATTTATCAAACCAAAAAAAATATCCAAAAGAGCAACGCCTCTTGTTACCGCCACTTCGGCTGTTCATCCTTATTATATTATTGTAGATAAATCTGATTACGAATTGAAAGTTTATGATGAGGAAGGATGGTATGCAACATACCCTGTAGTATTCGGCAGCAAAGATCAGAATGATAAATACATGGAAGGAGATAAAAAAACACCTGAAGGGAAATTTAAAGTTTTACTTAAAAAAATACATCCGAAGTGGGGTCCTGAATTATTGCTGGATTATCCAAACCCGGAAAGCATAAGAAGATTTAATGAAAGAATTGCAAAGGGAATTATACCAAGAACTGCTAAAATCGGTAATGGTATTGCAATTCATGCTACAAGGCCACAGGAAGAATGGACAGTTGATTATTTCCAGAACTGGACGGATGGTTGTGTTTCATTAAAATATAGAGAAGCAAAAGATCTTTATAGTTATATACCATCGGGTACACCTGTTACGATCCAGAAATAAGGCCCCCTGTCCCCCGAAGGGGGAACTTAGATCGATAATTTTTTAAATAACATTTCCCCTTTGAGTTGGCGATTTTTAGAAATTTTTATTCTTCAATATTAAAAAAATAATCAAGTAACTATATAACTAACAGTCTAAGTTCCCCCTTCGGGGGACAGGGGGCTCAGCAAACAGCCGTCACCATAACTGAGAAATCTGAAATCATTCTTTAAGGCATGGTCATACATTTTTTTCCAATCTTTTGTAATTGCTGCAACTAATAACAGCAATGTTGAACGCGGCTGATGGAAATTAGTTATTAATGCATTCGCTATTTTAAAATGATAGCCCGGTGCAATGAGTATCTGCGTTTTGATAAATAATCTTTGCAATTCATTTTGTTTCATCCATGACAGTAATGATCCCAACGCTTCTTTAGCTGTAATACTTTTCATCGAAAGATCATCATAAACTTCCCATTGTTTTATTTCCAGTTCGTAAAGGTTGATATCTTCTTTTAAACATATTTTCAATCCCATCCAATACAAGCTTTCAATCGTTCTTAATGAAGTAGTACCAACTGCTGTAATGTTTTTATCAAGATGAAAATTAATATTCTGAATAGTTTCTAATGAAACATCAATCCATTCTGCATGCATCTCATGTTTATCCATTGTAGCTGCTTTCACCGGTTTAAATGTTCCTGCTCCTACATGAAGAGTAACATAATCGGGTTTAATATTTTTTTCCTTCAAAGAAGAAAATACATCTGCCGTAAAATGCAATCCTGCAGTAGGGGCAGCTACAGAGCCCCTATGTTCAGCATAAATGGTTTGATATCTTTCTTTATCGCCAATTTCAACTTCCCTTTTTATATAAGGAGGCAATGGCATTGCGCCGGCATATTCAATGATTTCTGCAAAAGAATAATGATTCGGTATCCAGTTAAATTGTGCCACATAAGAGTCGGTTAGGTTTTCTTTGACCCTTACTGTCAGAACAACTTCTTCATTATTAATAATAATTTTTTTCTGCAGATTTCCTTGCTTCCATTTGCCTGCACCTCCTATCAAACATTTCCATGTAGCCGAACTTTTTTTACTCATTACACTTGCATATTCCTGCTCATAGGGTTCTAAGCAAAAGATCTCTATAATTGCTCCTGTATCTTTTTTAAATAAAACCCTGGCAGGAATAACTTTAGTATTATTAAAAACAAGCAATAAATTTTCGGGTAAGTGTTGAGCTATATTTTTATAGATGTCTTCAGTAAGTTCTCCTTTCTTAAAAATTAATAATTTGGAAAGATCTCTTTCAGCGGCCGGATGAGTTGCGATTTTTTCAGCCGGCAGATCGTAAGTAAAATCGTTTATAGAAAGATCCCTGGGATGCATTTATATTTTTCCCTTTTGTATTTCTTCAACTACTGACGGGTCGAGAAGGGTAGTGGTATCACCTAAGTTTTTAGTTTCTCCTTCGGCAATCTTTCTCAATATTCTTCTCATTATTTTTCCACTTCTTGTTTTCGGTAATCCGGTTACAAATTGAATTTTATCAGGCTTAGCAATTGCACCTATAATTCTTGCAACCGTTTGATGAATATCCTGTCTTGTTTGCTCTTCATCAATATGCTTTTGATCTGCAATTACAAATGCATAAATACCCTGTCCTTTAATATCATGAGGAAAACCGACAACTGCACTTTCAATTACACCTGCATGCATGTTTATAGCATTTTCTACTTCAGCTGTACCGATACGATGCCCGCTTACATTTAATACATCATCCACCCTGCCTGTAATTCTGTAGAAGCCATCTTTATTTTTTAAAGCACCATCACCTGTGAAGTATAATTCAGGATATGTTGCAAAATAATTTGTGCGACAGCGTTCATGATCACCGTAGGTGGTTATAAACATTCCGGGCCACGGAGATGCGATGCATAAAGCCCCCTCTACCTCCCCCAACGGGGGAGTATATGGAGAGGATTGTCTCGAAGACAATGAAGAATATTTTTTCCTTTCTGCGAAAGGAAGTTCCTGTAATTTATTTTCAATTTTTGATAATACATTTTCAATATCATACAGAATTTCTTCGTTACTAAATCTCATAACTTTATAACCTTTTGTTTCCATCCATTCAGTTCTTTCTTTATCACTGATTACATTTTCAGGTAATTGATGAATTAAGCCATCAACTTCAATAATTAATTTATTTTCAAGACAAATAAAATCTGTAATAAATGATCCGATAATATGTTGCCTTCTGAATTTGTATTCTTTTAAATTTCTTCCTTTCAATTGCACCCATAAAAATTTTTCAGCATCAGTTGCGTTACTTCGGTGTTCCTTTGCAAAATCTTTTAATAAGCCATATATCATCGGATCTGCATCTTCATAAAATTCTTCATGCTTTTCTTCGCTTTGATCTCCTGTATTTCCTGCCCTGCTGTGGGAGATAGAGGGGGCTTCTTCGCTCTGCTCTTCTACTTTTCCTCCCCCGTTGGGGGAGTTAGAGGGGGCTATTAATATCGGCTGCACACCCGGCATTGGTAATGTTGCCCAGCCCGGTTTAGCAGGTGTAATTCCTGCCAGGTTTGAAATTAAAATACCACCGGTTTCTGTTTGCCACCATGTATCTACAATCGGGCATTTTCCCTTACCAATATTTTCATCATACCAATGCCAGGCTTCTTCATTAATGGGTTCACCTACAGTTCCTAAAACTTTTAATGATGAAAGATCTTTTCCTTTTAATGGTGCAAGTCCATAACTCATTAAACTGCGGATAGCGGTCGGTGCAGTATAAATTGTATTCACTTTATACTTATCAACTATATCCCAAAATCTTCCTGCATCGGGCCATGTAGGAATTCCTTCAAACATTACACTTGTTGCTCCTGCACTTAAGGGTCCATATAAAATATAACTGTGACCTGTTATCCAACCTACATCAGCCGTACAAAAAAAGATATCACCGGGCTTGTATTGAAAAACATTTACAAAGGTATAATTTGTCCAAACCATATAACCTGCACTGCTATGAACTACACCTTTTGGCTTGCCTGTTGAGCCTGAAGTATATAAAATAAATAATGGATCTTCTGCATCCATTTCGGTAGCAGGAAAGCTCACAACATTATCTTTCTCAATTTGTGATTCTGCATATTCCATTTCATCTTCCCACCAAACATCTCTTCCTTTTATCATAGAGATAGGAGTTCTTGTTCTTGTATAAACAATAACTTTTTTTACAGTTCTGTTACCGATCAATGCATCATCAATGATAGACTTTAATGGAATGTCTTTACCACCGCGGTATGCCCCATCACATGTAACAATAAATTCTGCCTGTGCATCTAATAACCTGTCTGCAATACTTTGTGCAGAAAATCCACCGAATATAACACTGTGAATGGCACCGATCCGGGCACAACCCAAAACAGCATAGGCTAACTCAGGCACCATGCCCATGTAAATGCAAACCCTGTCGCCCTTTTTTACACCATTATTTATTAGCACCTGCGCAAACTGGCAAACTCTTTTGTGCAGCCGTGAATATGTAACAATCCGTGTTCGCTCTTCAGGATTATTAGGTTCCCAAATTATTGCAGGCCTGTCACCCAATGTTTCTAAGTGCCTGTCAATACAATTTTCGGTGATGTTAAGTTTTGCACCTTTGAACCATTCAATTTTTGGCTCTTTAAAATTCCAATCAAGGACTTTGTCCCATTTTTTTCTCCACTGAAAATTTTCTGCAATATTTGCCCAGAAATTATCAGGATCATCAATACTTTTTTTGTATTTGTCTTCATAATCAGCAAAACTTTTTATTTGATAAGGGTATGACATATGCATTAATTATCAGCATAAATTTAAAACAATGACCGATTAACGTTGGATATTTTTTTAGCGTTACTGCAGTTCCTCACTGTTATGTAAGGATAGAAAATCATCTTAATAAAGTGAACTTCCTTATGAAGAAGTAATGATTCAAAATTTTAATAACTAAAATGAACTTTGCTAAGGTTGAATTGATGCCGAGGTGATTGCCCGGTATATCTGATCATGAATCTTTCCACGAACATTCATACGTAATAATTTGCCATTATCACCACCTTCAGGATGAACCCTGTTAGTTAACAAGACAAATATTATGTTATGTTCCGGATCAGCCCAAACACAAGTGCCTGTAAAACCGGTGTGACCAAAAGTAAGTGGCGAAACAAGTTTTGCAGGATATGGATTTTTTTGTGTTTCATTATCTTTTTCAGGCTTATCAAACCCAAGTCCTCTTCGGCTTATAGCGCTGTTATAAGCAGTAAATAATTTCACCGTTTCAGGCTTTAAATATTGTTTACTATTCATGCTGCCACCATTTAATAACATCTGCATTATCACTGCAATGTCATAGGCATTGCTGAATAATCCTGCATGGCCTGCAACTCCTCCAAACATTGCAGCACCGGGGTCATGAACATCACCCCTTAAGGATTGTAAACGAAAAAGTTTTTCATTTTCGGTAGGTACAATTTTCTCCAGCGGAAATCTTTCTCTTGGTTTAAAACCAGTTGCGCTTAAGCCTAACGGATCATAAAATGTTTTTTTAGCATATTCATCTAAACTTTGTCCACTGATAGATTCCACTATCTTGCCTAAAAAAATAAAATCATTATCGCTATAAATATATTTATCTGAAGGTCCCATCTTACTTATGAGAATTCTTTTATACATAGTATCTCTCCAATCTGTTCGCATGTATAAATTTTCTGCAACGCGTATGCTGAAAGAATCTGTTTGTGTGGTTGAATAAATTGAGGCAAGGGGTGCTTTTGTTGTGCTGTCAATAGTTTCTCTAAAGAAGGGGATCCATGATACCAGGCCGGCCTGGTGTAATAATATATTTTCAATAGTAATATTTTCTTTATCAGTCCCCTTTACCAAAGGCAAATAATCCCCCAGCTTCTTATTCAGATCAATCTTTTTTTCATCATATAATTTCATGATAGAAATGGTGGTGGCACATATTTTTGTTACTGATGCCATATCAAAAATTGATTCCGTTGTTACGGGCTCAGGTTTACTGTAATCATATTTACCATAGGCTTTTTGGTAGGCTACCTTGCCATCTTTTACAACTAAAACCACAGCTCCGGGTGTTGCTCCGTTTGCAATTGCGTCTTTTGCAATAGAATCAATAGCAATTAATTTATTTTGATCCAGTCCCACCATAGAAGGATGAACCACCGGGAGTAAGTTATTAATTGCAATGCCGCTGCCAAATTGATAATTATCGCATACAGTAACCGGCAGTTTTCCCTTTGCCTGTAACTTGCCCTGTAACAGATCGGCAGCAGTGTTTTGAGTTATACTGTCATCTTCATAACAGGCAATTAAATTTTTTGCATCGCAAAAGTTTTTAATGGCATATGGATTTCCAAAAACGAATGTTATGCTGTTTGTTTCCTGCAGTTGCTGAACAAGATCCGTCGCATGTTTGCTGATGCCGAAATTATTTGCAGGATACCTGTTATAGCTATGAACACCGATCACAACTGATTTGTACCGGCTTTTTAATAAAGAGACAGTTGATAAAATTCTACCGGCATTTTGTTTATAATCAAATAAGAAAACATCTGCATTGTGATCTGTTTTCATCCGTTTTGCAAATGTGTTTTCAACAGTTAACCCAATACCCACATAGGCAACATCTTTATCAGCTTTATTTTTTTGATTTGTTTTTAATGGAAAAAACTGATCACCAGTTTTATTTAAAAGCGTTATTGCATTTTCAGCAACCAATCTCTTCATGCCATTTATATTTCTGTTAAGATCATTGGTAAGATTATTTGTATTAACAGGTAAAAAATTCCCAAGTCCATACATATATTTAGCTGCTAA
>Ga0136633_1002196_pt1 | contig 13636 bp, 10 predicted proteins | sample AntDrymeUQ832206_2_FD_105494 | JGI IMG/M metagenome (GOLD analysis project Ga0136633, IMG submission 105494) | Polar desert sand microbial communities from Dry Valleys, Antarctica - metaG UQ83 (22.06) | ecosystem: Environmental > Terrestrial > Soil > Desert | place: Antarctica: Dry Valley... | reverse complement strand
GGGGCTTTTTGAGTCCTTCGGAGGACCTTTGAGCCAGGACGAATCCAAGCGCGACGGGCAGCGCGGCTCGGCCGGCTACGACGCCCAGGACATCACCGTCCTGGAGGGCCTCGAAGCCGTCCGCAAGCGCCCCGGCATGTACATCGGGTCGACGGGGATCCGCGGCCTGCACCACCTTGTCTACGAGGTGGTCGACAACTCGGTCGACGAGGCCCTCGCCGGGTTCTGCACCCGGGTCGAGGTGACGATCCATCCCGACAACTCGGTCACGGTCGCCGACGACGGGCGCGGCATCCCCGTCTCCAAGATGGCCAAGGAGGACAAGTCCGCGCTCGAGGTCGTGCTCACGGTTCTGCACGCGGGCGGCAAGTTCGGCGACGGCCAGGGCTACAAGGTCTCCGGCGGCCTGCACGGCGTCGGCGTCTCGGTGGTCAACGCCCTCTCGGAGTCGCTTCGCGCCGAGATCCGCCGCGACGGGCATGTGTGGCGCCAGGAGTACGTGCGCGGCGCGCCCCGGAGCCCGATCGTCAAGGCCGAGGCCTCCTCGGAGCACGGCACGACGATCTCCTTCCTGGCGGATTCGGAGATCTTCGAGGAGATCGACTTCGACTACGCGACGCTCGAGCAGCGGCTGCGTGAAACGTCGTTTCTCACCCGCGGCCTGCGCATCACGCTCACCGACGAGCGCGGTGAGGGCAAGCGCGCGGAGTTCCACGCCGAGGGTGGCATCGAGGACTTCGTGCGTTACCTCAACGACGGCAAGGAGCCGCTGGGCAAGAAGATCGTCTACTTCGACGGGGACTCTGAGAAGGAGGGTTACGTCGAGGTCGCGATGCAGTGGAACGGCACCTACCAGGAGTCGGTCTTCTCGTTTGCCAACAACATCAACACCCACGAGGGCGGCTCGCACATGTCGGGCTTCCGCTCGGCGCTGACGAGCCAGATCAACAAGTGGGCGCGCGAGAAGGGCGAGCTGAAGGAGAAGGATCCCGAGCTCTCCGGCGAAGACGTCCGCGAAGGCCTCACCGCGGTGATCTCCGTCAAGCTCGCTGACCCTCAGTTCGAGGGGCAGACCAAGACCAAGCTCGGCAACCCGGGCATGGCCGGCCACGTGCAGCGCGTCGTCAATTCGGGCCTGGCGGAGTTCCTCGAGGAGAACCCGCGCGAGGCGAAGGCGATCGTGTCCAAGGCCGTGCAGGCCGCCCAGGCACGCTCGGCCGCCCGCAAGGCCCGCGACCTGACCCGGCGCAAGAGCGCGCTGGAGAACTCGCGGCTGCCGGGCAAGCTCGCCGACTGCTCGGTCAAGGATCCGTCGCTGGCGGAGATCTTCGTGGTCGAGGGCGACTCCGCCGGTGGCTCGGCCAAGCAGGGCCGCGACCGCAACACCCAGGCCGTGCTGCCGCTGCGCGGCAAGATCCTCAACGTCGAGAAGGCCCGCATCGACAGGGTGCTGGCCAATCTCGAGGTGCAGGCGCTGATCACCGCGATCGGCACCGGCGTCCGCGACGAGTTCGACATCGCCAACGCCCGCTACCACAAGGTGATCCTGATGACCGACGCCGACGTCGACGGCGCCCACATCCGGACCCTGATCCTCACCCTCATGTTCCGCGAGATGCCCGAGCTCTTCGAGGCGGGGTTCGTCTACATCGCCAAGCCGCCGCTCTACAAGCTCAAGCAGGGCCGCAACGAGCGCTACATCGAGCACGAGTCCGAGCTCGAGGAGGTGTTGTTGTCCGACAAGTTCGAGAAGTTCGAGATCCTCGACCGCCACGATCGGACGTTCAAGCTCACAGAGACGCGCTGGCAGCGCTACTGCCGGCTGCTCAAGCAGCTCGAGGGCTGGGGCTCGACGCTTCGCGCGACCCACGGCGCGCGCGCGATCGGGTTCCTCGAGGAGTCCAACCTGCTCGCCGAGCACATCACGAACTCCGAAGACGCCCTGGCGCTGTTCGCGCGCACCGAGGATCAGAAGGCGACCCTGGTGACCGAGCTGGTCTCCGACACCGACGGCGACCTCGTCGTGCGCGGCATCGAGAACAAGACCGGCCTGGCCCAGACCCACCGGCTGCCGCGCGCGCTGTTTGACTCCAAGGAGTACCGCGAGTTCGTCAAGGTCCACCAGAGCATCGCCGAGCTCGCCGGGATCCCCGCGTTCAGCGTGAGGCTCGGCGATCACGGCGAGAGCGCCCCGACCTTTGAGGCGCTGCGCCTTGCCGTGCTGTCGGTCGCGCAGAAGGGCGTGAAGCTCAGCCGCTTCAAGGGACTCGGCGAGATGAACGCCGACCAGCTCGCGGACACGACGATGAACCCGGCGTCGCGGACCCTGCAGCAGGTCAGCATCGAGGACGCCGCCGACGCCGATCGTCTGTTCTCCATGTTGATGGGCGACGTCGTCGAGCACCGCCGCGAGTTCATCGAGGACAACGCCCTGGCCGCGACGGTTGACGTCTGATCCGCCGCACCATCACGTGATCAGCTCCACTCCCGAGACGAAGGATGAGGTGAGCCTGGATGTCATCGACTGACGTCATCGGTGGCGGCAACGTCGAGCCGCGCGCACTCGAGGACGAGATGAAGAGCGCGTACCTCGACTACGCGATGTCGGTCATCGTGGGGCGCGCCCTGCCGGACGTCCGCGACGGCCTCAAGCCCGTGCACCGCCGCGTGCTCTACGGGATGAACGACCTGGGCCTGCAGCCCAACCGGTCCTACGCCAAGTGCGCGAAGATCGTCGGGGAGGTGATGGGCAACTACCACCCCCACGGCGACGCCTCGATCTACGACACGCTCGTGCGCATGGCGCAGGACTTCTCCCTGCGCTATCCGCTCGTCGACGGCCAGGGGAACTTCGGCTCGGTCGACGGGGATGCGGCCGCGGCGATGAGATACACCGAGGCGCGGCTCTCGCGCCTGGCCACGGAGATGCTCCGCGACCTCGACATGGACACGGTCGACTTCGTCTCGACCTACGACGGATCACGGCGGGAGCCGACGGTCCTGCCGGCGCGCTTCCCGAATCTCCTCGTCAACGGCTCGTCGGGCATCGCGGTCGGCATGGCCACGAACATCCCGCCGCACAACCTGCGCGAGATCGTGCACGCCGTCAACGCCTACATCGACGATCCGGACATTTCCGCCGAAGCGCTCATGCGGCACGTGTCGGGCCCGGACTTCCCGACGGGCGGGATCATCCTCGGCCGCCAGGGGATTCGCGACGCCTACGAGACCGGTCGCGGCCGCGTGCGGGTGCGCGCCAAGGTGGGCATCGAGGAGATCGGGCGCGGCAAGGAGGCGCTGATCGTCACCGAGCTGCCCTTCCAGGTGCGCAAGGGCGGGGAGGGCGGGCTGATCACGAAGATCGCCGACCTCGTCAACGACAAGAAGATCCCCGAGATCTCCGACATCCGTGACGAGTCCGACCGCCGCGGCATGCGCCTGGTGATCGAGCTCAAGCGCGACGTGCTGCCCAAGGTGGCGCTCAACAAGCTCTACAAGCACACGCCGATGCAGTCGACGTTCGGCGTGAACATGGTCGCCCTCGTCGACGGGGTTCCGCGCACCCTCTCGCTGCGCGAGGTCATCCACGCCTACGTGACGCATCAGCGCGAGGTCGTCGTGCGGCGCTCGAAGTACGAGCTGGCCCAGCGCGAGGCGCGCGCCCACGTGCTTGAGGGCCTGCTGATCGCGCTGGACAACCTCGACGCGATCATCGAGCTGATCCGCGCGTCGGCCAATCGCGAGGTGGCCCGGACGCAGCTCATGGAGCGCTTCGAGCTCTCCCAGATCCAGGCCGAGGCGATCCTCGCCCTGCGCCTTTCGCAGCTCACGGCGCTCGAGTCGGGCGAGATCAAGCAGGAGCACGCCGACGTCATGGAGCGCATCGGCGAGCTGCGCGCGCTGCTCGGCGACGAGGCGCAGGTCATGGCGCTCATCAAGGAGGAGCTCGGTGAGCTCGTAGAGGCCTACGGCGATCCGCGCCGCACGCTGATCCAGGACTCCGAGGACGAGCTCGACATCGAGGACCTGATCGCCGACCAGCCGATGGTCATCACGATCACCCACACGGGTTACATCAAGTCGCTGCCCCTGGCGACCTACCGCCAGCAGCAGCGCGGCGGGGTCGGCGTGACCGGGATGGACATGAAGGACGGCGACTACATCGAGCACCTTTTCGTCTGCTCCTCGCACGACTACCTGCTGTTCTTCTCCAATCGCGGCAAGGTCTACCGCTCCAAGGTCTACGAGCTGCCGGAGGCGTCGCGCACGAGCAAGGGCCGCGCCCTGGTCAACGTCCTGCCGCTGCGTGACGGCGAGCGGATCCAGTCCGTCGTGTCCACGCGCGACTTCCGCGAGTCGCAGTACCTCGTCTTCGCCACGCGGACGGGGGTCATCAAGAAGACGGAGTTCCTCGCCTACAACACGCCGATCAAGGCCGACGGAATCATCGCGATCAACATCCGCGAAGACGACTCGCTCATCGCCGTCCGTCGCGTGGATCCCGGCGACGAGGTGATCATGATCTCCAAGGCCGGCCTGACCGTGCGCTTCGAGGAGGAGCAGACCCGGGCGATGGGTCGCGATACCTCCGGGGTACGCGGCATGGACGTCGGTCCGAAGGGTCAGGTGATCGCCATGGACGTCGCCCGGGACGAGATGGAGCTGCTCGTCGTGACCGAGAACGGCTACGGCAAGCGCACGAAGATCGACCAGTACCGCAAGACCTCACGTGGGGCCAAGGGCGTCAAGACGATGGGGCTGACCGACACGAAGGGCGGGTTGGCGGGGGCGCTGGTCGTGCGCGGCCACCAGGACCTCGTCTTCATCTCCGAGGGCGGGATGGTGCAGCGGACGGCGGTGCGCGGCATCTCCCAGCAGGGCCGGTCGGCGACGGGCGTGCGGGTGATGAACGTCCGCGAGGACGACCGCGTCTCGGCGGTGGCGCTGGTGATCGAGAGCGATCAGGCCGCCGCGCACGAGGCCCTCGGGGGGCTGGCGACGGCGCCCATCGACCTGTCGGCCGACGCGGGTGGCGCCGAGCTTGCCGTGGCCGATCCCGCGACGGCGGAGAACCTCGACGACGACACGCAGGAGATCGTCCCCGACGTCCACGGCTCCGAGGCGGCCTCCGACGTGGAGGACGAGCCGGAAACAGACGACCCGAGCTCTTAGCGGCGATGACGTACACGCCGCTCGGATCGCGCAGCACCGCGGTGATCCTGGCGCTGTACGTCAAGCTCGGCGCCTGTGCGCTGGCGATCGGCGCGGACATCCGCCGGATCCTCGTGGCGGAGGATCTCGAGCAGGGCCGGGTGCTCGTCGACGAGCTGCTCGCGGCCGACCAGCTCGTGGGCGTGGCGACGATGCTTGAGGTGGTCGCTTTCGTGGTGGCTGCAGCCCTCTTCTTGGGCTGGCAGGTCGCGGCGCACCGCAACCTCCCGGCGCTCGGGGAGCGCGAGCCGCGGACCGGGGTCGCGGCGGGAGTGGCGGCGTGGTTCGTTCCCGTCGTCAACCTCCTGCGTCCCCTGCGGGTCGTCACCGACTTGTGGCGCGCCGGGGAGCGGCAGACGCGGCCGCCCGTGCTGCTGCGGGTGTGGTGGGTGGCGTGGCTTCTCGCGCTCGTCACTGTCGTCGCGGCCTGGGGGCTGCTCGGAGAGGCCGACGACGTCGCCGATCGCCAGCGTATCGACGCCCTGCGCGCCGCCGCCACGGCGCTCTCCGGGCTCGCCGCGGCCCTCGCCATCGCCGTCGTCTCGCGCGCGACGGATCGCCAGGAGCGCCGCGCCCCGCGGCTCGGAGCGCCGCGCGCCGCACGGGCAGGCGATCGGGAGTCTCCGGGCGGCCTACCCGTGCTCAGCGAGGAGCAGGCGCGGCGACCCGGTTCGTGACCGCTTCGCGCCGTCGCGATCGCTTGCTATCTTGCGCGAACCAGAGAAAGGAGGTGGTCCGGATCTGTAGTCACAGTTCTTGCGGGACCCTGGAGGTGCCCGGCCGCTAGGTCGGGAAAAGGCTGGATCCGCTAGCGGAATCCAACCCGGGCCACCGTCGATCGTGCCTACCGGAAGTGGTCCCTCCGGTGCAGTGCGGGTGCATCGATCTCGTTCCAGTCGAGCAGTCGCGAGGGGCGCCCCGGAGTCGAGGGCGCTCCTCGTCGTTTCCGGGCCGGTCTCCACGGGCGAACCGACCGCACTTTTCCCCACCCCTCGGTGATTTCTGCGGTCGGTTCGCCGGGGCAGCGCTCGTGCGGCGTGTTCTCGATGGGCGCAGAGCGGGCAAGGCCTGAAGGATGCGCCTCCTGACCACCATCGTGGCCGCCGCGCTGATGCTTCCCGCCGCCGCGTTCGCTCAGAGCCCCACGGCCGCCCTGATCAAGGACTGCCAGGACGAGAAGATCGACGGGACCTACACCGCCGCGGAGTACCGCGACGCCCTGCGCCGCCTGCCGACCGACGTCGACGAGTACACGAACTGCCGCGTCATCCTGCGGTCCGCCCAGCTGCGGGTCGCGGGGCTGCGCTCCGCGCCGGCGGGGGGCGGGGCCGCGCTCGCCGCCCGCTCGGTCGGGCGGCCCGTCCCGGGAGACGGGCCGCCCGGCACTCCGCTCACCAGCGCCGCCCAGGCGCCCGCGGGTGCCCCCGGACCGGTCGCGGGGGCGCTGCGCGGGCGGGCCGTGACCGCTCCGTCCCCGGTGCCCGGCTTGCCGGCGGGCGGTCCGCCCGGCGCCGCCCCGCCCGTCGCACCGGTGGTGCCGGTCTCCGCCGCCACGGGAGCGGGAGATGACGTGCCGCCCACGCTGGCGGTCGTTCTCGTCGTGCTGGCCGCCGGTCTGCTCGTCGCGGCCGCGATCAGCCGCCGCGTACGCTCGGGCTGAGCTTCCTCAGGCCGCGTCGGCCACCGTCGTCGGGGTCGCCGAGGCGCTGCCCGCGCCGGGCAGCCAGGGCTGCCAGGCGGCGGGAATCGTCGGGCTCGCGACGTGGATGAAGACGTCGGGGTGCGGGGCGGCCGGCTTGGCCTTGGGGTGCATCCCGGCCCGTGCGGGGAGGAAGTCGCCCTTCCGGCGGTTGCACGGCGCGCAGGCCGCGACGATGTTCGTCCAGTCGCTGGAGCCGCCCTTGGAGCGCGGGATGACGTGGTCGACGGTGAGCTGCTGGCGCGAGCCGCAGTACTGGCACGTCCAGTTGTCGCGCGCGAACACGGCGCGCCGTGTGATCTTGCGACGGTGCGTGTCCCGCGGGACGTTGACGTAGCTCACGAGCCGGATGACGACGGGGCGCGGAATCGCCGTGTGCTCGGAGCGCAGCTCCCACGCGGCGTGCTCGACGACCTCGGCCTTCGACTTGAGCAGGAGGACCGCGGCGCGGCGGACCGTGCAGACGTTGATCGGTTCGTAGGTCGCGTTGAGGACGAGCACCCGGCCACCATCACGTCCACGCCGCCGATGCCCGTCGAGCGGCGTGAACCCCGGTGGGTCAACTGGTCTCATAGCCCCCATGGCCGCTCGGGAGTGTAGCGGCGGCTCAGACGGAGCCCGCCGCCCGGTATGCGCCCAAGACGCGCACTTCCTCGCAGTGGACGCGCAGCGCCTCGATCGCCTCGTCGACGGCCGATTGGCCCGGCGCACCCTCTAGGTCGAGGTGGAAGAGGTAGTGGCCGAGCACGGAGCGCAGCGGGCGCGATTCGATCCGGGTGAGGTTCACGCCGCGGAAGGCGAACTCCGACAGGCAGCGCACGAGCCAGCCCGGCGATGCGTCGCCGGCACCGTGGAAGACGAGCGAGCTCTTGGTGGGCGAGTCGTCCGAAGCGGTGCCCTCTCGCGCCAGCCACACGAAGCGCGTCGCGTTGTCCGGTCCGTCTTCGATGTCGGCGGCGAGCACCTCGCCGCCGTAGCGCGCAGCCGCCGTCCGGGTGCCGACCGCCGCCACCGTCACCTCGCGTGTCGCGCGCTGCACGGCCAGAGCGGTGGACGCGACGGCCTCGTGGCGCGCGCCGGGCACCAGGCGGCGCAGCGCCCGGGCGCACTGGGCCAGGCCCTGGGGGTGGGAGACGACGGTGCGCAGCCCGGCCACCTCGGCGCCGGGTGCCGCGATCAGGCAGTGATGCACGGTGTGGATGATCTCGCCGACGATCACCACGTCCCGCGCGGCGAAGGTGAGAGCGTCGACCGTGGCGTTGACCCCGCCCTCCACGGAGTTCTCCAGCGGTGCCAGCGCCCGGTCTGCCCGGCCGTCCTGCACCGCGATCACCACGTCGTGGTTGGTCTCCAGGGCGATCAGCTCTGCCCCCGCGGCGAGCTCGGTGGCCAGCAGGGCCTCGTGGGAGTTCGTGCCGTCGGGGCCGAGGAAGCCGACGCGCATCACGGGCTGCCCGGGCGCTCCGGCGGCGTCGGGGCGTCGTTGGGCCGAGGGCTGGTCGCCCGCCGCAACGCCTCCTCCTCCTCCGGGGAGAGCGGCAGGTCGCTGGCCCCGCGGACGACCTGCTTGGCGTAGAGCCGCGCCTGATCGCGGTGCGCGATCGAGCTCAGCACGACACCCGACCGCTCCGCGTCGAGCAGCGCGATCGTCGTCGACTGCCGCCCGGACATCTCGTTGTAGGCGTCGTAACGGACCAGCCCACGGTGGGTGATGCAGCCGTCCAGTCGCAGCTCTGCGGCGTCCAGCCGCCCGTCGAGCCCGCTCGAGGTGTCGCGCAGCTCGGCTCGAAGCGCCTCGAACTCTCGTTGCAGCCGGGCGGCATGCGCGACCAGGTCGGCTTCCCCGGCTTCCCCGAGGACAGCGCGCTGATCGCTTCGCAGTCGGCGTAGCCTCAGCGTCGCGAAGGCGGCGACGGCGAGGGCGACGAGCGCCACGGCGCACGCGGCGAGGGCGACGAGGCCGGCGGTGGAGGTCAGGTCGGCCATGCGCGCCGTCTAGGTGAACAGGATGGTGTACGTCTGCTTGTTGTTGGCGGTCTCCTCTTCGCCGGGCACCTTCGCGACGGTGACCGTGAGCGTGGCCGCGCCGGCGGGCGGGCTCGACCCGAGAGGGATCGTGACCGTCGCGTCGCTCTTGGACTTCGTCTGCGCGATCGTCTTCTTGCGCGTCGGGATGGCCCGGCCGCCGCTGCCCTTGACCCGTGCGCTCACGACGACCTCGCGCTCGTCGGAGTCACCGCCGTTTGCGAACTTGATCGTGAAGGTCGGCGCCGGCCTCGCTTTCACGCGGTTGATGACCCCGCCGGGCTGCAGCGTGGTGCTGCCGGCGGTGACGCTCTCGAGGCTGTGGCCGTGCAGGCCCGGCGCGGGGTTCGGGTCGGCGCCGGTGCCGCCCGCGGCCCGCTGGGACCCGAGACGGCCGGCGACCGCGTCGGGGTCCAGCCAGCCCAGGCTGGGCAGGAAACGGGAGATGCTCACCCGCTGGCCGGTGACGTCAGCGGCTTCGAGGGCCTCCCGGATGTACGGCGCGGTGCGTTGCGAGTAGACGACGTCAGACGCCAGGAACTGCTGCATCTGCCCGGCGATCTGTCCCAGAGCGGTCTCGACGGACTGGGCGTTGTCGCGTCCGGCGACCAGCGCGCTCGGAAGCTTGGCGCCGATCTTGCGCAATCCCTCCGCCCGGAGGTTGAGCACGAGCTCGAGCGAGCCCTGGGCGCGCACGAGCTCGTCGCGCGGCTTGAGCCCCTGCGCGCGCTTGACGAGCTCGCCGGCCGTCAGCCGGAGCTGGTTGACCCGTACGTCGACGTCCGTGCCGCCCGAAGCCGCGTCGAGCGCCGCGAAGAAGTCCTCGCCCACCTTGTCGGACTCCGACGCGAGCTCGGTGACCGAGCGGTTGTAGTCCTTGAGCGCGCGCTCCTTGCGCGAGCTCTGGCACGAGGAGACCAGTACGACGAGCAGGACGAAGGCGAGCAGTGCCCCGCCTCCCAGGACGAGCTGGCGCTGGCGGGCGGTGGCCGGATCGGGTCGACGGCCCCCCCCCGGACCGTCGCCGCCGGCGCGCGAGCCGGTCGGCGCGGGCGTGCGCGGGCGGGCCGGGCGGGTGCGGCTCGCGCGAATGGGCTCGTCGTCGTCGAAGAAGGACATGCAATTCGCCTGCAAAAGCGGGTGGAGGAAGTATGACCGACCCCGCCCGGCGCGTGACAGCGTGCCTGCAAGTTCGGTGCCAGGGCCGGGCCTCCTGCTCCGTGCGGCAGGCGCGCCCCCGCAGACGCCGAATTTCTCGAGCGTGGCGACCAACGCCTCCCTCGTCACCTCTTCGAGCCAAACGAGCACGCTAGTGCTCGGGCGCTACCGGCTGTCGCGCCGTCTCGGTGCGGGCGGGATGGGCACGGTCTGGCTCGCCCACGACGAGAAGCTCGAGCGCGCCGTCGCGGTCAAGCGCATCGGCATCGAGGACCCCGAGGTCGGCAAACGCGCGAAGCGCGAAGCGCGGGCCGCGGCTCGCCTGGCTCATCCGGGCATCGTCGCGCTCTTCGAGTCCGGCCAGGACTCAGGGGCGGTCTACCTCGTCTCCGAGCTGGTGCGCGGCCGCACGCTGGCGCGGCTCATGGCCGACGGGCTGCTCTCCGACCGCGACGTCCTGGAGATCGGGATCGTGCTCTGCGGTGCGCTCGGCCACGCCCACCAGCGTGGCGTGGTGCATCGTGACGTCAAGCCCGCAAACGTCATGGTCCCCGACGACGGCGGCTCGGCCAAGCTCACGGACTTCGGCATCGCGCAGCTGCTCGGCGACGACGCGCTGACCCGCACGGGCGACATCGTCGGAACCCTGGCGTACATGGCTCCCGAGCAGGCCGAGGGGCGGGCCACCAGCTGGTCTGTCGACCTGTATGCGCTCGGCGTGGTGCTCTTCGAAGCGCTGGCGGGAGTCAACCCCGTGCGTGGCCGCACTCCCGCCGCGACGATCCGCCGGATCGGGGTGCGGCTGCCCGAGCTCGGGCGGCTACGACGCGACCTTCCGCTCGAGCTCTGCTCGGCGATCGACTCCGCGGTGCGGCCTCATCCCGAGCAGCGCGGAAGTCTCGCCGACCTCACCCGGGCCCTCAAGGCGTCCCGGGCGGCCGTCGGCGACGAGCCGGGCACGGTCGTGGGCGGGCCGCTCGAGCCGTTCACCCGCGCCGGACGCCTCGCGCAGGACGCCGGCGCCGTCGAGCCCGCGGCGGCCGCGCACCGGCCCGGTAGGCGGGCCGGTGCGGCGCTTGGTGCGGCGGTGCTCGCGCTGGCGGCCACGTCGCTGCTCGGTCCGTTCCCGCCGGTGCCGCCGCCCGCGGCGGCCCTGGCTGCCGCGGGGGCGACCTTCGTGCTGCCCCGCCTCGGCTGGCTGGCGACCACAGGAGCGCTGCTCGTCTGGCTGGCCGTCACGGCACCCGGCGTGGCGCTGCTCACGGGCGCCGGTCTGGCGCCCGTGCCGTTCCTCCTCCGGCGCGCCGTGCCGAGCTGGTGGGGGGCTCCGTCCGTCGCGCTCCTGCTCGGCGCGGCCGGGGTGGCGGGCGCCTGGGTCGCGGTGGCGGGGCAGGCGCGGCGCGCCCGCCACCGCGCGGCGCTCGGCGCGCTCGGCGCCTGGTGGCTGCTGCTGGCCGAGCCGCTGGCCGGGCGGGTCATCGCCCTGGGTCCGGCTCCGGGGACGGCGCCGCGGGCCGTCTGGGAGGACTCCTTCGTCCGCGCGGGCCAGGACGCACTGGGGCCGCTCGTGTCGGGCGGCGGGCTCGTTCTCGCCGGGGTCTGGGCGCTCGGGGCCGTGGCGCTTCCGTGGCTCATGCGTGGGCGCAGTGCCGCGATCGACCTCGTCGTGGCTGCCGCGTGGAGCGCCGGTCTGGCGGCGGGCGCCCAGGCCGCATGCGCTGCGCTGGCCTGGCCGGGCGGCGCCCCACTTCCCGCCGGCCTGGTTGGCGGGGCGGTGATCGCGGGCATCCTCGCGGTGGCGGCCCGGGCCGCCACCGGTCCCCCGTGACCGTCACGCGCGGCGTCCTCGTCACGTTCCCCGTACGATGGGCGCGTCCGGCCCCGGCCGCCCAGCATCCCATGAGCGTCCTGCGCAACCTCGAGAGCAAGATCGCCGGCCTCGTCGAAGGGACGTTCGGCCGCGTCTTCAAGTCCGAGGTCCGCCCCGTCGAGCTGGCCCGCAAGCTGGCCCGGGAGATGGACGAGAGCAAGACGATCTCGCTCAAGCGCACCTACGTGCCCAACGAGTACGTCATCTGGCTCTCGACAGAGGACCGTGACCGCTACGAGGGGATGGAGGAATCGGTGGCCGACGAGCTCGCGGCGCACCTGCTCGAGCACGCGCGCCGCGAGCGCTACGCCCTCGTCGGCCGTCCGGAGATCACCTGGAACACCGACGAGCGCCTCGGCCTCGGCGAGTTCGGCATCCAGGCCCGCCTCGTGCGCCCGGCGGCCGAGGCCGATGTCGTCGAGCAGGCCCAGCCCGGCCGCACCATGGTCCACTCGAGTGCGCAACGAATTCAAGAACCGCTCGAGGAGGGGCGCCGCGCCGGCCGGGGCAGCGCCTTCGTCCACACCGAGGGCAAGCGGATCTTGGTGCCCGCCGCGGGAGCCGTCCTCGGCCGCTCGCGCGAGTGCGACATCGTGCTCGGCGACTCGAACGTCTCCCGCCGCCACGCGGAGATCCGCCCCGCGGGGCCGGGCTGGACGGTCGCCGACCTCGGCTCGACCAACGGGGTGCGCGTCAACGGCCGCCCGGCCGCGGGAGCTGTCGCGCTCGCGTCGGGCGACCGTCTCGAGCTCGGAACGGTGCCGATGTCCTTCGAGGTCGAGTAGATGGGTCCCGATCCCATCGCGGTGGCGTTGAAGTTCGGCTTCCTGGCCGTCCTCTACCTCTTCCTGCTGTGGATCGCCCGCTCCGCGATGAAGGACCTCAAGCGCGCCAACGACCCCCGGGGCCTTGGCCGCGGGGAGGTCAGGCCCCGATTTGCGGGCGCCGACGGCGCCGACGCCACGGGGCTCTACACGGCCACGGGCGGGCATCGCGCCGACCTCGACGGCCTCGACCCGCGGCTCGTGGTGGAGCGCGCCCCGGGGCACACGGCGGGGATGGAGTACGAGGTGGGCGAGGGCGCCGTCCTCGGGCGCGGTGATCAGGCCGAGATCCGCCTCGAGGATCCCTTCGCCTCCTCGCGTCACGCCCGACTGGCGGTCCAGGGCGGCACCATCGTCCTGGAGGACATGGGCTCGACGAACGGCACCTACCTCAACGAGGAGCTGCTCAGCGGCCCGCAGCCGTTGCACCCGGGCGACCGCGTCCGTATCGGGGATTCCGAGTTCACCTATATGGAGCGCTGAAGGATGCTGCGTGTCGCCGAGTCCTTCCACGTGTCCGACACCGGTCGGCACCGCAAGCTCAACGAGGATCGCTGGTTCGTCCGCGCGCCGCTGTTCTGCGTCGCGGACGGTATGGGCGGCGCGCCGGCGGGCGAGGTCGCCTCCCAAATCGCCGTCGACGTGCTCGAGCAGGGCCTGCCCGAGGGCGAGCACCCGGTCGAGCAGCGGCTCGCCGCGCTCGTGGTCGAAGCCAACGCACGGATCCACGACAGCTCGCGCGTCGACGCCGAGCGGGCGGGCATGGGTACCACGATGACGGTGGCGTGGCTCGGGGAGGAGGACCTCTCGGTCGCCCACGTCGGCGACTCGCGCCTGTACCGCATGCGC
>Ga0136633_1002195_pt1 | contig 13642 bp, 12 predicted proteins | sample AntDrymeUQ832206_2_FD_105494 | JGI IMG/M metagenome (GOLD analysis project Ga0136633, IMG submission 105494) | Polar desert sand microbial communities from Dry Valleys, Antarctica - metaG UQ83 (22.06) | ecosystem: Environmental > Terrestrial > Soil > Desert | place: Antarctica: Dry Valley... | reverse complement strand
CCGCGACGGCCAGGCCGGCGCGCGCCACGCCTTCGCCGGGCTTGGAGACGATCGGCTCGACCAGCGCGCTGAGCAGCAGCCCGCCCAGGATGCCGGCGTGGATGCCCGCCTCGACGGCGGCAAAGACGCGGCCGCGGACGTGGTCGGGCGTCTCCTCCTGGAGCAGCGTCTCGTAGGCCACCGTGCCGAAGGTGTTGCCGATGCCGGCGAGGAACCAGAGGCCGAGCACCGGCAGCAGCGCCGGCATGCCGGCGCCCGCCATCACCGTGATGCCGACGAGGGCGAGGCTCCAGGTCAGCAGCCGGCCGTGGCCGAGCCGGCGGTCGAGCTTGGACGCCCACACGGCGCCGAGGATCATGCCCGCGCCCCAGAAGGTGCTCAGCAGAGCGAGCCCGGTCGTCCCCGAATCCAGCGACCGGATGGCGAAGAGCGGCTCGAAGGGCTGCTTGAAGCCGGCGGCGACCGTGATCAGGACGACCACGACGAGGACGGCGAGCACCGGACCGTGTCGCAGCACGTAGCCGAGGCCCTCCTTGAGCTCGGTCCACAGGCCCGTGCGGACCATGGCGACCTTGGCGCGTGGCACGGTGGTGCCGTAGACCAGGCTGGCCGAGAACAGGAAGGAGATCGCGTTCGCGGTGAAGCCCCAGTCGACGCCGAAGGTCTTGACCATGCCGGCGCCGAGCGGGCCGCCCACCATGATCGCCAGCGAGAGGGTCGCTCCGATCAGCGCGTTGCCGCTGGCCAGCAGCCGCGCCGGGACGATGTTCGGCAGCGTGGCCTGGAACGCGGGCTGGTGGAACGCCGAGCCGACGCCGAGGACGACCGAGACGGCGTAGAGGTGGAACAGGCCCGGCTCGCCGGCGAGCAGCAGCGACGCCACGGCGAGGCCACGCGCGACATCGCTGAGGACCATGATCGTCTTGCGCGAGAAGCGGTCGATCAGCGGGCCGCAGAACAGGCCGACCAGGAAGCCGGGCGCGACCTGTGCGATCAACAGCAGCGCAAGGCTCGAGGCCTTGGTCTGGTCGTCGACGACGGCGGTGAACACGGCCAGCGGATAGACCCAGTCGCCGATCGCCGAGATGGTCTGCGCGGCCCACAGGCGCCGGAACTTGCGATTGCGCCGCAGCAGCTCCATCTTCGGCCCGCGCCGGTCGATCCAGGCGGCAGCGGCGAGCATGCGGGGCGCCAGGCCCGAGCGGCAGACGCGGTGCATCAGGACGAACGCCCCGACGATCAGCAGGATGTCGCCGATCGAGAACACGTTGGCCATCGGCCAGTTCGCCGGGAGCGCAAAGACGTCGCCGAGGAACCACAGCTTCGGGTGCGCGACGGCGGCGGAGTTGGCGAACTCGCCGGGAACGCTGAGGATGCCCGCCGTCGACAGGGCGCTGGGGAGGGCGGGCATGACGCCGTCGTTGGCCGCGATGGCGATCGCGTTGAAGGCGCCGCCGAGGCCGATCAGCCAGAGCCCGGGGATCGCGAGGTTCGCCGCCAGGAAATAGAACATCAGCCCGTAGGTGAAGAGGTGGACGGCCGCGTGGAAGCCGGGGTCACCGCCTGGGAAGACCGCGAGGATGAGCGTCTGGATGACAACCGCCAGGACGCCGGCCCAGGCGCGCTTGAACTGGATCTCCGACAGCGACGAGATCCGCCCGCCGGCAAGCGGGACGGTCATGACGCAGAGGATCAGCAGCGCGAGGAGGAACACCCGAGGGCGATATCGGCTGCTCGAGCGGGAGGCTTGAGAGCAGTCCGCGACGCGTGCTCGCGCGCGCGAGGCCAGATCGCATGGGCCTAGGTCGATCGAACATCCGTCCAGAGACTCAAGGAGGAGTCCTGGCGCTGCCGATGCCCACCTCGTAAGCGGGTTCCCATGGATGGGGGCCTGTCCATATCGGGAGGTGCCAGATGAAAGCGCGACTCATGCGCGCTTCCGTGGCCGCTGCCATGCTCGCTACTGCGGTGCATGCGTTCGGCGCGGGGGTCAAGTGGTAATGAAGAACCGCAAGCTCGCGGTCAAGGTGAAGGCCTACCGGCTTGCGCTGGCTGGGTCGATGCTCGTCCTCGCGGTCGAAGCACTCGGCGCTCCGCGCAAGTGGTGATCCAGCTCACCGGCTGAACGACCACTCAACCATTGTTGGGGACGCCCCGGGCAGGTGGGCGTCTCCAGCATCTTTTCTCCGCAGTACCGAGCACGACCAGCTGAAACCGGATGACCAAGAAGTACCTCACCCCCTTCCACCTCTATGTCAACGCCGTCTCCGTCGGAGGCCTGGCGACGATCGCCTGGGTCCTGACCCACGGTGCGGTGGAGAGCATGGTGAGCGCGCCGGCACTCCTCTGGGTCTTCTTCGCCTGCGTGATCGTCGCCGAGCTCGTGCCGATCAACGTGGTGTTGCGCGGCCAGGAGGGCGAACTGCTCACGTCTACGAGCTTCGCCTTCGCCATCTGCATCGCCTTCGGCTTCGAGGCTGCGGTGGTCGCTCTCGCCGTGGGCTCGTTGATCGGCGACATGGCTCGTCGAAAGCCCTTCACACGAGCGATGTTCAACGTCGGCCAGTACACGATGTCGCTGGCGGCCTGCGGCGTCACGCTCGCGCTGATCTCGGATGTCCCGCGCAGCGAGCTGAGCTCCTACATCGGCGCTGACCTGCCGCTGATCCTCATCGCCGGCCTCGTCTTCTTCATCGCGAACACGGCGTTTGTCGCCACCGTCATCGCGCTCGTCCAGCAGCGACCGATCTGGACCTACTTCGTGTCGGACTTCCTGATGCAGTCCTCGACCGCCGGCTTCGCCCTGGGCCTCGCCCCGGTGCTGGTCATCGCCGGTGAGTTCTCGATCGCCGTGCTGCCGCTGCTCGCTCTGCCACTCGTCGCGATCCACAACGGCACGCGAACCGCCGTCCTCAACGAGCACCAGGCGCTCCACGACGCGCTCACCAACCTGCCGAACCGCACCCTGTTTCACGATCGCGTCGACCAGGCGCTCGAGTCCGCCCGCCGTCACGAGCAGGGCGTCGTGGTCATGGTCATGGACCTCGACCACTTCAAGGAGATCAACGACACGCTCGGCCACTACCACGGCGACCGCCTGCTGCAGCTCGTGGGCGAGCGGCTGTGCGCGGCGCTGCGGGCCGAGGACACCGTGGCCCGCCTCGGCGGCGACGAGTTCGCCGTCCTGCTGCCGTCGGTGCCCGACGGCGAATACGCGGTCGAGGTCGCCAACAAGATCCTCGCCGGTCTCCGTTCGACGTTCGAGATCGACGGCCTGACGCTCGAGGTCGGCGCCTCGATCGGCATCGCCTGCTACCCGATCCACGGCGAGGACGTGCAGACGCTCGTCCAGCGCGCCGACATCGCCATGTACGTCGCCAAGTCCGACCACACCGGCGCCGAGGTCTACGAGACCCAGCAGGACCAGCATTCGGTGCAGCGCCTGGCGCTGGCCGGCGAGCTGCGGCGCGCGATCGAGAACGACGAGATCGTGCTGCACTACCAGCCAAAGGTCGACGTGGCCACCGGGCGGGTGACCGGTGCCGAGGCGCTGGCGCGCTGGCAGCATCCCTCGCTCGGGCTGATCATGCCCGACGACTTCATCCCGATGGCCGAGCACACAGGCCTGATCACGCCGCTGACCAAGCAGGTCATGGATCTCGCGCTCGGTCAGGTTGCCGGATGGCGCGACCAGGGCCGGAGCATGAGCGTGGCGATCAACCTCTGCGCGCGCTCGTTCCTGGACACCTCGCTGCTCGACGACATCCGCGAAGCGCTCGGCAAGTGGAAGGTCGATCCGGTGCTGCTCGAGATCGAGATCACCGAGTCGATGATCGTCGGCGATCCCGAGCGTGCCCGCGCGGTCCTCGAGCAGCTCAACGGGCTCGGCATCACGCTGGCGATCGACGACTTCGGCACGGGCTACTCGTCGCTGGCCTACCTGCGTCACCTGCCGGTGGACGAGATCAAGATCGACAAGTCCTTCGTGATGGAGATGTCGAAGAACCAGTCCGACGAGACGATCGTCCGCTCGATCATCGACCTGGCGCACAACCTCAACCTGCGCGCGGTCGCCGAGGGCGTCGAGGATCAGAACGTCCTCAACCGCCTCGGCGAGCTCGGCTGCGACATCGCCCAGGGCTACCACATCTCCCGCCCGCTCCCGCCGGAGCGCCTGGAGGAGTGGATCGCCGGCTACTCGGCGCAAGCGCTCTGGGACGCCCCACAGCCCCGCTCCGTCGTCGTCGCGGCCTGAGGCCGAGCCCGCCTCACGCCGCGAAGGGCAGCACCGACACCAGCGCCTCGAGCGCCGCCGGGTCCATCTCGGCGAACACGACGGGCCGGCGCCGGTCGGCGCGCCGCACGCGCAACTCGCCCGAGATCCGCCGGCGCCCGCGCGCGCGGGTCTCGATCCTGCGCATGAGCGGGTAGGGAAGCGAGCGCACCCGCTCGGTCGGGAGGTCGTCACGCAGCCAGATCATGCGGCGGTCCGTGGCGGCGAGGCGGACGGCGTGCGAGTCCCAGGTGACGGCGTCGGCGATCGCCAGAATGGGTTCCTGCGGCGCCAGATGCGAGACCAGCTCGGCGCCGAGCGCCCGGCGGACCGCCGGGGCGAGCCAGGCTCCGGGCGTGCGCGGGGACGAAGGGCGCGGCTCGGGCTCCGGGCTCGCCTCCGGCTGCGGCGCGGTCGCCGTCCCACCCAGGCGCCCGGGGTTCTCGCGGGCGACCAGCAGTGCGTAGGCCGCGTTGATCTCCTTCATACGCGCCCCGTCGTCGCCGGCACGGTCAGGGTGGTGGCGCTTGGCCGCATCGCGGTAGGCCTGCGCGATCTCCTCGGGCGAGGCGTCCGCCGAGAGGCCGAGCACCTCCCAGGCGTTCACGGGGCGAGGCGCTCCACGATCCAGCCGCCGTTCTCGCACCGGTAGCGCAGCCGGTCGTGCAGGCGGCTGCGGCGGCCCTGCCAGAACTCGATCGAGTCCGGGCGCACGAGATAGCCGCCCCAGAAGGGCGGACGGGGCACGTCGCCGTCGGCGAAGCGGGCCTCGGTTTCGGCGACCCGCGCTTCGAGCTCGGCGCGGTCGGTCAGCACCGCGCTCTGCGGGGACGACCACGCGCCGAGGCGGCTCCCGCGCGGGCGCTCGGCGAAGTACGCGTCGGCTTCGTCGGCGGGCAGTGGCTCGACGTCGCCGGTGATGCGAACCTGCCGGTGCAGGCCGAGCCAGCCGAAGGTGAGGGCGACACCGGGCCGTGCGCCGAGCTGGCGGGCCTTGGCCGACTCCGAGTTCGTGTAGAAGCAGAAGCCACGCGCGTCGACCCCGCGCAACAGGACATACCGCGCGTGCGCCCGCCCCTCCTCGTCGACCGTGGAGAGGGTCATCGCCTCCGGCTCGACCAGGCCGGCTTCGCGGGCCTGCGCGAACCAGGCCTCGAACTGCGCGATCGGGTCGGCCTCGAGGTCGCCGATGTCGAGTCCCGTCGTCTCGTACTCCTGCCGGGACGCCGATGGGTCGACACCGCTCATGGGACGGGTACGGTCGGCGGCACCGCGGGGATCGATCGCCGCAGTTCGCGACGTACGTCGCGGCGGATCGCGTCGAGGTCCTGCTCGAAGGTCTGCTCGACGTTCTCGACCTGCGTGTCGAGCGTCGAGTCGAGCTCCTCCCCGAACGCGACCAGCATCAGATAGACGCCTCCGAGCACGATGGCCGCGTGCACGAGCAACAGCAGCGCGACGGCGGGGATCGGAGAGCGCTGGCGCGGCGGCTGCATCGGGTATCGAGGCTATCGGCTGTCAGGCAACGGTCATGCGGCGCTCAGCGGCCCCATGGCTGCGACACTGGGTCCATGAGCCGGACCGGACGCGCACTCCTCGCCACGTTGGCGCTCACCTTCGCGGTAGCCGCGCCTGCGGGCGCCCAGAGCAAGAGCAAGTATTTCGACGTCGGCAAGCTGCCCGCGCCGACCACGACGGGCGGTGAGCTCGCCTCGCTGACCGAGAGCTTCTCCACCGACTACGCCCAGCGGGTGACCGGATCGGCCATCGAGATCGCAGCGGGCAACTACATCGCCGAGCAGACGAAGGCGATGGGCTACGAGACCACCGTCCAGGCGCTTCCCGCCACCGCAGGACTGCCCGGCAGCCCCCTGAAGGCGATCGTCGCCACACGCAAGGGGCGCACGAAGCCCGACGAGAGCATCCTGTTCATCGGCCACTACGACCAGGTGCCGCAGACGATCAACGCCGCCTACGACAACGGCTCGGGCACCGCGATGCTGCTCGGTCTGGCCAAGGCGATGGCCAAGGTCGACACGCACCGCACGATCACCTTCGTCTTCTACAACGGCGAGGAAGAGGGCGCCCTCGCCTCGGAGCGCCACGCGCAGATCTACGCCGACGAGAAGCGCGCGGTGCGCGCCGTCCTCGGCTTCGACATGGTCGGCATCGCCTGGCCCGTCGCCGCGCCGAGCGACATCAGCTGCCTGTGCCTCTGGCGCGGTTCGGACGACGACGCGCTCGACGCGCTGCTCAGCCACGTCGCCTTCAAGGTCCTGGGCTTTCCCGATGCCGATCAACTCGTCGAGGTCAAGGGCCTCAACCAGCGCAACTCCGACGAGGCCTCGTGGGACGCGCGGGACTACACGACGCTGCGCTGGTCCGGGCTCGAAGGCGCCTCGGATTACCCTGAGTACCACCTGCCCGGGGACACGATGGCCACGATCGACGAGTTCTCGGGCGGCCGGGTCTTCTTCGAGCAGGGCATGCGCAACACGCTCACCAGCGCCTACTACACCGTGCTCGCCCTCGACAACGAGATGCCGACCGTGCAGGCGAAGTCCATCGGTGACGGGCCGGTGAGCTTCGACACCGCCGGCAGCGCGGACGCCGACGGCGCGCTCGGCAAGATCACCTGGGACTTCGGCGACGGCACGTCGGGCGAGGGTCCTGCGCCGACGCACGCCTACGCCAAGCCGGGCGTCTATCAGGTCAAGGTCTCCGTGCAGGACGACCTGTGGCCGCAGGTGGCGGCGACCAGCAGCTTCCCCGTGTCCGTGGCCAAGGGCGCCAGCACGACCTCGCCCCCGGGCACGACGGCGAAGAAGCTCAAGTGCCGCAAGGGGTTCACGCTCAAGAAGCGCAAGTGCGTACGCCTGAAGAAGTGCCGCAAGGGCTTCGTCCGCAAGGGCAAGAGCACCCGCTGCGTCCGCAGAACACGCCGCTGAGCACCTGAGGCAGCCTCGACAAGGCCGCCCAGGGCGGCTTTGTGGTGACCCTCCGAACCGACTGGCGAACCTCGCAGTACGGGGCGGGCGGCTGTTACCGTCGCCCGCCCCGTGCTGAGATTCATCGCCCTCCGTCTCGCTGGACTCGTGGGCGTGGTCGTCATGGTGACGGCGCTCACGTGGGTGATGCTGCACACCCTGCGCCCCGAGGCCTGGGCCCTCGATGAGCGGGCCACGCTCGTGCAGTTCGGCGATTACATGCAGCGGGTGTTCCTGCACGGCGACTTCGGTCTCAGCTGGGAGCCGTTCGGCGCGGGTCGTCCGGTCGGCGATTTCCTGCGCGCCCAGGTCGGTCACGACCTCTGGTTGCTCGGCGGCGGGTTGCTGCTCGGGCTCGCCGGAGGGATCGCGGGCGGGGCCCTGTGCGCGGCCCAGGCGGGAACGCTGCCGGCCCGGGCGATCGAGACGCTGGCTTCCGTGCTGCTGTGCACCCCGCCCTATGTGATGGGACTCAGCCTGCTGCTGCTCTTCGGGGCCGGCATCGAGACGATCGACATCGGCATCGGGATCCCCACCAACCACGTCGAGATGAGCGAGTCGCTGTCGGGCTGGCTCGGCTCGATGATCGCGCCGTGGATCGTTCTCGCCCTGCCGTGGGGTGCGTTCGTCCTGCGAATGATGCGCGGCTCGATGGCCGAAGTGCTCCAGGAGGAGTACCTGCGGACCGCGCGCGCGAAGGGCCTGCGAGAGCGGGTCGTGCTGCGCCGTCATGCGACGCCCGCCGCGCTCGCACCCGTGTTCTCGCTGGCCGGCGCCAGCATCCCGCTGCTGGTCACCAACATGGTGCTGGTCGAGTCAGTGTTCTCGATTCCGGGGGTCTTCCAGGACCTCAACGAGCAGGTCAACGACGGCAACTTTCCGGTCATCCAAGGCATCACGGTGGTCGCCGCCGCCCTGGTGGCGGCGACCGCCCTCATCGCCGACATCGCACTGGCCCGGCTCGACCCGGTCGTCCGCCAGTTGCGCGGGGGGCGCAGCCGGCCGGTCTGACCGTCCGCGAACGGACCGGACGCCGGCGTTCACACGCCGTCAATTGAAGTTGGCCGACGACTTGCCGATGTAAGGGATGGGCCGCCGCCAATGTCCCTTCTTCCCGCCACCCCCGACGACGACCGCCAAGCACAGTCCGGTGCCCTGAGCTGGTTGTTCCTCGTCGCCGCCATCCTCGGGCCCGTGTCCGTGGCGGTTCCGCACGATCCGCTCACCGACGTGCGCGCCGAACTGGCCCTGTCGGCCTTCGCGTTGCTCGTGGCCGCTGGGCTGCGCCTGCACGGGGCGCGGCTGCCCGTGGCAGCCGCGCCGGTTCTCGTGGCCGTCGGCACGCTGCTGGCGACCGCCTCGATCCACTACTCCGGAGGAACACCGAACGCGGCCTCGATGTTCTACCTCTGGGTCGCGCTGTTTGCCTTTTACTTCTTCCCGCGCAGGATCGCGCTCGCGCAGGTCGTGTTCATCGGCGTGTGCTTCGCGGTGGTGATCGCGCTGCGCCCTCCGCCGGTGCCGGGGGTCTCGCACTGGACGACCACCATGGGCTCGATCCTGGGCGCCGGGTTGCTCGTCGGCGTCCTGCGGGCCCGGCTCGACGGTCTGATCGGCCGGCTCAGCGACGCGGCGGTGAGGGACCCGCTCACGGGCCTGCTCAACCGTCGCGGCTTCCAGCAGGCCGTGGAGCTCGAGATCGAGCGCAGCCTGCGGACGGGGCGGCCGTTCTCGCTCGTCGTCTGCGACTTCGACCACTTCAAGGCGATCAACGACCGCTTCGGACACGCAGGCGGCGATCGTGCGCTGGTGGCGTTCGCGCAGCTGCTCGAGGTCTCCCGGCGCAAGCTCGACACCGCGGCGCGAATTGGCGGTGAGGAGTTCGCCCTGTTGCTGCCCGAGAGCGATGCCGCGGCGGCGGTTCTCACCGCACAGCGGTTGCGGGCCGCCGTCCGCGAGCGCTCGCAGGAGGCCGGCATCGAGGCCAGCGTCTCCTTCGGCGTGGCGACGTTCCCCCAGCACGGCCCCACCCACGAGGCGCTGGCCCATTGCGCCGACCAGGCCCTGTACGCCGCCAAGGCGCTCGGGCGCGATCGGGTCGTCGGGTACGTCCCGGGCGACATCGAGCAGCTGCTGGCTCGCCCTCCCTCGGAGCTCGCCGACGCGGTGCGCGCCAACGCGATCGTGCTGCTCGCCGAATCGCTCGACCTGCGCGATCCGAGCACCGCCGCGCATTCGCGGACGGTGGCCCGCTACGCCGAGGCGATCGCCCGGCGTCTCGGCCTCACGCCGGAGGACGTCGAGCGCGTTCGCCTGGCGGGCATCCTCCACGACGTCGGCAAGATCTCCGTCCCGGACGCCGTGCTGCACAAGCCGGGCCCGCTCACCGATCCCGAGATGGACCTGATCCGCCGTCACCCCATGCTCGGGGCGCACCTGCTCGAGGGCGCCGGGCTGACGACGATCGCCGGATGGGTTCGCGCTCACCACGAGCGGCCCGACGGGACGGGCTACCCGCGCGGCCTGCGCGATGACGAGATCCCGCTCGAGGCGAAGATCCTCGCCGTGGCCGACTCCTACGAGGCGATGACCGCCGATCGGCCCTACCGCAAGGGAATGTCTCCCGAGGCCGCCTGGGACGAGCTCGAGCGTCACGCCGGCACCCAGTTCGACGCCGACGTGATCGCCGCGTTCGCGCGGGCGTTCAGGACGCCCGCGCGTCGCGCGGCTTGATGCTCGCCCGGGCTACTGGAGCGGAGCCGGCGGCTTCGGCGAGCGGTCCCCCTCACCCGTGACGAAGCGCCCGGTCGTGGCGTCGTCGGCGCCGCCCGGAATCATCGGCCCATCGCCCGCCGGATCGGCGAGCCCCTCCTCGAGCCACGAGTAGCGGCCGTCGAGGACCAGTTGGGCCGTGTCGTAGGAACTCGCGTCGTCGTTGAACCACAGCTCGGAGAACTTCGCCTCTGCGCGGCGGCGGGCCTGGCGCGAGAACAGGATGGCCAGTTCGAAGGCCTCCTCCCGGCGCTCCGGATGCTCGGAGGCGATCGTCATCGCGTGCACGCAGGCGCAGGAGATCGCGTAGAGCTCGGCGCCGATGTCCACGATCCGGCCCAGGTGGTGCCCCTTCTGTTCGAGCGAGGCCTGGTAGCGGCCCATCGAGTAGAAGGTCGACCGGGCCAGCTTGCGCGCAGCGCGCTCGACGTAGCGCAGGTGCGGCGCGAGGTCGCCGAACTCCTCCCCGAAGGCCTTGGGCTTCGACCCTTCGCCCACGACCAGCTGCGGGAACCACGACGCGTAGAAGCCGGCCGCCTTGACCGCATCCTTGGCCTTGTCGGCGAGCGCGGTGTCCGGGTCGAGCACCCCGCCGGCCGCGGTCAGGTGCTGGTCGAGCGCTTCGCGCGCGATCAGCAGGTGCATGATCTCCGTGGAGCCCTCGAAGATCCGGTTGATGCGCATGTCGCGGAACAGCTGCTCGGCGGGGACCGGCTTCTCGCCGCGTCGCTGGAGGGATTCCGCGGTCTCGTAGCCGCGTCCGCCGCGGATCTGGACCATCGTGTCGACGGCTTCCCAGCCGAGCTCGGACCCGTAGAGCTTGGCGATGGCGGCCTCGACGCGGATGTCGTTGCGCTGATCGTCGGCCAGCCGACTGGAGACCTCCAGTACGGCGTCCAGGCCGAACGCGGTGCCGGCGATGAACGCGAGCTTCTGCGCAACGGGGTCGTGCTCGCCGATCGGCTTGCCCCACTGCTTGCGCTCGGCCGCCCACTGGCGCGCGATCTTGAGCGAGTAGCGCGTCGTGGCGGCGCAGATCGCCGGCAGCGAGAGGCGCCCGGTGTTGAGCGTGGCCAGGGCGATCTTGAGGCCGAGCCCGACCCCGCCGATCACGTTCTCCTCCGGGACGAAGACGTCCTTGAAGACGGTGACGGAGTTCTCGATGCCACGTAGCCCCATGAACTCGTTGCGGGCCTCGATCGTTATGCCGTCGGCGTCGCAGGGGCAGATGAAGGCGGTGATGCCGCCCTTTCGACCCTCGCCCTTCGGCACGACGGCCATCACGACGACGACGTCGGCGATCGCGCCGTTGGTCGCCCACAGCTTGGTCGCGTTGATCGTGTAGCCGCCTTCGACGGGCTCGGCCGATGCGCTCATGCGCGCGGGATCGGAGCCGACGTCGGGCTCGGTCAGCAAGAACGCCGAGATGTGCGTGCTGGCGAGCTTGGGCAGCCACTCGCGCTTCTGCTCGTCGGAGCCGAACATGCGTAGCGGCTGGGGGAGGCCGATCGACTGGTGCGCCGAGAGCAGCGTCGACAGCGAGGAGTGCCACACGCCGGCCAGCGCGAGCGCGCGGTTGTAGTAGACCTGGCTGAGGCCGAGGCCGCCGTATTCGGCTGGGATCTTCATTCCGAGTGCGCCGATCGCCTTCAGGCCGTCGATGACCGTTTCGGGGATCCTTGCGTCGCGCTCGATCTGCAGCGGGTCGACGTGCTCGGTCAGGTAGGCGCGCAGCGTCGCCAGGAACTCGTCCCCGCGCTCGACGCCATCAGGAGCGAGCGGCGTCTGCGGGTGGATCAGGTCCAGGCGCAGGTTGCCGAGGAACAGCTCACGGCCGAAGCTCGGCTGCTTCCACTCGGCTTCGCGGCTGGCTTCGGCGATCTGCTTGGACTGCTCATAGGTCGGATTCGAAGGCATGCATGTCCCCCTACCCGCGTCAGCGTCAGGACAAAGCCGAGGGCGGCGACCTGAGCGCCGCGGCGGCGTCCTCGAGGCGGTCGTCGCCCCAGAAGAGCTCTCCGCCGATCTCGACGGTGGGGACGCCGGCGACCCCGCGCGCGATCGCCGCGTCGGTGTTCGCTCGCAGGCGGTCCTTGACGTCGGGACGCTCGACGGCCGCTGCGACCTCGCGTGCGTCGAGGCCCGCGGCGCTCACAGCCTCGAGGATGGTCGCGAGATCGTTCAGCGTGCGCCCCTCCACGAACGTGATCCGGTAGGCGTGGCGGACGAACTCGCGCATGCGGCCATGCTTCCCGGCGATCAGCGCGGCGCGCAGCGGCATCAGCGAGTAGGACTCGGCCGGCCAGCCGGGCGGGTAGACGATCTCTGGCAGCCCCCGCTCGGAGGCCCGCCGCGCGATCTCGGCGAACATGGCGTCGCGCTCCGTGCCCGGTGTCAGCGACCACGGCCGCTTGCCGATCTGCCCGATCAGGGCGCCGAACGCGATCGGGCGCCACTCGGCACCGGGCAGCAGGTCGTCGATGCGCTCGGCTGCGAGGTACGCGAACGGTGAGGAGAGGTCGAAGAAGAAGGTGGGCGGCACGAGGGCAGCCTCGCAGAGGAGGAGCGCTACGGGTTCGACCTCGTGCGCGCGCTCGGCGAGGTCGACGGGATGGTGACCAGCGAGGGGACGATCTATCCGCTGCTGAGCCGCCTGCGCCGAGAGGCGCTCGTCGAGACGACGTGGCGGGAGTCTCCGGCCGGCCCGCCGCGCCGCTACTACCGGCTCACCGCCGACGGGCGCGGGGCGCTCGTGCGCTTCGTGGCCGAGTGGGGGCCGTTCCGGGACGCAGTGGATCACTTCGTGGGAGGAAGGCAGCGATGACGATGCAGGCAGACCGCGCGGTCGAGGACTATCTGCGACGGCTTCGGAGCGAACTCCGCGACGTGCCCAAGGCGCGGCGGCGCGAGCTCGTGGCCGAGATCTCCGAGCACATCGCGCAGGCGCGCACGGCTCTGGCGCCCGGCGACGAAGCGGGTTTGCTCAACGTGCCCGACCGGGGCGGCGATCCGGCCGACATCGCGGCCGCGGCGCGCGAGCGCCAAGCACCCGCGCCGCGGATGGGGGCGCTCGAGGTCTCGGCGCTGGTGCTGATGCTGCCCGGCAGCCTCTTCCCGCCTGTCATCGGCTGGCTCGCGGGAGCGGTGATGCTTTGGATCTCGAGCGCGTGGACGACGTTCGACAAGGTCGTCGGGATGCTGGTCGTGCCGTTCGGACTGATGCCGGCGTTCCTCGTGCTCACCTTGGGGGGCTACAGCGAGACGTGCAGCAGTGACGGTCGAGGACCGGAGATCTGCACCGGCGGCCCGGAGGCCTCGAGCAGGTCTTCTGGATCGCTCTCCTGGTCTTCCTCGCCGCCGCCCCCTTCCTGACGACGATCTACCTCGCCAGGCGGATCCGCCGCCCGAGTTTGGCTTAGGGCTAGAGGCCGTCGTCGGTCGTGGGGGTGAGAAACGAGAAACTGCCGCCGGTCAGGGGTTGGGGTGCCGTTGGGGTGGTGGTCAGCCCCAACAACGCAGCAATCGCGCGCTGCTGAACGAGGTCTGCTGCGAAGTTGGGGCTATGAGCGGCCTAACGCAGCAGACGACGCGGGACCGGCGATGGTTGCTG